>Ga0208853_1000091_pt1 | contig 25128 bp, 26 predicted proteins | sample LakMenEpi03Oct11_FD_150667 | JGI IMG/M metagenome (GOLD analysis project Ga0208853, IMG submission 150667) | Freshwater microbial communities from Lake Mendota, WI - 03OCT2011 deep hole epilimnion (SPAdes) | ecosystem: Environmental > Aquatic > Freshwater > Lake > Epilimnion/Euphotic zone ... | reverse complement strand
TCAAATCATATAAGAAATGTAAAGTCATTTAAGTTTTTTGTTATGTTCAAATTTATCTATGTATTTGTACATTCTTATATGACCTTAAATGCCTTAAATGATAAAAAAAACATGAACATCAAACTAATCGCCATAGGCAAAACCGATAACAAACCCTTACAAACTTTAATTGACGATTACACCAAACGTTTGTCTTTTTACATCAAATTTGATTTAGAAATTATTCCCGATATCAAAAACGTCAAAAACCTTTCGGAACCTCAGCAAAAAGAAAAAGAAGGCGAATTGATTTTATCAAAACTTACACCAACCGACCAATTAATTTTATTGGACGAAAACGGAAGTACTTTTTCGAGTGTTGGTTTTTCAGATTATTTACAAAAGAAAATGAATTCAGGAGTAAAGACCTTAGTTTTTGTAATTGGTGGTCCATACGGATTTAGCGAAGAAGTTTATAAAAAATCACAAGGAAAAGTTTCACTCTCCGAAATGACTTTTTCACACCAAATGGTACGTTTATTTTTTATTGAGCAGTTGTATCGTGGATTTACTATTTTGAGAAATGAACCGTATCATCATCAGTGATTCGAAGTGTTCAGTAAACAGTTTTTAGTTGGCAGTTGAAACTAATAAATATACTCTTTAAAAGTAATAAATTTTATTTCTAAATCATTAGCGACATTTTTTGCAATAATATAATCTTGAAAAGATAAGTTTTTATCAAAACCAAAAGCTATTTCTTGATATGTATTATTCAAGTTATTTAAATAGCTTTCTAAATCTTTTTTATGAACAAGAATGTTATTTACAAATATTTTATTTCTTTTTGTAAAGAAAACTGAAATACCATTATTATAATTCTTTAAGGTATAAGTCACATTTGTAAACGGTAGAAAAGCCAACGTCTTCTTTTTGCTATCCATATAAGTAAAATAGTTTTCAGAACCTTCTTTTTTATGTGAACTTTTCGCTTTTTTTACTTGCAGTTTCTGAATTTCAGGAATAACTAATTTCAATGGCAATCGCTTGTCGATATTAAACAACCAATTGGTTGAACTAATCGAATTGCTTCGGTTCACATCAATCAAAGTGTCTTTTCCATTAGTTTCAAAAAACATATAAATCGGCGAATGATCTTTGACATCTACCACTTTTGTTTCGTTCAATTGTGGCAATTGAATTTCTTTTTTACCACAAGAAAATAATGAAATCAGAAATAAAGCAACTATTATTTTTTTCATATTTAACCATTTAAACTATCCTGAAGTTTTACACATTCCATAGCTTCTTTTACATCATGCACTCTTAGGATATTGGTACCCTTTTGCAGCGCAATGGTATTTAAAACCGAAGTGCCATTTAATGCTTGTTCAGCAGAAGTTTCAAGAGTTTTATAAATCATTGATTTTCTGGAAACGCCAACCAATAGCGGTAATTCTAACATTTGAAATAATTCTAAATTATTCATAACCTCAAAATTTTGCTCCACTGTTTTTGCAAATCCAAATCCTGGATCAATAATTAGATCATTTATCCCAAAACTTCGTGCTTGTGAAACTTTTTCGGAAAAATAAAACAACATTTCTTTGACTACATTTTCATACTGTGCCAAACTTTGCATCGTTTGAGGGTTGCCTTTCATGTGCATCATAATATAAGGCACTTGAAGTTTAGCAACTGTTTGCATCATTTTTTTGTCCAAACTACCTGCTGCAATATCATTAATGATACAAGCGCCATTTTCAATTGCTACCTTCGCCACATTGGCACGAAAAGTATCGACAGAAATTAAAGTATCGGGGTAATTTTTTAAAACTAAATCAATTATTGGAAGTAAACGAGTGATTTCTTCTTCTTCTGAAACAAATTCTGCACTTGGTTTGCTTGAATACGCGCCAATATCAATAAAAGTAGCACCTTCAGAAAGCATTTTTTCCACTTGGAAAAGCATACTTTTTGCATCAGAATATTTGCCTCCATCATAAAAAGAATTGGGAGTAACGTTTAATATCCCCATGACTTTAGGAACAGATAAATCAATTAGTTTTCCGAGACAGTTTATAGTCATTATTATTTTAAGATAGTTATAAGTTTTAGTACTTTGTACTTCAATCTTTATTCGTTACTTTTGGCCAAATTTGACACAAAGATACACTGAAATGAGTAATACTTCTCAAGAATATGATAAGGTCATCGCAATTTGCCGAGAACTTTACACCAATAAAATGAAAGATTATGGAAGTGCTTGGCGCATCTTGAGATTGCCATCATTAACCGACCAAATTTTCATCAAAGCACAACGCATTAGAAGTTTACAACAAAACGAAATTCGCAAAGTAGATGAAGATGAAACTGGCGAATTTATAGGGATAATCAATTATTCCATCATGGCTTTAATCCAATTGGATTTGGGTGTTGTTGAACAACCCGATTTAGATGTTGCCAAAGCCACTGAACTTTATGATGCAAAAGTAAGTGTAACAAAATCATTAATGGAAGATAAAAATCATGATTATGGCGAAGCTTGGCGCGATATGCGTGTCAGTTCATTGACAGATTTGATTTTACAAAAATTACTTCGTGTAAAGCAAATTGAAGATAACGAAGGAAAAACTTTGGTTTCAGAAGGCATTGAAGCCAATTATCAAGACATGATAAATTATGCCGTTTTTGCCTTAATTTTAATGAAATTCGGACAGTAACCCTTCTCCCGAAACTTCGGGATCGCAGAGGTTGACACAAAAAAAATTATGAGAACATCAAAAAATAATATCGCTTGGGGAATTAGAATCGTAATTTCGTTTCTTTTTTTGCTTTCGGCTGTGGCAAAATTATATCCTTCACCCTATTTTGCAATATCAACATTTGAGGTAAAACAATTGTATCCAATGGGGTTCAGTGAAAGTTTTGCTCCTTATTTTTCGAGAATTCTTATCGGAATTGAATTGGCTTTAGGAATATTGATATTGCAAAAAAACTTTTTACGAAGCATTGTTATTCCTTCCACAATAATAATATTAGTAGTTTTCACAACTCATTTAACGATTGAAACCATTCAAAATGGTGGTAACTCAGGAAACTGTGGTTGTTTTGGAAGTTTGCTACCTATGACTCCCATTGAAGCAATTATTAAAAATGTAATAGCCATGATTTTATTGGGTTGGTTATTTATAATTATACCAAAAACTTCCGAAAGAAAAGATAACTTTTGGGTATTAACAACAGTCACTTTTGCCTCTATTTTATTGTTGTTTATGATTGCTCCAATACAACCCATTGAAAGCAACTTTACCGTTTCATCACCTGAAGAAACTACTTCAGAAACCATTCAAGAAGCCACCATTGATACAACTACTGCAGTTATAGTAAAAGAAACCGTTGTAAAAGTTGACACTATCAAAGAGGTTGTTAAAGTGGAGACTAACGAACCCGTAAAAAAGAAATCGGGTTATGCTCAATATTTTTCATCTATAGATAAAGGTAGAAAAACACTGTGTTTCTTTGTTCCTGGATGTGACCACTGTCGTGTTGCCGCCAAAGAATTAACCGAATTAAGAAAAACTACCAATAACTTTCCTGAGATTTCCATTATTTTCATGAATGAAGAAGCCGATTTAATTCCAGACTTTTTTAAAGAATCCGGAGCTGAATATCCTTACAAAATAATTGAAGTCATCCCTTTTTGGAATGTGCTTGGCTCAAAAAGAGATACTCCTGGTGTAAAATATCTTTGGAATGGCAATGAACTTAAATATTATGATGGTATTAATTCGAATAAATTTGATGTCAAAGATTTTCAAAAATTAATTAACAAACCATATTCTGAACTAAAAAAATAATTTTATTAACTACATTTATTAAAAAAACTGTTTATTATGATTAAATATGTAATGTCGAAAAGTTTAAATCAAAGAGGGCTTATAGGAATAGGATTGTGTGGTATAGTTTTTTTTATTGGCTATTACATTCTGAATTATATATCTACAATGGAAGATCCACCACTTGGCAATACAATTTACATTTTGATTGGGAGTTTATTAGTATTTTTATCGGTTTTAGGTGTTTTTTTAATTTTAAAATACATTTATGATAGTAAAAAGAAAAAAGAAAGACGCCAACGAAGAAGAAAAAATCATAAATTATTTTACTTAAAAGACTCAGCCAAAAATAAAAATTCATAATTTTTAAATATTTAAATTCCAATAAAAATGAATAAAATATACCTGCTTATAATAGTTGTTATTACTAGCTTTGGATGTACTAATGCACAAAAAAAAGAGTTTTCAAAAGATAGCTTTTCCAAAAAAATGACTACTGCAGAAAATACTGAAATCACATTTAAAGAAGTAGTAAAAAAACACCAGGGAAAAGTAACCGTAATTGAAGTTTGGGCTTCGTGGTGTAGTGATTGTGTAAAAGCAATGCCAAAAGTGAAAGAAATGCAAGCCAATCATCCAAAGGTTGACTATGTTTTTATTTCTATGGATAAGTCCTTTGACAAATGGCTAGCTGGAATAAAAAAACACGAATTAAATGGAGACCATTATTGGGTAAATGATGAAAAAATGATGAAAGGAGAATTCGGAAAATCAATAGATTTAGATTGGATACCCAGATATATTATTTTAGATAAAGATGGGAAAATTGTAACTTATCGTGCTATTGAAACAGATTTCGAACAAATTAATGAGCAATTAAAAAATTTACAATAATGAGACAAAAGATTGTTGCTGGAAATTGGAAAATGCATAAAAATGCAGAAGAAACGGAAGATTTGTTAAATGAATTGATTGATCAATTACCCAATGATATAGAAGCACAAATTATTGTTGCGCCAACTTTTGTAAACCTAGCTTCTGCGGTTGATCATTTAGAATTTACTAACATTGGAGTTGCAGCTCAAAATATGCATCAAAATGAAAGCGGTGCTTTTACTGGAGAAATTTCGGCAGATATGTTAAAAAGCATAGGTATAAATATTGTAATCCTTGGACATTCGGAACGTCGTGCTTATTTTCATGAAACAGATACCATTTTAGCCCAAAAGGTTACTACAGCTTTACAACATGATATGACTGTTATCTTTTGCTTTGGCGAAGAATTAAAAGACAGACAAAACAAACAACATTTTAACGTAGTAGAGAATCAATTGCGAGATGGTTTATTTCATCTTGAAAACAAAGATTGGGAACAAATAGTTTTGGCTTATGAACCTGTTTGGGCTATTGGAACAGGAGAAACTGCTTCGCCGGAACAAGCACAAGAAATGCATGAATTTATTAGAGAAACTATTAGAAAAAGGTTTGGAAGTGCTATTGCTGAAGAAGTTTCCATTTTATATGGAGGTAGTGTTAAACCTGATAATGCCAAAGAAATCTTCTCAAAACCTGATGTTGATGGAGGTTTGATTGGCGGTGCTGCTCTCAAAGCTGATGATTTTGCTGCTATCGTAAAATCAATTTAAGAAAAATTCAATGTAAAAAACTTTGATTAATATGAAAGTTTTTTTGTATAAATACTACATTTTATGAATTTTATCGATTTTATTTGCTTTTAAACGATTTTGTTTTTATTTTTACCAATAATAAAAGTCGAAAAAATCAAATGAAAAAAAAATTTACATTAATCATATTATTTATATTGAATTGGAATATAGAAGCCCAAATTGATATCCAAAAACGTTTCCAATCGGACTCCAGAAAATACTATGTATGGAATGCCGATCATGATAAATATGAATTACTGGAAACTGAATATGAAAATTCAGTTATTGACATTCGAGAAATTGGCTCAAAAACTAATGGTTATATCGTAATATCAATGATTGACAATGGGCAAAGCAGATTACACCATGGCTCAATATATAATTATTCGAAAGACAGTGATGATGAAGGTTCATGGTCAATAAAATCTAAATTCATGAGAGCTAAACTTACCTATAATCCTAAAGAAAACACCATTACCTATCTTTATGATGCAAACAATAAACGATATCAAAAATTAATGATTTTCAATGTTGCACCAGATGAACTTCCAAATGCAAGTTTGAAATCCCAAGAAATTAAAGATTAATTTCTTTTGGAAAATACTTTATACTAAGTCTTTCGATTGTTACCTTTGCACCCAAGACCTTTAGGTTGAACAGTACGAAGTAAAAAAAAATAATCGATGTCAACTATATATTTAGCTTATCATTTTTCAGTAGAACCCAAAGAACTTGGTTCAGAAATTCTTATTGCTGAGCTGGGTGAAAAACCGTTTGAAAGTTTTATTGAAACTGATAATGGGTTTAGTGCTTATATTCAAAAAGAGCTTTGGACTGAAGATATTCTAAACGATATTTATCTTTTATCCTCACCTGAATTTACTATTTCTTTCATTGTTGAACAAATAGAACAAGTCAATTGGAATGAAGAATGGGAAAAAAACTTCGAACCTATAGATGTGGATGGAAAATGCCATGTTCGTGCACCATTTCATCCTAAAACAAATGCTGAATTTGATATCGTGATCGAACCCAAAATGAGTTTTGGAACGGGTCATCATGAAACTACTCACATGATGATACAACACCTTTTAGAAATAGATATTACCAATAAGAAAACCCTTGACATGGGTTGCGGAACTTCTATATTAGCCATTCTTGCCGAAATGAAAGGAGCTAAACCTATTGATGCTATAGATATTGATAATTGGTGTTATTTAAATTCCATCGAAAATGCAGAGCGCAATAATTGTCACGAAATAACAGTATATGAAGGTGATGCAAATTTGTTAAAAGACAAAAATTACGATGTAATCATTGCCAACATTAATCGCAATATTTTGTTGAACGATATGCAACAATACGTAGATAGTTTGAAAAAAGATGGTATTCTATTATTAAGTGGCTTTTACAATGAAGACATTCCTTTTATTGATGCCTCTTGTACAGAAAAAGGATTGACTTTTGTTAAAAAATTCGAAAGAAACAATTGGGTTTCTTTGAAATATGTAAACTAGCAACTGAAATTTTACAATAAGTAAAAGGAATGAAAATGAGCACTATAGAAAAAGTACAGGAAGATGTTTTAGTTGAAGAATTAGTTGGAATCAATAACGAAATTGTTTTGTACAATGATGATGTCAATACGTTTGATCATGTTATTGATACGTTAATTCGGGTTTGTAATCATACGTCGGAACAAGCGGGACAATGCGCGATTTTAGTTCACTATAAAGGAAAATGTACGGTAAAAACAGGAAGTTTTGATGAATTGAAACCGCAATGTACACAGTTATTAGAAGCTGGTTTAAGCGCGGAAATAGTTTAAAAAAAAGTCAATCGTGTTTATGAAGTTTAATTTTGTTTGACTGAACACTAATCTCTGAATACTGAACACTAAACCTTAAACTTCCAATCAAACTCATCATTGTCTTTAATAATAGCACCAACTTCTACTCTTATAATTATACCAAATTCCGATTGAAGAATTAACCAATTGCTCTCGTTGAAGTGATTTTCGGTGCTGTCAAAATCTTCTTGTTCCCAAGATGTAAAAGGCAATTCGCTTTTTAAATCGGCTACATTTTTTCCAATAACTTTTTTGTCCAAAAGCGTTGCTTCGGTATTGGAAGTAATAATATATCCCAACCGAAACGCTTCGTCTTCGTAGAAAGTTAACCTCAACTTTTGATTAAAATACAAATAAATACTATTTCCATCATCGTCTAAAAACTGTTTAGTTGGTTTTCCATAAATAGCTTCCACATGAGTTTGTTTCATGCCAAAAAGCAATTTATCAACTCCATTTTTAGGATTTATTTTCATTTTTTCACTGTTAAATTTGAAGATTCTAGTTTATTACACCAAGTTGGTAAAGTTACGTCATTGATAAATAAGTTTTCATTATATTTACTTTTATAAATACATTACAACATATGAAAACAGATTTATTGTTCCAAATAGAAGCATGGGTAATCGCCTTAGTTCTATTTATATTGATGATTATTGCAACTTTGATTGGTAAAAAAATTGGAAATAAAATTCGGTTGAACAACAAATCAGAAAAGAATTTAACCGAAACTTCTGGACTTATTGGTTTGCTATTTTTCCTTTTGGCATTTACATTTGGCATGAGTGGCAGTCGTTATGATTCCCGTAGAACAATTGTAGTGGAAGAGGCAAATGACATTGGCACAGCCATATTACGTAGTGATTTATATCCCGATACTGAAAGAACATTATTTCGAAAAGATTTCAAAGAGTATGTAGAAGCTCGGATTCAATATTATGAAGTTGGACCAGATGTAAAAGGAATTCTAAAAGCCGATAGTTTATCTCAAGCAATATCGGCAAGACTATGGAAACGAGCAAGTGACTTATCCAAAAACCCAGCCAATCTTGCTGCCACGCAACAAATGATTCCTGCCTTAAATACGATGATAGATGTAACCACATCACGTCTTGCTGGAGAAAGAGCAAAAGTTCCCGAAAGTATTTTGATAATGCTGTTTCTACTGGCGCTAATTACCGCTTTTTATAGTGGCTATTCCGAAGGGAGAAAAGGTAAAATTGATTGGTTAGTCCAAACAGGGTTCTGTTTGTTAGTTTCGTTAGTAATATTATTTACCTATGATTTAGACCGTCCACGAAGAGGTTTTGTCAATTTAGATGGACCTAATCAAACGATAATAGAATTGAGAAAAAATTTTAATTAATATTCAAACTTCCCAAACTCACTTTCAATAGTGAGTTTTTTTGTTTTATTCTGATGCATATCAGAATCTATAGTTTCTACTCTACCTACAATTTGAGCGTCAACTCCAAAAGATTTTGAGATTTCGATGATGTCCTGAGCGATTTCATTTGACACATACAATTCCATGCGGTGACCGCAATTAAACACTTGGTACATTTCTTTCCAATCAGTTGCAGATTGTTCTTGTATTAATTTAAATAAAGGAGGAATGGGGAATAAATTATCTTTTATAACGTGAAGATTGTCTACACCTTGCCTGTCGTCAGGCAGAAAATGCAACACTTTGGTTTGTGCACCGCCAGAGCAATGCACCATACCGTGAATATCGTTTGACGTATATTTTTCTAATATTTTTTTTATAATTGGAGCATAGGTTCTTGTTGGTGAAAGCACTAATTTTCCTGCATCAATTGGAGCATTTTCTACCCTATCGGTTAGTTTCATCTTTCCAGAATAGACCAAATCATTGGGCACAGAAGCATCAAAACTTTCAGGATATTGAGTAGCTAAATAGTTAGCAAAAACATCGTGTCGAGCCGAGGTTAAACCATTGCTTCCCATGCCACCATTATAATTTTTTTCATAGTTGGCTTGACCGAAAGAAGCTAAACCAACAATCACATCGCCAGCTCTAATATTGGCGTTATCAATTACATCGCTACGTTTCATTCGAGCAGTGACTGTTGAATCTACAATAATCGTTCGTACCAAATCGCCTACATCTGCAGTTTCACCACCTGTAGAATGAATGGTTACGCCAAAAGTTTTCAACTCGGCTATCAACTCTTCAGTTCCATTAATAATGGCTGAAATAACTTCTGCTGGAATGAGATTTTTATTTCTTCCAATAGTTGAAGAAAGTAGAATATTATCGGTGGCACCAACGCATAATAAATCGTCAATATTCATAATCAACGCATCTTGCGCAATGCCTTTCCACACTGAAATATCGCCGGTTTCTTTCCAATACATATAGGCCAAAGACGATTTTGTCCCTGCACCATCAGCATGCATAATGAGGCAATAGCTGTCATCGTTGGTCAAATAATCGGGAACAATTTTGCAGAAAGCTTTTGGGAATAATCCTTTATCAATGTTTTTGATGGCGTTATGTACCTCTTCTTTAGATGCCGAAACGCCTCGAAGATTATAACGTTGACTGTTATCAGAATTCATTTTTTGTAGTTAGTTGCCCTTCGACTCCCGAAATTTCGGGACAGGGTTTATGTTTGACAAAGATACCATTTGATTTGGAATTTGGAATTTGGAATTTGGAATTTTTTATAGTTAGTTTTCTACAATTAGAATTTCCACTCTTCGGTTTTCATTGGCTTCGGTTTCGTTTTTTTCCGGGATTTTATGGATGGGTCTTGATGTTCCATATCCTTTGAAAGTCATTCTTTTACTATCAATTTTATTTCTAATGAGGTAAGAATAAATAGTTTTGGCTCTTGCTGTGGAAACATCGTTTATATCACTAACCAATTGACAACAAATATGTCCTTGTATTTCGATTTTCAATTCAGGATTCTCTTCCATTGCGGTAAGTAAGTCGAATAAAGTAGGTTGTGATTTGGCAACAATTTGGTCTGAATTGTTAAAGAAATAAATGTTAGGAAGTTTTATAGTTTCGCCTACTTTAGAATTTCTGATTTGTTTGGTGAGTTCACTTTCTAGCGGTTTTGATTGGTCTTCGATATAAAAAATAGTTACCTTCCTATTCTCAGCTTGGATTTTTGATTGTTTGAAATCTTTTCCAATAGCTATTTTTTCTAGATTTTTATTAAACTTCAATCCACTTTTTTCTAATAAATCACGAACACTTTCTAAGCGTCGTTCGGCTAATTTTTTGTTGTAATTTTTAGTATCGATACTATCGCAGTATCCTAATAATTTAGTGATTTCTATATTTTTATGGGAAGCCATCCATTCGTTAATGGTAAGTATAGAACTTTGGTTTGGAAAGTCCTTGTTGAAATCAAAGAACACTTCAAATTGTTTTTGGGAAAAACAAAAAACCGGCATTAAAAGCAGTAAAAAACAAATGCATCTGTTCATCCTAATTCTCTACAATTAAAATTTCAACTCTGCGATTAGCAGCTCGTTCTTCCTCGCTTTTTTCAGGCAACGGATAAATGGGTTGTGTGCTTCCAAAACCTTTGTAGGACAATCGGCTTTTGCCAATTTCATTTTGTATCAAAAAATTATAAATGGCTTTGGCACGTTGGGTTGATAAATCAGTTCTATCTACTGGCATACAACATAAATGTCCGTGAATTTCGATTTTCATTTGAGGATTTCTTTGAAGAACCAATAAAAGTTCATACATTTTTCCACGAGACTCATTCACCACAGCAAAGGTATTGATGATGAAATTAAGGTTTTCTATTTTTAATTTTTCACCAGGTTTTGCTTCAGCCACTTTCTTCATAAAAACTCGATCCAATTTGAACTCTGATTTAGTTCCATTGGGATTTTCAATTACTAATTTTTCGGGGTAAACTATTTCGGGTTTTGGTTGTTCCTCCTTTATCACCTTTTTAATACCTAAAATTTCATCTTCTCGAGGTAAATCTTTTTCCAGGATATAAAAGATGGTAACTTTCCTGTTTTCGGCTTTATTGACTGACTGATTAAAACTTTCACCAAAACTTCTTGTTTTAAAATCTTCTCTAATTTTGATTTGATTTTTTACATTTTGAAAAATAAAATCTACTCTTTTTTGGGCTAAAGTATCATTAAATCCCGTTGTCCCAACTTCATCGGTAAAACCGTGAATGGCAACTATTTTGTTATTCTTATTAGCAGAAACCCAATTATTTAAACTCTGTTTTTCTTTTGTAGTTAAATCAAATTTATTGCTATCAAAATAAACTGAAAATTGCTCTTGGGCTGAAATAGAGCTAACAATTAACAGAAAAAAGAAAAGAACACTTTTAGGTAGCATCAATAAAATATTTTAATGATAACGAAATTAGGGCTTTTTTATTATAAAAACACCCGACAACTTCAAAAAGTGTCGGGTGCAATTCTAAATTTTATTGTAAAACTATCTCGTAAACAACAACTCTCTATACTTCGTTAATGTCCAAATTTCATCATCTACTAGTAATTCCAATTTATCGCAGTGTTCTCTAATCACTTCAAAATAGGGTTTTACTTTATCGCAATACATTTCGGCCATTTTTTGAGCATCGGTTAATGCATTGGCTTTTTTACGCGCTTCTGTCATTTCTTCCACTTTGGTATTGATACCTTCTATATGATGTGATATTTCTTTGATTAAAGAAATTTGTTCTTTGGCAATTTTTTCAAAATCCTTACCAAAAATTTCTTTTAATCCACGAACGTTTTCAATCAAGGTATTTTGGTAACGAATAGCGGTTGGAATTACATGATTGCGAGCGATATCACCCAAAACTCTTCCTTCGATTTGGATTTTCTTAGTATATTCTTCCAATTCAATTTCATAACGCGCTTCCACTTCTACATGGTTCATAACATTCAAGTCATTGAATAATTCCAATGCTTTTTTGGATATTTTAGCTTTCAAAGCGGCTGGCGTAGTTTTGTGATTACTCAATCCACGTTTTTTAGCTTCTTTTTCCCATGCATCACTATAACCATCTCCTTCAAAAAGAATGTTTTTAGTTTCTTTAATGTATTCTCTCAATACGTTAAAAATAGCTTCATCTTTCTTTAAATCATTTTTTTCGATTAAAGCATCCACTTCTTTTTTGAAATCTTTTAATTGTTTTGCAACTATAGAATTCAACGTTGTCATGGCATTGGCACAGTTGGCCGATGACCCCACAGCTCGAAATTCAAATTTGTTTCCAGTAAAGGCAAATGGTGACGTTCTGTTCCTATCCGTATTGTCCAACATGACATCTGGAATTTTACCTACGACGTTTAATTTTAAATCTGTTTTTTCTTCTGGAGATAATTTTCCTTTAGTTACACCTTCCAATTCTGCCAAAACTTTGGTTAATTGTGCACCAATAAATACTGAAATTATGGCTGGTGGTGCTTCGTTGGCTCCTAACCTGTGATCGTTACTTGCTGTTGCAATGGCAGCACGAAGCAATTCTTCATATTCTTGAACTGCTTTGATGGTATTGATAAAGAACGATAAGAATTGTAGGTTACTCATAGGCGTTTTTCCTGGCGAAAGTAAATTCACACCCGTATCGGTAGCCATCGACCAGTTATTGTGTTTTCCAGAACCATTTACGCCTTTAAAAGGTTTTTCATGAAACAATACTTTGAAATCATGACGCTCTCCCACTTTTGACATTACATCCATCAACAATGAATTATGGTCAACTGCCAGATTGGTTTCTTCAAATATGGGAGCCAATTCAAATTGGTTTGGTGCTACTTCGTTATGACGCGTTTTTACTGGAATTCCAAGTAACATACATTCTTCTTCTAATTCTCTCATATAACTTAAAGCACGAGATGGAATGGAACCAAAGTAATGATCGTCTAATTGTTGTCCTTTTGCAGAAGTATGTCCTAGTAATGTTCTCCCTGTCATTATTAAATCTGGGCGAGAATTTGCCAAAGCAGAATCAACCAAAAAGTATTCTTGTTCCCAACCTAACGTTGCTGTAACTTTTTTAACGTTCTTATCAAAATATTTGCATACATCGGTTGCCGCTTCATCCACGGCATTTAAAGCTCTCAACAATGGTGTTTTATAATCTAACGCTTCACCAGTATAAGAGATAAAAACGGTTGGAATACATAAAGTAGTTCCAAAAATAAACGCTGGTGAGGTTGGATCCCAAGCAGTGTAACCACGAGCTTCAAAAGTATTTCTGATTCCTCCATTTGGAAAAGAAGAAGCATCTGGCTCTTGTTGTACTAATTGACCACCTCCAAATTTTTCAACAGGATCAGAACCATCGTAAGACGTTTCAAAAAAAGCGTCGTGTTTTTCAGCGGTTGCTCCTGTTAACGGTTGAAACCAATGCGTATAATGTGTTACCCCTTTGGCAACAGCCCATTCTTTCATTCCCATGGCGATATAATCGGCAAGTTTTCTATCTATTTTAGTTCCATGCTGCACCGCATCTTTTACACCTTTATAAGCATCTGAAGTTAGAAACTGCTTCATCGCTTTGTCGTTAAACACATTGGAACCAAAAATTGCTGATTTTTTTCCGGCTTCTTCAAATTTAACAGGTTTTCTACCTGAAGCATCTTTTAATGCTTGGAAACGTAAAGTTGACATAAAATTTAATTTTTTATAGTTATACCCTAATAATTTGATGCAAATATAGAGTTATTTATAAATTAAAAAAAGGCATACCCTATTTTTTTTGGGGTACTTTTAAAAAATTATGAATAATTTTTGTTAACAACTTTTATGGTATAGATTTTTATTCAGTAAAACAACTTCAAATTATACTTTGAAAATCTAATCCACTATATTTGTACCTTAAAAATAAAAACATGATTGTTTGGATAATTTTTCTAGCTACAATTTTCCTTTTTCTTGCATTAGATTTGGGCGTATTCAATAAAAACCCACATATTATAAAACCAAAAGAAGCCGGAATATGGACTGGAATTTGGGTAACGCTTTCTTTTGTTTTTTCTCTTGTTATCAATTGGATTTATAGTAATGGATATATATCCAATCCTACAGGAATCACGCCCTCTGTGGCAACTTTAAAATTTATTACTGGTTATTTAATTGAATTATCATTAAGTATAGACAACATATTTATAATAGCTGTGATATTTGCGTCTTTCAAAATTCCACAAAAATATCAGCATCGGGTTTTGTTTTGGGGAATTATTGGAGCCATTGCATTTCGAGGTTTGATGATTTTCTTTGGCGTGATTTTAATAAATAAGTTTAGTTGGATGACTTATATATTTGGTGCATTTTTACTATTTACCGCTGTCAAAATGTTGTTAAAAGGTGAAGAGGAAGAATTCAATCCTAAGAAATCATTTGTGTATAGAAATTTACGTAAAATATTACCCATCACAACACATATAGAAGGAGAACATTTTTTTGTAAAAAGAAAACACATCACAGCTGCCACTCCTCTTTTTGTAGCGTTGATAGTTATAGAAGTTATGGATATGTTATTTGCTTTGGATAGTGTGCCAGCAATATTAGCTATTACCTCTGACCCATTTTTAGTCTTTAGTTCTAATATTTTTGCCATTCTTGGTTTGCGATCTATGTATTTCTTTTTGGCAAATATGCTAGAGAAATTTAGTTATTTAGAATACAGTTTGATTGCAATTCTAACTTTTGTTGGTATTAAAATGCTATTAGTTCATTATTATAAATTCCCTGAGTGGGTTTCTCTTGGCTTTATAGCGTTATCGTTATTTGTTGGCATCATTATTTCTATTAATAAAAATAAAGATAAATCGTTATAAATTTTTTATATACGTTCTTCGTTTTCTAAAAACAACTGGTTCAAAATGTTTCCAAATGTTAATAATAGCATGATTATCCTCAAGAAATGGAGTATTAAAGCAATTTTGAATTCCTTTATCTTTAAAAGTTTCATAATATTCGTTGAAAACAATTGCTGTAACTCCTCTACTCTGATACATTGGATCAATACCTATTAAATAGAACAACATATCTTTACTTTCTTTTTTTGCTTTTAGCAAATGATAAAAACCAAATGGAAATAAGCTACCATTAGCTTTTTGTAATGCTATAGAAAAACTTGGCATGACAATACTGAAGGCAACAATATTCTGGTTTTTATCTTCCACAAACTTTATATATTCAGGATTGATAAAATTGATATATTTTTTCTTGAAAAATTCTTTTTGAACATCAGTGATTGCAACAAAAGAGGCAAGCGAAGCATAACTGGAATTGAACAAATCAAACATCTTGTCAACATATGGCATGATGTCTTTTGTATTTGAGAAGTTTATTGGCTTTAGTTCATATCTTTTTTTGATTAACTCATTTGCTTTTAAAAAAAACTCTGTTTTTACATTGGAGAAAGGAAATTTATTTTCATGAAATTCTTTCTCCTTTACATAACCTAACTTTTCTAAATGAGAAGCGTAATATGGATAATTATACCAAGTTATCATAGACCCAATTTCATCAAATCCTTCCACCATTACTCCTACTTTATCTAGATTTGAAAAACCCATCGGTCCTTCTACATGCTCAAGATTATTGTTTCTGCCTAATTCATATACTTTTTCTAGCAATGCTTTTGTTACTTCAATATCATCAATAATATCCCACCAACCAAAACGTACTTTCCTTTTCTGTTGGTCATTGACTTCATTCCAATTGACAATTGCTGCTATTCTCCCAACAATTTGATTGTCTTGATATGCTAAATAAAAATAGGCCTCAGCCGATTTAAAAACGGGATTTATTTCTTTATTAAAAGTTTGTAACTCATCATTAATCAGAGGCGGTACCCAATAAGGATGATTCTTATATAAAGCAAACGGAAATTTTACAAATTCTTTGAGTAACTTTTTGGTATTGGCTTCAACTATGGTAATCATTATGGTTTTGGATTTTCTAATTCTACTTCGTCTTTGCGTTTTTTTCCTTTGTCCGCTTTAGATTTTTTATCTTTCTTTTTATCTTTCTTTTTATCTTCTTTTTTATCGTTTTTAATTCGTTTGTAATTCGTTTCATAATTACTGTCAAAACGCCAAGAAAGACCAAAACCTCCAAATAGTAATGCTGGAGTATCTTTAATGTTTTTGGAAATGGAAGCATCCAGTTGAATGTTTTCACGAACTAAATAAGCAGCACCAAAACGGAAAATATTATCGGCATAAAAATCGCTTTTGTATGCCTGCATTTCCACAAAACCAGACCAACGCATATTAAAACCTCTCGTTAAAGTGGTAATTAATCCTAGGGTTGGATAATCTGTCATGTATTTATCCGCAATAATATTGGTAATAAAAACCCATTTGGAACCAAAATGATTTTGGGTAATTATCATCAGTTTCGGACTAATAGCAGGATCGGTTTCAAAAGTGTAAGGATTAGTTCCTAAATTCAGATTAAATCCGCCATAAACCGCCACTGCAGGAATAAATTGTTTCCAACTGAACTTGTGATTGGCTTTCCAACTTAATAAATTTGGTTTATCGTCTTTTAGTTTTAGGAAAGGATCATAAACCAAATATTTTGCTCCCAAAGTAAACTGTTTAAAACCACCACGAGTATCACTAATTAACGGTGCTTCATACCAATCATACTGGTATTGTGTTTCTAAGTTAAACTCAAATTGATCAAAAAAAGCGCCATAGCGTAAACTCAATTCTGTTCCAAAACCGTTGGCTTCATAGCGTTGTAAATCATGTTCTTCGCTAATACCATATAAACCACCTTCAGCTTGAATAACTGTTTTACCTACAGAAAATGCCGACATCGATTTGCCTGGTCTATTAGAATTAATGATATCAGTATATTGCCCATATTGCAAAGTTGAAGTCATCAAAAACCCAACAATTAAAAGAGATTTTATTTGGAACATAATTTAATTTTTATTTCAGATTGGTTTATCAAAAGTACTATAATTTATCATTTATTTAAGAAGTCAAAGCGATTTTTACATTATAGAATTTAGTATTTTTGACAAAAAATTATTTATTCAATGGAAACCGCATCTTTCAACGGATTATTAAAAGCAATACTATACATCTTAGCTTTTTACTATATTTTTAAGTTCTTAGCTCGTTTGTTTTTACCCGTTATAGCTAAAAAAGTTGTCGAAAAAGCATCAGAGCAATTCCAACAACAGCAACAAAATCAACAACAAAACAATACGCATTCGGCAACTTCAGAAAAACCAAAAGAAAAAAAAATCGTTGGTGAATATGTAGACTTTGAAGAAATAGAATAATTTAGTGTTCTGTTTAAACTATGAACCATAAACCAAAAGCCACCTACCCATTATAATGAAGCAACTTCAAAAGTTATATCCACATTTAGCAGCCATATTTGGCTTTGTACTAATTGCATTAATCTATTTTTATCCGGTTCTACAAGGAAAAAAAATCTATCAATCGGATATTGTTCAATATACCGGAATGGCCAAAGAGCAAAACGATTTTAGAGCCGAATACAATGCTGAACCCTACTGGACAAACTCAGCTTTTGGTGGCATGCCAACTTATCAATTAGGTGCTAATTATCCAAATGATTTTGTCGGAATGCTTGATGATGCTTTGCGTTTTCTTCCTCGTCCAGCTGACTATTTATTCCTTTATTTTTTAGGATTTTATGCGTTACTCTTAGTCTTCCGTACTGATCCATTGAAAGCCTTTTTTGGTGCATTAGCTTTTGGATTTTCAACCTATTTGATAATAATTCTAGGCGTAGGACATAATGCCAAAGCGCATGCTATTGCCTATATGCCATTAGTAGTTGCTGGATTTATATTGGTTTTTAGAAAACATTTTATTTATGGTGGAATTTTAACGATGCTTGCCGTAGCGCTAGAAATCAATGCCAATCACTTTCAGATGACCTATTATCTGTTGTTGTTTTTACTGGTGTTTTCGGTTTATTTCTTATACAAATTAGTTAAAGAAAAAGAATTAAAAGCATTACCAAAAATCATTGGAACATTTGCCGTTGCAGTAGTTTTGGCTGTTGGTGCTAATGCCACTAACTTACTGGCAACCAAAGAATATGCGGATTTTAGTACGAGAAGTAAAAACGAGCTAACTTTCAATCCAGATGGTTCAAAAGTCACGACCGATAATGCACTTTCACGAGAATACATAACGGAATATAGCTACGGAATTGCAGAAAGTTTCAACCTGATTGCTCCACGATTATTTGGTGGTTCCAATGCCGAAAACGTGGGAACAGACAGTCATTTATATGAATTTATTTCCAATCAAGGTGCATCGCCTAGTGAAGCTGCAGAATTTGCCGAAAGCGTTCCAACTTATTGGGGAAATCAACCGATAGTTGCCGCGCCAGCATATATTGGTTCAATTGTTTTTTTCTTAGTGATTTTAGCTTTATATAATGACAAGCGAAAAATAAAATATGCTTTCGTTGCTGGAGCGATTTTCTCTTTACTTCTTTCTTGGGGTAAAAATTTCCCAGCTTTGACTAACTTTTTCATTGATTATGTTCCAATGTATGACAAATTTAGAGCGGTTTCTTCCATACAAGTAATTTTAGAATTATGCGTTCCGGTTTTAGCCATTATGGGATTACAATCGTTTATCAAAAATGAAGAAAATCGTAAAAAATCATTGCTTTACACGGCTGGAACTTCTATTGGAATAATCGTTATATTGTTCTTATTCAAAGGAATGTTCAATTTTACGACGGCTAATGACAACTATTATATCGAAGCTTATGGTCGCGAAATGGGTACGGCATTTGTAGATGCTTTAAAACTAGACCGAGAAAGTTTGTATAAAGCCGATTTATTGCGTTCTGGTTTCTTTATGTTGGTTGCTTTTGGATTGCTTTGGTTTTACATCAAAGGAAAATTAGCACAAGGAAATACCATTATTTTGATTGGTTTATTTATGGTGGCTGATTTATTTTTTGTAGCCAAAAATTATGTAAATGCCAAAGATTTTGTTAGTGCTCGGGAAATGAACGAACCGTTTCAAGCTACCGAAACCGATATGCAAATTCTTCAAGACACAACACATTACCGCGTTTTTGAAGTGGCCGGAAACATGAGTAGCGCGCGAGCTTCTTATTTCCACAAATCACTTGGAGGTTATCATGCAGCAAAACCTAAAAGAATGCAACAACTGTTTGATTATCAAATTGCCAAAAACAATAAAAACGTTTTGGACATGTTGAACATCAAATACATCATTCAAAGTGATGAAAAAGAACAAGAATTTGCAACTATAAATCCTGATGCGAATGGAAATGCTTGGTTTGTTTCAAAAATTCTGTATGTTAATTCTGCGGATGAAGAAATGAAAGCAATGGATAAATTGGATACTAAAGAAGTTGTATTGATTAATCAATATGAATTTGGCTCTTGGCGAAAAGACAATCCAAATAGAAAGTTTCAAAAAGACAGTTTAGCAACAATCAAACTTAATTTATACAAACCCAATCATTTAAAATATACTTCCAATAATAGCAATGATGGTTTTGCAGTTTTCTCTGAAATCTATTATAAAGACGGTTGGAAAGCTACAATTGATGGAAAAGAAGTTTCAATTTACAGAGTGAATTATACACTTCGTGGGCTAGAAATCCCTAAAGGAAAACACACTATCGAATTCAAGTTTGAACCACAAGTAGTCAAAACAGGAAGTACAATTGCTTTGTTTAGTTCTATTGGAATGTTTTTATTGATTATTGGTGGCGTTTATTTTGAGAGAAAAAAGAAGAAAGAGTAACATAAATGATAATTTTGTAAATTTGATTGTTAATTTCAATAATATGAAGGCAAAAGTGACTACAAAATTAAACCATGCTAATCCATCGAAAATGGAAGCACGTTATATTGATGAGATTAGAAAGATGTCTCCACAACAACGTTTTGATAAACTGATGGCTATTATTGAAATTTCCTTTCTTTTAAAAACAGCAAAAAAAATATCAAAATAATTAAATGAATAGTCAAATTGTTGAAATTTGGAAATACTTTTCTTTGAATAATGTCAAATATCTAACGATTGGTGGATTTGCTGTAAACATGTATGGTTATGGTCGAAATACAGGTGATATTGATATTTTTATTGAAGATACAGATGAAAACAGAGAAAATTTAAGAGTTGCATTAAAAAAAGCTGGGATTGGCGATTTTGAGAGTTTAAAAACAATGCAATTTATTCCTAGTTGGACAGATATTACGTTAAATTTCAATTTGCGATTAGATATTATGACTTCTGTAAAAGGTTTGGAACATACTACTTTTAAAGAACTTTTAGAAAAAGCTTATATAACTGAAATTAGCGGTATTCCTGTTTATTTCCTAGATTATGAAAATCTGATTAAAGCAAAAAAAGCTTCAAATCGTCCCAAAGATATTTTAGATATTGAAGAGTTAGAGAAAATAAATAAAAAATCTAATTCTTAATTGAAACCAAAAAAACTTTTAATCATAACCTATTATTGGCCACCAGCTGGTGGACCAGGAGTACAACGATGGCTAAAGTTTGTAAAATATCTGCCCGATTTCAACGTTCAACCAATCGTTTATGTTCCCGAAAATCCAACCTATCCAATTATCGACAACGGTTTACAAAGCGAAGTTTCAGAAAAAGCGATTATTCTAAAAAAGAAAATCGTCGAACCGTATGGTTTTGCTTCTTTTTTAGGAAAAAATAAAACCAAAAAAATAAGTTCGGGAATTATTCCCAATCAAAAAAAACAATCGTTTGTAGAAAAAACATTGCTTTGGGTTCGAGGCAATATTTTCATTCCTGATGCTCGTTTTCTTTGGGTAAAACCTTCGGTAACCTATCTAAAAAAATACATTCAAGAAAACGATATTGACACCATTATAACTTCTGGACCGCCACACAGTTTGCATCTAATTGGTTTACAATTAAAAAAAGAATTGACTATAAAATGGTTGGCCGATTTCCGGGATCCATGGACAACCATTGGTTATCACAAAGCGCTGAAATTATCTTCTTATGCCGAAAAAAAACACAAAGATTTAGAAAAAGAAGTGTTGAATTCGGCAGATACTATAATTGTTACAAGCAAAACTACTAAAACGGAATTTCAAGTAATAACTTCTCGACCGATTGAAGTCATTACGAATGGCTATGATATTGAACACGTTGAAAAACAACCATTAGATAATAAATTCTCCTTAGCTCATATAGGTTCTTTTTTATCCGAAAGAAATCCGAGAATACTGTGGCAAGCCCTTCAAGAATTGGTTACTGAAAATGAAACTTTCAAAAATGATTTTCAGCTAAAATTGATTGGAGCTACAAGTCAGGAAGTGTTGGATACCATTTCAGAATTTGAACTTACCAATTATGTCTTAAATTTGGGATATGTTTCGCATCAAGAAGCTGTGGAACACCAACGAAAATCGCAAGTTTTATTATTAATCGAAATCAATTCAGATGAAACAAAGAGCATTATTCCCGGAAAACTTTTCGAATATATGATTTCCGAAAGACCTATTATAGCCATTGGTCCAGAAGGTTCTGATTTTGCCGAAATTATTACTTCGACCAATACGGGAGTTTTCTTTACTTATGATAAAAAAGAAGAATTGAAAGCAGTACTTTTGAACTATTATGAATTGTATCAAAAAAATAATCTGAAAGTAAATGCTGTTGGTTTGCAACAGTATTCTAGAAAAAACCTAACTGAGCAACTTTCCAAACTCGTAACTCGCAACTCGTAACTGTTTATGGGCATCGTAATTAACCAATCCATCAAGAATACCATCATTACCTATATTGGTTTTGGGATTGGTGCGATAAATACTTTGTTTATGTATCCGCATTTTTTAGGAGAAAAGTTCTATGGATTGACTGGATATTTATTATCATCTGCCAACGTATTGTTTCCCTTGATGGCTTTTGGAGTCCACAATACATTGATTAAATTTTTCTCAGAATACAAAACCGAAAAAGAAAAAAGTCAATTTCTCGGTTTTGTTCTTGCACTTCCGTTATTGATAATCATACCAATTTTCGTAATTAGTATATTAGGTTATGATAGTATTGCTTCTTTCTTTTCCAGAAAAAACGACATCGTTTACGATTATGTTTGGCAAATCCCAATCATCGCATTGTGTATGGGATATTTCGAGATTTTCTATGCTTGGGTAAAAGTACATCTACAATCGGTTTATGGAAATTTTATAAAAGAAATTGGTTTGCGAATACTCATTTCCATCTTCCTTTTTGGTGTCTATTTTCATGTTATTACTGTTGAGCAATTTATCACTGCTACGATGTTTGCCTATTTGATAAGTATGTTGTTGATGCTTTTTTATGCTAATAAAGTACAGCCAATATCTTTTACATTTAAAATACCAAATAACGCTAAAGCCATTTTAGTATATTCCAGTTTTATCATTTTATCAGGAAGTGTTGCCAATATGCTTTTGGATATCGATAAAACGATGCTGAACCAATATATTGAAATTGAGAAAATTGCATACTTTATAGTAGCAGGATTTATCGCTACTGTAATTGCCGTTCCTAGCCGAGCGATGCATCAAATCACCTACCCGATTACTGCAAAATTGATGATTGAAAACAAATACGACGAATTGAACGATTTGTATAAAAAATCATCCATTACGCTTCAAATTGTTGGAGGATTAGTCTATGTTGGAATTTTGGTTAACATAAATCAAATTTATTTGCTTTTACCAAAAAGTTACAGTGAAGGTATTTTTGTGGTATTTATCATTGGACTTTCTAAATATTTCGATTTGATTTTAGGAAACAACAATGCTATTATTTTCAATTCCAAATACTATCGTGCCGTATTGTTTTTAGGATTATTGCTTGGTTTTTTTGCAATTACACTTAATATGATTCTCATTCCATTGTATTATATTAAAGGTGCAGCCATTGCGACATTAATTTCAATTACATTATACAGCATTGCCAAACTGCTTTTTGTAGTTTTAAAAATGAAACTTTATCCTTTTACTTTTAAAAATATTTATTCTTTAGCTATTGGATTATTTTGCTTTTTCGCTTTCTATTATTGGGATTTTCCGTTTCATCCAGTCATTAACATAGTACTTAAATCGATGTTAGTTACACTATTATATGTTTTTTTAACGTATAAAGCCAATTTATCCGAAGAGATTAACGGAGTGATTAGTAAATTTTTGAAAGTATAAATTTGATGACTAGTCCTAATTTGAATCAAATTCCAGCGACAACTTTAATCTCACCAATAATTCTATTTGCCAATTTATCAGCCGCTTCTTGTGTTGGTGCTTCGGTATAAATTCGGATAATGGGTTCGGTGTTTGATTTTCGCAAATGCACCCATTCTGTTGCAAAATCTATTTTTACACCGTCAATTGTAGATAGTGAGCTTGTCGAACTATCGTTTTTATATTTCTCAGTCATCGCAACAAGAATAGCATCAACATCAATTTGTGGCGTTAATTCAATCTTATTTTTGCTCATATAATATTGCGGATATGAAGCGCGCAGTTCAGCAACGGTTTTATCTTGATTAGCCAAATAGGTCAAGAACAAGGCCACACCTACCAAACTATCTCTTCCATAATGCAACTCTGGATAAATAATTCCACCATTGCCTTCGCCTCCAATAATGGCATTGGTTTTTTTCATCAATTCGACTACGTTCACTTCGCCCACAGCACTAGCTTGATAACTTCCATTATGCTTGGTAGTAATATCACGCAAAGCACGAGAAGACGACATATTAGAAACCGTATTACCTGGTGTTTTGCTCAATACATAATCGGCGCAAGCCACTAATGTATATTCTTCACCAAACATTTCGCCATCATTAGAAATAAATGCCAATCTATCCACATCTGGATCAACCACAATTCCAAAATCGGCTTTTTCCTCTAAAACGAGTTTGCAAATATCGCCCAAGTGTTCTTTCAAAGGTTCAGGATTGTGTGGGAAATGTCCGTTGGGTTCGCAATACAATTTGACAACTTCAACACCCATTTGCTCCAATAAATTTGGTATAATTATTCCTCCCGAAGAATTCACACCATCCACAACCACTTTAAATTTTCGTTTGGCAACCGCTTCGGCATCAACCAAAGGCAAATTCAAAACTTCATCAATATGAATATCCATATAAGAATCATTAATCGTGATTTCACCCAAATCATCTACTTCTGAGAAATCAAAAGCTTCTGCTTGGGCAATTTCAAGAATTTTTTCACCATTGGCACCACTCAAAAACTCTCCTTTTTCGTTTAATAATTTTAGAGCATTCCATTGTTTTGGATTGTGTGATGCGGTTAAAATAATTCCTCCATCGGCTTTTTCCAGTGGAACTGCTATCTCGACTGTTGGCGTAGTTGACAATCCCAAATCAATAACATCAATCCCTAAACCAATCAGAGTATTAACAACCAAATTATGAATCATTGGTCCCGAAATTCGGGCATCACGACCAATAACTACTTTCAACTTTCTTCCAACTTCCAGCTTCCCACTTCCCGCTTTCAAAAAAGTGCCATAAGCTGCTGCAAATTTCACCGCATCAACGGGTGTTAAATTATCGCCCACTTTACCACCTATAGTTCCACGAATTCCTGATATTGATTTTATTAATGTCATTTTAAGAAGTTTATAAGTTTGTACTTTTTTGAAGTATTATATTAATTTCTGTGCAAATATAGAAAAGTTAAAACTATGTACTTTAAATGAAATCTTAGTAATAGAAAGTTTTTAGTAACTTTACGAACCTAGTAGTAAACCC
>Ga0208853_1000088_pt1 | contig 25280 bp, 21 predicted proteins | sample LakMenEpi03Oct11_FD_150667 | JGI IMG/M metagenome (GOLD analysis project Ga0208853, IMG submission 150667) | Freshwater microbial communities from Lake Mendota, WI - 03OCT2011 deep hole epilimnion (SPAdes) | ecosystem: Environmental > Aquatic > Freshwater > Lake > Epilimnion/Euphotic zone ... | reverse complement strand
TGAACCTGGGGTGCTACGCGGACATGTCATTGATTGGCTGCAGCTTCCAAATTGGCCGGTATTTAACATTGCGGACATGGCGATAGTTTCTGCCGCCCTTATTTCTGTGGTTTTGACTGCTAGAAATATCCCACCTATAACAAAGGTAGGCTCACAACCATGAGTAACCGCGAATTACGCACTTTGTCAGTGCCAGAAGGAGTCGCGGGAGAGCGCATCGATAGCGCCTTAACGCGCGTACTGGGTCTATCCCGAACCGCGGTTGTAAAGCTTCTAGAAGATGGTGACATCACAACTGGCGGTAAGGCGATGCCTAAATCTGATCGTGTTACGGCAGGACAAGTTATTGATGTGTTGATGCCTGCACCAGTTAATACAGATCCAATTCCGCTGACACCGTTAGATGGTTTAACTGTTGTTTACGATGATCAAGACATAGTTGTAATTGATAAGCCAATTGGATGTGCTGCTCACCCAAGTCCAGGATGGACAGGTCCGACAGTTGTTGGAGCTTTGATGGCGGCGGGATATTCCGTGTCAACTTCTGGGCCAGCTGAGCGTCAAGGAATCGTGCATCGATTAGATGTTGGCACAAGCGGATTAATGATTGTTGCCAAGAGCGACACCGCATTTCATGTTCTTAAGGATGCATTTCGAAATCGCACCGTTGAAAAGATTTACCACGCAATGGTGCAAGGACATTTAGATCCATCAACTGGAACTATTGATGCACCAATTGATCGACATCCAAAAGAGGATCACCGCTTTGCTGTTGTTGCTACTGGAAAAGAATCAATTACACATTATGAAGTTATCGAATTTTATCGGGGCGTTTCGATGGTCAAAGTGGAACTCGAAACTGGTCGTACACATCAAATTCGTGTTCACTTTTCTGCGCTGCACCATCCACTAGTTGGTGACACAACCTATGGGGCCGATCCAGTTCTGGCTAAGAGTTTGCAGATGGCTAGACCGTGGCTGCATGCTGCCCAACTGCGCTTTGCCCACCCGGTTACTGGCCAAGCGCTGGAGTTTCATGCCCCATATCCAGCCGATCTCACACGCTCGCTGGCGTTGCTTTCCGACGCCGTTCTGCCTTAGCCACTAATCTCGCCAATCATGCCTAAAGACAATTTCGTCCATCTTCACGTCCATACCGAGTATTCGATGCTCGATGGCGCAGCTCGTGTTGGCGATTTAATCTCTGAAGTCAAAGCACAAGGCATGCCTGCGATTGCAATGACAGATCACGGAAATGTTTTCGGGGCCTTCGAATTCTATAAAGCGGCGAAAAAGGCGGATGTAAAGCCGATCATTGGTATCGAAGCCTACGTTGCACCGGAATCACGATTTGATAAGAAACGTGTTCAGTGGGCCGATGGTGGAGAAGATGATGTCTCTGGTGGTGGTGCATATACGCACATGACAATTTTGGCCGAAAACAATGAAGGCCTTGGAAATCTCTTTAGGTTGTCATCGCTTGCATCTCTTGAAGGTTATTACTACAAGCCACGCATGGATCGCGAACTGCTGGCTCAGTATTCAAAGGGATTGATAGCAACTACTGGTTGCCCAGGTGGAGAAATTCAAACTCGCTTGCGCATGGGTGCCTACAAAGAAGCGATCAAGGCAGCCAGTGCTTATCGCGATGTTTTCGGCAAAGAAAATTTCTTCCTTGAAGTAATGGATCATGGAATCGAAATCGAATCCCGCGTTAAGGCTGACCTGATGAAGTTAGGCAAAGAGCTTGGCTTGCCGCTTCTTGCAACCAATGATTTGCACTACACACGGCAAGAAGATGCAGGCGCGCACGAAGCGCTGCTTTGCGTTCAGTCCGGCTCCACTTTGGCTGACCCTAAGAGATTTAAATTTGATAATGACTCTTTTTATGTAAAGACCGCGGCGCAAATGCGCGAACTCTTTAAAGATATTCCGGAAAGCTGCGATAACACTTTGTTGATTGCCGAGCGTTGCAACATCACTTTGCGTGAAGGTGAAAATCTGCTGCCGCAGTTTGAAGTACCCGCTGGTGAAACCGAAGATTCTTGGTTAAAGAAAGAGGCAGAACGTGGCCTCAAGGAACGACTTGGTTCTCGTGTAACGCCTGCGCACGAGGATCGTTTGAAGTACGAACTCGGTGTCATGGAGAAAATGGGTTTTCCTGGTTACTTCCTTGTTGTTGCAGACCTTGTTGGTCACGCTAAAGAGGTAGGAATTCGGGTTGGTCCGGGTCGCGGTTCAGCAGCTGGATCACTTGTTGCTTACGCACTTGGTATCACAGGTCTTGATCCACTAGAACATGGCTTGCTGTTTGAGCGTTTCCTTAATCCAGAGCGTATCTCGATGCCTGATATCGACTTGGACTTCGATGAACGCCGACGCAGCGAAATGATTCGATATGCAACCAATAAGTATGGTGAAGATCGAGTTGCTCAGATCATTACCTACGGAACGATTAAATCTAAGCAAGCTATTAAAGATTCAACTCGAGTTCTTGGTTATCCATACGTTGTTGGTGAAAAGCTGACGAAAGCACTTCCACCATCGGTGATGGGTAAAGATATTTCACTCGGTGGAGTTTTTGATCCAAAGGATGATCGATACGGCGAAGCCGGTGAATTCCGTGCTTTGTATAACGCCGACCCTGATTCAAAACGCGTTGTCGATACTGCGCGCGGTCTAGAAGGATTGAAGCGCCAGTGGGGAGTCCATGCCGCAGGCGTGATTCTTTCGCGAGAGCCATTGCTTGATGTGATTCCAATTCATCGCCGCGAAGCAGATGGAGCGATCATTACCCAATTTGATATGGGTGCATGTGAAGCAACTGGTTTGCTCAAGATGGACTTTTTGGGTCTGCGAAACCTTTCCGTGCTTGATGACTGCTTGCTTAACATCAAAGCTAATCAAGGTAAAGAAGTTATTCTTGAAGATCTAACGCTGGATGATCCAAAAACTTATGAACTCTTAAGTCGCGGCGATACTTTGGGAGTATTCCAGCTCGACGGTGGGCCAATGCGCGCACTTCTAAAAAGCATGTCGCCAGATTCATTTGAAGATATCTCAGCTGTTATCGCTTTGTATCGTCCAGGTCCGATGGGCGAGAACGCGCACAATAACTATGCAGATCGCAAAAATGGTCGCAAGCCCGTAGAACCAATTCACCCAGAACTATCTGTTCCGCTGCATGAAATCTTGGGCGATACCTATGGATTAATTGTTTATCAGGAACAAGTTATGGCAATTGCGCAAAAGGTGGCGGGATTTACTTTAGGCCGTGCAGATCTTTTGCGAAAAGCAATGGGTAAAAAGAATAAGGAAATTCTAGATAAAGAGTATGTTCCTTTTGAAGCGGGAATGAAGGAAAATGGTTTCTCAACCGCAGCCATTAAGCGTTTATGGGAAGTTCTTATTCCCTTCTCTGATTACGCGTTTAACCGGGCACACTCTGCCGGTTACGGCGTAGTTTCATATTGGACTGCTTATCTAAAGGCTAATTACCCAACTGAATACATGGCGGCGCTGTTAACTTCGGTTCGAGATGACAAAGATAAGTCAGCGTTGTACTTATCTGAATGTCGTCGCATGGGAATCAAAGTGTTACCACCCGATGTCAATGAGTCAGATGCCGAATACACCCCACGCGGTGTTGATATTCGCTTTGGTCTGGCTGCAATCCGAAATGTTGGCGAAGGCGTGGTTGGGTCAATCAAAAATGCTCGTGATGCAAAGGGGCGCTACACATCCTTTGGGGATTTCCTGGCCAAGGTCGATGCTCAAGTGTGTAACAAAAAGACAATTGAATCGCTGATTAAAGCTGGAGCTTTTGGTTCGCTGGGATCTACTCGCAAGGGACTAATTGCGGTTCACCTCGAAGCAATTGATTCAGTTATCGAATCAAAGCGAGCTGAAGCAATTGGTCAATTCGATCTTTTCGGGGGAGAAGCGGTTACCGCCGTTTCCGGTTTAGATATTGAAGTGCCAACGGGTGAATGGGATAAAGCGATGCTGCTTTCCTACGAACGCGAAATGTTGGGCCTTTATGTTTCTGATCATCCTTTGCTGGGTGTTGAGCATGTACTGCGCGCCAATACCGATATGTCTATCAGCGAGTTAGCTGATGAAGGCGCACAGCATGAATCAATCGTGACAATCGGTGGATTGATCACAAGTGTTACCCGCAAAGTTTCACGTCAAGGTGCATCGTGGGCGGTAGTTACCGTAGAAGATTTAGAAGGTGCGCTAGAAGTTCTGTTTTTCGCAAATACATACAATCAATATTCGATGTCCTTGACCGAGGATCGAATCGTCACAATCAGGGGTCGAGTGGATCGTCGCGAAGATGCGCTGCGCTTTACCGCTCTTGAAATGTCGATGCCAGATATCAGCGCCGGCCCAACTGGACCACTAGTTATTTCGCTTCCGATTCAGCAGTGCACTCCACCTGTTGTTGATCGCATTAAAGAGATTTTGCGTTCACATCCAGGTAAGCGAGAAGTTCACCTACAGCTTGTCGATAATGGAAGTAGTACCGTGATGAAGGTTGATGCATTGATCACATCATCACCGAGCCTGAGCGCAGATTTGAAATCAATTTTGGGCCCTAACTGCCTGGTGTAAATCAATAGGCATGGGCTACCGCCTTGCCGTTACAATTGCCTAATGATTCGTACCGTTGACCTGCGCGGGCGATCCCTATCTAAAGCCCAATACAACTCTGAATTACCGCGGGCTACGCTCAATGTTCAAGATGCGATGATTCTGATCGAGCCAATTCTGGAACGAGTAAAGAATGGAACAGAAGCAGATCTGATCGCTTTAGCTCAAGAGTTTGATGGCGTAAAACCGACCAGCATCAGAGTTGCCCAAAGTGAACTGGATGCAGCTCTTGCGCAATTGGATCCAGTTATTCGTACAGCACTCGAGGTATCCATCAAGCGAATCACTAAAGTTCACAACGATCAATTGCGCACCCAGACAACCACAACTGTTGTTGATGGCGGAACGGTTACCGAAAAATGGATCCCAGTTGATCGTGTTGGTTTGTACGTTCCTGGTGGCCGAGCGGTTTATCCAAGTAGCGTCATGATGAATGTAATCCCTGCGCAAATTGCCAAGGTGCAATCCATTGCAGTTGCATCGCCACCACAAAAAGATTTTGGCGGATTGCCGCACCCAACAATTCTTGCTACCTGTGCTTTGCTCGGTATTACTGAAGTTTATGCCGTTGGGGGAGCCCAAGCGATTGCGCTGTTTGCTTACGGAATGGATGGCGTTTGCGAAAAAGCTGATTTAGTAACAGGTCCAGGAAACATTTATGTTGCAGCAGCAAAGCGTGCATTAAGAGGAATTATCGGAATTGATTCCGAAGCAGGACCGACCGAGATTGCTGTTTTGGCTGACTCATCTGCGATTGCTGCCGATGTTGCTGCGGACTTAATCAGTCAAGCAGAACACGATGTTATTGCGGCTGCAGTTTTGGTGACGGATTCACCCGAACTTGCTGCAGCCGTTGAAGCCGAACTCAAAGTTCGCGTAGCTGCCACCAAGCATGCAGATCGAATCAAGACCGCACTGTCTGGAATTCAATCTGCCATAGCTTTAGTTGATGACATGGCGCAAGGTTTAGATGTTGTTAACGCTTATGCTGCAGAACACTTAGAGATTCAAACCCGTAACTCACGAAGCGATGCCGCAAAGATTCGAAATGCAGGAGCAGTCTTTATCGGCCGTTTCTCACCAGTTTCATTAGGAGATTACTCCGCGGGCTCTAACCACGTTTTACCTACCGGTGGCTGTGCATGTCATTCAAGTGGGCTTTCGGTACAAACCTTTTTGCGTGGTCTGCACTTTATTGAATACGACCAAAAAGCATTTACTGACATTGTTGATACCGTCGTGACTTTGGCTAACTCTGAAGACTTGCCGGCACATGGTGAAGCCATGACTGTACGTCTGGAAAATCTCTCATGAGTTGGCCAACATGGTTGCCATTGCGCGAGACGCTACGACCGCTGTCACCGTACGGTGCACCGCAGGTTCCGGCGGTAGCAGCACTGAACACTAATGAGAATCCTTATTCACCATCGCCTGCACTGCAAAAAGCTATAGCCGATGCTGTTGCAAAAGTTGCCGCTGATCTAAATCGTTACCCTGACCGGGATGCAACAACGCTGCGAGAAAAACTTGCTCAGTACATCAATGAACAAAGTGGGACCAAGTTTTCAACTGAGAACATTTGGGCTGCCAATGGTTCCAATGAAATTATTCAGTCGATCTTCTTAGCTTTTGCACAGGGCCCGGTTTTGGGATTTACTCCGTCTTATTCAATGCACCCGTTGATTGCAAAGACAACTGGCTCGCAATGGATTGATGGAAAGCGTAACGCCGACTTTTCACTAAACACTTCTGATGCCGTGGCTGAAATAATTAAGAGCAAGCCAACTCTGACCTTTATCACAACACCAAATAATCCAACTGGCGGTGCGGTGACAATTGATGCGATTCAAGAGCTTGCAGATGCAGCTAAGCAGGTTGGTGGATTATTGGTTGTTGATGAAGCTTATGCCGAGTTTTCACAAGAGGCATCTGCCGTCACTTTGATTACAAATAACCCACATGTAATTGTTATTCGTACCATGAGCAAGGCTTTTGCTTTCGCGGGTGCTCGACTTGGGTATTTAGTAAGTGATGTTGCGGTCAAAGATGCAATGATGATTGTTCGACTTCCGTATCACCTGAGCGCACTTACTCAAGCTGCAGCCCAGGTCGCAATTGACCACCGTGCAGAACTATTAAGCGGCGTATCAACCTTGATTTCTGCCAGAGCTCAGGTAGTTAAGGCACTTCACGATATGGGTCTGACCACAATTCAAAGCAGTGCCAACTTTGTTCTCTTCACAGGTTTCAAGCAGGATTCGCCACAACTCTGGAGTGCCTTGCTAGAAAAGGGTGTTCTGATTAGAGATGTGGGATTATCAGGGTACTTAAGAGTCACAATTGGCAATGAAGCCGAGAATCAATTGTTTATTTCAGCCCTCAAAGAGCTCATTTAAAGGAGATACCCATGAGAACAGCGCGCGTCGAAAGAAAGACCAAAGAGTCACACGTACTCGTTGAGATCAATCTAGATGGCCAAGGCATCATCGATGTTGACACTGGCGTTCCATTTTTTGATCACATGATGTCTCAGCTAGGTAAGCACTCAGGTTTTGATTTAACAGTAAAGACAACGGGCGATGTAGATGTGGATTCGCACCACACAGTTGAAGATACCTCTCTTGCTTTCGGGCAAGCGTTGCGTGAAGCCCTGGGGGACAAAGCAGGAATCCGTCGTTTCGGAGATTCCATGGTTCCGCTAGATGAAGTTCTGGTTCAAGCCGCAGTTGATCTTTCTGGTCGCCCATACCTAGTGCACCGTCAACCAGAGATTGTTGAACTAATCGGAACCTTTGATACGACGCTTGGAAAGCACATCTGGGAATCAATTGTTGCCGAAGCGCGCATCGCATTACATATTCGCGTTCTTGAAGGCCGCAACGCGCACCACGTATTTGAAGCTCAATTCAAGGCTGTTGCACGTGCATTGCGTGATGCGGTTTCACTAGATGGCAGAGTTGCCGGAATTCCATCGACTAAAGGTTCTCTTTGATAGCAATTCTTGACTACGGCTCTGGAAATCTTAGATCTGCAGAGCGGGCCTTTGCGACTTCTGGAAAAGATGTAGTTGTTACTTCAGATCGAAATATTGCCTTAACAGCCGAGGGTTTAGTTGTCCCAGGGGTCGGCGCATTTGCAGCGTGCATGAATGGTTTGAACGCTGTTGATGGCGGCGAAATTGTTCGCGAACGCTTAGCAAAAGAGCGCCCAACTTTGGGAATCTGTATTGGTATGCAGATTTTGTTTAGCCAAGGAACAGAACACTCTGAAACTTCGGCCCATGCTGGTGTTGGTATCTGGGATGGCGTTGTTTCACAATTAGCTGCGCCAATCTTGCCGCACATGGGGTGGAACACCGTAGAAACAAACCCTGCTTCAATTTTGTTTAAGGGTATTGAAACTGAATCCTTTTACTTCGTGCACTCTTATGCAGCAAAGACAGCTGTTGGAAAAACACAGGCTTGGAGCACGCACGGAGAAAAGTTTTTAGCTGCAGTTGAAGATGGTTACATCAGTGCAACACAATTTCACCCAGAAAAATCTGGTGCTGCTGGGTTAGCGCTCATTAAGAATTGGGTGGGATCACTATGAGTTATCTAGAGCTACTGCCAGCAGTTGATGTTAAAGATGGTCGCGCAGTTCGATTGGTGCAAGGCGAACTAGCCAAGGAAAGTATTTACGGAGCACCGTTAGATGTTGCGCTCGAATTTCAAGCAGCGGGAGCGGAATGGTTACACCTAGTAGATCTTGATGCTGCTTTTGGTCGTGGTGAAAACTCAGCCTTACTTGCCGAAGTTGTTGGAAAATTAGATATCAAGGTCGAGCTATCTGGTGGAATTCGAGATGATGAATCTTTACGGCGCGCACTTGCCACGGGTTGTCGTCGAGTGAACTTGGGTACGGCAGCTCTTGAAGATCCGGAATGGACTGCGCGAGTTATCGCAGAACATGGTGATCGAATCGCTGTTGGTTTAGATGTTCGTGGCCATACCTTGGCCGCACGTGGATGGACAAAAGAAGGCGGCGATCTTTTTGAAACTTTAGCGCGACTAGATCGTGATGGTTGTGCACGTTATGTCGTAACCGATGTTGCAAAGGACGGAACCTTAGCCGGACCAAACTTAGAACTTTTGAAATCAGTATGTGCTGCGACAGCAAAGCCTGTAATTGCCAGTGGTGGAATTTCTTCCCTTGATGACATCGCTGCTTTGGCCGCACTTGTTGGTACGGGAGTGGAAGGTGCAATTGTTGGTAAGGCTTTGTACGCCGGAAGATTTACGTTACAAGAAGCGCTAAAGGTCAGCGGTAAATGACACTGTCAGTTCGAATTATTCCCTGCCTTGATGTAACCGATGGGCGAGTAGTTAAGGGTGTCAATTTCACAGATCTAGTCGATGCTGGTGATCCAGTTGAAATGGCATCGCTGTACAACACTGAAGGCGCAGATGAGTTAACATTTTTGGATATCTCGGCAAGTGTGGCAGGACGAGAAACAACCCTTGATGTTGTGCGACGCACTGCAGAGCAAGTATTTATTCCTCTTACCGTGGGTGGCGGAATTCGAACCGTCGAAGATGTAGATCGCTTATTGCGTGCAGGTGCTGACAAAGTTTCGATCAACACTTCTGCACTTGCGCGCCCACAATTAATCGCAGAGATAGCAGATCGCTTTGGCTCACAGGTGTTGGTGTTATCAGTTGATGCGCGACGAGCTCGAACTGATTCTGGTTTTGAAGTAACAACTCATGGTGGCCGACAAAGCGCGGGCGTAGATGCACTTGCGTGGGTAGAGCAAGCGTGCGCACTCGGCGTCGGTGAAATCCTTCTTAATTCGATGGATGCTGATGGAACTCGTGCCGGTTATGACATCGGAATGATTACTGCAGTTCGCGCCGTATCGAAGGTTCCATTGATTGCAAGTGGTGGAGCTGGATCACTCGAAGATTTCTCTGCCGCCCTTGATGCCGGCGCCGATGCGCTGCTTGCGGCAAGTGTCTTTCACTTTGGAGTTCACCGAATTGGGGATGTAAAGCGATATCTGGGTAAGCACAATTATCCGGTGCGCGCCGTTGCCGCTGGATAAGGCAGAATAAGCACATGACAACTCTGGATCCGCAGGTAGCTGCACTTCTGAAGGATTCAGAAGTGTTGATTCCTGCAATTGTCCAAGATTCAACTAGCAAAGAGATTTTGATGCTGGCTTACATGAACGCGCAATCACTTGAGTTAACCCTGACAACTGGAAAAGCGACGTACTGGTCACGTAGTCGAAATGAACTATGGGTAAAAGGTGCTACTTCTGGTCACTTTCAAGATGTGCAATCAATTGCGCTGGACTGTGATGGCGATGCCTTGGTTTTGCAGGTTATTCAGACTGGGGCGGCTTGCCATACTGGACAACGCACATGTTTTCACACCCCGTTAGAGCTGCGATCGTGAAATGAATCTAGAAGAGTTTCGCGCCTATGCAAAAGTTTCAAATGTCATTCCAGTTTCGCGAAAGCTTCTAGCAGATTCTGAAACACCACTTGGCGTTTACAAGAAATTGGCGAAAAGTGCGGCTAACACATTTCTCTTGGAATCTGCCGAACATGGTGGCGCCTGGTCTCGTTACTCATTCATAGGTGTGCGAAGCGAAGCAACATTAAGTGAGAAAGATGGTTTGGCCTATTGGCAGGGGACCGCACCAGCTGGTGCACCAACAGGTATCGATCCATTGGATGCCTTGCGTTTGTCAGCAGCACATTTGCGTTCACCAAAGATCCCAGGTCTGCCACCTTTAACTGGTGGTTTGGTTGGATTTATGGGTTATGACGTTGTTCGACGATTAGAAAAACTTCCTTCGCTTTCGCAGAAAGACATTCCGCTTCCAGAACTTTCATTCATGCTGACAAGTGACTTAGCGGTGATGGATCACAGCGAAGGAACAATTACTTTAATTGCCAACGCAATCAACTGGGATGGCAGCGATGATCGTATCGATGAGGCATATGCATCATGTATCGAGCGTCTAGATCACATGCAAGCTGATTTAGCGAAACCAATTCCAGGAGATGCGGCTTCAATTCCTGACTTCTCATTACCTGAATACACGGGCAATATTTCTGCGGAGCAATACAAGAAGAACATTGCACAGGTAAAAGAGGAAATCCTGGCAGGTGAAGCCTTTCAAGTTGTTTTGTCACAACGTTTCTCAATGCCTTGTTCGGCAGATGCCATTGATGTTTACCGCATGCTTCGGCTGAATAATCCATCTCCGTATATGTATTTATTCCGCTTTACAGATGGAATCGAAATTGTGGGATCAAGCCCCGAAGCGTTAGTAAAGGTTAATCAAGAGGATGTAATGATTCATCCAATTGCTGGAACACGTAAGCGATCATCAAATCCCGAAGAAGATCATCGCTTGGCCGAAGAGTTACTAGCCGACCCAAAAGAGCGTGCTGAGCATTTAATGCTGGTTGATCTTGGCAGAAATGATTTAGGCCGAGTCTGCGCACCAGGTAGTGTTGAAGTTGTTGATTTTATGCACATCGAGCGTTATTCACACGTGATGCACATTGTTTCTACTGTCATCGGCAAGCTTTCAAAGAAGTCATCGCCGGTTGATGCGCTGTTTTCGGTATTTCCGGCTGGAACTTTGTCAGGTGCGCCAAAGCCACGAGCTATGGAGATCATTGAAGAGTTAGAAACAACTAGGCGCGGTGTTTATGGGGGAATTGTTGGTTACATCGACTTCACTGGAAACCTAGATACCTGTATCGCAATTCGAACCGCGTTGCTTTACAAAGGAACTGCATTTGTTCAAGCTGGTGCTGGAGTCGTAGCCGACTCTGATCCAGAATCTGAAAACCAAGAGTGTCGCAATAAAGCTGCTGCAGTGTTAACCGCGGTACATGCGGCAAATCGTTTGGCGGACCAGCGATGAAAGAGTTCTTACCTGTACTTATTTCCTTGGTGTGCGTGTTTGCATTAGTAATCGTGATCTCTAAGCGCTTCAAACTTTCTTCAAGGTATGACCGTAAGCCCCGCGAACTAAATACCTGGAGCGCACTTGATCATGGAATTGACCCAACCGTGGAAGAGAAATCATGAGCGTTTTACATTCAATCATTGAAGGTGTTCGCGAAGATTTAGCAGCCAGACGTTTACCAATGGGGCAATTACAGGAAGCATTAGAAACCGCACCTGCCGTCCGTGACTGCTTGCCACATTTAATCACTTCTGAGATGTCAGTTATCGCAGAAGTAAAACGTTCTTCGCCTAGCAAAGGAGCGCTAGCGACAATAACTGACCCCGCTGGCTTAGCAGCGCACTATGAAGAAGCAGGTGCTCAGGTAGTTAGCGTCCTGACCGAGCAACGACGTTTTGGTGGAACCTTGGCGGATCTAGATGCAGTTCGAAAAGCGATAGATCTTCCAATTCTTCGAAAAGATTTCATGGTTGATGAATACCAGTTTTATGAGGCACGTGCACATGGGGCAGATGTTGTACTTCTGATTGTTGCCGCTTTAAGCAAAAACCAATTAGAAGATTACTTTCACTTAAGTACTGAACTAGGTATGCGTTCGCTGATTGAAGTTCACACCAATGATGAGCTTGAGCGAGCACTTGAAATATCACCAGAAATTATTGGGGTGAACTCGAGAAATCTGAAAACCCTAGAAGTAGATGCGCGTGCATTTGCCGAATTAATTCCGCAGATTCCCTCAACAATTGCACGAGTTGCAGAATCTGGTATTTCAACCCGTGAAGAGGTCGTATTTGCACAAGAGTGTGGTGCAACCGCAATCTTGGTTGGTGAAGCACTTGTGCGCTCAGGATCTCCATCTGTTGCGATCAATCAATTGCTCGGTAGGCTTTGACAATGACTAGCGCGGGGCATTTCGGAGAGTACGGCGGACGCTTTGTGCCAGAGGCATTAATTGGCGCGCTCAATGAACTTGAAATTGCGCACAACACCGCACAAAAAGATCCAGCGTTTTTAGCCGAATTGGCAGAACTCCATAAAACTTACACAGGTCGCCCGAGCATCATCACTGAAGCAAAGCGTTTCTCTGAGCACGCAGGTGGTGCTCGAATTTTTCTTAAGCGCGAAGATCTCAATCACACAGGTTCGCACAAGATCAATAATGTTTTAGGTCAAGCCTTGCTCACAAAGCGCATGGGCAAGAAACGCATCATCGCAGAAACTGGCGCTGGCCAACATGGCGTTGCTTCTGCAACGGCCGCAGCATTGATGGGTCTTGATTGTGTTGTCTACATGGGCGAGGAAGACACACGTCGTCAGTCGCTCAATGTTGCACGAATGAAATTGCTCGGCGCGCAAGTAGTTCCAGTGACAACTGGTTCCCGAACTTTGAAGGATGCAATCAATGAGGCGATGCGTGATTGGGTAACAAATGTTGCCGATACTCACTACATGCTCGGAACCGTCGCTGGACCACATCCTTTCCCAACAATGGTTCGCGACTTTCACAAGATTATTGGTGAAGAATCACGCGAACAGATGCTCGAGCTAACAGGCAGACTTCCTGATGCAGTCTTAGCGTGTGTTGGAGGAGGATCAAATGCAATCGGGATCTTCAACGCATTTATTCCAGATGCTGGCGTAAGACTCATAGGCCTTGAAGCTGGCGGCGACGGTGTCGAGACCGGACGTCACGCAGCAACAATTACCGGTGGCACCCCAGGTGTTCTTCACGGAACTCGTTCCTATGTTTTGCAGGATGCAAATGGCCAAACAATCGAATCGCATTCAATTTCTGCAGGTTTGGACTACCCAGGTGTAGGCCCAGAGCATGCATACCTTCATGATGTTGGCAGAGCTGAATACCGTGCAATTAACGATGATGCTGCAATGTTTGCTTTCTCCTTGCTCAGCAAAACCGAAGGAATTATTCCTGCAATTGAAACTGCGCACGCATTAGCTGGTGCAATTCTTGTGGGACAAGAGTTAGGACCTCAAGCAAATCTGCTTATCAACCTATCTGGACGCGGCGATAAGGATGTTCAAACAGCGGCTGAATACTTTGGAATTCCACTGTAATGACCCAGCTCGATGAGGTAATGGCAAAGGTACGTAGCGAAAATCGCGCCGCATTGATTGCTTACATTCCTGCAGGTTTTCCTTCACAAGCAGGTTGCGCCAAAGCAATTCAAGCTTTAGCTGACGCCGGAGTTGATGCAATTGAAATCGGTTTTCCTTATAGCGATCCAGTAATGGACGGGCCGGTGATTCAAGAAGCCGCAGAAATTTCATTGAAAGGTGGAACCAGCGCGGCTGATGTTTTTGCCGCCCTCAAGACTGCAACAGACACAGGTGTTGCCGCAGTTGTTATGACCTATTGGAATCCCATTGAGCGTTACGGTGTTGATAAATTTGCGCAATCTATTGCCGATAACGGGGGATCCGGAGTCATCACTCCAGATTTAACAATTGAAGAATCTGACCGTTGGTTAGCTGCAACAAGTGCGAACAAAATCAATCCAATTTACGTAGTTGCACCTAGTACGAATGATGCCCGTCTTGCAGAAGTAACTGCCAAGACTGGTGGCTTTGTTTATGCGGCAAGTTTGATGGGTGTGACAGGCACGCGCACAAGCGTTTCATCCGATGCCAGTAATTTGGTGTCCCGAGTTCGTGGTGTTACTAGCTTGCCGATTTCAGTTGGTCTTGGTGTATCAACACGTGAGCAAGCTAAATCCCTTGCTGCCTACGCGGACGGTGTGATCGTTGGCTCAGCATTTATCAAGTTATTGCTCGAAGCAAAGAGTGAACAAGAAGGCTTGGATGCAATCTCGCATCTGGCCAAAGAGTTAGCCCTTGGAGTACGCGAAGGGCGCTAGTTATCGCCCTTAATTCACAGGATTCAGGCCGAGTGTGGAGTTGGCACTTTGGGCACTTTATCTATACTTTCCCTATGCAACACGGCAAGTGATGCGAAATGGACTCAATTAATCAAGGAGTAATAATGGCCAAGCAAGCTGCAAAGAGTGCGGATAACACAACACGTTGGATCGTAGTAGCGATGGTTGCACTCGTTATTGTCACCGGAGTTGTTTTCTCGCTCTTTGGTCAATCCGAAAAAACCACGGCCTCACTCGCTGGACTTGATGGAATAAAGGCACAGCCAGCAGTTACTTCTACAATTGATGTTGAAAATGGTTCTTCAATTGCATTTAACACCGGCGCGGCGACAACAATTGATGTTTGGGAAGATCCACAGTGCCCAGTATGTAAGTTGTTTGCTGATGCCAACGGTCAGTACCTAGATTCACTCGTTCGCGAAAAGAAAGCAAACGTTCGTTATCACGTGCTCTCATTCTTGGGTGATGAATCTGTACGTGCAGCCAATGCATCTTTCTGCGCGGCAGATGAGGGTCAGTATTTAGATTTCCACAAAGCAATTTATGCCGTTCAGTCACCAGTTGAAAATTCAGGGTTCTGGAGTAATGAAACTCTGGTTGAAATGGGAAAGAAAATCGGCATCACATCTAAAACTTTTGAAGATTGCGTAACTAAGGGTTCAAAGGTTGATTTGGTGCAAGCCAATTACGATTCAATGCCAAAGTACGGCGTGCAAGGAACACCAACAGTTTTTATCAACGGCAAGAAGTGGGAACGCACACAAAACGGTTTCGTACTTGAAGAATTCAAAGCAGCTGTAGAGGCTGGCTAAACTTTGAATTTAGCTTTTCCAACCCCAGCACGCTCGGTGCTGGAGCTTGGACCATTAACCATTCACTACTACGCACTATGCATTATCACTGGCATAGCGATAGCGATTTGGTTAGGTGGAAAGCGCTTTCCATACAAAACGCTTCAAGGTCAATCAATTGTTTCTGAAGTAGCAATAGTTGCAGTGCCTGCTGGAATCATCGGCGGTCGCATTTACCATGTGGTCTCTTCACCGAGTGCTTACTTTGGTGCTGGTGGATCGCCGGTCGATGCCTTCAAAATTTGGGAAGGCGGCTTAGGAATTTGGGGTGCGATTTCCCTTGGTTTATTCGGTGCCTACCTTCGCTATAGATCTCTTGCAAAGAAAATAGAGCTACCTTCCTTTGCGGTATTTGCCGACGCTTTGGCTCCAGGAATTCTTTTTGCGCAAGCAATCGGTCGTTTTGGTAATTGGTTCAACGGTGAACTTTTTGGAAAGCCACTAGATGCTTGGTGGGCGGTAGAGATTCCGCTGCGTTATCGCCCCAATGGTTTTTCGCAGTTTGAATCATTTCATCCAACCTTTTTGTATGAAGCAATATGGTGCTCGTTGATTGCTGTGGTGATTCTAAAGTTTGGCAAGAGATTTAAAGCTGGGCAATCTTTTTCGCTTTATGTTGCGGCATATTGTCTTGGTCGCTTCTTTATCGAACTAATTCGGATTGATACCGCAAACACAATTGCGGGTTTACGTGTAAATGTCTGGGTAAGTGTGCTTGTAGGAGCAGGAGCTGCGCTCTATTTTGCTCGCGCCGCCAAAAAGATTCAGTGACGTTCAGGTAGGCTTTGACGTATGAGTTTGGAAGAGGTCTACAAGCGAAATCTAGAGCACCGCACCCATCGTGCAGGGTGGCTTCGCGCGGCAGTCCTTGGTGCAAACGATGGCCTTGTTTCTACTGCGGCGTTGATGATTGGTGTAGCAGCAGCTGGCAAACAAGATTTCATTGTCACTGCAGGAGTTGCCGGAATAACGGCGGGCGCTATGTCTATGGCGGTTGGTGAATACATCTCTGTACGTTCCCAAAATGATGTTGAAGAATCAGATCGAAATCTTGAAATTGCACATTTGGCCGCGGACCCAGAAGGTGAATTACAAGAGCTCCAGCAGATTTACATCGGCCGCGGTTTAACACCGGCACTTGCTTTGCAAGTTGCACTAGAAATGCATCGAAAAGATCCGCTGGAGGCACATTTGCGCGACGAACTAGGCCAGCACTCAAGCACTAAGGCTCGTCCGATTCAGGCGGCTATCGCATCTGCTATTTCATTTACGCTCGGCGGATTGATTCCATTTGCTGGAGCCTTTGCTCCAACTTTGAGCACGCAGGCATGGAGCATCGTTGTCTTTACCCTTGGTGGATTGATCCTGACGGGCGTGGTCTCAGCGCGCACCGCAGGCTCAAAGCTGCTCTCGCCAACTCTGCGTGTGCTTATCGGAGGCTCGCTGGGAATGGCAATCACCGCAGGCATTGGAAAGATTGCTCATATCTCGGGTATCTAGTTACTTAAATTTTAGGCTTCCTTTCTGCTGGCTAGTTGCTACGATTTCGCCCTACGCAGTTAGCAACACGGGCCAAGGTTGTCCCTCAATTTGTCAGGACAAATCCGTAGGAGCGCGCCCATGGCACTTGCATCCAATTATCCACAAGCACAGGGACTCTATGACCCTGCCTCAGAACATGATGCTTGCGGCGTTGCCATGGTTGCCACACTCAACAAGGTTGCAACTCACGAGATTGTTGCCAAAGCACTCACAGCTTTGCGCAATATGGAACATCGCGGTGCATCAGGTGCCGAACCAGATAGCGGTGATGGTGCCGGAATTCTTATTCGAATTCCTGATGCGTACTTCCAGGCTGTTGTTGATTTCAAACTTCCAGCAGCTAATGCCTATGCAACTGGAATCGCATTTATCGCAAAAGGTGCAGATGTAAAGGCAGAGATTGCGCGCTTGGCGGATGAGGAAGGCCTCATTGTTTTGGGTTGGCGCGAAGTTCCCATTAATTCAGCATCACTTGGAAAGACCGCGCTATCGGTTATGCCGGATTTCCATCAACTGTTTGTGGCAGGCAAGAAAGGCGAAACTGGAATCGCCCTTGACCGCCTAGCTTTTTGTCTTCGAAAGCGTGCTGAGCACGGATTAGATTTGTACTTTCCTTCGCTGTCATCGCAAACCATTGTTTACAAGGGAATGCTTACAACGGGTCAGTTAGAAGAATTTTTCCCAGAACTTTCTGATGAGCGTGTTGTTTCGCCGCTTGCTTTGGTTCACTCCCGTTTTTCTACAAATACTTTTCCATCGTGGCCACTTGCGCACCCTTACCGATTTATTGCCCACAATGGTGAAATCAATACCGTCAAGGGAAACCGCAATTGGATGCGCGCTCGCGAATCATTGTTAGAAAGTGATCTCATCCCCGGTGATCTCAAGCGTTTGTTTCCTATTGTTGAAATGTCAGGATCGGATTCAGCTTCATTTGATGAAGTTCTAGAACTGTTGTACTTAGGTGGACGTTCACTTCCACATGCAGTCTTGATGATGATTCCAGAAGCATGGGAGAACCATGCAACCATGCCGCAGAACCGTCGTGATTTCTATGCCTTCCATTCATCAATGATGGAACCATGGGATGGACCAGCTTGCGTAACTTTCACTGATGGGCATCAAGTAGGCGCAGTATTAGATCGAAATGGTTTACGTCCATCTCGATACTGGGTTACAAAAGATGGCTTAGTTGTTTTAGCATCCGAAGTTGGCGTACTAGATATTCCTGCAGAAAACGTAGAACGTAAGGGTCGCTTACAACCAGGCAAGATGTTCTTGGTTGATATTGAACAAGGCCGAATTATTGAAGATGGCGAGATCAAAGATGGCTTAGCAAATGCAGCGCCATACGGTGATTGGTTGCATGCAGGTATTGTTAAGTTGAGTGAACTTCCATCACGTGAACACATTGTGTACCCGCACTCATCTGTTGTTCGACGCCAGCGAGCTTTCGGATATACCGAAGAAGATCTGCGTATTTTGGTTACGCCAATGGCAAAGAACGGCATGGAGCCATTGGGATCAATGGGAACCGATACTCCTATTGCGGCACTTTCTGAAAAGCCACGGTTGATCTTTGATTATTTCTCACAACTCTTTGCGCAAGTTACAAATCCGCCGCTAGATGCGATTCGCGAAGAATTAGTGACAAGCCTTGGTACATCAATGGGGCCAGAGCACAATCTTTTGGATCCAGGCCCAAGTAGCTGTCGCCAGATTTCACTAGCTTTCCCGGTAATCGATAATGATGAACTAGCAAAGATCATTCACGTTAACGCCGACGGTGACTATCCAGGCTTAAGTGCACATGTTGTACGTGGTCTCTTTAGCATCGCAGATGGTGGAGATTCGCTTCGCGAACGCCTGACTGAAATTAGAGCAGAGGTTTCGCAAGCGATTAAAGATGGAGCACGAATTATTGTTTTGTCAGATCGCGATGGAGATGCCGAAAACGCACCGATTCCATCATTGCTCCTTACTTCTGCAGTTCATCACCATTTGATTCGTGAAAAGACGCGTACCAAGGTTGGACTAGTAGTTGAAGCAGGCGATGTTCGCGAAGTTCACCATGTTGCATTGCTCATTGGTTATGGAGCAGCGTGCGTTAATCCATACCTTGCAATGGAATCAGCTGAAGACTTAGTTCTACAGGGAGTTATTACTGGAATCACCCCTGAAAAGGCTGTAAAGAATTTGATCAAGAGCCTTGGCAAAGGCGTTTTGAAGGTAATGTCAAAGATGGGCATTAGCACCATCGCTTCATATACAGGCGCACAGGTATTTGAAGCCATCGGACTCTCGCAAGAAGTTGTTGACGAATACTTTGTCGGTACAACATCTCGTTTGGGCGGTGTCTCACTAGATGTGATTGCAGAAGAAACGATCGCGCGCCATCACGTTGCTTATCCACCTGGGGGAGAAGTTCCAGGAACAAAACGCTTGCCAATTGGCGGGGAATACCAGTGGCGGAGAGAAGGTGAACCTCACCTGTTCGACCCAGAGACTGTGTTCACTTTGCAGCATTCAACACGAAATAAGCGCTATGACGTGTTTAAGCGATATACCGATCGCGTCAATGAGCAGAGCAAACGTCTAATGACGCTTCGTGGCTTATTCCAATTTAAAGATGGAGTAAATCCACCAATCTCTGTTGATGAAGTTGAACCAATCAGCGAAATCATCAAGCGTTTTTCAACTGGTGCGATGTCTTACGGTTCGATTTCAGCCGAAGCTCATGAAACTCTCGCAATTGCCATGAACCGACTTGGTGGAAAATCAAATACTGGTGAAGGTGGGGAAGAGGTAGAACGCAATACCCCAATGCCAAATGGAGATTCAAAGCGCTCTGCGATCAAGCAAGTTGCATCGGGCCGTTTTGGTGTAACAAGTAATTACCTTGTAAATAGTGATGACATTCAAATCAAGATTTCTCAAGGTGCCAAGCCAGGTGAAGGCGGACAGCTACCGGGTAACAAGGTTTACCCATGGATTGCAAAGGCACGTTATTCAACGCCAGGTGTGGGTCTAATTTCTCCACCACCGCATCACGATATTTATTCGATTGAAGATCTTGCACAACTTATTCACGACCTTAAGAACGCAAACAAGAATGCACGTGTCCACGTAAAGCTAGTGGCAGAAGTTGGCGTGGGAACTGTTGCTGCGGGTGTTTCAAAAGCCCATGCAGATGTTGTTTTGATTTCCGGACATGATGGTGGAACTGGTGCTTCACCGCTTACATCGCTTAAGCATGCAGGTGCTCCCTGGGAGCTTGGTCTGGCTGAAACTCAACAAACATTGCTGCTCAATGGTTTGCGCGATCGCATTGTTGTTCAGACCGATGGTCAGTTAAAGACTGGACGAGATGTTGTCATTGCAGCTTTGTTAGGTGCTGAAGAGTATGGATTTGCTACCGCACCGCTTGTAGTTTCTGGTTGCATCATGATGCGCGTATGCCATTTGGATACTTGTCCTGTTGGAGTTGCAACGCAAAATCCAGAGCTTCGCAAAAAGTTCACTGGAAAACCTGAGTTTGTGGAAACTTTCTTCGAATACATCGCCGAAGAAGTTCGTGAAATCTTGGCTCAACTCGGCTTCCGAACACTTCAAGAAGCAATCGGACATGTTGAATTCTTAGACACTCGTAAAGCGGTTGATCATTGGAAGGCAGCTGGATTAAATCTTGAGCCATTATTGGTTCGTCCAGATGTTGATAGCGCATTGCACAATACAGTCAAGCAAGATCACGGGCTAGATGCTGCGCTAGATAATCAACTGATCGAACTTGCGCAACCAGCATTAACTAAGGGTGAAGCTGTAAAGATTGATCTACCAGTTCGAAATGTAAATCGCACCGTTGGAACGATGTTGGGTGCCGAAGTCACTCGCAAGTACGGCGCAGATGGATTGCCTGCTGGAACAATCGATGTCACTTTGCATGGCTCTGCTGGTCAGTCACTTGGTGCTTTTATTCCTCGCGGTGTTGCAATTCGTTTATACGGAGATTCTAACGATTACGTTGGTAAGGGAATCTCAGGTGGTCGAGTTGTTGTTCGCCCAGATGTAAAAGCAACATTCCCTTCGCAGGACAATGTCATTGCAGGAAACGTTATTGGTTATGGCGCTACTGCGGGTGAAATCTTTATTCGCGGAATCGTTGGCGAACGTTTCTGTGTCCGTAACTCGGGTGCGCTGGCAATTGTTGAAGGTATTGGAGATCACGGCTGCGAATACATGACTGGCGGAACTGTTGTAGTTCTCGGCCGCACGGGTCGCAATATCGCTGCAGGTATGTCAGGTGGACGTGCCTTTGTATTAGATCTGGATGCTGCCAATGTAAACGCCGACATGGTTGATGTTCTGGCAGTACCTGATGATCAAAAGGAAATTCTGAAAGATCATGTCTCTAAGTACTTTGCTGAGACTGGATCAGAAATTGCTAATGCATTGCTCAAGGATTGGGAGAAGAGCTTGACTCGAATCTCACTGATCATGCCGCGTGACTATGCGCGAGTGCTTGCTGCAATGGAGCGAGCCACACGTGAAGGCCTTCCGGTCGATGCGCTAGTAATGGAGGTTGCAGCAAATGGCTGATCCAAAAGGTTTTATGACAACACCGCGCGAAACTCCTAAGCGTCGTCCAGTGGATGTGCGCATTAAAGATTGGCGCGAAGTGTATGAGCCACAGAGCATGGAGCATTTACAAAAGCAGGCTGGTCGCTGCATGGATTGCGGAATTCCTTTCTGTCACAACGGTTGCCCACTCGGAAATCTGATTCCTGAATGGAACGATTTGATGTACCGCGGGGATACCATCGAGGCGATTGATCGCTTGCATGCAACGAATAACTTTCCTGAATTCACTGGCCGTCTTTGCCCAGCACCATGTGAAACCGCATGTGTTGTCGGCATTAACCGCGACGCGGTAACGATTAAGCAGATTGAACTTCGTACAATTGAAGAAGCTTTTGGTGCCGGAAATGTTAAGGCTTTAGCGCCAGATCGTCTTACGGGTAAGACAGTTGCAGTAATTGGCTCAGGACCTGCAGGTCTTGCTGCAGCGCAGCAGTTAACTCGTGCTGGTCACACCGTTGCGGTCTATGAGCGCGCCGACAAAATCGGTGGATTGCTACGTTACGGAATTCCAGAGTTCAAGATGGAGAAGCACATTCTTGATCGCCGGCTAGAGCAGATGGAAAAAGAGGGAACTCGTTTCCGCCCAGGTGTTGATGTTGGAAATGAATTAACTGGATCTGATCTACGTAGGAAATATGATGCAGTTGTTTTAGCGGTCGGTTCGACGCAATGGCGTGACCTTTCAATTAAGGGCCGCGAGCTAAAGGGGATTTACCAAGCTATGGAGTTTTTGCCATGGGGCAATAAGCAGGCGCTGGGAGAAATAGAAGAGCCACCGATTAATGTTGCAGGTAAGCATGTTGTCATTCTTGGCGGCGGAGATACCGGGGCGGACTGTTTAGGAACATCTATTCGACAAGGCGCAGCAAGTGTTACTCAACTTGAAATCATGCCTCGCCCAACTGATGAACGACCTTCCGGCCAACCGTGGCCAACTTATCCAATGATTTATCGTGTATCTAGTGCGCACGAAGAGCAAGATAATCGGATGTTCTCTGTGAGTACAGAGGAGTTCTTGGGGGATGGGCAAGGCAACTTGCGTGCACTCAAGATCGTGGAAACTCAATTCGTCAATGGAAAGTTTGAACCGGTAGCTGGATCTGAAAAAGAGCTTCCTTGTGACTTCGTATTCATGGCTATGGGCTTTACTGGTCCTGAAAAATCATCACTTATTTCCCAATTAGAGGTTGAACTTGATGAGCGCGGAAACATCAAGCGAGATGCAGATTTCCAAACAACAGAAGAAGGCATTTTCGTAGCAGGCGATGCTGGTCGTGGTCAATCATTGATTGTTTGGGCAATTGCAGAAGGTCGAAGCGCGGCTGCTGCAGTTGATAGATATCTCACTGGACGTACTCAACTTCCTTCACCGATTGCGCCAACTGACCGTCCATTGATGGTTTAAGGTACACACATGCGTAGAGCGAAAATTGTGTGCACGATGGGTCCTGCGGTTGAATCTGCCGAAAAAGTGAAAGAACTCATTGACGCAGGAATGAATATGGCCCGTTTGAACCTGTCTCACGGCGGGTATGAAGAACACCAAAGCCGTCTGGACCGAGTACGCGAGGCCGCGAAAGTTTCAGGAAAACCAATCGCAATTCTGGTGGATCTTCAAGGCCCGAAGATTCGCCTTGCTCGATTTGCACATGGTCCACACGAATTAGAACGTGGCGATATTTTTACAATCACAACTGATGAAGTAGACGGTACTAAGGAACGTGTTGGTACTACTTACAAAGGATTGCCAGGAGATTGCAAGCCCGGAGATCGCATTCTGATTGATGATGGAAAAGTAACGGTCGAAGTTGTCGAAGTTAAGGGCAACGATGTCGTCACAAAGGTTATTCAGCCAGGTGCGGTAAGTAATAACAAAGGTATCAATTTGCCGGGAGTTGCAGTTTCAGTTCCAGCACTTTCTGAAAAAGACAAAGAAGATCTGCGTTGGGGCATGAAAGCTGGAGCCGATTTTATTGCACTGTCATTTGTTAGAAATGCGGCCGACATCAAGGATGTCCATGCAATTATGGATGAAATTGGTTTTCGCATTCCAGTTATTGCAAAGATTGAAAAGCCACAAGCGGTGACAAATCTTGAAGAGATTGTCGCTGCCTTTGATGGCATCATGGTCGCTCGTGGTGATCTTGGTGTAGAGCTTCCCATCGAAGAGGTTCCACTTGTTCAAAAGCGCTGTATCGAACTGGCACGAGAAGCAGCAAAGCCAGTCATCGTTGCAACGCAGATGCTTGATTCAATGATTACAAACTCTTCGCCAACGCGTGCTGAAGCAACCGATTGCGCCAACGCAGTTCTAGATGGTGCAGATGCGTTGATGTTGTCCGGAGAAACCTCTGTGGGTGCTTTTGCAATTGAAGCGGTAGCAACAATGGCTCGTATCATCGCCCGCACAGAAGAGGGTGGCTTTGAAATGATTCGTGCCTTACGCACGACGCCAAAGACTAAAGGTGGCGCAATTACCCGCGCTGCTGCTGAAGTAGGTGCCATTGTTGGCGCAAAGTATTTAGTTACATTTACGCAATCAGGAGATTCTGCTCGCAGAATGGCCCGCCTGCGTTCTCCTATTCCTATTGTTGCCTTTACTCCAGAGGTTGGAACCTACAACCGCTTAGCTTTGTCATGGGGAGTCGAACCAGAGGTAACTCCAATGGTTAAGCACACCGATGAGATGGTGAAGCAAGCCGATACTTTGTTGATTGAGTCTGGCCGCGCTCATGTAGGCGAAAATGTGGTCATCGTTGCTGGTTCACCTCCGGGAATTCCTGGCTCAACAAACGCGATGCGTGTTCACGTTGTAGGAGATGCAGTTGGCGGAGTCGTAGCGGCATACCGCTAAGATTGTTCCACCATTAGCCTCGGTACTCCAACGGTAGAGAGGGCAGTCTCAAACACTGCATAGTGTCGGTTCGAATCCGACTCGGGGCACACACAAGAAAAATCCTGGAAGGATGAATCGACAATGATGGTTCGTATTCTGGTTGCAGAAGATGAAACCTTAATCCGTATGGATCTTGTCGAAATGTTGCAAGCAGCTGGCTATGAAGTTGTAGCTCAGGCAACTAATGGGCAAGAAGCAATTGATTTTGCAATTGAACACAAGCCAGATCTTGCAATCCTTGATGTGAAGATGCCAATTCTCGATGGCATATCTGCAGCTGAAAAAATCATTGAGATAGCGCCAGTATTAATGCTCACTGCGTACTCGCAAAAAGAGTTAGTAGATCGAGCTCGAGATGCCGGAGTAATGGCATACGTTGTAAAGCCATTTTCTATTGGCGATTTAATGCCAGCGATTGAAATTGCAATCAGTCGCCACACCCAGATGAAATCTCTAGCTGATGAGGTTGCAGACCTTCATGATCGCCTTGAAACTCGCAAACTAATTGATCGAGCTAAGGGATTGCTCATGAAAGCGCTCAACCTTTCTGAACCGGAAGCTTTTTCCTGGATTCAACGTGCTGCCATGGACCGTCGCTTGACTATGAAAGAGGTAGCAGAAGCGGTGGTTAACCCCAACGCCGTTCTGGACAAATAAGGTTCTAAGGCATCTCAATAATTGATACCAGAATCCCATATATAACGAAACCGAGACAATTCACGCGGAAATCGACCTTGTCTAATGCTCACCCCTGCCATTACTCTTTACGCCTCCCTGTCCCGGGACACAAGAACAGGAAAGGCACTACATATGAAGAAGAATCGCGT
>Ga0208853_1000087_pt1 | contig 25297 bp, 17 predicted proteins | sample LakMenEpi03Oct11_FD_150667 | JGI IMG/M metagenome (GOLD analysis project Ga0208853, IMG submission 150667) | Freshwater microbial communities from Lake Mendota, WI - 03OCT2011 deep hole epilimnion (SPAdes) | ecosystem: Environmental > Aquatic > Freshwater > Lake > Epilimnion/Euphotic zone ... | reverse complement strand
AAACCACCCCCAAACCCCACAGCATAAAACCTTAACCAAAACTTAACGCTATAACAACCTTTTTATGATATGCTATGCTTACTTTTATTTTTAATTTCTTAGCATAAAAAAACAATATCAAAGAGGGAGCAATACATAATGCAAATAGTCCCAAAGTAGTGTTAGTTTACAGCACTGCTAAGAAAACCACTCCCTTCATCCCTCGTTATTTTTACAATCTATGTCTCATGACTACTTCGTTTTTCAAAGTAGTGAATACCTATACCTATGTCTAAAACCAAAAAAAGAAAAGTCGATTTAGTAGTCCTCTCCGATATTCATCTAGGAACCTACGGTTGTCAGAGTAAAGAACTATTGAACTACATGAACAGCATCAAACCCAAAATGGTAGTGCTCAATGGGGATATCATCGATATGTGGCAGTTCAGCAAAAGGTATTGGCCCAAATCCCACATGCAGGTAGTACACAAAATAATCAATTGGGTGAGCAAAGGCGTAAAAGTCTATTACATCACCGGCAACCACGACGAAATGCTCCGAAAGTTTGAGGGCTTCAAAATGGGCAAGCTCAGTATAGAAAACAAACTGGTTTTAAACCTAGACGGTAAAAAAACCTGGATATTCCACGGCGATGTATTTGATGTGACCATGCAACACTCCAAATGGCTCACCCGTTTGGGTTCCCACGGCTATGACTTACTGATACTCATAAATGCTTTTTGCAACTGGGTGTCGGTAAAGATGGGCAAGGGTAAAATATCCCTCTCCAAGAACATTAAGAACAGTGTAAAATCGGCCGTTAAATTTATAAACGACTTCGAAAAGACCGCCGCCGATATTGCCATATCCAATGGCTACGACTATGTCTTGTGCGGACACATTCACCAACCCGAAATGAAAACCATTACCACACCACACGGTCAAGTAGAATACCTCAACTCCGGCGACTGGATAGAAAACCTCACCGCATTGGAATACAACAACAAAGCGTGGACACTCTACAAATACAACCCCGAGGAGTTTAACGAAAAAGGGGATGAGCATGAAGAAGACAAACTAGTCCTTATGGAAAACAACCAAATATTCCAAGAGATGCTGGGCGGGTTCATGCAAAAAGACGACACCGTAACCCCTGTCAATTTTAAATAATGAAATCGCCATAAACAAGAAGTTTGCGTAAGCAAACACCAATGAAGATGGAGCGATTACTCCCGATAGCTTCGGGAGGCCTTAAAAAAAACAATATTATCCACTTATGAAAATACTATACGCGGTGCAAGGCACCGGAAACGGGCACATTACCAGAGCCATAGAAATCATACCTTATTTGCAACAAAAAGGAGAAGTGGACATCTTAGTGAGTGGCATACAAGCCGATATCGAACTTCCGTTTGAAGTAAAGTACAAGTTCAACGGACTGTCCTTTATTTTTGGCAAAAAGGGAGGCGTTGACTTTTGGAAGACCTTTGTCAAATTGAATTCTATCAAACTACTCAAAGAAATCAAAAAAATCAACTTGAAAAGCTACGATTTAATCATCAGCGATTTTGAACCAGTATCCTGTTGGGCAGCTATCAAAGCCAAGAAAACCTGCATCGGTTTGAGCAACCAAGTCGCTACGTTACATCCTTTAGCGCCCAAACCCAAAAAGCAGGACATCATCGGTAAACTGGTATTGCAGAATTATGCCCCCACCACCTACAATTATGGGTTTCATTTCAAACGATTGGACGGTACTATTTTTACACCCATCATCCGAAAAGAAGTGCGGCAATTAGTCCCCACCGATGAAGGGCATTATACTGTGTACCTGCCGTCCTATGACGATGCACATATCATCAAGCGACTAGAAAAACTCAACACCGTAAACTGGCAAGTATTCTCTAAACACAACAAGAAAAAAATAACGTTAGACAATATTACCATCGTTCCCATCAATGGAGATTTGTTTTTAAAAAGTATGGCTTCCGCCAAAGGGGTTTTGTGCAATGCCGGTTTTGGAACGGCTAGTGAAGCATTATTCCTAAAAAAGAAGTTAATGGTCATCCCGATGAAAAAGCAATACGAACAGTACTGCAATGCCGAGATGCTTAAAGAAATGGGAGTACCAGTGATTAAGAAATTCAATGCCGATACACTTCCTAAAATAAAGAAATGGCTCGAAGACGATACCATTGTAGAAGTGGATTATCCTGATAACACCGAAGAAATCGTTAACCTTATTGTTGAAAACCATGCGGGCAGCAAGAAGATGGACACTGGCTTTGAATCTAGCAATTACAATTTATTCCAATAATGATCAATAAAAAGGTCGCTAAAGAAGATTTTGGCACAGACTTTCTATGGGGTGTGTCTTCCTCGGCACTACAAACCGAAGGCGCACACGATAGAGATGGCAAAGGGAAATCTATTTGGGATGTTTTTGTTACCCAAAAAAAGAAGATACTAAACAACGACACCCATTTTGAAGCAGCCGATTTCTACACCCATTATAAGACCGATATTGCGTTAGTCAAAGCAATGGGAATTCCTAACTTTAGGTTTTCGCTATCATGGAGTCGAATTCTGCCTATGGGCACTGGAGCAGTCAATCAAGCCGGTTTGGATTTTTACCACGAGGTTATCGATTGTTGTTTGGAACACGGTATAGCACCTTTTATCACGCTTTACCATTGGGATTTACCACAAGCACTCGAAACGCAAGGCGGATGGACAAACAGGGCTATCCTACAATGGTTTGAAGAGTACACCAAGGTTTGTATCACCGCTTTTAAAGACAAAGTCCGCTACTGGATGGTGCTCAATGAGCCCATGGTTTTTACGGGTGGTGGGTATTTTTTAGGCATACATGCTCCAGGCAAAAAGGGGTTTAAAAACTTTATCCCAGCCATGCATCATGCGGTGTTGTGTCAAGCTATAGGGTATCATACCATTAAGGCATTGGCACCCGAAGCCCAAGTAGGCACTACGTTTTCTTGTTCCTATATAACGCCCTATTCTTCAAGTCCCAAAGATAAAAAAGCAGCCCATAGGGTAGATGCGTTACTCAACCGACTTTTTATTGAACCCTCTTTGGGAATGGGATATCCAACCGACGCACTTTGGTTTTTGAAGAAACTTAAAAAAAACAAGCATCCGGGAGACGATAGTTTAATGAAAGTATCCTTTGATTTTATTGGCATTCAAAACTATACCCGAGAGGTGATTGCGCATTCCTATTTTACTCCCTACATCAAGGCAAAAATCATCCCTGCCGATAAGCGAAAAGTATTTTATACCGCCATGGATTGGGAAGTTTATCCCGAAGCGATTTATGAAATGATCATGAAATTCGACAGCTATGAGGGAGTAAAAAAAATACTCATTACCGAGAACGGCGCATCCTTTCCGGATGAGATTATTGATGGGGTTATCGACGACCACCATCGCAGTCACTTCCTAAAATCCTACCTAGAGGAAGTGGGTAGAGCTAAGAGGAGTAGCGCAAAACTAGCGGGGTATTTTGTGTGGTCGCTCACCGATAATTTTGAGTGGGCAGAGGGTTTTAAACAGCGCTTCGGATTAATTCACATTGACTACACTACCCAAAAAAGAACGGTTAAGAATTCGGGCTGGTGGTATAAAACGTTTTTGGAAGAACAATAAATGATTTGTCTTTTCTTGATAAGCGGGAACCTGCCTGCCGTCAGGCATGGGATGGGAGATGGAAGATGGGAGATGGGAGATGGAAGATGGGAGATGGGAGATGGGAGATGGAAGAGGGAACCTGCCTGCCGTCAGGCATGGGATGGAAGATGGGAGATGGAAGAGGGGAGATGGGAGATGGAAGAGGGAAGAGGGAACCTGCCTGCCGTCAGGCATGGGATGGAAGAGGGAAGAGGGAAGATGGAAGATGGAAGCGGAAAGATGGAAGCGGCTTTACGACTGGTTGAGGACTTCACTAATTAGAATTGTCTTTTATAGATTAGATTTATTTTGTTGGCAATGAAGAATGTTACAGTTACTTATTCCTAATCAACACTACTGTAATGAAATAGAGAGCGTAATAAAAATTAAGTAGACATTTTAGCCAAAATCTTTTTGCAAAATGAAAAAGGTTGTTATATTTGCATCCGCGTTACGCAAGTAGGCATCGACTTAAAGGAGAAATGGCAGAGTGGTCGATTGCGGCAGTCTTGAAAACTGTTGACTGTAACAGGTCCGGGGGTTCGAATCCCTCTTTCTCCGCTGAATAAATATCAATTCTCAACAAAACCTCGAAAATCTCACGAATTTCGGGGTTTTTTGTTTTCTAAAACTTCAAAGAAATTCAATCTTTATCAAATTTCAAGGTGCAAAATCGAGACCCTAAAAAATCGAAAAATCTGGGTCTCGCAAAATGGTTACTACAGCTGTAAAAGCTTTTATTCACTGGGGTTGTAAACCCATCAGTTTATAATAACCAATTTTTGAACATCTTGTTTTGAGGCAAACCTTTACATAACTTATTGTTCAATTTAAAGGTTACTAACATGAATGTAAAAACAACATTGCATTTTTATGCAAAATCTACAAAAGCCAATTCAGAGGGACTATTCCCGATTTATGTTCGACTTACAGTTGATGGGAAAAGATTAGAGTACAGTACAAAAAAGTTTATTGACCCTTCAAAATGGTCTACAGAATCGAGCAGAATGAAAGGTAATTCAGAAGAAGCTCGTTCAATTAATAGTTTACTTGACTTTACAAGAAATCGTATTAATGAAATTCAATTTGAATTACTAAAAGATGGTAAACTATTGACTATTGATGAATTTAAAAATATATTGCAAGGCACTAAGGAACGCACCCGCTTTCTAGTTCCAATATTCCAGGATCACAATCGTAAAATCAAAGCATTAGTTGGAAAGGAGTATGCTCCAGGAACACTAGAACGATACGAAACTTCACTGCGGCACACCAAAGAATTTTTACTTTGGAAATACAATGTTACAGATATTGACATTACAAAAATAGATCATGCCTTTGTGACAGACTATGAATTCTATCTCAGAACTGTGCGAAACTGTGCCAATAATACAGCGGTGAAATACCTCAAGAACTTCAATAAAATTATCAAGCTTTGCTTGGCCAATCACTGGTTAGATAGAAATCCTTTTGCTAACTATAAATCAAAAGTTAAGGAAGTTGAACGTGTTTACTTATCAGAGGAAGAACTTCAGGAAATAATCAACAAGGATTTTGGAACCGAAAGACTTTCATTAGTTCGAGATATATTTATTTTTAGTTGCTTTACCGGATTGGCATATATTGATGTCAAAAACCTAACAAAGCTGCACATAAGTATTGGTATTGATGGCGGAAAATGGATATTTACCCATCGTCAGAAAACAGAATCCGCTTCCAAAATCCCAATCCTACCAGTGACACAAATGATAATTGATAAATATGAAAATCATCCACAAGCAGTCAATCAAAACAAGCTACTGCCAATACTTTCCAATCAAAAAATGAATGCCTATTTAAAGGAAATAGCAGGTGTATGTAAAATCGAGAAAGAACTTACCTTTCACATAGCTCGTCATACTTTTGCAACTACGGTAACACTTACCAATGGCGTTCCAATTGAAAGCGTGAGCAAAATGCTTGGACATAAAAACTTACGAACCACCCAGCATTATGCTAAAGTTTTGGATAAAAAGGTGAGTGAGGACATGAAAATTCTAAAAGATAAATTCTCTAATATCAAGATTGATAATGAATTAAATATAAATAAGCAGGCTAAATAGTATATATCCGAAAACTAAAGCATTTGTTAATATTTTACTAAATTTCATTAAGTTTAACAATATAACTATGACTAGTATCGTTATAAGTTCAAACCAAATTAATTTATCGCAAGAATTTTTATCACCTACTATGAAAATGTCTTACTTGTTGGATTGTTATGACCTATTGTTGCGTCAAGTAAAATCAAATACTGCTGTTTCAAACAAAATCATTCTAAACGAACTGATTAAAAAAGAGCCCAATTCCTATCGTGTTTATAAAGTTACAATCTCAAAACGAGAAGGAACTGAAACCATCAAAATTAGTAAACCCAAACATTCTTTACATCCAGAGGTATCAAGATTGGAACTAAAAACTATTTTCAATTTCAATGAATTTGAAAACTACATCCCTGGATTAAAAAATCAAATCCAATTCACTGGAGAAACTATTCTTTTTGCAAAAGAACCTCAAAGCCAGAACACTTTTTTCGTGTATGAAAAATGCGCCATTAGCGAATTAATTCCAAAAGAACGTTTCTTTCTTTATTGCAATCAACTTTTGATGGAGGAAAACCAAAGCATAAAACTAGCGATTAAAGAAAAAGTTTTCAAGCTAAAAACAAACATCAAGATAGAGCATTACATTCACAAGAACCAGTTGGCAATGGAAACAATGTTGAATAGTTTGATCAAAATAATTAATCCCGAAACCAATAATGAATTGTATAATTATTCGGAACAATACGATAAGACAGATTGTTTAAAATGCATTTATCTAAACTTAGAAAAACTGCTAATATTTATTGAAAAGGAATATAATGATTATCTAAATGTAAACATCAAAGTACCTCATCGAACGGTGCTCATGAACGACTATGCAATTAAACCAAAATTAGACTTTGTTAGGGACTCATTACTTGCAAAGGAAATGGATCAAAAATTACTCAAAATACTTTTTGAACCAATTATATTATTGTCAACAATTAACATTCAAAATAAAATCACCTACTACCAATTCAGCTATGCAACCGAATACATCATGGAACTGTCTCAATTACTTGCAGACAATCAAAACCATGTTGAGGAGGAAGAAATTTGCAATTGGTTGATGGATTTAAACATGAACTCGTTCAGGTTTCTCAACTTCAGAACCAATGTTATTGAATTCAAATTAAACCAATGCGAAACCGATGTGGAACGTTTGGAATTACTGTATAGAAAACTAAAAAAATTCAACCAACACCGCAGTAGCATAAAAAAATCATTCATCAATAATCTTCCTCCAATTAAAATTCAAATCTGCAATTGGATTGAGGAAGAAATTGAATTCTTAAACAGAAAGAGGAACTTAGAGGAGAGCAGCAAGGAAATCTTCAAACCGATAGATGCACAAAACAAAATATTGATTGGTTTATCGGTGTCCCAAATCAGCTATTTTATAAACATTCTTATGCAAGTGGGTATTATCAAACACACCAATCATAGAGAGGTTTTCAGAATGATTTCAGAAAATTTTAGAACCAACGTTACTGATAACATTTCAATCGATAGTTTGAGTTCAAAATTCTACAATATAGAAACGGCAACCAAAACTTCCATCAAAGAAAAAATCATTGAACTATTAAATATTTCGAAGAAGTAGTATCTCTTTCAGCAAGTGCCAACTAAAACCTGGCATAGCTATTAATTCCTCATCAGAAATAAGTAATAGCTCTTCCAAGGTATCAATATTGTTTACCTCCATAAAGGTTTGCAAATCACTACTGGTTTGATTGTCATTTTGATTTTTCATTAGTCATTTTTGTAGGATGCCCACAAACCAAAACAAGCTGCGTGGGACATCGATCATCAGCCACAGAGGTACCGCCAAGCACCCACAGCACACGATTAACCGAGCCCACGCATTGCGTAGGCGAACAGTTAAATCGTTGAGCTGCTTTAGAATTTTTGGCGGTTTTCTGTGGCTCCGAAATAAACTTTCGCTATATGTTAATTGAGGTAATCCTCAATTTTGTATTCAGTCACAAATTTATACAAATCATACAGATTACAATCAATTTAAACCTATTTTAAAAAACTTTTATTGAAACTTAATACTATTCACGCCACTTTGAAAGGGGTTGTACAACCCCTTGAACTGTTTTGATATTTTGTTATTTACTCTCTTTGCCCTATCAATTTTAAATCAATTATCATGGCAATCGAAGTACTAACCAAAGAAGACCTCAACGAATTCCGTCAGGAACTATTAAAAGAAATCACAGTAATTATTAATGCTACGCCTCAAAAGCATCCAAAATGGCTCAAATCCAAAGAAGTTCGAGAACTCCTCAAAATCTCCCACGGCACACTACAAAACCTCAGGATTAATGGAAAACTAACGTTTTCCAAAGTAGGAGGAACCATCTACTACGCCAACGAAGACATCGAAAAACTAATGAACCACAACAAAAAAGCGGCCAACCTCACACTGTTCAAATAACTTTTAAACTCCCATCTCGCAACGCGCAACTTTAAACTCGCAACTTCAATATGAACTACATCAAACACCTATCCGGTTTCTTCAATAAAATTGTCAACGATACTGACTTAAACCCAACCCACGTTAGTCTTTACATGGCACTTTTTCAGTCCTGGAACATCAACCGCTTTCAAAATCCTATTAGCATCACTCGCAACGAAGTAATGAGAATTAGTAAAATATTTTCCAAAGCAACCTACCACAAATGTGTCAACGATTTACACCAAAAGGGTTACATCAATTATGTGCCCTCACACAATCCATTCAAAGGTAGTCTAGTGTGGGTAATCGAGCTAGAAACCAACGAATTACCACAAACCAAAAAAGAACAAAGAAATTCAAAATTTAGGCAACCTATTGAACATCCTATTGAACAAGTAGTGAACAAGTTCCAGACAACTACTTTGCCAACTCCTAGACAAGCGCTGGTATCTTCTATAAACAATACAAACAATACAAACTTTTCAAAGAGTGAAAACGGGCACTCGCTCGAAAAAAAATCAGAAGATGAAAATCAAACGGCTAAGGAAACTAATCCAAAGAAAAAAAAGTTGCGCGAAAAAAAAGAAAAGCTGCAGTCCGAAATCATTCCGCCAAAAGTCGAAGATGTAAAAAGTTACTTCCTTTCGTTGGATACCGATGAAAACGAAGCAGAACGGTTTTTCAACCATTTTCAAAGTAATGGCTGGTTGGTGGGTGGAAAATCAAAAATGAAAAATTGGCAAGCTTCCGCCAATAATTGGATCATGAATCTTCAAAGCTTCAAACCCATCCAAGTAGCAGCTGCAACACCAGTACCAGGAAATCTAAAAACGTCTAACCAAAAAAAATACGATGAACCCCTATAACGAAATTTTAAAAGTATTTGTGGTAAAAAACAATGTCAAAATCTACGATTTTGTCAAGTGTATCGAAGTTTTGGAAAGTATAGGTCGTTTTCATTTCGGCAATCAATTCAAAATTTACGAAAAAGATTTACCAGTAATCCACAAACTTATCATCTATGCTATTAGAGATGAGGTCACCGCTAGAGAAATGAATTTAAACATCCACAAAGGAATTATGTTATCGGGTCCAGTAGGTTGCGGCAAAACATCCTTGATGTTTTTATTGAATTATTTTTTTCAAAATGGTCATGATTTCAAAATGAAACCCTGCCGTGATATCGCTTTTGAATTCGCTTCAAAAGGATATGAAGCCCTCACACCATTCACAAAAAAAGAAGCAAATCATACAAGATTAAACACCTACTGTTTCGATGATCTAGGAACAGAAAAACAAATCAAACACTTCGGAAACGAGTGTAATGTCATGGCAGAAATTATTTTAACCCGATACGACAGTTTCATCCATCACAAAACCATGACCCATGTAACAACAAACCTCTCCGCTTCCGAGCTTGAGCGCTTTTATGGCGATAGAGTGCGTTCCCGCATGAGACAAATGTTCAACCTCATCGCTTTCGACAAAGACTCAATAGATAAACGCTAGGCATTGCGTGGCACGAAGCAAACTCCCGTCAGTTCGAGTGTTTTTTGTGCAGTAAAACGGAACAAAAAAAGTATCGAGAACCTTTAAAACACTTAATTTAATCAACCATGAACAAACAAATCACTCCCGTTATGCTTCACCGTATCAAATCCTTTTGGAAATGGTTTTCTCAAAACGAAACCCAAATTCAAGAAGCTTTTTTCACCAACGCAAAACACGACCAAGTCTTCAGCCAACTAACCCATAAACTCGGCTATGTGTCAAAACGAGTAGGGTACATGTTAGGAGGAAAAAGGTCAGAAACCGAAAAAATCAAAATGATCATCACAGCACATGGTTACAGAAAACTATTTCCAAAAGTTAAAGCCCTAATCAGGAATGCCCCAAAATTAGAAAATTGGGAGTTCCAAGCTTTAATTCAACCCAATACCGATTTAGAAAGATACAAACAAGGTATTGACAATCCATACGTTTTCCAAGACTTTGAATTAAAAACCAGCGAACTATATTTCAAACCACTAGAGTTCAATACCTATAGAAAGAAAATGAAAATCATGGTCTATATGAAAAACTACAAATACCATTTTGACAACAACATGATAGACGAAGCGGTTTACATCATTATACAAGACCTCATAGGAGAAGAAAACTATAAAAAAACAATTGACTTAGTCCAACTGGCACAACTTCCCGAAAACACCAAAAACCTCATCCATCTCTACGAGCTGCAGGAGTACATCGATTTTCTCAACAAAATCAACCGCCGTGTAAAAATTGAAATCTAGTTTTTAAAAATCAAACCACTAACTTTTCAACCAGTTCATTAAATGGATAGGTTTTTTTATATTTATTTTACACATTTACGGTTATCCGTAATAATAATCAAAAATCATTTTGTAATGTCACATAGGAAAATATTTCAACAATAAAATTTGAACAATACCATTTTTTGTATAGGTAATTACTTTATTTGTTTTTAGATTTACATTATATTTAAAAATAGATAATATTATACTCCATGGACGCATTTAAAACTCATTCCAAAGTAATAAATAATTACAAAGATTATCTGAATTCATTTCTTTCCATTTCTGATGATAGAATTAAGGGTGAAGTTGATAAAATTATCATGGGAGAAGGACTTATTCCTGAGCCTTTGATTCAGTTCAATCCTTCTTTTCAAAAAGGTGACACACTTAATGCATTAATCGAACAAAATCTAATTAATTCAAACCTTCCGAAAACATTTGGTGGATATACTTTATATAAACATCAAATTGAGGCAATAAAAATCGGCATTCAAAATAAAGGATTTGTTGTTACTTCAGGAACTGGATCAGGTAAGTCTTTAACCTTTTTAGCTACAGTTTTTAATTATCTTTTCAATTTAGGTTCAGAAAAAAAGAAAGGGATTAAAGCAATTTTGGTGTATCCTATGAATGCTTTAATTAATTCTCAAGAAGAAGAAATCAAAAAGTATAAAATAAATTATCTGGAAAATTTTGTAGATAAAACAAAAATTAATTACTCAAACAAAAATTTAGATGAAATAATTGCTCAGATTGAAAGTTTTACTAGTGAAAGATTTCCAATTACTTTTGGAAAATATACTGGTCAAGAATCTGCTGAGACCAGAGAAAACTTAAGAAAAAATGAACCTGATGTAATTTTAACGAATTACATGATGTTAGAACTTATCATGACACGTCAATCGGAAAGTTGGTTAAGAAATTCTCTTGAAAAGAACTTGCAATTTTTGGTATATGACGAACTTCATACCTACAGAGGCAGACAAGGGGCTGATGTAAGTTACCTCAACAGACGTATTCAAGCCAATTGCAAGAATGACATTATTTGTATCGGTACATCCGCTACAATGGCATCTGATGGTAGTCCAGACGATAAAAAAAGGTCGGTCGCCAAAGTAGCTTCTAAAATTTTTGGAAAAGAATATAATACGCAACAAATAGTTGGTGAATATCTTGAAACCTGCACTAAAGGTATGAATCCAACAGCCTTTGAATTAGCTGAATCAATCAAAAAAGGAATAAATCATGATTGGGATGAAGCTATTTACATTGGGCATCCTATAACAAATTGGCTTGAAATTAATATTGCATTAAAAGACAATCATGGTGTTCTTGAAAGAGGAAAGCCATTATCTATAAAGAAAATTACTCAAATACTAAAAGACATTACTTCTTTATCATTTGATGAAATTGAATTGACAATTATCAACCTATTAAAATGGACAGAAAAATTAAATGAAGAAAACCGATTAAAAAATACACGAAAAAGTTTTCTGCCTTTTAGATTTCATCAGTTCATTTCACAAACTAGTTCAGTATCAGTAACATTAGAACAACTAGATTCAAGAACAATTAGTATTGAGTCAGGCAGGTATATAAAAGATAAAAGTGGGGAAGACAAAATGCTATACCCTATTTTGTTCAGTAGGTATTCAGGTGTTGAATTCATTTGTGTTGAAAAGAATACTATTGAACGCAAATTGAATCCGGTTAATCCAGATAGAGAGTTTAAAAACCTAACAAATACAGACTTTAAAAAACGAAAAGGCAATATTTCTGAAGATGATTTCAGATTCGGATATATTGTTTTAGATGGTGGAGAAGAATATTGGAATGAGAATCCTGTAAATTTTGTGCCAAACGAATGGTTAAACAATAATGGATTAAGTCTCCAACCCTATTATGAATGGATGATGCCAGCGCCAATTTATTTTGATGCTTTTGGAAATTATTCGTCAGAGCCAAAATACCCGACCAAAGGATATTTCATTGCTGCTAAATTAAGAATTGATCCGACAGCAGGAGTGATTTATGAGGATAGCAAAACCAGTGAATTTACAAAACTGACACGTTTAGGTAGTGAAGGACGTAGTACAGCTACAACCGTTATATCCTACTCAGTAATTGATACGCTATTTGAACAAAATGAGAAAACTCAAAATCAAAAACTATTAAGTTTTACAGACAATCGTCAAGATGCTTCATTACAAGCAGGTCACTTTAATGACTTTTTATCTTCTGTAAAATTAAGAGCTGGTCTTTACAAAGCTTTACAAAACTATCCTAGTGGAATCAATGTACATGAAATTGCCGAACGTGTTTTTGACGAATTAAAACTCAAAGAAGAATCTTTTGCAACGTATCCCTCAGAAGATCCAGATTTTCCAGATGAAGAAAATGTAAAAGCAATAAAGGAATATATTCTATATAGAATTTTTCAAGACTTAAAACGTGGTTGGAGATATACAATCCCTAATTTAGAACAAACGGCATTATTAAAAGTCGAATACAAAGAATTAGAAAAATTATCGCAATTTGATGAGAAGTTTAAAGATATTTACTTTTTAGATAATCTTGACTCAGAAACGAGAAAAGAAATTCTATTTCAACTACTAAATTTCTTTAGAACTAACTATTCGCTAGATCATCGATTATTAAAAAACAGACAGGAAACTGAAGCTTTCTTAAAGAATAAACTAGATGATAAAAAGCTTTGGTCATTGGATAGAAATGAAAACATTGATACCCCAACTCATTTAGCAAGTGTAGTCCCTAAACAAAGAGTTAGAGGTAAATTTTTTGCATCTATGGGTTCTCGTTCAGGTATTGGAAAGTACTTAAAACGTAAAATGGAAGATGCAAATGTTGATACTTTAAACCAAGAGGACTTTAAAAAATTTATTGAAGCAGTTTGTGATTTATTAACTAGAACCAATTTTCTAATTAAAGAAGAATTTTTGGGTGGTATAGTGAAAGGTTATCAATTGAGAACAGATAAAATAGTTTGGTTACCTGGTGATGAGAAAACAGTACAAACTGATGAAACAAGACTTAATACCTTTAGAAATATTAAATTAACACCAAATAGTTATTTTCAAAAACTTTACAAAGTTGACTTTTCTAAGTATGATAAAGAGATTATAGGAAAAGAACATACAGGTCAATTAGCCAATCAAGACAGGATAACTAGAGAAGAGAAATTTAGAGAAGGTAAAATATCCACACTTTTCTGTTCTCCAACTATGGAATTAGGTATTGACATTGCTAATTTGAATATTGTTCACATGCGAAATGTTCCTCCAAATCCTGCTAATTATGCACAGCGTAGTGGTCGTGCAGGACGTAGCGGACAAACAGCAGTAGTTTTCACCTACTGTTCTGCAATGTCGCCACATGATCAAAACTATTTCAAGGCAGCTGAAACAATGGTATCAGGAACTGTTGTTCCTCCGCGCATAGATTTGTTAAATGAAGAATTGTTATCAACCCATTTTAATTCTTTCATGTTAATGAATCTTGAAATAAGTGATTTACAAAGTTCTGTAGCCGATATATTAGACTTATCTATAGAAAGAAAAGTTAAAGTAAAACAGTCAATTATTGACAATATAAATAATGCAATCGAATTAAACAAAGTGCATTACAAACAAAATTTCCTCAAGGTCATTAAATCGATTGAAGGAGATTTAAAAAATGCATACTGGTTTTCGGATAGTTGGATTGATGTGAAAATAAATTCGTTCGCTCATAATTTTGAAGCAGCTTTCACAAGATGGATAGCATTGTTTTTAAACGCTTGCAATTTAAGAGATAAAGCACAATTGGTAATTGACAATCATATCATCAAATCTGATAGTCCTGAAAAAAATGAAGCCAAACGACAAGAAGCTGTGGCTCGTAAACAAATCTCATTGCTGAAAAATGATGGCAAGGGTTCGTTTTCTAATGATTCAGAATTTTATGTTTTTCGATACTTAGCAGCTGAAGGTTTCTTACCGGGTTATAATTTTACTCGCTTACCTATTCGAACATTCTTAGGATACAGTTTCAAAGGAGAAGGCGAATATGTTTCAAGACCTAGAAGTTTAGCATTAAAAGAATTCGGTCCAGGGAATATTGTGTATCATAATGGAAACAAATACCGAATAAATAGGATGGCTGTCTTAGATACAGACAACATTCAGCGCAAAATTAAAATTTCAAAAGAAACGGGCTATGCTTATTTGGATGACGATGCCTCAACTGCAAATGTAGACCCAATTACTAAAAATCCATTGCGTGGGGATAATGTTGAGTTCAATACCAATTTAATTGAATTATCTGAAAGTGAAGGTATGCCAATAGAGAGAATTTCCTGTATTGAAGAAGAACGTTCCGGCTCTAAATATTTAGTAAATGAATATTTCCGATACACAAAAGGTTTGGAACATACTAAATCGCTTATTATCGCTAAAGAAGGTCAAAATTTATTAAACTTAATTTATGATCAAGCCACGGAACTCATAAAGTTAAATCGTAAAATGCGTCGTTCTCATGAAGAAGGTTTTAAAATCAACAAAACCAACGGAGTTTGGATTAAAGAAAAAGATTTAGAAAAACCCGAAATAGCGGAAAATGCTAGAGAGGTAATGATTTTTGCCCGAGATACTGCAGATACTTTGTATATCCAACCACTATCAAACTTAGAAATAACGCCTGAGCAAACCATATCGTTGAGCTTTGCCTTGAAAAGAGGGATTGAAAAACTATTTCAAGTCGAAGAAAATGAAATTGGAGTGAGCGTTATGGGCAATCCTGAAAAACCAAATATTTTATTGTACGAAGCTTCAGAAGGAAGTTTAGGGATTCTATCCCAACTAATTGAAGAACCTCAAACTTTACAAAAGTTATTTGAAGAAAGTTACCGCTATATGCATTTTGACCCAATAACAAGAGAAGAAACAGAAAGAGGAAAGGAATTACCCAAAGCTTCTTATGAAGATTTACTATCGTATTACAACCAAATACACCATGAGGTATTAGACCGTTATAGTATCAAACAACCATTAGAAAGATTAATGGACTGTGATTTCTCGGTAGTTCAAAACAATAATAACCGCGAGCAACAATACCAATATCTTTTAGATAATTACGACAAAAACAGTAATACTGAATTAAAGTTCCTTCGTTTTCTTCATCAAAACAGTTATGTACTGCCTGATAAAGCACAAGTGAACATTAAAGAATTTTACGTTAGTGCTGATTTTGTTTACAATACAGCTAATGGACCAGTATTAATATTCTGTGATGGTTCCATTCATGATTTAGATATAGTAAAGGAAGGCGATAAAGAAAAAAGAGGACTACTTAAAGAAGCTGGTTACGATATTATCGAATGGTATTATACCGAACCATTAGAAGATCTAGTAACTCGAAGAAAAGATATTTTCAGAAAAATAAAATAGAACATGATTTCAAACGCAACTTATAAGCCTGGTACATTAATCAAATACCGCAATCGCGATTGGATGGTTTTACCTTCCGATGATGATGAAATTTTAAGCATTCGACCTTTGGGTGGTTCCGAAGAAGAGACTACTGGCATTTATATTCCTTTAGCAACAGGCACAGAGAAAATTCAATATGCTGAATTTCCTGAACCACAACCCAATGAAATAGGTTCTTTTGAATCGGCCAAATTACTGTTTGATGCTTCGCGTTTATCGTTTCGTAATGCCGCAGGTCCTTTTCGTTGCATGGGTAAATTATCATTCCGTCCTCGTTCCTATCAATTAGTGCCGTTAGTTATGGCTTTAAAACATGATGTAGTTCGTTTGATGATTGCTGATGACGTGGGTATTGGCAAAACCATTGAAGCGCTTATTATTTTAAAAGAGTTAATGGAACGCGGCGAAATCAAACGTTTTGCCGTGATTTGTCCACCACATCTTTGTGAGCAATGGCAATTGGAAATCAAACGAAAATTAGATATTGATGCTGAAATAATTCGTTCAAGTACAGCAGCTCAATTAGATAGAAAATACACTAGTGACCTTTCGGTTTTTCATCAAATCCCTTATCAAGTAATTTCAATTGATTATATCAAGGCAGATAAACGTAGAGGAATCTTTATTAACGACAGTCCTGATTTTATAATTATTGATGAAGCGCATACCTGTGCTTTGCCGGAAGGTTCTAAATCCAAAACCCAGCAGCAACGATACAATTTATTGCACGACTTAGCAGAAAAAACAAATAAGCATTTATTATTATTGACTGCTACACCTCACAGTGGGAAAGACGATGAATTCCGTTCTTTATTGGGTTTACTTAAAAAGGATTTCAATAAAATCAATTTTGAAAATTTAGAACAATCCGATAGAAAGAAAATTGCCAAACATTTTATTCAACGAAAACGAGAAAATATTACACGTTGGCTTAACGAGGAAACATTATTTCCTGAACGAGATGCCAAAGAAATTGGATATGGTCTTTCTTTAGAACATCAATTGTTTTATCAAAGTTTGGTGAAATTTGCTAGAGGTATTTCTTCTGTTGAAAATGATGATGACAAAACACGTTTACTACGTTCATGGGCAGCTATTGCATTAATAAAGGGCGCAATGTCAAGTCCTGCGATGGCTGTTGAAATGCTGGAAAGAAGAAAAGAAAAATTATCTAGTTTTGATGAAGAAAATGCACCATCATTAGAAAATACTTTATTCGAAGAATATGAATTTAGTGGCGATTTTACACGTCAGGATTTATTAGATTTAGTCGAATACAAACAAAATGAAATTGCTGAATTAAAAGAATTACAACAACAAGCAATTACACTAAAAGGCTCTCATGAGGATTACAAAACTAAAGCAGCAATCAAAATCATAAAAGATTGGATAAAAGAGGGCTTTGACCCAATAGTATTTTGCCATTACATTGCCACAGCACATTATGTTGCAGAACAACTAAAGAAAGAATTGCCTAAAAATATTCATGTTGAAGCTATTACTTCTGAATTGGCAGATGAACAGCGTAAAGAACGTATCGAGCAAATGGGTAAAAAAAGTGATTTGAGAAGAGTTCTAGTGGCTACTGATTGTTTGAGTGAGGGTATTAACCTTCAAGAATATTTTACTGCGATTTTGCATTATGATTTACCTTGGAATCCAAATAGAATTGAACAACGAGAAGGACGTGTGGACCGATATGGGCAAACAGCACCCATTATTAAAACCTATATTTTATACGGCGAAGACAATCCTATGGATACTTTCGTTTTAGAAATTTTGATTAAAAAGGTCAATGAAATCAAAAAATCAACAGGAGTTTCAATTCCTATTGGAGAGAATAGCAAATCCATAATGACCGAAGCAGCTAAGCGGATTCTTTACCAAGAACAAACTGGTTTCCAACAAGAGTTATTCAAAGACACTAAAGAAACGGTAACTAATGAATTAGAATTAGCGCGAAGAAAGGGTGAAAATTTACGCTCCATTTTTGCACATGAAGGCATCGACCCGGAATTGATTAAAAAAGATTTAGAAGAAGTTGATGAAGCTATTGGTGATGTAAAAACAGTAGAAAACTTTGTTCGTGGTGCTGTTGATATGCTCGGTGGTTCTTGCAAATGGGATGATAGTCATGGTTTCAAATTACAACCCGAAAACCTTCCTCCACATATCAAACGAATTTTCAATGGGGAATCATTAGTTAAAATAAGCTTTGAATCGCCAACACCTAAGGGATATACTTATATAGGAAGAAACCATTTGTTTATTGAACAATTGTGTCAATTTCTTTTAGCTATTGCTTTTGAAGCAAATCCCGAATACGGACGTTTAGCTAGAGTTTGTGAAATTCAAACCAATGAAGTAAAAGCTAAAACTACTTTGGTAATGTTTAGAGTGCGTAATGTTATCAAGGAAGTAAATTCCAAACGCGAGTCTGTAGCCGAAGAAATGTACCTATGGGGTTATACAGCTACTGATGGTACAATGAAAACATTAAAATTCAAAGAAACCAAAAAACTATTGATGGAAGCCATTCCGTTAAGTAACCTTTCGGCAGAAAGACAAACAATTGATATTGCCAACGAATTAGAGCGTTTCAAACAAATGAAACCTCAATTTATGGAATTAGCAGGAGAACGTGCAGAAAAATTAGTAGAAGCACATGGCAGATTTAAAGAATTAATTGGTGGTAGACGATACGAAAAGGCAACACCTGTTTTACCACCCGATGTGATGGGAGTTTATGTATTAATTCCGCAACCTAAAGCATTATAAGCCATGAACTACAGTGCCATATCCATACAAGGAAATATATTTACTAGCGAAATTCTTGAAAAAATTCGCCATGAAGACACTCGCTTTCAAGCCGCTAAAGACTTTAATTTAAACCAAGGCGATTCAGTTCGTGACGAAATCAATTTGGCTTGGAGTTTAGCCATCAGCCATTGGAACGCTTTCAAACAAAAAAGAGAGGCTCTTTCACTGTCTGATACTGGAACAACTGAAACCAGAAAATATTGGGTGTTACCAATACTTCAAATTTTAGGATACAATGTCAGCCAATCCCATGCTGAAATTATTAACGAGAAATCATATGCAGTAAGCCACAGAGCCAATAACAAAGATGGTTTCCCTATTCACATTGTAGGTATTCAACAATCCTTAGATAAAAAAGCTGATATCGGTGGTGCTCGTTTATCTCCTCATGCATTAATTCAAGAATACCTAAACAATACCGAGCATTTATATGGTTTTGCAACCAACGGAGCCATGCTGCGAGTATTGCGTGATGCTACCCGATTAAGCCGTTTGAGTTACATAGAATTCAATTTAGAGCAAATGATGGAGGAAGGTTTGTATGTAGAGTTCGCTTTACTTTACAGAATCTTACACAGTTCTCGAATTGCTAACAAAAAAGAAGAAAATGCCGAGAGCATTTTAGAATGGTACCATCAGGAAGCGCTGTCATCAGGTTCTAGAATTAGAGAACGTTTAAGTCAGGCGGTTGAACAATCTATTTTATTATTGGCAAATGGGATTTTAGAAAACCCAAACAATGAAACCTTACGTCAAGAAATTGAGGACAATAAAATAACACCACACCAATATTATTTACATGTATTGCGTTCGGTTTACAGAATATTATTTTTATTAGTAATTGAAGAACGCAAACTCATTTATCCTGAAAAAAGAGATGCCGAACTAAACCGAAAAAGAGACGTTTACTATAAGTTTTACAGCATTCAACGGTTAACGTACCTAGTTGAGAAAAAAGTATATATCGACCCAAGAAAAACCGATTTATGGCAATCTTTACTCACTACATTTCATTTATTTGAACATTCAGAACAAGGAGCTAAATTAGGTATCTCAGCTTTGGGGTCTGGTCTATTCGCGCCTAATGCTTTAGGTGGCTTACAAGACCAATTGGTCAACAACGAAACCCTATTAAAGGTCTTACGTTATTTAGTAACCTTCGAAAACGAAAACAAACAATTGGTTCGGGTGAATTATGCCGATTTAGATGTAGAAGAATTTGGTTCGGTTTACGAAGGATTATTAGAATATGCACCTGCTATCACCAACCACCAATTCAATTTTATAAAAGGTGACGAACGTTCTTCCAGTGGTTCACACTATACTCCTGAAGAACTAGTAAAACCATTAATCGTACATTCATTAGATTATTTAATTGCCGATAAACTCAAAGAAGAAGATCCCGAAGCGGGTTTATTATCGTTAAGCATTTGCGATGTCGCTTGTGGTAGCGGACACATTTTATTGTCGGCGGCCCGTCGTGTAGGTTTTGAATTGGCAAAATACCGTTCCAAGGAAGACCAACCAACGCCTTCAGTGCTGCGGATTGCCATTCGGGATGTTATTAAAAACTGCATTTATGGTGTAGATTTAAACCCTTTGGCGGTAGAATTGTGTAAAGTAGCACTTTGGTTAGAAGCGCACGAACCCGGACAACCAATGAACTTTTTAGACCACCACATTAAATGCGGAAATGCCATTGTAGGTTTAGCCCATTTTGAAGAAATGGAAAACGGTATTGCCAGTGAAGCTTTTAAAACATTACCGGGTGATGATAAAGAAATTGCCACTGCATTTAGAAACCGAAATAATTTAGAACGTAAAACCAAAGGACAATTAACCACTTTTGATGTAGCCAATGCTGACGAAGATTTAAAAGACTTGCAAAAGGACTTTACCACTTTTTCACAATTACCCGAAAACACACCAGAGCAAATTACCAAAAAAGAAAAAGCCTACCAAAATTTAACCCAAGGCAAAAAATGGTTTAGACTGAAACAAATTGCTGATTTGCAAGTAGCTCAATTCTTTATTCTGAAAACAGAAGAAAACAAAGAAAAACTGACTACCCATAGCCAATATACTAGTTATTTAAAAACCAACGCACAAATTCTAGACCGTGGTGCTAGTATGGCTACTGCTCAAGAAAAACACTTTTTCCATTGGTTTTTAGAATTTCCACAAGTGTTTCAAAATGGTGGTTTTGATTGTATTTTGGGTAATCCTCCGTTCTTGGGAGGTCAAAAGCTAAGCGGAAAGTTTGGTGATAATTTTTTAGAGAGTATTAAACATCAATTTGCGCCGATAGGGGCTGTAGATTTAGTAACATATTTTTTTAGAAGAATATTTACTATTATTAATCAAAATGGTTTTCAATCGCTAATTTCTACGAATACAATTGCACAGGGAAAGGCTCGTGAAGAAGGCATAGAAGTGATAATTAAAAATGAAGGAACTATAAATTATGCTGTAAAAAGCATGAAATGGCCTGGTATTGCTGCAGTTGAAGTCTCATTATTAACAATTACAAAGCAAAAATGGAAAGGTAATTTTATTCTTAACGGCAAGGTTGTTAATACAATTACATCTTTTTTAGATGATGAAGAAACTATTGGCTCACCGTATCAGTTAATGAAGAATCAGGGAAAGAGTTTTCAAGGCAGTATTCCTTTGGGGATGGGATTTGTTTTAGAAGATAAATTAGCACAAACATTAGTTGAAACAAATCTAAAGAATAAGGATGTTATATTTCCATATATGAATGGAGATGATTTAAATAATAATCCAAATGAACAGGCAACTCGATACATAATTAATTTTTTTGATTGGCCACAAGAAAAGGCTAAACAATATTCAGAATGTTATTCAATAGTAGAAAACTTAGTTAAACCAGAAAGACAAAGATGGTCAAAAGATAAAAATGGTAATGATATCATTGGTGATTATGCCTTAAGAAAACCGATGCCTGAGAAATGGTGGATTTACTGTGAAAAAAGGCCAAATTTATATAATGCTATTTCTTCACTATCTCAGACTATTGTAATAGCTAGAACTAGTAAAACAGTTGCCTTTACATTTGCTGATACTAAACAGGTATTAAATGCAAACCTTACAATAATATCAATTGATAAATATTCAATTTTATCAATACTTCAGTCGACAATTCATAGTATATGGGCATGGAAGTATACTACTAAACTAAAAACAGATTTAATATACCAACCAGCAGATATTTTTGAAACATTTCCTTTCACAAATAATCATGAAAAAGTTTTAGAATCGATAGGTGAATCTTATTACAAACATCGAAAAAAATTAATGCTTAATATTCAATTAGGTTTAACCAAAACCTATAATTTATTTCACAGTAAAGGTATTAAAACATCAACTTTTGATATTAAGGACAAACAAGTCATCGGTTTGCAAAAACATTTAGAAAAAACACCTAATTCCATAGATTTTGAAGAAGCAATTTTAGGGATTCTACAACTACGTAAACTTCACAAAGAAATGGATGAAGCGGTTTTAGAAGCTTATGGTTGGCAAGATATTGCTTTGCGTCATGATTTTTATGAAGTAGATTACTTGCCAGAAAATGACCGAGTGCGTTATACTATTCATCCAGAGGCACGCAAAGAAGTTTTAAAAAGGTTGTTAGAACTTAACCATAAAATCCATGAAGAGGAAGTTGCTGCTGGGTTGTGGGAGAAAAAGAAAGTTGTTAAGAAGGAAAAAGTGGTTAAGAAAAAAGGTAATGTGGTTAATGAGCCAGGAGAAACTTATGGGCAAATGGAGATTTTTGGGGAGTAATATTTTGTATCACAAAAGATAGAAGCTGATTTTTTTTGCTTAAAAAAAACAAAAATTATGAGATATTATGAATATTATAATAAATAAATACGTATTTTTGTTTAAAATACACAAAAAATGATAGTAGATTTTAAAATAAAAAATTATCGTTCCATCAAAGAAGAAACTTTATTTAGTCTTGAAGCTTCTGGAGCAAAAGGAAAATCGGATAATGTTGCAGAGATAACTACCAAAAATGGTAAAAAATTTAGGTTATTGAAATCTGCCGTAATTTATGGTCCAAATGCAAGTGGTAAAAGTACACTTATTAGAGCATTTTGGGTTTTTAGACAATTAATTTCCAAGTCCTATTTGTATGATATTAATGATGATATAAAACTTGCCGAAGCGTTTGCCCTAGATACAGAAACAATAAATGAGCCAACAAAATTTGAGTTAAACTTTATTTTTTGGGATAATCAACAATATAAATATTCCGTAATTGTTTCAAAAACTGAGGGTATAATTGAGGAAACTTTAAAATATTATCCTGAAAAAACGGCTATTATTATTTTCAAACGTAAAGGGAGAAAAATAAGTTCAAAAAACGATAGCTTCTTTAAAAGCAAAAATAATATAGACACTATAAATCCAAAACGTCTTTTCATATCCGAATTAGGAAATAGTGGTGATGTGTTTTGGGAAGACTTTAGAAATTATTTTGTTATCGGAAATTCAGTAGTCAATAGTTCTGTCAACGGAATGTTATCACAGTTAACAGAGACTGCTAAACGTGTGTTTGAACATTCTATTCCCGAAATGATTGAAATAAAAAATAAAGTTATTGAATTCATAAAATTATCTGATTTAGGAATAAAAGGTCTTGATTTAATTGAAGAAGAAGAAGTAATTAAAAATTTTGATGCTCTAGGTGAAGCAAATGAAGTTTATTCAGGTTCTCGAAAACAAAAGCGTTTTAAAACATATCATGAAGTTTATCAAGATAGAAATATTGTTTACAATACACAGTTTGATTTACTAAAACAAGGTTCTTCTGGGACTATTGCTTTGATTGGGTTGAGTACAGAAATTTTATTATCCTTGAACATGAAAATGGGCAGACCAATTTGGATAGATGAAATTGATAATAGTTTACATCCTCACATGTGTAGATTTTTGATTAGTTTATTTAATCATCCTAGAAGCAATCCATATAATTCACAATTAATATTTGCAACTCATGAAACTACACTTTTGGATAATAATTTTAGAAAAGATCAAATTTGGATAACTTCAAAAGACAAATATGGTAGTACCAGTTTATATAGTGTTCATGATTTAGATATTGATGGTTTAAGAGATGAAATACCATTTGACAAATGGTACATGAATGGTAAATTCGGAGGTTTGCCAAAAATAAAGGAAAACGATATTATTTTCGAAAGAGAAACGACTAAATGATATGGGAAGAAAGCAAGGTAGAAGTATTAGATTAAAACCTGTATTGTTTATAGCATGTGAAGGTACAAGTACAGAATATGATTATTTCAGTAGTTGGGCAAAAACAGATATTGCATTAGAAAGATTTGAAGCTGTAAATGTTTATCCTGGTAAAGAAGATACAAATCCTCAAACCAATCCTCATCAATTATATCAAAAAGCAAAAAAGGCATTGGATGAAGAAGGAGCAAATATTGCTTGGATAGTATTTGATAGAGATGGACATGCATTATTGCCGCAAACTTTTACAAACGCAACTTTAGCTGGAATAAAAATTGCTTTTTCATCTCGTTCATTTGAAGAATGGGTATTGATGCATTTTGAAAAAAACAATACTACTTTCTTAGATTCAGAATGCAAGAACACATCGGGAAGGGCCATCAATTGTGGAAGCAATTCTATTCCTAATTGCACGCCAAACAATTGTATTTCTGGTCATATTAGACGACAAGAATTCCTTGATGAATATTCTAAAAAAAGAACATTTGACTTGTATAAAGCTATAAACAATCGAACTGAAATTGCGATGGTAAATTCGGCTTGGTTGCGATTTCAAGTTGGCGCTTCTGTAAATACACCTCAACCAGTTTTAGACACATTAAATCCATACACTGATGTTGATCAATTACTATTCAATTTTACGCAAGAAGAAGTAAAAATTGAATGGGGAAATGCTAATACGGATATTCAATTAAATAATTGGGTAGTAAATGCTCAATTGGTTAATGGTAACATTATTGTAAAAATATCCCACACAAAGCCAAATGCTCAATTACTTAATCCAACTTTTATAACTTCACTTCAAACTACTGATGATGATTTAAATAATATTCAATGCACAGAATTAAGCCGTAACTATTTAATTGACAGTAATGAAAGCGACAACAATATTTTAAGAGTAAATGATGTAATTGAGTTCACTCTAAACTCAAATAATCAACCTTACTTTTTGTTTAATGATGTGAGTTCTAGCACTAGAATTTATATAGTTCTTTGATTTAAAAAATGAGTTTTTATAGTCCCAGCTAACGTGCGAATCCCTTTGCGTGATAACAATCCCTTCACGTGGTATTTCAATCGTTTTTTCAATCATCACAAATTAAAATCTTTACATTTTGATATGTTAAATGT
>Ga0208853_1000083_pt1 | contig 25924 bp, 17 predicted proteins | sample LakMenEpi03Oct11_FD_150667 | JGI IMG/M metagenome (GOLD analysis project Ga0208853, IMG submission 150667) | Freshwater microbial communities from Lake Mendota, WI - 03OCT2011 deep hole epilimnion (SPAdes) | ecosystem: Environmental > Aquatic > Freshwater > Lake > Epilimnion/Euphotic zone ... | reverse complement strand
GGCAGACCCATTGACAGCATTGAATTATATCCCGCCAGCGAGGGATTCTTTGCCTTCCAGGATAGTCAGGCAGCAGAGGGGCTGCTCCTGAATACCAATAGCGGTATTTTTTATGAATTTATTCCGGTACAGGAAGTATTCGAAGCACATCCTACGCGACTGACCCTCGAACAAGTGCAGACGGATGTTCAATATGCCATCCTCATCAGCAGCAATGCCGGACTATGGGGGTATCTGGTAGGCGATACCGTTAAGTTCACTTCCACCCGTCCGTATCGATTGGTCGTAACAGGACGAATCAAACATTTTATATCCGCCTTTGGCGAACATGTGATTGGCGAAGAAGTCGAAAAATCTATGCAAAGTGCCATTTCATTAGCGGGAGGCAGGATTACCGAGTTTACCGTAGCCCCCAATATCGCGCAGGGTGCCGGTAAAAGTTTCCACGAATGGTTCATTGAATTCGAGCAGGAACCGGACGATGTTGAACAATTCATTGCCGCACTCGATGCCGCCCTGCGGGAACACAATGTATATTATGATGACCTGATTAGTGGCAATATCCTCGAGCGCCTCCGCATCTCCCGTGTTCGAAAAAACGGATTCATCGACTACATGCGGTCTGCGGGCAAACTGGGTGGTCAAAACAAAGTACCCCGCTTAAGCAATGACCGGCAACTGGCAGAAGCCCTGCAACCCTTTCTCTTATAAGAATCGTCTTTTCGGATGGCTTTTCAATCGGATTACCTAAATTAGCATTTCGTCAGCTTGCCCATGTCATCTATTCCTATCAAACGTATTGCCCTATTTGGTTCCACCGGTTCTATTGGTACCCAGGCATTGGATGTGATTGCAGCCAATCCGGAACTCTTTTCTGCTGAAATATTGACGGCAATGACCAACCATACCCTGCTCATCGAGCAGGCACTGCGTTTTAATCCGGCAGTTGTAGTGATCGGAGAGGAAAGCAAGTATGCAGCTGTACGCGATGCCCTCGCCGGAAAAGACATCAAAGTATTTTGTGGTGAACAGGCACTGCAGGAAGTAGCGTCCATGCAGATATATGATATGATGCTGGCAGCTATTGTTGGCTATGCAGGACTCAAACCAACGTTATGTGCGATTGAAGCCGGCAAGCCCATTGCGCTGGCCAACAAAGAAACCCTGGTAGTGGCAGGCGATATCATCATCCGCAAAGCCCTGGAATACCGGGTGCCTATCATTCCGGTAGACAGCGAACATTCTGCCATCTTTCAATGTCTAGTAGGCGAGGGGCGCAACCGCATTGAAAAGATCATTCTCACTGCAAGTGGCGGTCCCTTCTTCGGCAAGAAGCCCAACTTCCTCGTCAACGTAAAGCGCGAGCATGCACTGCAACATCCCAACTGGAGCATGGGTGCCAAAATCACCATCGATTCAGCCACTTTGATGAATAAAGGACTGGAAGTGATTGAAGCCCGCTGGCTTTTCAACCTCCGCCCCGATCAGATTCAAGTGGTGGTGCATCCGCAAAGCATCATTCACAGTTTGGTGCAATTTGAAGACGGCAGCTTAAAAGCACAAATGGGTCTTCCCGATATGAAATTGCCCATACAATATGCCTTGGCATTTCCGCAGCGCATACCCAATGATTTTCCGCGCTATAATTTCTTGCAACCTTCCACTTTACATTTTCATGAGCCGGATCTAAAAACTTTCCGCAGCCTGGCACTGGCGATGGAAGCCATGAAACAGGGGGGAAATATGCCTTGTATTTTAAATGCCGCCAACGAACTGGCCGTTTACGCCTTCCTCCACAATCGCATCGGCTTCCTCGATATGACCGATGTGGTCGAAAAAACAATGATGCAGGTACCTTTTATTCAAAATCCTACCCTCGAAGACTATTTTGAAACTGACGGGGAGGCGCGTACCTTTGCAGCCTCTATCATTCATTTATACGGATAGGGGTAATTCATTCAGCAAGCAATTTTTCAACATGACTTTATTAGCAGTAGACTGGGCCAGTGTAGGAATCAAGGCGGCCCAATTCATTTTGTCATTCTCCATATTAGTGATCCTGCACGAACTTGGCCATTTTTTGCCTGCCCGTTGGTTTGGCTGCCGGGTAGATAAGTTCTACCTTTTCTTTGATGCCTGGTTCAGCCTTTGGAAAAAGAAGAAGGGTGATACCGAATATGGTCTCGGCTGGATTCCCTTTGGCGGCTATGTGAAGATCGCGGGGATGATCGATGAGAGCATGGATAAAGAACAAATGAAACAACCCCCTCAACCCTGGGAATTTCGTTCCAAGCCGGCCTGGCAGCGCCTTATTATTTTATTAGGTGGTATCGTTGTCAATGTAATACTGGCCATCGTTATCTTCATCGGTATCACGTGGTTCTATGGGGAGCAACAATTGCCTGTAAAAAATATCCGCTATGGATTACGTACCGATTCGCTGGTGCGCACCATTGGTATGCAGGATGGTGATAACCTGGTGGCCATCGACAACCAGCCGCTGACCTATTTTGGTTCTTTTGATGCCGATATCATTTTTAAGCAACCGAAAACGATTCAGGTGCAGCGTGGTGACTCCCTGCTCAGTTTAACCATACCCGAAGGTTTTGCTAAGCAGGTGATGGCACAGCGTCGTTCCGGCGCATTGTTGACATTGCGTTTTCCCATCATCATTGATTCGGTGTCGAAAGATGCTGTATTCACTGCCAACCGGCTGATGAAGCATGATACGGTCATTGCCCTCAATGGAAAGCCAACTTTATTTTTTCATGAATTAGCGCCACTAAAAGATCAATACAAAGATTCCATCGTGCAACTCACCGTTTGCAGGGGTTCAGATACTGTTGCCGTTCGGGCACTTGTCAGCAGTTCGGGTTCCATCGGATTCTTTCCGGTGCAGCCACTCAAACTAATGCCCACCATTACTACGCGCTACAGTTTGTTACAATCTATTCCCATTGGATTCAATCATACTTGGGAAACCCTGGGGCGTTATATTACTGGCATCAAGCAAATGTTCACCGGTGAGGCCAACGTCAAAGATTCATTAGGTAGTGTCATCAGCATCGGAAATACTTTCCCCGGTGAATGGGATTGGGAACGATTCTGGACGTTGACCGCTATCTTTTCCATTGTGTTAGCTTTCATGAATGTGCTCCCTATACCTGCATTAGATGGTGGTCATGCATTGTTCACGCTGTATGAGATGATTACGGGTCGTAAACCCAGTGATAAATTCATGGAGTATGCCCAGATTGCAGGTTTCGTTCTGCTCATGTCACTGATGGCGTATGCACTCGGACTAGATGTGTGGAGAATATTTAAGTAGAAGCTTACTTATTCAATAAGTAATACCTTTTTCTGCCTTGCATCAACTGCTTTTATATTATTGGATGGGTATTTCCATAGCAAGTAAATTTTATTCCTTTTAGTCAGCTTGATTCGCATTTGAATCAGTGGGTGGATGTAATAATTTATTAATCCCATGCCCTATTTTTTGCCATAAAATGGTCATATTTTCAAGTATGAAAAGAGCATACTTTTTTTTATTATTATTAACGAATGTATTTTTTGTTCACGCACAAGTGAAAATGCATTCTCACAATGATTATCAACAGGAAAATCCTTTTATTTCTGCATATCAATTGCATTTTACTTCTATTGAAGTAGATATTTTTTTGATAAAAGAGAAATTGTTGGTGGCCCATGACAGAAAAGATGTTGACAGTAACAAGACCCTGGATAAATTGTACTTGCGACCCCTTGATTCAGTGCTTCGATTTAGTCCTAATCGAAATTTACAACTACTGATTGATATAAAAACTGAGGCAGATCCTACACTACAAGCTGTAATTAAAGAATTGAGAAAATATCCAGTTCTGCTATCCAATAAAAGTTTAACTATAACCATTAGTGGTAATCGACCCCGTATGGAAGATTATTCCCAATATCCGGAATTCATATACTTTGATGGTCGACCAAACGAATCATATACCCAGGCTCAATTGAAAAAAATTTCATTGATCAGTGATTCCTATTTCAATTATATAAAGTTAGGGAAACCTGATTTTTCATTAATACAAGATGCTGTCAAAAATGCACATCAGTCGGGAAAGCCATTCAGATTATGGGCTCATCCTGATAATGAAGCCGGCTGGCGACAAATGATCTTATCTGGAATTGATTATATTAATACTGACAAGATTGTAGAGCTATCCGATTTTGTAACTAAAAATAATGTTGAGATAAAAGAAGAAATCTTGCGTTATTCCACTTTACATGATTCTATCAAGATGATGCCTTATAATCGAATTATTAACAGTGCAGGTAAAGTGGTTAGATTTGGTTCACCGAGGCAGGAAAATCATGCACTTGATATTGTTAGGATTCCTGAAACATCTGTAGTTGTTGTTGAAGATAGATACGGCATCATTGCTATTGATACATCCGGCCAAATAATAGATAGATATAGTTTTCCCACAATAGGTGCATTTAAATCGCTAATGAGTACCTATTCCGGTATAAAATCATTTAAGCAGGCAGATACAACCTGGATTCTATGGTCTGCTGCTGCTAAAAATGAATCTTATTTGATGTATGCAATATGGAAAAATGACTCTTTTCAACATATAGGTGGTTATAAGATTGAAAGAAACATGCCGGCTGATAATGCCATACCCAATGAATTGATAGTTGACGAAAAACAATCTGCGGTCTACCTCGTTTTAAATGGAAATAACCAAGTCTTGAAACTTACCTGGCCGGATAAAAAAATGGTATGGCAACAATCATCCGGTGGAATTGCTCCTTATGGGATTGCCAAGGCAAATAATAAATTATATGTTACCAATTGGGCAGGCCCGATTGCTATTGATGCTGCCAAGGAGCGGGCAGGTGTTCCCTGGGATTTAGCATATACAAATCCTTCAACTGGCGCAACTTCAATGGGTACCGTTTCTATACTCGACGAAAAAACAGGAAATATGATTGGTGAAATTAAGGTTGGGTTGCACCCCAATGTTATTAAATCTTCACCTGACAACAGATTTTTATATGTAGCGAATGGAAACAGTGATGAAATATCTGTCATTGATGCCAAAAAAGACCAGGTAATAGAAACTATTCCGATTGGATTATTTCAAAAGAGTTTTGATTTATCCGGAAGTTCTCCAGTGGGCTTGACACTAGATGGCCATAATAAACTATATGTTTCGAATGGAATGGACAATGCGATTGCAGTAGTATCCCTTGGTCACAAAAGCTCAAATAAAGGAAGAGCTACCTCTAAAATTGAAGGATTTATCCCAACGGAATCGTATCCTTCAGGATCTGTATTGTTGGGTAACTTATTATTTGTTGCTAATCTTGAATCCGAAGGAGCCAATATTGTTACTCCGGAAAAAAGGGGTAGGGGAATTCATTATCAATTTGCATCAGTTTCTATCATTCCGTTGCCAACGACTGAACAATTAAAATTGTATACCAGTCTCGTATATGAAAATGCCTTACTCAATCGCTTGGAAAAGATTGGGTTGCCCCCAAGAGATACTGTTAAGCCAAGACCTATACCTGAGAGATTAGGAGAACCTTCAGTTTTTAAGCATATTGTTTATATTATAAAGGAAAATAAAACATACGATCAGGTATTGGGTGATCTTAAAGAAGGCAATGGTGACAGTTCTTTATGCGTATTCGGAGATTTTTTTACACCTAATTTGCACAAACTGGCAAAGCAATATGGGTGGATGGATAACTATTACGCATCCGGAAAATCCAGTGCAGAAGGACACCAGTGGTCGAATGCTGCCATTGTATCAGACTACTTAGAAAAAAATGTGCGAACCTGGTTAAGGAGTTATCCTCACCGCCAAACAGACGCTTTGGTTTATAACAAGACAGGGTATATCTGGAACCAGGCAATGGATCATGGAAAACGAGTGCGCATTTTTGGAGAAGCTTGTACAACCATTTATGATAATAAATTAAATTGGTTTGATCTATATAAGCAGTATCAATCCGGTGCGAAACCTAATTGGAAAAACCAAACGACGATTGCCAGAATTGATTCAATTATTTCACCCACTTTTCCAGATAATGATAATATGGTATTCAGCGATCAGCAGCGTGCTGATGTTTTCATACAGGAATGGGACCAACTATCAGGGGCAGGTAAACTTCCCCATTTAATGATTGTTTCATTGCCGAATGACCATGGTGCTGGATTGTCGCCGAATTTCCCTACACCAGATGCAATGGTAGCCGATAATGACCTCGCACTTGGACGAATGGTGGAACACATTAGTAATAGTCCTTTTTTTGACTCAACCCTGATTTTGATAACTCAAGATGATTCACAAAGCGGCTGGGATCATGTTTCTGCCTATCGAACCATTGGAATGGCGATAAGCGCCTATAACAAAAAAGGAGTTGTATCCACTAATTACAACCAAACTTCAATGGTTAGAACGATTGAACAGGTTTTAGGAATTCCCCCCATGAATGTAATTGATGCTACTGCTTCCCCTCTCTTCGATCTTTTTCAAACAGATAAACATCTCATCCGCTATACGCACATACCGAGCAATATTCCACTGGATAAAATGAATAAATCGTTGTCTTCATTAAAGGGGAAGGAGAGAAAAATGGCTTTACAATCTATGAATGAATTATTCAATGAAGTAGATGGTGGAGAAGATGAGGAGATGAATGAGATCGTTTGGTACTACGTTAAAAGAATTCGAAGTAAAAAGTAGATAATTACTTGGTGCGGTGCTTGTTAATTTTCAATTTTTTATAGTACTCATTTTTTTGTGTGATCCTGCTGTGTTAAAAGTGTTCACCTTTTATTAATCATTCGTTCATGATTTCTTGATATTGAAATCAAATCAGATCATTAGTACATAGTTAATTTCGCTGTGTTAATTAATGAAAAATTTGATACAATGAAACAAGCCTTAGGTAACAAGATTGATCATTTTATTTTTCGATTGTTTTCAATTTTTATATTGTTTATTGGTTTAAATTCAACCGTATCGGCTGAATTTTACCAGAATTCAGGTAAAAATGAGGAAAGAATTGTCAAAGGCCGGGTAACCGACGAAGCAACAGGAGCTGGTCTTTCCGCCGCGAATATCTCTATAAAAGGTGGTGGTAAAGGAGTAAGTACAGATGAAAATGGTAACTACTCTATTAAAGTCGATAACAATCAAGCAGTCATAGTAGTTTCTTTCGTTGGTTACTCTTCTCAGGAGATTACCATTGGATCAAGATTGAATCTTAACATCTCTCTAGTAAAAACTGAAAGTGAATTAGCTCAGGTAGTGGTAGTGGGATATGGTACACAAAGTAAGAAGGATGTAACGGGCGCAGTCAAATCGGTAAAGTCTGAAAGTTTTAACCGTGGTATTATTAATGCACCTCAGCAGTTATTGCAAGGTAAAATTGCAGGTGTTAATGTTGTTTCTGCCAGCGGTGAGCCAGGAGCTAGCCAGGGAATTACCATCCGTGGTCCGGGAGGCGTTCGAACAGGCAGTACACCCTTATTTGTAGTCGACGGGTTACCTCTTGATAATTCTTCAACAGGTAACGGAGATCCGTTGAACTTTATTAACCCCGCTGATATTGAATCAATTGATGTACTGAAAGATGCATCAGCAACGGCAATTTATGGTGCTCGTGGAGCTAATGGTGTAGTAATCATCAATACCAGAAAAGGCAAGGCAGGTACATCCTCTATGAGTTTAAACAGCAGTTTTGGCCTTTCTTCTATTGCCAATAAACTTCCTTTGTTCAGTGCAGATGAGTTCAGAAGAAATGTAGTAGCTATTGGAGGTTTATTAGATGATAAAGGCGGAAATACAGACTGGCAGGATGTAATCACCCGCCAGGGATTCACACAGAATCATAACCTGACCATGAGCGGAGGAGCAGATAAAATTGTTTATTTCGCTTCCTTTGGTTTGCAAAAACAGGAGGGTATCATTAAGACGAATGATTTAGATCGTTACTCAGGCAGATTTAATGCTACTCAAAAGTTTTTTAATGATCGGTTGAAAGTAGAAGTAAATTTAAGTGCCAATTCAACCAAGCAAATAAGGCCCAATATCGGGGGTGCCATCGGCGATGCCCTAAGTAATAATCCTACTTACCCGGCTTATGATGCTCAAGGAAATATTGCCGCTTACCTGTTGATAAATAATCCTCTGTTAACATTCCAATTAGATAGAGATAATACCATCACTAATCGGTTGATTGGAAATATCTCACCATCACTTAAGATTACAAAAGGGCTCACCTATAAACTAAACTTTGGTATAGATAATTCCACCTCCACCAGGGATATCCAGAGTCTTCCTTATTTGCAACCGCAAAGAGATGGGCGCTTTGAGACTTTTAATTTTATCAATAGAAACTCCCTAATCGAGAATTATCTTACATATGATTTTTCTATAAAAGAACACAAATTTTCAACACTGGCCGGTCATTCCTATCAAAAAGTATTTTTACAAGGTCGCGGTTGGAGCATCAATCGCTTTCCAATAACACCTGTAGAACCGATTTATAACCCAGGTACGGGGCAGGAACTTACGCTGGCAAATAACAGACCGGGTGGCAATGCTACTATCAATGAAATTCAGTCCTTCTTTTCCCGAATTAATTATTCCTACCAAAACAAATACTTGGCAACTGTCAATTTCAGAATGGATGGTTCAAGTAAATTCGGTGCTAATAATAAGTATGGTTACTTTCCCTCCTTTTCTCTGGGATGGAGAATTTCTGAGGAAAAATTCATGCAAAATGGATTATTTAGTAATCTTAAATTGAGAGCAGGTTGGGGACAAACTGGCAACCAGGAAATACCATCCAAGATCACTCAGCCACTTTTCACGGCTACAGTTTCAGCAGGTAGTAGCTATCCACTCTTTCCTACCGGTCCTTATCCGGCAGGAATTGTATACTCCCGATTGGCCAATCCTGACATACAATGGGAGGTATCAACACAATCTAATGTGGGATTGGACTTCGGTCTTTTTGGGGGAAAACTGAATGGATCCATAGACTATTTTAATAAAGTTTCTAAAAACATTCTCTTGGAAGTTATTCCGGCAGATCCGGTTCAGCCAGCAGGAACGTTTTGGACCAATGTTGAAAACATGTCCATTACTAATAGTGGCTTGGAAATTGATCTCGAATATCGCAACAGAACCAGTTCAGGATTCCAATATTCATTTGGTGGTAATATTTCATTCTTAAAGAATATTGTGAAAAATTCTCCTTATTCAGTTATTCAGTCCGGCTCTGCATCGGGTGCAGGTCTTACATCTGCAACTATAAATGGTTATATCAATAACCAACCCATTGGTACCTTCTTCCTGCGTGAATGGACTGGGTTCAATGCTGCAGGATTGAGTACATACCGAGATGTTGATAATGATGGTGTGGTAGGTGATAAAGACCGGTTACCATTAGGTACAGCACTTCCAACTGTATTGTATGCTTTCTTTGGCAACTTCGAATTCAAGCGATTTGACCTTTCTTTAAATTTCAATGGTGTTTCAGGCAACAAAATATATGACAACACCGCCAATGCAAGTTTTTATAAATTACGTTTGTCTAAAAGCATTAATTCAACACCCGCTGCAATTCAGTTCAATGAAGAATCAATTACAAATTCAGCTCCGGTTAGTTCCAGATATCTTAAAGATGGTGCATACTTGAGATTAAACAATATGGCATTGGGCTATACTTTTGATACAAAAGATAAGGCAATTGGTAAATACATTTCAAATCTGAGATTTTCAATAACAGCGCAAAATTTATTCGTAATTACTCAGTACGATGGTTATGATCCGGAAGTGAATGCTGATAGATCCATCAATGGAGTTCTATCTTATGGTATTGATCAATTAAGCTATCCAAAATCTCGAAATTTCATTTTGGGATTAAATGTTAACTTCTAATTTTTAAAATATGAAAAATCTTGTATTACAATTTTCAGTCATGGTTGCTGCCGCTTCCATTATGACAGGCTGCACCAAATTGGATGAAAAAATTCTCGATGAATCATCTGTAACCGGATTGACAGAAAAGCAGATTGCTGATGGAACCATTGCTCCGGTTTATGCCAATTTGCCCAATATATACATACATACTGGTCTCTTTGCTTTGCAGGAAATTACTACCGATGAGGCTATCTTACCTTACAGAGGAGGAACTGATTGGGGTGATAACGGAATTTATATTGATTTACACCGACATACTACCAACAGTAATACAGCCAATGTTAGAAATACCTGGAATCCATTGACCCAGAGTTTATCCAGAGCAGTTTCAGCAATCAGTTCATTGCGAGATAGCAAAGATCCAAATGCCCAGAAATATATTGCGGAGGCAAAAGGAATGTATGGATTTTATAATTTAATGTTCTTGGATCTTTGGGGAATCATATTCGTTAAAGAAGATCCGGGAGCTGTTTCTAAAATATTACGTGGCGACGAAGCTGTTGAATATCTTAAGAATATTTTTCTCGAAATTGAACCCGTACTCGATAATACAACCGCACCCGGTAGACTTACCCGTGCCGGAGTTTGGGGGCTGCTAGCCAAATTACATTTGAACGCTGCCGTTTACAGAGATCGCTATGCACAGAATTTTACTTTTCGTCCGGAAGATATGGATAAAGTGATTGAATATACTAATCGAATCATTTCCGCCGGTCAATTCTCCTTATCATCTGATTATTGGGCTATTTTTAATGATAACAACAACACCAACAGGGAACTTATTTTTGCGGTTGATCAACGGCCTGATCTGAATGGACACAATCGTTTATCTTATTTTTCTTTATCGGGTGATCAATTCCCACTGCCTGCTTTTACGGGTGCTAACGGTACTGACGGTCCAGCTATCACACCTGATTTTTATAGAACCTGGGTAGATGCCTATGCTCCTACGGATCCAGCCGATGCAGATCCCCGTTTTTACAAGAAAAATGTAGTCGTTGATCCAGTGACTGAAGAAGCTTGCTATGATTCTGCTGTTTATCGCCTTGATCGGGGTATCCTGAGAGGACAGCAATACGGACTTATCCGGGTAAATGGCGTTTTTCAAAGATGTTCTAACGGTACCTTCAGAGTAGGCAGGTTGTTTAACATTACTCGTAATCGGCCCACCACTCCGGTAGTGCACACAGAAAGAATTGACTTTACACCTTTGGGGAGTGACTATGCTACCGGCTTCCGTGTGCTGAAGTATGAGTTTAGCCGAACCTCTGTAAGTGGTCGAAATTTCGGAGCAGTTGATATTCCGATTATACGTTTGGGCGATGTATACCTGATGCGTGCTGAGGCAAGAATGCGCAAAGGAGATGCATCCGGAGCTTTAACAGATGTCAATACAGTTCGAACTTCTAGAACCAGTGGTGGATTTAGCGGACGGCCATTATCTTCTATGAACCTTGATATCCTTTATCGTGAAAGGGGATTTGAATTGTACTGGGAAATGCACCGTAGAACAGATATGGTTCGATTTGGGAAGTTTGAGGGAACATGGACTGAAAAATCATCAACAGATAGAAATAAACGTATATTCCCGATTCCACAAACAGCGATTGATGGTGCATCTAATTTACCCGGATATCTGGTGCAAAACCAGGGATACTAGTAAATTGTAGTCGCTGCTTTCAGTAGTTGGGTCTGACATTCTATTGCGCTATTGCGCTCATCATCTCGAATGACTGGTTTTCTTTTTATTTAATAATAATTGAATACCAGTCATTCGTTCTTTTTTCTAGGTGTAGATCGTTTTTTATAGTCGAACTACAAATGGCAATACATAGTATGTCATGGCTGCTTCATTTGAGATTAAATAACCAGTTAACCGCCGCACTGGTTGGTTGCTGACTGCCTGCCGCCGAAGAATCAAAAATTTATCAAATGCGAATGTAATAGCCTGTTTTTATTCAAAGAACATTTATTTAAGTACCGTAAAGGTGACTTCATTTCTGGTAAGGTGCTGACGAAAAATAGTGAAATAAGCAGGTAGAAGTCCAATGGTAGTTAAGATTGGTTAGGGGTTCGACTCCACAGCAACACGTAAAACGAAAGTAGCCCCATGCCGGGGCTTCTTTCGATAGGTACATTTACAATTACGGTTTTATTACCTTAAACCCCTTTATGCTGCTGATAAAATCAAGAGAGGCATCCTTATTTTCCGAATACTCAATATAGCAGGAAAACTTAGCTGTTAGATCTGATAAACTCATGTAGGCAACCTCATCTTGCGCAACATAATACCTGAGTGCATCCTTTATATAAATGGATGCGGATGGGTAACTTGTTTCAGCATCAATTCCCTTATACTCTTTTAATTCTAATGCAGGTCTGCCAACGCGTGCATCTAAATTATAGGAAAATCTGCTGTATTGGCGATTGGTAGAGCTGAAATCTATGTTTCTGTTTGCTTCAATCGGTCTCAAATTGATTGTCTTGGAATATTTTCCGGCATTCATTTCAACCTTATACATAGTAATAATCCCCCAGGTATATTGTGCTACAAATTGGTGCATGGCTGTTCTGGAAGCATTCGAACGCATCTCATAATTAGTACCATTGTAGTTTAATGTGAAAGTTGCTTGACCCAAGTCTTCCCGATCGTCATGTGTTCTTCGTGTTCGAATGGTATAGACACCTGGCTTAATGTCGATTACTTTTTTATCTCCATACTCGTACGAAACAGTACCTCTCCGTTCATTCACTTTTTTCTCTTCAGACAGCAATTCAAAGGAGATGGCTTGATTTTTTTTTCTGGCTTCTTCCAACATTCCAGGTAAATCTCTGCTTCTACCCTTTAAACTGATGTATTCACCAGTATCTCCCATTCTAATGGCTAAAAGTTTATCTCGCCGCTTAAGTTGACTGATTGCGGCAGGACTACCGGGAAACACTTCACCAACTTCCGGATACTTATCAGATGTATAGAGTTTAAAACCCCAATCGGTTTGAGGCTGATCAATATAATTGTAATCAATGGCCTGAAGCGTTTTATGAATATGATGGTTAAGTATATCTAAGTTTTTATTCGTCTTGAACTTTAATTCAAGCTGAATTGTCCAACCAAAAATAATACCCAGATAAGGCTCAGATGCGGTAACCTCATAATCGAGGCAATCCGGGAAAACCTTTTGGGCAAATTGTGATAAGGAATTAATAATATTGAGTTCACTCTCTTCCGCGAGTTTCTCATTGATCACTTTTGCTTTTATGCCCGAAACAAATTCACTCGCATCATAGTCAATATTCTTTCCGTTGCTTCTGATGAAGGTAGCCAGCTTTTGTTTTGACATGGTTACTTTTAAGGTCACTGAATGTCTTCCATTCACCACAATACTGCTGATTTCCTGGAAATTACTTACCGAACCGGAACTAAAAGTGAAAATTTCATCTTTCAGCAGTTGACCATTGGTCACCACTGTACTGGTGCTAACAAAAGTGCCATAGATTTTTTCAATAGCTGTTCTAAGTGAGCTATTTCTGGCTGCTTCGTAGGAATTACCTGAACCTTCCGATATGACTGTTATTGTTTCCTGACCATTGACAAGGGAAACGGTGACCAACAGGAAGAATGAGAAGAAAAGCTTTTTCATTGCACGGATTTTTAACCACAATGCAGGAATCACCTCCCTAAAAGGATGGATCCTGATGCGGATTGGATTTTAAATGAGTGTCAAATATAGGAAAGAGGCAAAAAGTGCTGATTGAAGTCAGCATACTTTTTGCTTTGAATTTGTTAAAATCATCTATAACACATGATGTTGAATATCAATATGATGGATTGCTATGGCCTGCATTTTCCTAAAAAGAAGTACCTTTGTGTGTTCGCATTACTTTAACCGGGGTCGTATTGGTTTCGACAGCATAGGTTACGGTTGGTGTAAGCATGCAGTGCGTTGTATAATTAGCACTTTAATCTGAATATTCGAACTACAAATGGCAATACACAGTATGCCATGGCTGCTTAATCAGTGATTAAGTAACCATTTGGGCCGCCGCACTGGTTGGTCGCTGACCGCGTGCCGCCGCCGACTCAAAACAATAGCGATTGCGAATACAGAAGGCTGTGACTGTATTCTAAGACCATTCAGCTAAGTGCTTCATAGGTGGGTTCACTTCCGGTGAGGTGCCGACAAAAAATGGTGAAATAAGCATGTAGAAAGCTAATGGTAGCGATGTTTGGACAGGGGTTCGACTCCCCTCGACTCCACCAATACCCTCCACTTTTTTCTTCTAAGTAGGAAAAATGGGGGGTATTTTTTTAACCCACTTCAGTTATCTATTTTGCTTTTACCAGATTGGATTCTTCAGTCAGCGATTTAAAAAGGATGTTTAATGGGGCAGACGTTCTCTCAAGTAGCCATAGATCCAAGTGCCTGCAATGGCACTTGCAATTACAATGAGAATGGCAAAAAAGCCGGCACCAATGTGAGCAAATAAAGGGCCCGGACAAGCACCGGTCATTGCCCAGCCAAAACCAAAAAGAAGTCCGCCAAAGATTTGACCTTTGCTAAATTCTTTATTTACGATGGTTATTTTTTCTCCGTGTATGGTCTTGATATTAAATCGCTTGATCAGGAAAACCGATATCATGCCGACAACAACAGCTGTTCCAATAATTCCGAACATGTGAAAGCTTTGTAGGCGGAACATTTCCTGAATCCTGAACCAGGAAATAATTTCGGCTTTATAAAATACAATACCAAAAATTATTCCTACAAGGGAATATTTTAAATTATACCATCCTGGATGTACTTTTTCTGAAGTGTTGATACAGGTACTGTTGTTATCTATTTGTTGAAGCGTAGGTTCTTGCATGATTAATTTTTTAAAGTGATAAAATCCAGGGTAAAATATAGTTGGCCATGAGAAATCCACCTATCATAAAGCAAATGGTGGCAACGAGGGAAGGCCATTGTAAATTGCTCAGTCCCATTATCGAATGTCCGGAAGTACAACCACCGGCATATCGGGTACCAAAACCAACCAAGAAGCCACCTATCACCATGATTACAAATCCTCTGGCAGTCAATAAAGCAGAAAAGCTAAAAATTTCCGGGGGTAAAAGTTTTTCCGGTTGATTGATACCATATCCTGCTAATTCCTTCTGTAATTCGGGATGTATCATCATGGGATCAGGTGAAGCCAGGAAATAACCGGCAATGAAAGCGCCCACTATGATTCCACCGATAAAATAAAAATTCCACACTTCTTTTTTCCAATCATAATTAAAAAACGGAATGTTGGCTGGAATGCATGCAGCGCATATATGTCTTAAATTAGACGAGATTCCAAATGTTTTATTGCCTAAAATCAGCAGGGCAGGAACGATCAATCCGATAATAATCCCTGCTACATACCAGGGCCAGGGTTGTTGGGTTATAGTTGTCATTATTGATTGTTTTTAATGGGAATAAAAGCGTTGAATGGGGGTAAAAGGTCCATATTTATGTTGTTTCTCCGTGAAGCTATCAGCGTAGGGTCCAAAAGCAAAATCAATGGGTTTTTTTGTCCGGTAGGGCCAGTCTTCTTTTTGGTCTTTATGGGGTCTTGGCTTACTATTGATATAAGCCGCAACATCCCAACATTCCTCATCTGTTAACACCGGATTTTGTCTGGATGCTGTCAAATAAGGCATATTTGTTTTTACATAACCAGCGAAATTGCTCAAACGGTAAAGTCCCGCTCCGTCATTGTAGCTGCTATTTCCCCAGAGAGGAGGGTAAGTATATTCAGATTCATCCAGACTTAGCTGTCCCTGCCCATCCGGGCCATGACAACTTTGGCAGTGTTGTACATAAACGATTTTACCTTTCTCCGGGTCCGCAGCTCTAGGGAGGTAATCAAGTTTTTCGATACCCGTTCCATGTGGTTTTTTGCCTTTTGGAACATCTTTGCCCAGCCATTGTAGATAGGCGTAAATGGCTTTAAACTCTTTGCTATTGCTATCAATGGCAGTCCCATTGAGACTTCTCTCCATGCAATCAGCAACCCGTTTATAAATACTTTCTTTTTGTCCGCTTCTATCCCTGTATTTGGGGTAGGTAGCGTAAACTGCTCCATAATTATTACCCCAGGGTTTATTGCCTCCTTGTAAGTGGCAATTCTGACAATTCATGCCATTAGTAATTTGTGCAACACTACCCTTTGGACCCAGGTAACGGGAGGTATGAGCAATCAACTCTTCACCATAGATAATCAGGTCTCTTTCTTCACCCTGATAACGATTATCTACGTAGAGACTGGGCCCCAACCATGTACTGTCGGTTACTGGTGATAATACTGCTTGTTCATCTTGAGTTCGGATGATGTAGGAGGCAATGACCCAGATAATGGATACTGCCAAAATAAATATACCTACAACAGTGATCTTTTTCATGTTTTAAAATGGGGATCAATTATCTGAATTCGTAAGAAGTGCCTTGTAATTGTGTTAATAAGGTTGCGGGCTGATCTGTCGCTTTAGTTCTGCCTTCTAGTTGGGGTTTAACGGGAGAATGAATGGATAGATACGATTCAAGAATGTCGTGTAGCAAAAGATTAGTGGATTGCGGGGAGGAAACGTGTTCGATGCGACAGAGGGTGTCATTGGGATCTCCTTCTCTTTCGCAGGCAATTATTTGATAGCTCTTTGTTGTATCAAGTGGCTGTCCCTGAATAGTTACAGCATTTACCCTTTTACCCTTCGGTTGTCCGATTGTACAATTGACTTCCATACCGGCAAATCGAACGAACCACCCTCCGAATCTTTTGGAAGGATCTGTAGCAAAAGCATTTTCTAGTTCTTTTTCTAACCAATCCAATAGTTGAGCACCGGTTACCCATCCTCTTTTGGCTACTGAATCGACGGGTAGCATATTCCATAAAAATTCACGTGTAATGGGAACGGTTTTTTTGGAATCAGGAACAGCCAGGGGTTGACAGAATCTAAAGCCATTGCTGAGTGCGATATCTGGTTTAAACTTCCACATAATTGCATCCGTGATGAGGTTATCCATCGGGGTTTCCAGCACAAAGTATCTTACCAGTGGTGCTGCTGTATAGCCGATGATCTTATTGAGTTTTTGTTGATAGGGTGCTGCAGCTTTTTCAATCAATTCTGTCATTGTTGGATCGGGTGGATAGGTGACAGGATCAACATCCAGTAACTGATAATGCATCGATGCCATTTTACCATCTTTCACTTCCACGTCAAGTTTACCCAAAAAGGATCCAAAGGCACCGCATTCTATCACCTTACAATAGTTACCGATAATCGGCTCACGGACTCTTTCATGGGTATCTGCGCCGATGATGCAATCGGCCCCCTGTACCGAAGGATCATTTGCCAGTCCGACTTGTTGAGCCAAGCCCATGTGGGTAACAATAAAAATGATACCACATCCTTCCGTCTCTTTTAGGTATTGAATGTACTTCGCTACATTTTCATTGGCATGTGTGAATCGGATGCCTTCACTGTAAGCAGGAGATTGTCTTTTCGGAATGAGGTGATCTGTATAACCGATGAAACCAACTTTGGCTCCGGCGATGTATTTGATCCAGTAGGGGGGATAGATCAGCGTTCCATTTTCGGCATCTCCGGTTTTATGCCACATGTTGGCGCATATTTTAGCTGCTGTAGCATGCCCCATGTCATAGAGCATTTTCTTCTTTTTATATACCACTTCCCAGTTACCGGGTAAGATCAGATCATATTGAAATGCATTGATGAGTGGAATCAATGCTTCTCCTTCTGATAGGGAGGCAACGCCATGTCCATGAAAAAAATCTCCCCCGTCATAAAGTATATTATTGGGTGAACTTTTTCTGAGCCGGTCAATCATGGTTTTCAGAACTGCTAATCCGCCTCTTTTCTTATAAACGGCTTTTCCATTTTCCCAGAAAAACTCATCATGGGTATGTATTTGAGCATGGATATCGGATGTTATTAATAATGAAAACCTATTGCTTTCACTTGATTTTTCAGTTGATGTACTTGAATCTTTTGGGGCCATCCAATGTTGATCAGTTTGATCTGTGACAACAGCTGGTAAAGCCCATCCCAACAATGCCGCATTTTTCAGAAAATTTCTCCTGTTTGGACTTTTCTTTTTCATATGTAAGCTTGAGGCTTGTAAAATGCAATTATTTTGGAAATGGTTTGGTGACTTATATCACCAAGAGGGTAGGAGTAGTATCAAAAGTGAAAATTCAAAATAAGATTCAAATGACTCATGTTAACTTTATTGATAGTATATTTTGGGTCATGTTTAGTATTTCCTGACGCGTACTTATAAAAATAAATCAATTGAGCTTGCCAACCCCTCATGATACCTGAAAAAGTGTATCGAAAATCGGAATTAAATTGAAAGTAGGAGGGGAATCCATATTTATTAAGTGCAGGTTGACTAACGTCCGGCAAGTCAAAATACCCTGCACTATTCTGCCAGCTAAACCGATTTTTTGCATCCGATAACTTAGATTTTAAACTAATGGCATGAACATCCCCCAGGCCTTCATTTCTTTCCCCCATCATAAATGTAAAAAATGGATCTCTTCCCCATTCCCGGGGCATCAAGTACCTGCCATGACCGGTAATTCTGGTATAATTGATCGAGTTATCCCAGGGTCCGGTAATTTTTCCTATTCTTCCCCCAAAGGCAAGGGAAAACTGATCAGTCGGAAAGTATCTTTTGTTGATATCAATATGCCCTCCCTGGTTGACGGGTAGTTGTGTGATTAATTGAATTCCATAATAAAAAGGTGAGGAACTATCCTGAAGTTGATCGAATTGAAATAGGGTACTATTAAAAATGTTATAAGTAAGTTGATTCCAGATTTGCCATTGCCGGTTTTTTTTGTTCTTTATTTCTGCGGAGATGAGCAAGATACCAGAAGACTTGAGTTGGTTTTTATAACCGGATGGCGTTCCATCGGGATTCACACCGAGAGAGTATAACCCAATTGATGCTCCTGTAGAATACCAATTGAAAGTAGATCGGGGAGAAAATCCATTGATCCAGCTTCCCAAGAGTTTCCATTTTCCAAAAGTATACTCCGCAGAAACTCCCTGAACAATGGTTGGGCGCATACGGCCATCCTGAAGATTGATGAAGGGAGTATTCATCAGTTGTTTACCGATGGTCAGATTGAATTGTTTTTTTTGATAACAGACAAATAATTCTTCCAGGCGGTTCATTTGGGAGGAGCCGGCGGGATTGGTAATGTCGAATAGTCCCAACTCATATCTGTTGTATGTATTGATAATCGGGTTGGGACGAGTGAGATCACTTGAGAATACCTTATGAACAAAGTACCCACTCATCCCTACATTCAAATGATGAAAGGTTTTCGATCTAAACTGAATGCCTCCCCCTACAGCTTGTGCATATTCCGGAGTAATCCCTTCATTAAAATTGCTGCTGAAAAATGACCTGAAATTTCCATGAAGCGACCCTGCTTGAAACGAATGCAATAGCGATGAACTATCTCCTGTTTTGAAGGACTTTCCCCACAAATTGGGCGCCTCATTCAATTCCTGGTGTTGTGCACATGCAACAGATAACAGGAATAGCCATCCTGTGACAAAGACGATGATTCTGTAGAGGATAGGTTTCACCATATCCTTAGTGTGTCCTCGTTAGAGGAAAGAATAGTTGTTGAACTATGATATATATTCCCATAATTAGAACAAACCAGCCGAATGCTTTTTTGAGGCGTGCTCCATCGATTTTTTTACTCAATCGATCGCCTATGAAAATCCCAATGATTGCCAAAAAAGTTATGGTTAATAATAGTTGCCAGTCCATCGTTTGATTGGCGAGATCTCCTGTGAAGCCAATCAAAGATTTTGCCGCAATGATTACCAATGAAGTACCGACCGCTTCTTTCATTGGCAGTTTACTCAGCAACACCAATGCAGGTATGATGAGGAATCCCCCTCCTGCACCGACCAATCCAGTCAAAATACCAACCAAAATGCCTTCCAAGAAAATCATAGGATAGTTGAAAATTTGTTTCTTTACTTCAACATTAATTTTAGTTATTTTCTCTTTTATCATTGTAAATGAAGCAATTATCATTAAAATAGAAAAAAGTACCATAAGTAAAATTGATTTCGATAATTCCCAGTTTCCCCAATGTAGTATTGTATCGGGTATGGCGGGAACCAACCATTTTCTAGTTGCAAAAACTGCTACTATACTAGGAATGCCAAAAATAATGGCGGTTTTTAGATTCACATTACCCTGTTGGTATTTGGGCCAGGCACCTACTAAACTACTGCTTCCCACTATGAATAGGGAATAAGCAGTAGCGGTGATGGGATCAATTTTAAAAAGATAAACCAGAACAGGTACCGTCAAGATACTTCCACCCCCACCGATGAGACCCAATGAAATACCAATCATAACAGATGCCAAGTAACCAATAATTTCCATTACAAGTAATTTAAGGCAAAACTGATCATTTCAACTTTAAATCTTAGTGATATTTGTCACGAAGGAAATACTAATCAGCTGGTTGTTTCTTTTGAAATTGCTTCAAGTTTAAGTCTTTCTGATATCATTTGTTGACAATATAACTGAATGTGATAATTGTCACTTTTTTTGAAATTTCCTCGTTGCATCTTTACATTGTTATTTTAATATATCACTCAAAAAATTCTTCTATGTTTTTCCAGCACGTTTATGACAAATCATTGGCTCAGGCCAGCTATTTTATTGGTTGTCAAAAAGCCGGAGTAGCGGCTGTTATTGATCCCAAAAGAGATATTGACACTTATCTTGAAATTGCTGAGCAGAACAAAATGAAGATTACGCATATTTTTGAAACACACATTCATGCAGATTTTCTGACAGGTTCCCGTGAATTAGCAGCAATGACCGGTGCTGAAATGTATTTGTCTGATGAAGGGGGCGCAGGATGGGAATATGAATTCCCTCACCATGGATTAACGCATGGATCAGTGGTAATGGTTGGTAACCTTCAATTTAAGGTATTGCATACTCCGGGTCATACGCCTGAGAGCATAAGTTTTCTGCTGACAGACTTACCGGCGAGTTCTGAACCGGTTATGTTATTTACTGGAGATTTTGTTTTTGTAGGAGATGTTGGTCGTCCGGATTTACTGGAAAAAGCGGCCGGATTAAAAGGCACCCAGGATGTAGGTGCAGAACAGATGTTTCAATCCATCAACCTTTTTTCCAATTTACCGGACTATGTTCAGGTTTGGCCTGGTCACGGTGCAGGATCTGCTTGCGGAAAGGCATTGGGAGCTGTGCCCAGTACAACAATCGGTTATGAAAAAAAACGAAATTGGGCTTTTCAATACGGTTCTAATAAGGAAGGTTTTGTAAAGTTTTTATTAGCCGACCAGCCGGAACCGCCCAAATATTTTGCTAAAATGAAGGAATTAAATAAAGTAAATCGTCCCTTACTTACCGAAGTTCCCGAGTTAAAGCATTTAACACCTGATGAATTACAAAAAGCTATGGATCAGGGTATTAAAGTCATTGACACCAGAAATAAAATTGAATTTCAAGCCGGTTTCATTCCCGGAACCATCAATATTCAGGGAAATAATTCTTTTGCTACCTGGATGGGTTGGTTCATTAGTTACGATGAGCCCTTTATTCTTATCGCTGCTAAAAGCCAATTAAATGACCTTACCAGAAAACTCATGAGAATCGGTATGGATAATTTCTATGGTTACCTGGATGCCGCTCAGCTGGATTTAGCTTTCTCTGGACAACTTGTAACTGCTCAAATGGCTGACTTGCAAGAAGTTATTCATAACGAGACAGTTGATATGATTGATTTAAGGGGTGCTGCTGAGTATAACACTGGTCACATCTCAGGAGCCAAGCATGTTTTTGTTGGAACACTCCTTCAAAACCTGGATGAAATTCCAAAAAATCGTCCCGTAATTATCCATTGTCAGGGTGGAGATCGGTCGGCAATTGCTTATTCATTGCTCGTAAAAAATGGATACAGCAATGTGCGTAATTTCAGTGGAGGTATAAATGAGTGGGTAAAAGAGCAGCAGCCCCTGGTTAGCTGATATTTTGTTTTCAATTTCCCATTGTTCAATATTTATAAGTTGCAAAAAAAAAGGCGAATTAGGAAAGCGGTTGAAATATCCCGCTTTTTTAATTTTATATTTGCTTAAAATGTATGCCTTATGAAATATTTTCTTCCCACTTTCATTTTTCGATTCCGTAGACCTTTTTTCTTTTTGATTTCGGTCATTTCTTTAATCAGCGTTTTTTCATTTATCAATCATCCCGGTAACCCTGATGCCGTTGTAGGCGTTTGGAAAACAGGTGAAGGTACCGCCATGGTGCGCATTTATAAGAATGGTGATAAGTACCAAGGTAAAATCGTTTGGCTAAAAGAACCCAATGACCCTGAAACCGGTAAAGCCAAAGTAGATAAAAACCATCCCGATGAATCTGTACGCAACCGTCCTATTCTTGGTCTTATCAATGTTTGGGGATTCGTACACAAAGGGGAGAATGTATGGGAAGAAGGAAATATCTATGACCCTAAAAACGGAAATACCTACTCTTGTACCATAAAAATGGATAATCCCAATACCATTGAGGTGAGAGGGTATATTGGCGTATCTCTGATCGGAAGAACCGATGTATGGACGCGACAAGTATCTAAATAACGAAACATAGAAAGCCCTGTTTTCACAGGGCTTTTTTAATACAGTTGACTGCCGATTTTATGGAGATACCAGGTTCAGGCTGATGCTAAAATAAAGCGGATTCCCCAGGTTGCTGGTGAAATAACGCAGGTTATCTTTCCTCGCATCGTATTGATTCATCACGTCAAATCTCCAATTGTAGCGCAATCCAGCTTGGGCATTCAGCCAAACAAATCCACTGATTTTCTTATCCCACATAATCCTGGGTTTTAACTCACTACGCTGTATGAATACTGCCCCGTTTGGACTATTCACCAGTCCCATCCAGAATTGATTACCCTCTAATTCATAACCAAGTTGAAATATGTTGGAGGTGGAAACATTGTAGCGCAAATAACCGCGCGCAGGCATGAATAATTCCATACCCCAATGATCATTGAAGGTTTTATTCCAGAATAATACCGGCAAGTGAATTACCTGTCCGGCACGATAGGTTCTCGCTATACCCACACCGATCATATTCTTTTCAGATTTCTTCCAGCCATAAACGGCAGCACCACTTACAGTAAAAGCTTTGCCATTTATATCACTTAAACGAGGAAACACACCATTGCCATCCAGGCTGGCCTGGAAGATTAGAAAATTCTTTTCATTCAACGGCTTGAAAACGGTAGTGTTTATACCTGCACTCACCATCGCAGTATTATTGAGTGAGTTGGCAAAGAGATTGGTACCCGGCTTTTCAACAAAAAATCGACTGCTCCAGTAATTCGCACCCAACTGCCAAATGAGTTTTGTATTGGAAACTACCGGAACATTAACCTGGAACCGATATGAACTCACCCGGTTGACATGGAAGTCTTGCATAGCGGGTAACATGGCCGATAACGGTACAGATGGCATGTGGAAGTCGCCCTGGTATTCATAACCCATACTTAGGATGCGCTGTGGCGTTTGATTCAACACTTTCTGTGTACAGAAACGCTTAACACCTTCCGCATCACCAAACTTACTGTAGTCAAAGACTTCCGTTGTATCTACCTGGGCCTGCATACCGGTTGCTTTTAATAGCAGCAGGCACAGAAAAAGTTTTCTCATTTTCATATAGCTTCTTAATTGGTTGAAAGTAGTTTATGCAAATATATAACAAAAAAAATGTTGATGATTTCAGCGATATTGGCTATCACCTACCATGTTAAACTGATATAGGATGAAACAATCAGGCAGAAAAAGCTTTGAAACCAATCACCCATTTTACCAACCAATTGTTTTGAAATTATTGGAAGTGAAAAAGTAAGTGACGATGCGTTCAATTACAGCTACTGCGACCAGTGCAATCACGCCCGCAAAACTGATGCGCAGCAGTAAATCCGATTTTGGCCCCTGTGCTGCATGAATACCCCACAATGCCCAGGCAATGGTCAATGCATATCCGGCCGTTCGAAAGCGAATGAGCATAAAAAGTGCCAATACGATGGCTGTGGTGATCATAACAGCACTCCAGATTTCCGGTTCCAAGGGACCGCCCTTCCAGTTTATTTTAACCAGATAGGCCGTGACATTGGCAATTGTGGCTACACTAATCCACCCCAGGTAAACCGTGAAGGGTGCAATCAAAAAGGTTTGCAGCCACAAGGGGAAAATGCGTATGCCTTTTCGGCCATTGATAAAAATCCGTATCAGGGTAAACAACATAAATAACATGACTACCAGACTCAATGCAGCCTGAAGATAATGCCAGCAAAGAATCCACATCACGTTGAGTACACAACTCCACCAATATAAACTAGTTACGCGTTTGATGTATTCCCGTGCAGGGTGTTCAGCCAAAGTCGACTTTAGCAGAAAAACGGTTAGGGTAATGTTATAGGCTAATAAGAGTAAATAGATAATGCCCCAGATGGAAAAAGTAAATCCCGCCGGCACAAATCGATTGGGATAGAAAGCTGAGATCTCTCCAGTTTGGTAGCCACCAATGGGAAGAATGTTGGCAAGGGCATTGACAGTAATCATCGTTGCCCATGCCAGCCAAGTGAACAATATGGTTCTCCTGGTCTCAGCTATTTCCCGACTCATGGCATATACTTTTTAAACCAATTGATGTGCGCATTGAAACGATGTATAATATAACTCGGTACACTGATACCATGGTGTTGGTTGGGATAAATAATCAGTTGGGTGGGAATACCTTCTGACTTAAATGCCTGGTACATCTGCTCTGCACCTATCACGGGTACATTGAAATCTGCCTGGCTGGCCATGAACAGGGTAGGGGTTTTGATTTTTTTCACCTGGAAGAATGGATAAGATAGGTCGAGCCATTTTTTAGGGTTATCCCAGGGCTTGCCCAATTCATTTTCATATTGGGTGATGTATTGATCAGAACCATAGAAGGATAAAGTCAAGGAAGAGCCTGCTCCGCTCACGGCAGCTTTGAATCGTTTATCGGTTGCAATGGTATAGTTGGTCAGAATGCCTCCATAACTCCATCCTGCAATGGCCATTCTATTGGAATCTACCAGTCCTGCCTTAATCAGCGACTCAGTAATCGCTAAAATATCTTTTACTTCTTTATTCCCCCAATCGGCAAAGATGCTCTTGGTATAAGCTGCACCACGGCCGCTGCTGCCTCTGTAATTAACAGCCACTACTGTGTAACCGGCAGCAGCTAAAATTTGGCGGTACAGATCAAACCCAAATTCATCTTGTGCTACCGGTCCGCCATGAATGAATAATACCAACGGTTGTTTGGTTGCTGTGGAATCAGTAGTATATAAAATACCATTGACCTGGTTCTTGTCTGAACTGGTGGCAGTAATACCCCGCACGTGCAGCTTCTTCAAAGGTGACAGGAAAGTATCCTGCAAGCGGGTGATTGGTTCAAAACGATCGTTCTTCCAAAGACATATTTCGTTGGGGCGCTGTGGGTTTGAGTATAATGCCACCCTGTCTCCCTTTTCATTCATATGCAGCGCACTGTATACGCCGTCAGCTGCTGTAATTGGTTTGGCATCATTACCACTGAGTCCGAAACGGTAGAAAAGCTGATAGCGATCATCTTCAACCGCAGAGATCACCGCATCACCCTGGCGCGACCAGGTAACACCCTCCACACTTCTATCCAGACCGGCTGATAAAGCTGTGGTCTTCTTTGTCTCCAGATCGAGCAGCATCAGTAATTTGAGATCGTACATTTCGAATGCCATTTCGGAGGCAGCTCGTATATAAGCAATCTTTTTACTAT
>Ga0208853_1000081_pt1 | contig 26293 bp, 18 predicted proteins | sample LakMenEpi03Oct11_FD_150667 | JGI IMG/M metagenome (GOLD analysis project Ga0208853, IMG submission 150667) | Freshwater microbial communities from Lake Mendota, WI - 03OCT2011 deep hole epilimnion (SPAdes) | ecosystem: Environmental > Aquatic > Freshwater > Lake > Epilimnion/Euphotic zone ... | reverse complement strand
GAGCAAACCAAACCATTGTATTAAACGCAACTGGAACAGCAACAGTTCCGGGAACTTATACTGTCAACACGACCGTAACCTTAGTAAGTGTAACCACAGCAGGAATTCCAAGCTGTACCAAAGCACTCACAGAAACGGTTACTTTAACGGTAATCGATCCAACGGCAAGTGCGAGTTTTAGTCCAACTACTATTTGTACCAACGGAAATTCAGTACTCACATTTACAGGAACAGCCAATGCCACGGTAACATACTCAATAAACGGAGGCGCAAACCAAACCATAGTACTAAACGCAGCAGGAACGGCTGAATTACCAGGAACTTATACCGTAAACACGACCGTAACCTTAGTAAGTGTAACCACAGCAGGAAGTCCAAGCTGTACCAAAGCACTCACAGAAACGGTTACTTTAACGGTAAGACCAATACCAAATGCAGGAAATGATGCGAACTTACCTATCTGTTCAAATCAGGATCCAGTAGATATGTTTCCTTTGCTCGGAGCTAATGCTCAAACAGGTGGGGTTTGGAGAGATCCATCAAATGCAATAGTTACTAATATTTTGAATCCAGCTACAGCTGTTGACGGAGTTTATACCTACACAGTTTTAGGAATTGCACCTTGTGTTGATGATGTGGCTCAAATAGCAGTTTCAATAACATTGGGTCCAGAAGCTGGAGTTTCTGGCCCGTTTTCAATATGTGGAAATGTAGCACCGTATGATTTATTTCAACAATTAGGAGCTTCTGCCCAATCAGGTGGAGTTTGGACTAATCCATCAAATGTAGTAGTCTCAGGTATTTTCAATCCGGCTGTTGACCCAGTCGGAAATTATACATACACCTTAACGGGAACTTTACCTTGTTCGAATGATCAAGCTGTTATTACTGTTTCAATATCTCCTGTTCCAGATGCAGGAACAAGTACAACACCACCAATAATTTGTTCCAATGATGCTCCAGTTAATTTATTTACATTGTTAAGCGGAACACCTCAAGCAGGTGGTGTTTGGACAAATTCTTCTAACGTTACAGTATCAAATATATTTAATCCAGCTGTTGGTGTTTCTGATGTATTTACATATACTGTTCTTGGTGGTTTTGGGTGTACTCCTGATTCTGCAACAGTAACTATTACAGTAGCACAATCACCAAATGCAGGTATTGATGGAACTTTAACGACATGTGTCAATACAACAAATTTAAATTTATTGAATGGATTGGACGGAACGCAGGGTTCTGGAACATTTAGTGATGATAATGCAACAGGAGCTTTATCAGGAACTTTTTTTAATCCTTCATTGGTTCTGCCAGGTTCTTATAATTTCACTTACACAGTTAACAGCGGAGTTTCTCCTTGTGCTTCAGATACAGCTGTTGTAACAGTTATTGTAAATCCTTTACCAAATGCTGGTGATGCAGTTACTATTGCTCCAGTTTGTACATCAGTTGGAACCATAGATTTGAATACTTTATTGACAGGGCAGGATGCTGGCGGTACATGGTCGGCAATAACACCAGTAGATATAAGTGCCTTTACAGCAGGAACTTATACCTATACTTATTCGGTATCAAATTCATGTGGAAAAGATAATCAAGAAGTATCATTTACAGTGTTGCCAAGTCCAATAGTAGCTTCCTCTAATATTACCATTTCTCCAGTTTGTATTGGTTTAGATGTGACAGTTAATTTATCAGGAATGGTAGATGGAACTTATAATTTAAATTTTGATTTAAGCGGAAGCAATACACTTGCTAATCAAAATGCAATAGTTTTAATTTCGGGCGGAAATGGAAGTTTTACTATTCCAACAGCTAACGTTCCTAATATTGGTACAACCACAATTACATTTAACACTATTCAAAATACCACAACTAGTTGTCAGGTTGCTTTGAACAATGTTATCGGAACAATTGTTATTAACCCGATAGTTCAAATTGATAATACCAATATTGCGGTTTCTACAGTTTGTATTGGAAGTGCAGCTACAGTTGTCATTTCTAATGCAACGAATCTTCCAGATGGAGTTTATCAATTTAATTATAGTATTCCAACAGGAACTCCAACTACAGGAAACTCTGGGGATGTTACAATTACAGGTGGAATTGGTCAGTTCACCGTGCCTGCTACTGTTTTTGCAGCAGTTGGGAATTATTCGATTACTATTAGTAGCATAACTTCCACCACAGGTTGTTCTAATACAAATGAAGATGCAAACACTAATTTTGAAGTGGTTGCACCCTTAACTGCCGGAACATTTACTGGTTTAACTTCTGTTTGTCCATCAACAGGAATAATTGATTTAGCAACACTTTTAACAGGTGAAAGCGTTGGCGGAGAATGGACAGATAGTTCAGCTGTAGTAGTAATATCTCCAATAACTATTATCAGTTTCCCTGCTGGAACCTATAGTTATACTTATACTGTGAATAATGCTTGTGGAACTGATACTGAAGTTGTTCAGTTTACAATTTTACCCAATCCACAATTAACTTCAATTAATGTTTCAACATCTCCAGTTTGTATTGGTTCATCTGCAGTAGTTAATTTAAATGGAATGGTTGATGGTGTGTATACTTTGAATTATGATTTAACGGGCAGTAATACATTATCCGGTCTATCCGTAACAGTTACTATCGCTTCCGGAATAGGAAGTTTTACAGTTCCTAGCGCCTCAATACCTAATGCAGGCACAACAGTTATTTCTTTTACTAATATTCTTAATACAGTAACCACTTGTTCAAATACATTAGTTAATGTTACAGCACAAATAATCGTTAGACCACTTGCTGATATTGATTCAACTAATTTAAGTGCTCCAGCTGTTTGTTTAGGAAATAATGTACTTGTCAATGTTACAAATGCTACCAATCTAACTGATGGAGTGTATCAATTTAATTACTCTATTCCTGGAGCAACACCTACTACAGGAAATTCAGGAGATGTTACCATAACAGCAGGTGTTGGTCAGTTTTCAATACCTTCTTCAGTGTTTACACTTGCAGGAAATTATACGTTAACAGTTAATGGAATTATAGCAGTAACAGGATGTACCAATACAACTGAAAACGCAACCGTTACTTTCACAATTAATCCAATTCCAAGTACATTAGGAGCCACAGTGTCAGCTCAGGATACTTGTCCTAATTCTGATAGTAATGTTACCATAGTCGGAATTAGTAATTTACCCGATGGAACTTATTCATTAACATACCAGTTATCAGGAGCAAATTCGGGAACCGCAACTATACCAGTAATGTTTACAAACGGCGGAACAACATTTACTATTCCTGGCATTAGTATAGTAAATAATGGACAAACAACAATTCAAATCACTGCGCTAACTTCTCCAAGCAATACTTGTGGAATAACCGGAGCAACTTCACTTACAGGTAATTTCAATGTCGTATCAGACCCAGCGCCGGAGTTGAATGATAGAGGAGAACTTTTCTGCGGAACCAATATTCCTGCACCAACCATTGCCGACTTATCAGCAAATATTGTTGGAACACCTAATGTTATTTGGTATAATGCTTTGACAGGAGGAACTGCATACAGTCCGTCTGAGGTATTGATAAATGGAACAACATATTATGGAGCTGTACTCTCCGCAAATGGTTGTGAAAGCCAACGTCTTCCGGTTACTGTTGATTTAACAATTTGTGATGTTATCATTCCAGATGGATTTTCTCCTAACAATGATGGAATTAATGACACATTCGAGATTCCAAACTTGGCATTATTATACCCAAATTTCAAATTAGAAATTTATAATCGTTATGGAAGTTTAATGTTTACTGGAAATAAAAACAAACCAAATTGGGACGGAACCGCTACCGATAGTGGAGTTGCTTTAGGTAATAATTTGTTGCCTACAGGTGTTTATTTCTATATACTTTATTTCAATGATGGAACAAGAAAAGACATTCAAGGTAGAGTTTATCTAAATAGATAAAGCAGAAATGAGTACATTTATGATACGTAAAATAAAATATTTTTTAGCAACACTTCTTTTATTCTGCTCCTTCTTGTTGCATGCACAACAAGATCCGCAGTTCACACATTATATGTACAATATGAGTGTTATTAATCCAGCATATGCTACTGAAACTCCAGATATAATTAACATGGGAGGTATGTACAGAGCACAATGGGTTGGGATAACAGGAGCACCAACTACTCAATCCTTTTTTGTACACAAACCCATATCTAAAAAAGTGGAAATGGGTATTTCATTTGTACATGATGAAATTGGAGATGTGGTCAATGAAAATAACATTTTTGTTGATTTTGCCTATGTTTTACAACTTTCAGCAGAGACTCGATTATCATTTGGAGTAAAAGGAGGTGTTACCCTTTTTGATACAAATTTTAATGGATTTCAATATACTGATCCCTTACCCGATCCGGCATTTCAAAATAATGTAAGTCAAGTTTTTCCAAATATTGGAGCTGGAACTTATTTGTTCGGTTCAAATTACTATGTTGGTTTCTCTGCCCCAAATTTATTAACTACAAAACACCTCGAAAACACCAACGGAATTACTACAACAGGTGTAGAAGCAGTCCACTTTTTCTTGACAAGTGGTTATGTTTTTACCTTTAATGGAAATGATAATTTTAAAGTAAAACCTGCTTTTATGGCCAAAGGAGTTTCTGGAGCACCCGTAGCTTTAGATTTGACAACCAATGTATTAATCAACAATAAATTCGAAGCAGGTATAGGATATAGGTTAGGAGACTCAGTAAGTGGACTTGCTTGTTTATATGTAACACCATCATTAAGGATTGGGTATGCCTATGATTACACTCTCACCAACCTGAGAAATTTTAATACGGGTTCGCATGAGTTGTTTATTTTGTTCAATATGGACTTAAATCGACTTTCAAAAAAAGGGTATGATAAATCACCAAGATTCTTTTAAAATGGAAATGATGAAAAAAATGCTATACATACTTTTTATTTTTTGTAGTATCACTACTCTTTTTGCTCAGAAAAAGATAACGATAAAAAAAGCTAATAGTTTGTTCGCAAAGAAATCCTATGTCAAAGCTGCTGTTGGTTATGAGCAATTGGGTCAATCGAAAGAAGTTTTACAAAATCTAGGTGATTGCTATTATTTCAACTTTCTAATGACTAATGCGGTTCGTGCCTACGGACAATTGTTTTTTACCTACAAAGACAGTATTGATAAAGAAGTTTTTTTTAGATATGCAAGCGCATTGAAAGGAATTAAAGACTTTGATAAAGGAGATGCCATCATGTCTGAATATGTTGGTTTTGAGCAGAACACTCCAAAATTCATGAAAAATGTTACCCGAAATTTTCCAGACAGTTTCAAATTAGAAATGATGTCCAAGAATAAAACTAATGGTGATTTTGGTATTTCTTTCTTTGGTGATAAAGTAGTATTTGCATCAGTTAGAAACGCAGAAAGTAAATCCTATGGATGGAATGAAAGACCTTATCTCGACTTGTTTTCTGCTTCTGTGGATAGTAAAGGGCAATTAGTAAAAGTGGAACCTTTCCCTGAAATCATCAATACCAAAAATCACGAAAGTTCAGCCACCTTCAGTGCCGATGGTAAAACGATGTATTTCAATAGAACAGGTGATAAACAAGTGAAAATAGGAGAGGAAAGAATAGCTACAGTTAAGATATTTAAAGCTGAATTTAAAGAAGGCAAATGGACAAATATTACCATGGTTCCTTTTTCTAGCGATGAATATTCTGTTGAACATCCTTTTTTAACCAAAGATGGAAAGAAACTTTATTTTGCCAGCGATATGAAAGGGACAATTGGTTCTATGGATATTTTTGTCGTCGATGTTTTAGAGGACGGAACCTACAGTCAACCCAGAAATTTAGGCGAAACTATAAACACCATTCACCGTGAACAATTTCCTTTTGTTACAGAAAACGGAACACTTTATTTTGCTTCTGACGGACACCAAGGGAATGGAAATTTAGATATTTTCATGTCTTTAAAATTAAGCGAAACCGAATATGACAAACCTTTGAATTTGGGTTCCAGTATCAACAGCGAAATGGACGATTTTAACTTCATTTTGGATGAAGCCAACGATAAAGGATATTTTGCTTCCAACAGAACGGGTGATGACAACTTATACACTTTTATTAGAGAAGATAACAAAGTACAATACTTAGTAGAAGGGGAAGTAAGAGATATGAAATCGTTAGAACTTTTACCTGGTGCCACAGTAAAACTATTTGACGATAAAGGAAATCTACTAGAGGAAATTTTAGTAGGTAAGGATGGTGATTTTACATTCAATACCGAGCCCGACAAGAAATACAAAATAATGGCTTTCAAAGATTTTTACATACCAGCTGAAGCCGAGTTTGACACCAGCCAAAAAGGGAAAGTATATCTTGACTTGCAAATGAAAGTAGAATCGTATTATGATGCAGAAGATATTATCAATAAGAAAGAAGACGGAACGGTACTAATTGAGTTAGAAAATATTTATTTCGATTTGGATAAATGGAATATCAAACCACAAGCGGAGCAAGTATTAAATGTATTGGTTGGGCTTTTGAAAAAATACCCATATATGGAAATTCAAATTGGCTCTCACACCGATACCCGTGCTTCTGAAATGTATAATTTGAGATTGTCCAATAAAAGAGCTGCTTCTGCCCTAGAATATTTAGTACAAAATGGAATTCCTAGAAAGCGATTAACCTCTGTTGGTTATGGCGAAACAAAACCATTGATAATTTGTCCTAATAATGATTGTACCGAGGAAGAGCATGCCACAAACCGAAGATGTACGTTTATGATTTTGAAATAGTTTTTTTTTGAATGTTGTTAGATAATTGTTTTTTTTTTCAAATGCATACAGTAGTTGGTATGCATTTGTTTTTTATGCTAACATTTCATTTTGAAATAGTATTTTTGTTTCAATAACTATCAGGTACTATTAAAAAAAATAAGACCACATAGAACATAGAAAAGAAGAATTGAAAAGACCATACATGGTTCACATTATAGTAAAGTGAAACGCCTTGATTCTATTTCATAAAAACTATTTTTCTATGTGTTTAAAAAATAAAAAACAACAATCAACCAATTGCCTAAAATAATTTGTCATGAAAAAGTCTCTTCCTTTATTTTTCTTATTCTTTACTTTATCTTTAGTAGCCCAGCAACGCCCAAAACTGGTTGTCGGCATTGTAGTAGACCAAATGAAAATGGAATACCTATACCGTTTTCAAAATGATTTTTCTGAAAACGGATTCAAGCGTTTAATGAATGATGGCTATACGTTTCACAACATGCACTATAATTTCATGCCTACTTATACCGCACCTGGACACGCTTCCATTTACACTGGAACAACACCAGCCATGCATGGCATTGTGAGCAACGAATGGTTTAGCCGAACCGCTGGAAAAGAAGTCTATTGCACTGATGATGCCACTGTAAAAACCATAGGCGATGGCAAAAAAGACGAAGGCGAAATGTCACCCAAAAATTTACAAACCACCACCATTACCGATGAATTGCGATTGTCAACCAATTTCAAAGGAAAAGTTATAGGTATTAGTATCAAAGACAGAGGCGCTATACTTCCGGCAGGACATTTTGCCAATTGGGCATTTTGGTATAGCAAAACAGGCAGTTTTATTTCGAGTACGTTTTATGGTGAGTCATTACCAACTTGGGTAACCGAATTTAATGCACAAAAGGGCTATTTTAAATACATCAACCAAGGTTGGAATTTATTAAAACCAGCTAGCACCTACAACGAAAGTATGCCCGATGACAATCCCTATGAAGGGAAGTTATACAAAGTTGACAAACCCGTTTTTCCTTATGACTTAAAAGCCATGTATGATAAAAACGATGCGGGAGTTATACGAGTAACCCCTTTTGGCAATGATTATGTAAACGATTTTGCCAAACTAGCCATCGAAAAAGAACAACTAGGAAAAGACGATATTACCGACTTTTTAGCGATAAGTTTTTCTTCTCCTGATTATGTTGGCCACATCCTTGGTCCACGTTCGATGGAGCTACAAGACACCTATTTGCGTTTGGATAATACCATTGCTGATTTTCTAAACTATTTGGATAAAACTGTGGGCAAAGGAAACTATTTGGTGTTCCTAACTGCCGATCATGCCGGAGCTGAAAATGCCAAACATTTAAAAGATAATAAATATGAAGTGACAAATATTGAACCCAAGGAAATTAGAGCTGCCTTAAAGAAATTCTCTACCGATACGTTTGGCGAAGATTTGGTACTCAATTATAGCAGTTTCAACTTGTATTTCAACAAAGAAATTATCAAGACAAAAGGGTTGGAGTTAGTCAAAGTAAAACAGTCCTTCAAAGACTTTTTAATGACGCAAAACTATGTAAAAAGAGTCTATACCGAAGAAGAAATTCTAACCAATTCAGGCAGCGATTACTATTTAAATTTTATTGCCAAAGGATATGACGTTACCCAAAATGGCGATTTGGTTATTCTAGACAAACCCGGTTTTATTGAATATGGCGCAACTGGAACATCTCACGGGACTACCTATAGTTATGATACCCATGTGCCGCTTATTTTTTATGGTTGGAATATCAAAAAAGGGGAAACCCACGACAAAAAAGTAATCACTCAAATAGCACCAACACTGGCACAGAAACTAAAAATCACCATGCCTAATGCTACGGAAAGCGAAGTGCTTTTGGAAGTGTTGGATAAGTAAAACATACTGATGCCTAGGGTTTCTGAAGACTCCTTTACTTTTTTATGGCTTAAAACTTGGGAGACTATGTGCAACTCGGGAAAATTTGAGTTTAATTAGTACAACAAAATGCTTGGCAATAATATTATAGAGAACATAATGCAACTTTTAATTTTTCAATCTCCAAGGGTTTCATCAAAAAATCAGTAAAGTAAAAATTAAATTGTTCGTTTTCTTTTGCGGCAATATCAGCCGTAAGACCAAATATTGGTGTTTCTTGGTTCATATTAGGTAATGTCCTAATGTTTTTGGCAGCTTGGTATCCGTCAAGAACAGGCATGTGAATGTCCATTAGGATATAATCATATTTAATATTTTGAGATTTATTGGTAGCTTCAAGACCGTCTTTGGCATGATCAGTAACAATACCCCATCTTGATAAAAGCTTTAGAGCAATCATTGCATTGATAGCATTGTCCTCTACAAGCAGCACTTTTAAGCCATTAATATTATTTTCAAAATTAACTTGTTTATTTTCTTCAGTATTTTTAGATTTCTTCAATTTCAATTCAAAGAAAAATAGTGATCCACTTTCAAGTTTACTTTGAATATTAATTGTGCTTCCATGAAGTTCAATGAGTTTTTTGGTAATAGACAAACCCAAACCAGTTCCGTCTTTTTTTCGGGTAGTGCCTGTTCTGACCTGTGAAAAACTTTCAAAAACTTTATCTATATTCTCTTTTTCAATTCCTATGCCGGTATCTGATATTTTGAATAACAGGGTGTCATAGTTATACGATTGATTTACAACCTTTACTTCTAACTTTATCGAACCGACATCAGTAAATTTGAGCGAATTGTTGACTAAGTTGCCTAAAATTTGAGACATTTTTGTTTCATCATAGTAATAGTAATCGTGAAGCTCGTTGTCAATTTTTAATTTGAATTTAATTCCTTTTTCCTTTGCTTGAAAATTGTTGGCGTTCCAAAAATTTTCTAAAAGTGATTTCAAATTAGATAATTTCAAATCCAAACTCATTTTGCCTAAATCGAGCTTGGTATAATCTAAAATGTTATTGACAATTTGCATCAAATGATTAGAAGAAAATTTTAATGAATCCAATAATATGCTATCTTCTGGTTTGGTATTTTCGTTTAAGAGAGTAGTTATAGTGGTAATAGCATTTAAAGGTGTACGTATTTCATGACTCATGGTTGACAAAAATTCTTGTCTAATTCTAGCAGATTCTTCTGCTTTATTACTTTTGGCTAGTATGATGGCTTTTTCTTGTTGAAATTGTGCTTCTTTCTGCATAGCCCTCATCTTCACTAAGAAGTCATAGTTTTCTATGGTCTTAATATTCTGAGCATTCAGGACACTTTCTTTTTCTTTAACATAATATTCAAGGTATTCTAGGGTTTTATCTATATTATTTTCAGTTTTATAGATGGTATAAAATAAGTGAAGCAATTTGATTTTAATCATCGAAATGTTGAATGTATTAGTAATATCTAATCCATCTCTAGCATTTTTTTTACTCATTTCTATGTCGTTAATCTCAAAATATAGTTTAGCCAATTTGGTATAAGCCATTACCAATCCTAGTTTCTCTCCCATTTCTGAATGAATGGCTATGGCTTCATTAAAATCGGCTATGGCTTCGGTATATTTTTTTTGGGCAAAATACACCTTTCCTCTGCCATATATGGCAAAACCAAGACCTCTTACATCTTTAGTCTTTTGTTTGATTTCAATAGATTTTAAGATATAGTTTGTGGCTTCTTGAATTTTATTTTTTTTGATGTAAATGCCCGATAAATTATTGTAAGCATTTGATTCAAGATTTAATTCTTTTACCTTTTTGGCTGCTTTCACAGCATTTTTTAACGATTGAATAGCTTTTTGAACATCACCAGTAAAGTCATAAACAGTAGCTAATGACTTTTCACATTTCGAAATATTGTGATAGTCGTTAAGATTTTTATATACAATGAGTGCGTCTATAAGATATACCACACCCATTTGAAAGTTATTCGTTTTATAATAAAACCCAGCAATATTGTATTTGGCGTCGGCTATTCCTTTTTCGTCTCCCAGCTTTTCAAATAGCTTAATGCTTTTTAGAGACAAATTATAGGCAATTTCATTCTTGCCTGTAATCATGTAGTACAGCGATAGCTGTGTTAACGAACGAGCTTTTAAATCATCAATCTTATTTTCATTACATAAACCAAGCGCTTTATTGGTCAAATTAATACTTTCATTAAGGTTATTAATCCTTATTGCATAGGATTTTTCCAAGAGAAGATTAATTTCGTTTCTGATTTCTTTCATAAAATTATGACCAAATTGTTTTGCAAGTAACTATAAATATCGACATTATGACCAAACCCTTTTTTCCATTTAACCCAAAAATAATAAAAAAATAATATTTTAGTTCATTTTAATGAATATAATACAAAAGTATTCGTGCTGAATCGGAGAGAGTTTCCTAGTTGCATTAATTAAAAATAAGTTTTTCTTACAACTATTTTGATATATTTGTTAGTAGTATGTGAAGCCTTTTTCACAATATGAGATTAGTGGCAAGTTTGTCCGAGAGAAAATTAAACCTTTTTCGATGAGAACAGTCTATTTACATACATTTATAAAAATTTAGTTTTATGAGAATATTGATATTATTATTATCATTGTTTTTTCTCTCTTGTGACAAGGACAATAAGACAGAACAGCATACAAATTCGGCTTACAGAATAACAAAGTCCATTATTTATAACAATGTTAATGTTGATATTATTATTGATAAACCTGTTAACAATGAAGTAGATGTATTGATTACCTATCATGGCACTGTGCAAAGTGATAGTAATATATTACCTGCTGCCGAAAATACACTCAATCAATTTAAAAATATTTTATACCGACAAGATATGATGATTGTTAGTGTAGCGCATCCGCAACTTAATATTCTTTTTGGTGATAATATCAATCAAGCAGAAGCTGCTTTGTTATGGGTAAAGCACTCAGCAAATCAAGAATTAGGAATTACGGTTAAAAAAATATTTCTAGCAGGGCATTCACAAGGTGGTTATTTAGTTACTCGTCTTAATACTATGCATGAAACCAACGGAGTAATTGCAAATGCACCTGGGCCTTTGAATTTGGTTTTTAGATGTCAATTAGAAGAAAATGGGCAAACTCCTGCAAGTTATGTTTGCGATAATCTTAGAAATGTATATGGAACTACAGCTGCAAATTCTAATGCATATTACCAAAGGTCATTATTGAACTTTACAAATGGCTTTAAATCGGATATATTATTTGTACAAGGATTAAATGATATGGCAATTCAAATGTATTCTTGGCCAACATTTAAGCAAGATGTATTAAATTGTTCAAATTGTATGGACCGACAATTTGTTGAAATAACTGGAGCTGGACATGGAGCAATTTTTGAAAGCCAAACAGCAAAAACTGAATTTAATAATTTTATAAATAACCACTAATGATAAAACTTACTGATAACAGCTAAGATTTCGATGCGGCTCTAAGTCAATCAATGAAACCTGACTTAAGCGGAGTTATTATAGAAAAATTAAAGAGGATTTAGCATCCTCTTTTTTTTAGAACAATTGCAACTAGGTTAGTTGTGTTTCCTCCACTTCTTCACAAATGGATTTGGTAACACTAGGGTAGATTTACTAATAATACGTTTTTCTTACTACTATTTTAATATATTTGTTTGAAAGGATGTGACGTTTTACCTCGGTTTGAGGTTGGCGTTTATACTATAATAACACATTACAAAATTGAAACATAATTTTAAGACAGTATAATGAAGAAATTAGCAATTGCAATAGTTGGTTTGACAGTATGTTTCTCTGGTTGCAAAACAAGCGAAAAAAGTAGCGAAAATTTTATTCCTGATAATCTAACAGAGAAATTTTATTGGAGCCCAGCCGAAATTAGCGGTAGACACTTTGACAAGGCCGCCATGTACCTTCCCATTAGTTTAGACACGGTAACTGAAATACATTACTCCCAGTTCGACCTTGGTTCTGACTGGACTATTTTATATCAAAATAATTTTAAAAGCATTACTGAATATAACTATTTAAAATTTGACTCTTTATCTGATTCTAACCCCGAAAGGCCATGTTTTTTAATTAAAGATGTGGATTTGAATATCGGAAAAATCAATTTCGGAAAACGGAATGTGCTAGGTTTTTACAATTATGGTGAACCCATCATCAGAAAAAAGAATGCACCAGTTTCAGAAAATAGTATAGGAATAATTGGAGCTGATATTTTCCAAAATAAAATTTTGGTTATCAACTTCCCTAATCAAACAATTAGTGTTTTGGATACTACCAACAGTGCTTTGGAAAACTATTTTTCTTTTGAAAAATGCAAAATAGAAAATAAAAGAATTATGGTTCCGATAATTTTAAACGGAAAAACACGCTTCTTTATGTATGATACAGGCGCAAGTTTATTTCCAATGATGACTTCTTTTAATAACTGGAAAGAAATAACAAATCAAAAAATAAAGGACACTTTGAGTGTCACAAATTTCGGAAATCCTGTAATAATGTTTGGTTCAAACGCTTCAAAAGAAATTAATATTGGAACGAATACACTCACTAATTTCGGTGTTTACTATGAAAAAGACAATTATTTTGACAAAATGTTTGAGGAATTAAAATGTGACGGAATTATTGGAAATGCATTTTTCTTTAACAACACAATATGCATTGACTTTAAAACAAAAAGGTTTGGAATTGCAAAATAAAGCACGAACCGCTATAAGCATCTTTATACTTACTGCTGTTTTAATCTAAATTTGAAAGTTCCCATTTCTTTAATAAGTTTTTAGTAGGTTTGCGATATGTAGCTTCTGATTCAAGGCAAGTGCATTAACTCAAAACCTTTAAAAACCAAGTGGTTGAATAGTGTCTAAACGATAGGTACAACTAATTTTGGATAAAAAATTCTTGAAACATATTATCTTTGTTACAATTGAAAAACCTACGAAATTCACGTATGATAAAGAAAATAATACTTAATAAATTAATATCAAATAACGCTAAAAAAGTAAGTATGATAATTGGTTGTATTATATTTTTATTTCAAATCTATTGGTTTTTTAATGAGTATAATGCAAAGAAATTTCAGATTCTTACAGAAGTTGAAGCGGCCTTTAATGCTTCCATCATGACGGAAAACATGAAAATACTCAGTTCGCAACTTGGTAATTTTTCGTTAGGTACTAATTATTCATCCACTCTACCTGAAACAGGTTTAAATGCAAACTCACCAAAATTTGAAATACAAATTCAAGTCGATACCATTCCAACTAATTCTACTTTTAAAGGCCAAACCATACAAACAATGAATGTATCTGACACTACTTTTTATAATGGTTTGGAAAAAGAATTGAAGCGTAATCTAAAAAAAAATGGCATTGATATAAAATTTAAAATTTTTACCGAGTCACAAAAAAATAACTTTGATAAAACAATTTATTCAGATACCATTTCCCCAAAATATTCCTGGTTTAAAACGAATAAGAAAATTGGTCTTTTACTAAGTGGCGTTAAATGGCAAACGCTATTGAAAATGAAATATTCTATTGTACTAATAATTATCTTTTTGCTACTAGTTTTAACAACAATTGCGTTTCTAAGTGCGGCAATTAATAAAAACAAAACAATTCTTGAACTTAAGAAGAATTTTACAAATAGCATGACTCATGAATTAAAAACACCATTATCCACAATTGCAGTAGCAATAGAGTCGCTAGAAAAATATAATGGTATTGAAGATAAGGAATTGACTAAGGAATATTTGGGGATAATGAAATTAGAGACAAATCGTTTAATAGAAATGGTAAATTCTATACTAGTGCATTCTAAGTTAAATGAAAGTGAAATTGTATTAAAAATTGAAACTATCAATGCCAATCAATTGTTTGCAAAATGCATTGATTTAATGAAGCCCAAATTAGACAATTCGAAAGGAGTAATCAAAATAGAGTGTAATCAAATTGCGTTTGAGGGCGATTCGTATCATTTAAGTAATGTTTTTATGAATTTAATTGATAATGCTTTAAAATACGCTGACAAGCAACCTATAATCACTATAAATTGTACTGTTATACAAAATATACTATACATAAATTTTACAGATAATGGCATTGGGGTTTCTCCAAAATATAAAGATAGAATTTTTGAGGCCTATTTCAGAGTTCACGATGATGATCTCTATAAACAAAAAGGTTTTGGTTTGGGGCTTAGCTACGTAAAAGATATTATAACACTTCATAAGGGCAGTATTGAACTTATTGAAGAAGTAAACCAAGGAACGTGTTTCTTAATTAAATTACCGCTGCAATGGAAAGCATAACAATTTTATATGTTGAAGACGAACTTTCTTTAGGAAAAATCACAAATGACACACTTAAAAAAAATGGTTTTAATGTAATTTGGGCAAAGGATGGCAAGGAGGCACTCGAAATAATTTTAAAAAGTAAAATCGATATAGCGGTTATAGATATAATGATGCCAAAGCTTGACGGCTTTAACTTAGTCATTGAAATAAGAAAGACAAACAATTTGCTACCAATATTATTTTTAACAGCTCGTGTATTAACAGAAGATGTAATAAAAGGATTTGAAATTGGCGGGAACGATTACATGAAAAAGCCATTTAGTATAGAAGAGTTAATAATTAGGATAAAAGAACTGGTTAAAAGAAATAAAATTTCTAACCCATTAAATACTTACCTAATTGGAAAGTATACTTTTAATTATGTTAGAATGGAAATTGCGCTCCAAGATCAAAAAATAAGCTTGACCCACCGAGAAAATGAAATAATTAAACGCCTTTATCTCAAGGCGAATGAAATTGTTAGTCGCACGGAAATTTTGATAGATTTATGGGGAGATGATAGCTATTATAACGGCAGAAGTCTCGATGTGTTTATAACAAAAATTCGCAAATATTTTAGTGAAGACCAATCAATTGCAATAAAGAACATAAGAGGAGTGGGCTATAAATTAATTGTTTCATAGATACAAAAGAAAATTAACCGTTAACATTCGATAACATTAACTAGCTTTCGATAACCTTTTGGAGCAAAGTTATATTCTAAATTTGCATTGTGAATAGGTAACAAGTTGACTTAAATATTCATGGTAAAAAAAATTTATAATTTCTTAAAAAAAAACACATGAAAAAATTAATTTTATTAGTACTGGGCATTTCGGCACTACAATCATTCGGTCAATCATCAATTATTGATTTTGGCAATTCGGCCGAAAAAAATCAAGAATGGAAGTTACTTTCGGATAACATAATGGGGGGTGTTACAAAATCTAAAATTGAGTACACCAATAATTCTGTTTTGCTATCCGGAAATATTTCTTTAGATAATTATGGCGGGTTTTCATCCATAAAAACCAAATACAAAAGTGTTGACTTATCTAAATACAATGGTATTAAAATTAAGTTTAAATCAACCAATCAAAAGTTTGCTTTTACATTGGAAGATAATCAAGACTGGACACAGCCAAATTATAAACGTGAATTTTCTTCAAAGAAGGATGACACTTGGGAAGAGGTGATTATTTATTTTAAAGATTTTCAAGAAATTGTAATAGGCGAAACTACAGGAAATATGATGAAATCGAAAAGTTTAAAAAATATAGTTAGAATGGGAATAATGACTTATGAAAAAAAGGAAGGCCCATTTTCTCTTGAAGTAGATTATATAGAGTTTATTAAGTAATCACCCGTGTGCGATAAATCTTTTTTAGAAAAGGGGGGATTCCTGACGATAGGTTTCCTCCTTTTATTTTGACATTATAATATATTAAAACATAAAACTGATGAAATATTCCATATCACTAACTTGTCTTTTTTTAATTTTCCATATCAATGGTAGTGCTGGTAATTTGTTCACAAAAGATAAAGTTGTACCTTTTGAACTACAGGGTAATTATATCATACTAAAGGCAATTGTAAACAATATTAAAAAGGATACTGTTCGTTTTTTATTTGATACAGGAGCTACTAGTGGAAGTATAGATTCCGAATTTGTAAGTAGACATAATATCAAATTAATTAATAGTTCCACATTTAATATTGGTGCAACAGGAAAACCAATTAAAGTAAATTGCATCAAAATAAATAGTATTCGTCTTGAAGGGTTCAACTACCTGAAAGAATCTGAAGAATTTAGTATTGAAAATTTAAGTCAATACAAAAAACTAAATATTCAGGGAATTATTGGTCATGATTTACTTAAAAATTACTGTATTAGTATAAATTTTGACACTAAAACTATGGAATTTATGCCCTTAACATCAATTATAAAAAATGAAACAGAATACGATAAAATTAATTTTGAGTTATTGAGTTACTTTCCTATTCCAAAAGTGCCAATTACCATCAAAACAATTTCTAACGAAGAATACAAAGGCGATGTTCTTTTTGACACCGGTGCAGATTTGAATCTATTATTTAATCAATCGTTTTTGCAAGAAAATAATTTGAGAGAAAAACTAAATACGTCATCAAAAGTTGATACAGGTATTACAATAAATAATCAAATAATGAGGTTGGAACAAGGTAAATTAAAACTTTTAAGTTTGGGCAACTTTCAATTAAATGATATAGACGTTAGTGTACCTGATAAAAACACGAATGTATTGTCAACCAATCAAACAATTGGCATAATGGGAGTTAAAGTAATTACCCAATTTAATTTCATATTAGATTACTCTACTAAAACACTCTATTTAAAATCTCGAATCTAGGCAAATAATATGCAATTAAATTAACAATTTTATATAGTTTTCAAGCCAATTATAATGAAGTATGATGCGCTTTTAACTTCAACTGTGATAGGTTGAGGCAATGGCTTTGATATTTCAGTTATTCATAAATCTAAATTCCATAAATTATAAGTTTGAATTTAAGGTTTTATTAATCCAAAACTCCCAAAAATCAAAAAGCTTTCCACGAGGAATTTTCGCCAGGATAGTTAAAATATTATCGTTCTAACCATTTTCTAAATTCCGCTGTAACTGCACTTGAAGTTATCAATCTTTTGGTACGATTTTTAACTTTAATTGACAATCGATCATTAAAATAGGGTTCTATGAGTTCGATATAATGAATGTTAATAGCTTCTCCTCTATTGATTTGAAAAAAGATATCTGGATTTAACTCTGATACTAAATCTGAAAATTTTTGTCTAAATTCATAAGACCTACCTTGATTATCAAATGCTTCACAAACTCCCAAATTGGTTGAAAAAAACATGACATTTTTAACTTCAACCAGCATTGAATTGTTAACGTTTTTAATTAAAATTCGTTCTTTATAGGTTACATTCATTTTCTTTATAACTTCAGAAAAATCTAACCAATTGATAGTATTATGTGTGTGGGTCAATCGATTAAATTTATCCATTGCCTTTTCAAAACTTTTATAGCTAATTGGTTTTAAAAGATAGGCAATGCCATTATTATCAAATGCATTTTGATAAAAGTCATTAAAAGCAGTTGTAAAAATAATAGGGCAAGTGACTGTTTCCTGTTGCAAAGAATTAAATACAGACCCGTCTAATAACTTAATATCACTAAATACTAACGTTGGCATTGGGTTTTTTGAAAACCAATCTACAACTTCTTTATTACTTTTTAATAGCCCTGCAACTGTAATAGTAGGGTCGTATTTATGTATATAAAAAAGCAACTGCTCAGCATTTAAACTTTCGTCTTCTAGTATTACAATGGTCATTTTTGAATTTATTGGATTTGAATTATAGGCACTTCTACAACAAAGTTATTATTTACAACGCCAAAAAATAATTCCCTATCAAATAGGAATTGATGTCGTTTGGTAATATTTGATAGTCCAAGACCAGTATTAAAAGTGTTTTCAACAAGGCGTATTGGATTAGTAATACGGATGATATCGCCATCTCTTTTTATTTCAATACTCAGCGGATTGGTAGGACTGCCTTCGTTATGTTTAATGGCATTTTCTAAACAAATTTGCAACGCAAAAGGAATAATAAACCCATCTTCGTTATCAATATCAAGTAAAATAGAATAAGCCGTATCAAATCTGCGATTGGTTAAAGAAATGTATTTTCTCAAAAAAACCAATTCATCTTTTAAGGGAACAGTATCAAACGCATTATGCACTAAAAAATAACGATAAACATCAGCCAATTCTTCAATAAAACCATCCACTTGGTTAAGGTCTTTTCTGGCTAATGAAGATAGGATACTTAAATTATTGAATAGAAAATGAGGTTCCATATTTTTTTTAAGCATTTGCAACTGCATACTTTCCATTTCGTGTTTTGCTTTGATTAATTCTTTTTCTAAAATATTAGTTTCATTAAAAAAAAGATAGGCTATCGTTAAACCCGATACATAAAAATGTGCAAAGGATAATGTAAACATTAAATTGAACCAAAGCATTTCCAAAGATGCACTTAAACCATAACTAGCTCTGGCAAGAATATATATTACTGAGGTAAAAAGCACAAACAGTGGAAGCGTTAGTAAAAATGCATAAATAAACTTCAATCGTTTTACTCTCATTTTGCTTAACCATTTCCATGAAATTAATGTAGAAATTAATGAGCTTAATGAAACGAAAAAGGATATAATATGAGTTTCAATATTATTAAATTCAATATCGCCACTAATCCTAGTTAAATAATAGTTTAGTATCTGAAAACTATTAAATAAAAAAAGCAATAGCAGGACTAGTAAAACCGAGATTGTTTTTTTCATAACCATTATTCTTTAAAAATCTTAGTGTTAATTATTTGCCAAAAACAAATTTACTTTTTTTTATTTAATTCGATTGGCTTCTTCAGCTTCACTTTTCTCTTTACTCCCTGTTACTTTAGAATTTCCAAAATTGTATGTTAAATTTAATCGAAGACTTTGGTAATCATATTCGTTTTGCCCGTTGAGAGTGGCGTTGTTTCTTATTTGGCTGTAAGATATCTCATTTCTTTTACTAACTATTGTAGAAGCAGTTATTCCTAAACTCAGTTTTTTATCCCAAAAACTTGTGCGATACCCTACTGTTAAAAACCCAAAATAATCAATATTTGCAGTACCATCGAAAGTGGGAAAATTATGTGAATAATTAAGTTGGACTAAATTATTTTTTCCAATTTTATATGAATTATCTATTGAAATAGTAGCCCCATATCCTTTACTTGAAGGCAATAACTGTGTGTCTCTTGACTTAGTTTCTTGCCAATAATAACTACCGCTAAATTGAGTTTGTAAGTTATTTATTTTTGTAAAAGCATAATTGGCATAAATTCCATATTGATAAGCGTCTAATAAGTTGAAATAACTGTAACGTTGTATTTTTCCGTCTTCTAAAAATTCGGCAAAATAACTCACTTGTTGTTTTGTTAGAGAATAGTATAAGCTAGCACTTAAATTAGAATTGTTGGAAAAAGTAAATTCGAAATTATCCGTAAATGAAGGCTGAAGCTGTGGATTTCCTTCTACATATTGAAAAGGATTTATATACCATTGAAAAGGGTTTAGTTGTTCTAAAATGGGTCTGTTTACTCTTTTGGAATATTTAAATGAATAATTGGCTTTTTCAGAAAACTGGTAACTGAGATAGAATGTTGGAAAAAAGTTGTCATATTTTCGTTCAATAGTGTTTGTATTGTCTTCCGATTTCCCATCATATTTTGTGTTTTCATATCGCATCCCGCCTTGTACAGACCATTTTGGGTTCAGATTAATTTCGGCAGAGGCATATATAGCCCATATATTTTCATGGTAATTAAAGGTATTGGTTAGGTTAGGATTTAATTCGGGTACAGAATTTACGATATCAAAAAAACGAACATCACTCTTGTTGTCAAGAAAAGTGTATTGAACCCCCGCTGATGTCTTTATTTTTTTGAATGGCAGTGTAAAATCCATATTGGCTATACCTAATTTATAATTGTTAACCGAAAAATTTTGTGTGGAAGAGAAAACAGAATTTTCTTCTATACTATTTTCTCTTCCATTATTAACCTTATTGTCTAATAATTGAAATCCAATTTCAACCGATTTACCAATGCTGTCTAATTGTTTTGTAACAAAACTATGAACCCTATTAAAATCTCCATGTACTTTGCCGTAACCTTTATTTAGCAATTCATTGGATAAAACAGAGTTGTCAAAAAATAAACTTCTTGAAGTATCATCAGAAATAAATTTAGAATTGCTATACTCATAAATGAGCGAAACATCAGTGCTTGAATTAAATTTATAGTTTAAATTTATAGAAGGTGTAAACTCATTGTTTTTTAAAACTTTATCTTGTCTATTAATAGAAGAAAAACCATCAATAAATACATTTTGATCTTTCTCGTACGCAGCAATTTTGGAATAGTTATATAATAGATTTGTAGTCATACTAAACTTATTGGTTTGATAATTAAGTACGCCGCTATTTCTTGTATAAAAGTAGGTTTTTTGTGTAAAGGATGAATTCAACGAGCCATTCCAACCTAAATTCGGGTTTTTCTTCAAAATGATATTGATAAGACCTGCATTTCCTTCGGCCATATATTTGGCTGGAGGTGTTGTGATAATTTCAATTTTAGAAATAGAAGCATTGGAGATAGTGCTTAAATAAGCAATTAAAGCTTCTCCTTTTAGGGCAATAGGTCTGCCATTGATAAGCACATTCAAACCACTTTTACCAATCATTGAAACACTGGTTTCATCTACTTTCAAAAGGGGCGTATTTTTCAAGGCATCAATAGCATCGCCACCCTGTGACGCTAAAGAGTTTTCGACATTAAAAACCAATCGATCTGTTTTTTGGGTAAACAGCGGTTTTTTGCTAACAACAACTACTTCTTGTAAAGATGTAACATCCTCTTCTAAAATAAAATTTAGTTTTAAAGTAGATGCCTTTGATACATCAATGTCAATTGGACTACTCTTAAATTCTTTAAAACCAAGAGCTTTGACTTTTATAAAATAAACACCTGATTTAGTGACCTTAAAATTAAACTTCCCAATGCTATCGGTAATGCTATAATCAAAATTTAATGTGTCATTTGTCGACGCAAAAACTACTGGTGTAAAACCGATGCCATTTTCTTTTGCGTCTTTCAACAAGCCTTCAACTTTATTTTGAGCGCATGATTTTGAAAAAACAACAGAAAATAATGTAAATAATAAAGATATAATGGCATTTTTTTTCAATAATGTAATTTGCATAAATAAAATATTTTTTAGTTTATCTAAACAAAATTCAATAACTAATGGCAATTAAAATAATGCGTTAAAACGAATAACCTAAAAGCTTTAATAAATGGCTCAAAAAATGAAATAAGATAACTGTTTATTCCATTTAATGAAAAGACTTTCAATCATAATGCTTGCTTGCTTTTTTGTATTTAAACAAGCTATGCAACGCAAAGAAGGAGCGGTGGGTTACATTTCCAATTATTAGTTTTTCTTACTACTATTTTAATATATTTGTTTGAAATGATGTGAAGATTTTTCACAGTCTGAATTTATAAGTTATTTTAAACAACTTATTAAAAAGTCAATTATGAATAATTAAGCACTTGTTAGATTAAATATCATAATTGGAATACAGGATGCTTTATCGACATCAGCATCATGAAAAGAGGGAGGAAACCAGAACGATAATCAATAGAGCCATCGGTGGTATCGTGCTAAGGCACCTGAAGTTGCAAATTAACAACAATAGCAAGATGGTGAAATTTGAAAATTCCGGTGTAATAATATAAAAAAATACAGAAAAATGAATCCGTTTGTTACTTTCTTAAAACAATACATTGACCTGACCTCAATGGAAATAGAATTAATTGAGAATACCTTGGAAAAGAAGTCTTTCAAAGCTGGGGAAATTGTTCTCAAGGAAAAATCCATTTGTAAACATATTACGTTCTTGGTTTACGGTAAGGCGCGTTCTTATTTCATCAATCACGAAGGGCAAGAGTTTACATGGAGTCTTCATTTTAATGACAAAGATTCCAAATTTGAGAATTACTTTTTACTCGATTACAATAGCTTCCTTTCCAAGTCACCAACACATCTTACAATCGAAGTTATTGAAGACATTGAAGTCATTATGCTTAGTTACGAAAACCTTCAAAACTTTATGGCAACCTCTTTAAAAATTGCAACATTGAATAATAGAATGTCGGAAATCGCATATCAAAATGTACATAATAGAGCGTTCTCACTATTAACACTAACCGCTAAAGAAAGGTACTTACAACTTTTAAAAGAAGAGCCCTATTTATTAAATAAGTTTAAGCATTATTTTATTGCCTCCTATTTAGGTATTGCTCCGCAAAGTCTTAGCAGGTTGCGAAATGAGATTGTTAAATCCTAATAATTTATTTCTTCACAAATGTGAATGCATAGCATTTTACCGTTTTTCATCTTTGTATCATAATTTTAAATTAATAAAAGATGCAAATCATGAAATTAGCAACACTCGCATTTGGGCTTATCATAGCCCTTGGAGTTCATGGGCAACAAGCTGTGAACACCAAAAAACTTTCTATTAAAATTTCAAATATCCAAAGTAAGGGAAAGATACTTTATGTTGGAATTTATCGCGCAGAAGACGGATTTCCAGAATTTAATAAGTACTGGAAAAACTCAAAAGTGACGACAAAAAGCAATGAAGTGACTATTGAATTTGAGGTACCTTACGGAGATTATGCCGTGGCTGTTTCACATGACTTAAATGGAAATGGGAAACTCGACAAAAACCTTTTTGGATATCCGAAAGAGCCATTTGGTTTTTCTAATAATTACAAACCTAAACTTTCAAGTCCCGATTTTTCAGATTGCAAGTTTTCGTATACGCAACAAAGTAATTCAATAATGATTAAACTCATTGACTAATCATGCAAGAGGTAGCAATAATAACCGGCGCATCGGGCGGAATAGGTTACGAAATAGCCCTATTATTTGCCCATAAAAAAATCGATATTTTGATAGTGGCTAAAAGTAAGCGAAAATTAGAAAAAATTAAAAGTGCTATCGAGCAACAATACAACATTACCGTTTTTTGCGTAGCAACCGATGTAGCTAGCAGCGAAGGATTTGTTGACATTAACAACTTTGTAATTTCCAATAAACTTTCGGTAAACTATTTAGTAAACAATGCCGGTTTTGGCGACTATGGCTTTTTTACGGAACGCACTATGGAAAAATATTCAGAAATGTTAGGGCTGAAAATCAATAGCTTAACGGAGCTTACCTATTATTATGCTAAGCAAATGATTAAAAATAGTAAAGGCAGAATTGTGAACGTAGCATCCAATGCCGGCATCCAGTTTTTCAAACTGCAAGTTTTCGTTTACGTAACAAAGTAATTCATTAACCATTAAACTCATTACATAATCATGAAAGAAGTAGCAATAATAACTGGTGCATCGGGTGGAATTGGTTATGAAATAGCCCTATTATTTGCCCAAAAAAAAATCGATATCTTGATAGTGGCAAGAAACGAGAAAAAATTAGAAAATATCAAAAGTGCTATCGAGAAACAATACAATATTACCGTTTTTTGTGTAGCAACAGATTTATCTACAAGCGATGGATTTGTTGACATTAACAGCTGTGTAAATACCAATAATCTTTCGGTAAACTATTTAGTAAACAATGCCGGTTTTGGCGACTATGGCTTTTTTACGGAACGCAGTATGGAAAAATACTCAGAAATGTTAGGGCTTAACATCATTAGCTTGACGGAGCTAACCTATTATTATGCTAAGCAAATGATCAAAAATGGTAAGGGCAGAATTTTGAACGTAGCTTCTACAGCTGGCTTTCAACCTGATCCTTATTTTGCTGTATATGGCGCTTCAAAAGCATATGTTATTAGCTTAACAGAGGCAATTCACAAAGAATTTGAAAACACCGGAGTTACCGCCACAGTACTATCTCCCGGTGCAACAAAAACTAAATTTATGGAAAGAGCCGATATGTCTGACGCAAAGCTTTATGAGAGTGGCGTAATGTCAGCCAAAAAAGTGGCCCAAGTTGGTTTCGATGGAATGATGAGAGGAAGTCTGCATGTAATACCTGGCTTCAAAAATAAACTACTTGCATTTTTCTCAAGTATTATGCCTTCCAGCAAATTACGGCTTAACATAGCGGCTAAGGTGATGAGCCGAAAAGACCAATAAAAGTTAGTTAAAAAAACGGTTTATTAGTAAACAACAAAAAATAGAGTATTATGACAAGAGAAACAAAAAAGACAAGCGGCTTTATCCTTTTAACTGTGCCTTCTATTATTTATGGGGGCTATTTTTTGCTTACCATTTTGAGTGGTCAGCAAGAATATTTAGCGTTAACCCATTTTCAAAAATCGATGTTTCGTGCCGGACATGCCCATGCTGGAGTTTTGGTAATCCTTGCACTGGTAGCGCAAATTTTCACAGACAATTCATCATTATCAGTAAACTGGAAATGGATTACGCGACTGTCATTTCCCATTGCGGCCATTGCCATAAGTTTAGGATTTTTTGCAGCAGCCATAGGAAAGCAAATTAATGAACCAACAGCACTCATTGTAATTTTATATATTGGTATGGCGATTTTAACATTGGGACTTTTAACATTAGCGATAGGTTTGATAAGAGATAACAAAACCGACTCATAACTGCAAACAAGCACAGTGACTGGTATTTTGCATTATTTAATCTCGTTAGACTTTCTAACATGTAGCTTAACGGAGAACGGAAACGACTGCTCCTTGCAAAATCACAAATTTTTATGGAGCTTTACAACCCAAAGGTAAATCAAACTGAAATTAAAAACGTGACACATAAATTAACTGTAAAAAGATGAGTACTATTCCCTTTCAGACAATAGATTGGAATTCAGTTGAGAAAATCGAATACAAAGGCGAAGCAGGAATTGCAATTTGGCAAACAATCCAATTTAATGGGCTTAGAGTAAGAATTGTTGAATATTCAGAAGGATATTTAGCAGACCACTGGTGCAAAAAAGGGCATATTGTACATTGCTTAGAAGGAGCATTTGTAAGCGAATTAAGTACAGGCGAAAAAATTAAACTAGCCAAAGGAGAAACGTATATTGTATCAGATGAACTTAGTTCACATCGTTCTGTTTCCAAAAATGGTGTCAAGCTTCTTATTATTGACGGAGATTTTTTAAAATAAAAACCGAATTATAGTAATTACTCCTCTGCTGTTGCAAGCGTCATGTTCGTACTTTATAACATTTACCACGCGAAAGGATTCGCGCGTCAGCGGGGGAAGTTGTGCAACGGTTACTCGTGTTAGCGGCTGTTTTATTTTTTTAGTTTCCCCTCAATAATTATTTCTACATGACCCCCAATTTCAACTGTATTCTGTAATTGGTTAATAAAAATTTGTCCGCCTCGTTGTGATGCCTGAAATGCTACTAATACATTTTTATTCAATCGTTCTTGCCAAAACTGCCCTAAAACAGAATGGACAGAACCGGTGACAGGGTCTTCATCAATGCCAATCCAAGGACAA
>Ga0208853_1000080_pt1 | contig 26428 bp, 24 predicted proteins | sample LakMenEpi03Oct11_FD_150667 | JGI IMG/M metagenome (GOLD analysis project Ga0208853, IMG submission 150667) | Freshwater microbial communities from Lake Mendota, WI - 03OCT2011 deep hole epilimnion (SPAdes) | ecosystem: Environmental > Aquatic > Freshwater > Lake > Epilimnion/Euphotic zone ... | reverse complement strand
AGCTTAGACATCACAGATTTAGTAACGACTCCCCCCATATCTTTCAGTGGGAAGAACTGCGCGAGTTCACGTCCAGAACTCGCGCACCCGCTAGCTGTAAATGTAGGTGCCGGGAACCAGGCGTTACCAATTGTTGTTGAGAAATCTAAGGTACTCATAGTTGAGTACCCACTTGCTGCCATTGAACTTTAGAACCATCCATTACGGGTCCATCGATGCAGGAGCGAAGCATTGAAACCGATCCATCATCATTTGCGACTGGCAGCACGCACGTCATGCAGATACCAATTCCACAGGCCATCGCCTCTTCAACTGCGCATTGATGAACGACATCAAGTTCGTTGGTGATCTTCGTAATCGCTGCAAGCATCGGCATAGGTCCGCACGAATAAATCACTCCGACATTTAAGTCCTTAATGATTTCAGCGATCGGATCTGTAACGCGACCCGCTGTTCCCATAGACCCATCCTCGGTGTAGATCCGCATCGAATTTACTGATCGCTTACCTTCCATTGGGGCATAAATTTTTGACCCGGTACCTGCTCCCAGAATCATGTCGACTCTGCAGCCCCGAGAATTGAGAATTTCAGCTAGACCAAAAAGCGGAGCGGATCCATAACCGCCACCAACCAAGAGCACTGGCACCGGTTCGGTTGGGATTCCAAATGCGGTTCCAAGAGGTGCAACCAAATCCAAGACATCGCCTTCAATTTGGGCGCACAACCATTTACTCCCCTGACCGTGCGGTGCAACTATTAACTCCATCGTTCCACCAACGGTAGAACTTGTTGAAACGCGGGAAATTGCAAAGGCTCTTCTAAGAACCATTCGTGAAGAATCTCCGCCCACGCTGATAGCCACGAAATTTCCCGGTTTACACTGAGCGGCAATGTCCCCAACACTAATAATTATTTGATGGTACTGACCAACCCGCTTGTTACTTAGGATCGGTGCAAGCACTTGCTTCGCATTCTTATTTATCTGCGACATTTAAGAGAGCCATTCCTGAAGCGACTTAATGCTCAATGGGCTTGATTGCAGGAAGGTAATTGCATCAACTGCGGCACTAAAACCTGCAGTTGTTGTGATGCATGGAATCGATCGCTGCACCGCAGCGGTACGAATAGCCCAGCCATCTGCTCGCGTTCCTCGACCCACTGGTGTGTTAATCACAAGGTCAATCTCCCCCGCATTGATGATGTCAACAATTGTTTTCTCGCCCAAATTACCTGTGCCTTCAGAATGCTTTCTTACCGTTGTGCACTCTATGCCCTTGGTCCGCAAAAACTCCGCTGTTCCATCAGTTGCAAGTATGTGAAACCCAAGTTCTGAAAAGCCCAACGCAGGTTCGATGCCAGTTGCTTTATCTTTATCGGCCAGCGAAATAAACACTGTCCCAGATTTAGGTAATGGCCCAAAAGCTGCGATCTGACTCTTGGCATAACTTTCACCAAAGGTTGGAGAAATTCCCATTACCTCACCTGTAGAACGCATCTCAGGTCCAAGAACAGCATCAACTCCACGACCATCAGTTCTGCGGAAACGGTTCCATGGAAGAACCGCTTCTTTCACCGAAATACCTCTCGGTTGACCATCGCCTTGCAGCGGAAGGATTCCTTCGGCTCGAAGTTGTTCAATTGTGTGGCCCACAGAAATTCGTGCCGCAGCCTTTGCCAACGGTACACCAGTTGCCTTACTGACAAATGGCACAGTTCGTGATGCACGTGGATTTGCTTCAAGAACATACAAAGTGTTTTCTGCAATAGCAAATTGAATGTTAATCAAACCGCGGACATCTACTCCGCGCGCTATTTTCTCAGTTGCAATTCGAATTTCAGTCCGTTGCTCATCAGTAACAGTCATTGAAGGCAGCACACAAGCACTATCTCCACTATGAATTCCAGCTTCTTCAATGTGTTCCATGACTCCACCTAAGAAGAGTTCATAACCATCAAAGAGAGCATCCACGTCAATTTCGATGGCGTTGTCCAGAAAGCGATCAACCAATACTGGGTGATCTGGCGTGATATCAGTTGCTCTTGTGATGAAGCCACCTAAGGCGGCATCGTCGTAAACAATCTCCATGCCGCGTCCGCCCAACACAAAGGATGGACGTACTAGTACTGGATAACCAATTTCTTGTGCAATCTTTGTCGCCTCTAATTGTGAAGACGCCATTCCAAATTCTGGCGCTCTCAAGCCTTGCTCGGCAAGAATATTTCCGAAAGCTCCACGCTCTTCGGCCAAATTAATTGAATCCGGAGATGTTCCTAGGATCGTTACGCCATTGGCCTTTAATCCAGCTGCTAATCCCAAAGGTGTTTGACCACCCAATTGAGTAATAACGCCGAGAACCGGTCCCGCGAGGGTTTCAGCATGGACCACTTCAAGCACATCCTCAAGGGTCAGCGGCTCAAAATACAAACGGTTACTGGTGTCGTAATCGGTAGATACTGTTTCAGGATTGCAATTAATCATAATCGTTTCATAGCCAGCTTCGCGCAAAGTAAATGATGCGTGGACACAGGAGTAATCAAATTCAATACCTTGACCAATACGGTTTGGACCACTTCCTAAAATGATTACGGCCGGAGTTGTTCGGGGACGAACTTCGGTTTCCTCTTCATAGCTCGAGTAGTGATACGGAGTAAAGGCCTCGAACTCGGCTGCACATGTATCAACTGTCTTATAGACAGGTCTGATTCCTAAATGATGGCGCGCTTTTCGTACTTCATCTTCGCTAACACCACGCAGTATGGCTATCTGAGAATCAGAGAAACCTTGACCTTTGGCGGTTCGAAGCAATTGAGAACTTAATTCACCAGGTTGAGCTATGACGGTGGCTTGGGTATTGATCAACTCAATCTGTCGTAGATACCAAGGATCGATTTTGGTTGCCGCAAATACATCTGCAATCGATGCACCGCCCCACATAGCTTTCTGAACTTGCTGTAGTCGGTATTCGGTTGGGATTCTCATGGCTTGCATAAGTTGTTCAAGCTCTACTGACGTCACGACTGGCCAAGTAAATATTGCTTCTTTCCGCTCTAAAGAGCGCAAAGCTTTCATCAGCGCTTCTGCGAAAGAACGGCCGATAGCCATTGCTTCACCGACGCTCTTCATCGTGGTGGTTAAGCGTGGATCAGCATCTGCGAATTTTTCGAAAGCAAACCGAGGTAACTTAACAACTACATAATCCAAAGTTGGCTCAAATGATGCAGGTGTTACTTTAGTGATGTCATTTGTGATTTCATCAAGTGTGTACCCGATAGCTAACTTGGTTGCAATCTTTGCGATCGGAAATCCCGTTGCCTTGGATGCAAGCGCACTCGATCTGGAGACTCTAGGATTCATTTCAATGACAATTATTCGGCCATTTGCTGGATTCACCGCGAATTGAATATTACATCCACCAGTGTCAACACCAACTTCACGAATGATGTCCATAGACAGGTCGCGAAGCTTTTGATACTCAACATCTGTCAGGGTCATGGCTGGGGCTACCGTAATAGAGTCTCCAGTATGAACACCCATTGGATCTAAGTTTTCGATGGAACAGACAATGACTACGTTGTCTTTGTTGTCTCGCATTACTTCTAGTTCGTACTCTTTCCAACCAATGATTGATTCCTCTAACAGGACTTCAGAAGTTGGACTGTGTCGCAGACCTGCGCCAGCGATTTGGCGAAGTTCAGCTTCATCAAAGGCGATACCTGAGCCCAAACCTCCCATTGTGAAAGAAGGACGAACGACAACTGGATAATTAAGTTCCACAACAGCTTTAAGAATTTCTTCCATTGTGTGGCAAATGCGAGATTTGGCGGACTCCCCGCCAACTTTTTCCACTATCGCACGAAACAGTTCGCGATTTTCCCCACGATTAATCGCATCGACATCAGCACCAATTAATCGAACCCCATACTTAGCTAGAGTTCCACGCTCATACAAACCGATAGCCGCGTTAAGGGCAGTCTGGCCACCTAATGTCGCCAAGACCGCATCTGGCTTTTCATGGGCAATGATTCGTTCGATTATTTCTGGAGTGATCGGTTCAACATAAGTAGCGTCGGCAAACTCTGGGTCAGTCATAATTGTGGCTGGATTTGAATTCACTAAAATCACTCTGATTCCTTCTGAGCGAAGAACTCGACATGCTTGTGTTCCAGAATAATCAAATTCGCATGCTTGACCGATAACGATTGGTCCACTGCCAATTACTAAAACACTTTTTATCGAAGTATCTAGCGGCATTATGCGACCACCTTTTTTGTCATCAGGTCGACGAAACGATCAAAGAGGTAAGAAGCATCATGAGGTCCAGCCGCCGCCTCAGGGTGATACTGAACCGAAAAGGCAGGACGATCAAATAAAGCTAAACCTTCAACAACTCCATCATTTAGACAGGTATGCGTAACCTCACCGCGCCCATAAACTGTTGAAAACTGAGTATCTGTAGGAGCCTTTACCGCAAATCCATGATTGTGCGCAGTAATTTCTACTTTGCCAGTGTTTTTGTCCATCACTGGTTGATTGATACCTCGGTGACCAAACTGCAACTTGTATGTTTCAAATCCAAGAGCCCGACCCAGAATTTGATGACCAAAACAAATACCAAAGATAGGAATTTCTGACAGCAAAAGCTCTCGAACTACTTCAATCACATCTGCCATGGTTGCTGGATCGCCCGGGCCATTAGAAAGAAAAAAACCATCTGGCTTGATCGCTACAATTTGTTCAACAGTTGAATCAAAGGGCATTACGTGAACTTCTACCCCACGCTCTGCCAAAGCTCTTGGTGTGGCACCTTTTATACCTAGATCTAAAGCAGCGATCGTAAATTTTTTCTCACCCACAGCTGGCACAACGTAGGTTTTCGGGGTTGATACATCTTTTACAAGAAAGGCACCGGTCATAGCATCGGCCTTTCGAACTTCGACAACCATTTCTTCACGAGAAAGCTCTAAACCTGAAAAAATACCGACGCGCATTGCTCCACGATCACGCAAGTGTCTGGTAATTGCTCGAGTATCAACACCTTGAATACCTACGATTCCTTGATCCACAAGCTCGGCTTCAAGATCATTCTGTGCGCGCCAATTAGATGTAAGCGATGAAGGGTTACGTACTACAAAGCCTGCTACCCAAATCTTTTCTGATTCATTATCTAAATCGTTAACACCAGTATTTCCGATGTGTGGAGCGGTCATGATGACGATCTGTTTGTGATACGACGGATCAGTCAAGGTTTCCTGGTATCCAGTCATACCCGTTTGGAAAACCGCTTCTCCAAAAGTTTTGCCTGTAGCAGCCCATGAGGATCCTTCGAAGATTCGACCATCATCTAGAACAAGGTAGGCAGCTGCCATCACACATTCTCCTTGTCTGTCATCGCACCATTGATCAGTGTTTGCTTACCTTTAAAGAAGGTGTGCAGCACAACCCCTGGCAGCTCGTGCCCATGGTAAGGAGTATTTGAAGAGTTAGAGAGAACTAGGTCCCGATCTACCCGCCAACTTTGCGTTGGATTTATCACAGTTAAGTTTGCAACGCTTCCGACCGCTATTTTTTGGCCCTGGTGAAGGTATCCGCCGATCCGCGCCGGTGTGTGACTCATTCTTTCTGCTACAAGCTCCCAACTCATTAAGGATGTGTCTACCATCGTTTTTTGAACAATAGAAAGTGCTGTTTCTAATCCCAGCATTCCAAAAGCTGCTTCTTGCCACTCACATTCTTTATCTTCTAATGGGTGGGGTGCGTGATCGGTTGCAACAATGTCAATCGTTCCATCAGCTAACGCTTCGCGAAGTGCATGCACATCAGCTTGCGTTCTAAGCGGTGGATTGACTTTGTAAATGGGATCATATGATGAAGCAAGATCATCGGTAAGTAGTAAGTGATGCGGCGTTACCTCTGCCGTAACATTTATACCGCGAGCTTTGGCCCAACGAATTATCTCGACGCCTCCGGCAGTTGTGAGATGGCAGATGTGAAGTCTGGACTGGACATGATCGGCAAGTAGAACATCGCGCGCAATAATTGCTTCCTCTGCTACTGCGGGCCAACCTTTCAAACCAAGACGAGAAGATACGATGCCTTCATTCATCTGTGAACCAACAGTCATGCGTGGGTCCTGCGCATGTTGTGCGATAACCCCACCGAACTTCTTGATGTACTCCAGAGCTCGTCGCATTACTAATGGATCTGAAACGCAGTTTCCGTCGTCACTAAACACTCTCACTTGTGCAACTGAATCCGCCATCGCACCAATTTCGGAAAGGGTTTGCCCCTTCAATCCCTGTGTTACCGCACCGATTGGAAAAACATCTAGCAACCCTGCTTCTTGTCCCAGTCGGTAAACCTGTTCAACCACACCAGCAGTATCTGCGACTGGTGATGTGTTTGCCATTGCTGACAGCGCAGTAAAGCCACCTTTGGCGCCCGCGCGACTGCCGCTTAGTACCGTCTCGGCATCCTCACGACCTGGTTCACGTAAGTGAGTATGTAAATCAACTAGTCCTGGCAAAATGATGCAGCCTTGAGCATCGATCGTCTTTGCAGCCTGGCCGGTAAAGGACGTCGTTACGTCAACGATCTCTTCACCTGAAATACATACATCGGCTTTTCTGCCGTCAGAGAGCTGTCCGCCCTTGATAACAAGATCTATTGTGCTCATTTAATTCATCCCCGCTTCCAACGCTCCGCCGGTTAGAAGGACGTATAAAATCGCCATTCTGACACTTACTCCATTAGTCACCTGCTCGGTGATTACCGAGCGAGCACTATCTGCAACCTCAGCTGAAATTTCCAATCCCCTGTTCATGGGTCCAGGGTGCATAACTATTGAACCAGGCTTCATAACCTTCATTCGATCTATATTCAAACCAAAGTATCGAGAGTATTCACGGGCGTTAGGGAAATAAAAGTCGGTCATACGCTCTTGTTGTACTCGCAACATCATGACGACATCCACAAACGGAACGACTGCGTCTAGGTCATATGACACAGTGCACGGCCAGGTTTCAACTCCTACCGGTAACAGCGTCGGTGGAGCAACCAAGGTTACCTTAGCTCCTAGTTTTGACAAAAGCAGAACATTAGATCGTGCGACTCTAGAATGAAGAACATCGCCGACAATTGCAACACTAATTCCTTCTAAATCACTTTTTCCCAAACTCAAATGCTTACGGATAGTAAATGCATCCAACAAAGCCTGACTTGGATGTTCATGTGTTCCATCCCCTGCGTTAACGACACTTCCAGCCATCCATTGAGAATCAGCTAACCGCTGGGCTGCACCCGAGGCGGAATGTCGAATCACAACCGCATCAGCTCCCATAGCTTGGAGTGTCATGGCTGTATCTTTTAAAGACTCCCCTTTGCTTACGCTGGAACCTTTTGCTGAAAAATTGATTACATCCGCTGAAAGTCTTTTTGCAGCTGCTTCAAATGAAATACGAGTACGAGTGGAATCCTCAGCAAATAGGTTCACGATTGTTCGCCCGCGCAAAGTTGGAAGCTTCTTAACCGCTCCTTCGCTCACTCGAGCTAATTCATTTGCCGTATCTAGAATTGAAATTGCCTCGGCTTTGCTAATATCAGCAATTGATAAGAGATGGCGCATTATTGCTCAGCTCCTTCAATACTTACTTCGTCTCGACCATCGATCTCACCGAGCAAAACACGCACTGATTGATTCTTTGATGTCGGAAGATTCTTACCCACAAAATCAGCCTTTATTGGAAGTTCGCGGTGGCCTCTGTCGACCAATGTAGCTAATTGAACTGTTCGAGGCCGACCGATTTCGCCAATTGCATCTAGCGCTGCGCGAATCGTCCGACCCGAAAAAAGAACATCATCAACAAGAATCAGATCTCGGCCTTCAATGCCGCTGGTTGGAATATTGGTGGGCATGATGGCTTTTGGCGCACGAAGTCTTAAGTCATCTCGAAACAAAGTTATATCCAGAGTTCCGCAAGGAACCTCTGAGCCTTCAATCTCAGAAATGATCGTTGCGATCCGCTGTGCTAGATGTGCGCCTCGAGTAGGGATACCCAAAAGAACTATCGATCCAGAACCTTGATTTTTTTCCAATATTTCATGTGAAATACGGGTCAACGCACGTTTAATGTCAGGTGCGGACAGGGCTACGCTCATGTAAATCTCCTTTCCCACCTCTCTGGATGGGTCGTTAAAGGATGCAGGCGCGATACTAGCACCGATCACAAGAACCTGTGGATATCTAGAAAAGCTGGAGTCGAGCTTAAATACCCTGCCTCTATGAGCATAGAAATCCAACTAGCGGAACTTCAATCACGATTACGCGCCGTGAGAATCTCCAAAGGCTTAACCCTCAGTCAGGTGTCCGCACACAGTAAAGGCAACATCTCAGCCATAGCGCTGGGTTCATATGAACGGGGCGATAGATCACTAAGCACAGAAAAACTCTTGGCGATCGCGCAGATATATCAGATGCCCGTGGCTGAACTTATCTCACCAACCGAAAAGGGCATCAATTCGGGGCGAGTTATCATCGATGTGAGAAAGCTTTCCATGGCTTCCGATAGCTCAAACGATGCAGCGTTAAAGATTATTGAACGCATCGCCCATATGCGTCAAGATTGGAATGGAGAGGTTATTTCACTAAGAGGCAGTGATATCACTTTGCTAAAGATCTTCGCCGATTACTCAGATGAGGAAACAAACAGATTTCTAGAAAATTTTGCACTGACTAAATTGAAATAGTGTCTTTGATGCTTGCGATGCGACCAAGGACTCCATGAATGTATTTTGAAGATTCATCACTTGAGAGCTCTTTAGCAAGTGCCAATGATTCATCTATTGCGACACTGATTGGGACATTACTAGCCCACAAAATTTCGTAAATACCTAGTCGCAGGATGTTTCGGTCAACAGCTGGTAAGCGATCCATATCCCAGCCTTGCGCATATGTGGTGATTAACTCATCGATCTTTCGACGATTATCGGCTACGCCATGAACTAGCTCTTTGGTGTAATCGCGAATTGGACGTGCATCCGGACCCTCTTCAACAATATCCCGCGATTGCAGAGTTGCAACAAGATCAGTCCCGCGGATATCGCTTTCGTACAAAAGATCCAGCGCTTGTTTACGCGCCTTGCTACGGGCGGACACTAGCTAGCGCGACCCTGATATGACCCATCGCGTGTATCCACCATAACAACTTCGTCCTGCTTGATGAACAATGGGACTTGAATTTCAATTCCAGTTTCAACCGTTGCCGGCTTGGTACCACCTGATGATCGATCGCCCTGAATACCTGGCTCAGTGTAAGTAATTTTCAAAGGAACTGAAGCTGCAAGTTCGATGTACAAAGGATTACCCTCGTTAACGGCAACGATCGCCTCAGTGTTTTCCAACATGTAATTAGCGGCATCGCCGACAGTGGCTGCACTGATTGTCATCTGGTCATAAGTTTTTGTGTCCATGAAAACAAAATCATCGCCCTCTTTGTAGAGGTACTGCATTTCGCGCTTTTCTAGAATCGCGACATCAACCTTTACGCCCGCGTTGTAAGTGCGATCCACAACTTTTCCGCTTAGAACCGACTTAAGCTTTGTGCGCACAAATGCTGGACCCTTGCCTGGCTTCACATGCTGAAACTCAACTACCGTCCATAGTTGGCCTTCAATATCCAAAGTCATTCCGTTTTTCAAATCATTTGTTGTTGCCACAGCTAATCCACCCGCTCTATATCGATTGTGTTTATTTTTACGAAGGTATAAGGATACCCGCTATGTGGGGATGGTTTGTTACTTTGAAAGCAGATTCGCTAGCGCAATGATGGCCAAAACATAGGAATTTGGACCGAATCCACCAATGGTTCCGTTTGCTACACCCGAAATCACTGATGTGTGACGGAACTCTTCCCTGCTCAACGGGTTTGATAAATGAACTTCGATGAGAGGTGCTTTCACGAGCTCGGCCGCATCTCGAATCGCATATGAATAATGAGTAAAGGCAGCGGGGTTGATAATCACAGGTGTTTTATTGTCAGCGGCCTCATGTAACCAACCGATAATTGTGGCTTCATCATCACTTTGTCGAACATCAGCTTCGAAACCATGTTTGGAAGCTGCTATGTCAATCAAGTTCTTCAACTCTGCATAATTGAGATCACCGTAGATCGAAGAATCTCGAATATCCAAACGCGACAAGTTAGGTCCGTTGATTACTAAGATCTTCATACAGCAATCATCTCATAGGCCGCATCAAGTTCGGCGGACGATACATCTTCTAGGCGCACTGTGGAGCCGATTGCATCCAAAACAACAAATCGTAAGGTGTTTCCTCGTGCTTTTTTGTCCAAGGCAAGCAGGGGCGCCAATTTACTCCAAGCTGCTCGATCAAATGATGTTGGTAATTCGTATCTGGCCAAGAGTTCCCTGTGTAGAACAACGGTTGAAGTTTCGATCAGACCACGGGCTGCGGCTAACTCTGCTACGAACATCATTCCAATTGCCACCGCTTCACCATGGCGCAATTGATACTTGGCATGTATCTCGATTGCATGACCCAAGGTGTGGCCATAGTTCAAAGCCTCACGAGCAAAGCTTTCCTTGAAGTCATGGGAAACAACTGTTGCTTTCACCGATACTGCGCGATAAATGAGATCTATCAATAGATCCTGATGAGACAATAAATTCTGCGCGGTACATCTGCCAGCAATTTCCAGAATCTGTGGGTCTGAGATGAATCCACACTTAATAACCTCTGCCATTCCCGCGGAGATATCTCGAACCGAAAGTGTCGCCAGAAAATCCACATCAACAATTACTGAGATTGGAGAATGAAAGGAACCAATCAAGTTCTTTCCATAATCCGAGTTAATACCGGTTTTGCCTCCAACGGATGCGTCAACCATTCCTGCAAGGGAGGTTGGAACCGCGATCCAGTCGATCCCACGTAACCACGTTGATGCGGCAAAGCCTGCTAGATCCGTAATGGCTCCTCCGCCTATACCCACGACTAAGTCTGAGCGAGTAAAGCCAGCTGCGCCAAGCCAATTCCAAAGATTAAGAAGGGTTGCAGGATTCTTCGCATCTTCGCCATCTGGAACAGTGAAAATATGAACTTCGCAATCCAGCGTTTGCAGCGAAGTAAGGTCCGGAGAAAAACCTGATGAAATAATGATCGCTACACGCGTTCTTGACTGCATCAACGGGACCAGCGCTGCGTTCCAGGGGCTTCCAATAGAAACGGTGTAGTCGCGCTCTGCTGCGACCGAAACTTTCTTCATGGCAGACTCTTCTTAATAGCAGCGACTACCTGATCAACGTCCATGTCATCAACCTTAATACAATCATCTGCGAGCAGTTCGTAAATCGGACGTCGTTTATCACTTAAAGCTTGCCATTGCGCACGAGGATTTCCCAATAGCAAAGGGCGGTCTCGATTAAAACCAACTCGTGGCGCAGCTGTTGCCAACGAAACATCCAGAAATACCGTGTGTGAATTTGAAATCTGAATTATCTGTTGCGCCTCGTCGGAAATTGGAGCTCCCCCACCAAGGCTAATCACGCCACTTTCCAAGGTCAGAACTCTTTTCAAAGTTTCTATCTCTAATTCACGAAAATGAGGTTCACCATCTACAACAAAAATATCGGTAATGGTTTTGCCACTTTCTTTTTCTATTTCCTGATCGGTGTCAACAAAGGGCATACCTAACGCTTTAGCTAAAGCTTCCCCAACTGTGCTTTTGCCTGCTCCGGGTGGGCCAATTAAAAGTATTCGGCTCATGACTGTCTACTTAAAATTTAAGCTGGACATGTATGACTCGAAGTTGCGACGAGTCTCTGTTACTGAGTCTCCTCCGAACTTTTCTAGGACAGCTTCGGCTAGAACTAGCGCGACCATTGCTTCTGCAACGACTCCGGCTGCGGGTACCGCGCACACATCGGAACGCTGATTGATCGCCTTTGCAGCTTCGCCAGTTGAAACATCGATAGTGTCTAGAGCTTTAGGAACGGTGGAAATCGGCTTCATGGCCGCTCTTACTCTAAGAATTTCGCCATTGGACATTCCGCCCTCGGTACCGCCGGCCCTGTCAGTTCGGCGAACGATTGCGCCTTTCGAATTCTTTTCTATTTCATCGTGTGCAACTGATCCGCGACGGGTAGCAGTTTGGAAACCATCTCCAATTTCAACACCCTTAATCGCTTGAATACCCATAACTGCGCCAGCTAATTTGGAATCCAGACGTCGATCCCAATGCACATGCGAACCTAATCCTGGAGGCATATTGAAGGCCAGAACTTCAACAACTCCACCCAAAGTGTCACCATCACGATGTGCTTTTTCAATTTCTGCAATCATTGCCTGACTTGATTGAGAATCTGCACATCGCACAGGATCTTCATCAATCAGCTTCATGTCTGTCGCGTTGGGGAGTTGCGTATCGTCAGGCACCCGAACAGAACCAATTGAGAGAACATGGCTCAAGATAGTTATTCCAACACTTTGCTCAAGGAAATTTCGCGCAACAGCGCCTAAAGCAACGCGTGCTGCAGTTTCACGCGCACTCGCTCTCTCTAAAATAGGGCGAGCATCGTCAAAATTATATTTCTGCATTCCAACAAGATCTGCATGGCCTGGACGCGGTCTGGTCAAAGGTGCGTTTCGCGCGAGATCCTTAATCTCATCTTCGGGAACCGGATCAGCCGACATAACCTTTTCCCACTTTGGCCATTCAGAATTTCCTACCTGAATCGCTATCGGTCCACCCTGCGTCAGACCCAGGCGCACACCACCAAGAATTGTGACCTTGTCAGCTTCAAAATTTTGACGAGCCCCCCGACCAACACCTAAGCGTCGTCGTTGCAAGTGGTAATCAATGTCGGCCGTTGTGACAGAAACAGATGCCGGAATACCTTCGACAATTGCACTGAGCGCTTGCCCATGTGATTCACCCGCAGTTAACCAACGCATGTTCCTATTGTGACAGATCAGGGCACTAACTTGATGCCAAATAAAGTGCCAGACCCATAAAGATACTTGGTGCTAACGGGATTGAGCCAGGCAATCTGCAATCCCTTAGGGTTTTCACGATTACATAGCAACTTGCACTAAGCAGCATCAATAATGCTAAGTAGGAGAAATTGGACGCTCCATAGGAATTAAAGACCAGCGAAATTATGGACAACAGTTTCACATCACCCATCCCCAGTCCGAGTAAAGATAGGGATGCAAGAGCGAGCATCACAACAAAGAGATTTGTTAGAGGACCAAAGCCGTTCAGAAAGAGATAAGGAACGCAGGCAAGGCTGAGCCACCATAGATACACATTGGGAATCGTTAAAGTTCTAATGTCGGCCAGAGATATTGGTAAGGCAGCGATTAGCAACGGAAGCCACATGCGGCCACTCTAATAAATTCGGTTTAGATCTAAACTAGCTGTGGATTACGCCAGTTTAGACAAAGCAGCACTTCGCATACTCGCGTAAAGGAGCTCACGATCCACTTTAAGGCCTGAAAAAATTTCGACTTGAGAAATTCCTTGATGAATCAAAAGATCTAAGCCATCGATGACCCGATTCTCGGATTCGGACCAAGCCTTTGACATTGCCGTTGGCCACGGGTTGTACAAGACTTCAAAGAATGTTCCGCGCGGGTTTTCTATTGAAGGTAGGAAGAATTCGGCCGCACGATCAGGAGTCGTATTAATCACGAGTTCTGCCGAATTGATCTGATCAGTCATTTCCCACGGAAGGTAAGTTATATCGAGCAGAGTTGCTTGGTTCATTAACTTTTCTCGATCAGGACTCCGACTAATCACCGAAACTGTTTTTGAAATCTGCGAAACAGATGCGACTGCGGCACGGGCGGTAGCACCGGCTCCGATAATGACCGCTGAGTCAACTTGTTCGATTTCATGCATCTTCAATGCGAAATCAAACCCTGAGACATCAGTACTTGTCAGATTCCAAACACCATCCTTTAGGGATAAGGTGTTTCCGCACGATACTTGCTTAGCGATTTCAGATATGACATGTGAAACCTCCAACGCTTCTTCTTTCAGCGGCATGGTGAGTGAGAGAGAGTTCTTATCTGTTGTCGACAGAAAGGTTGCAAGCTCGCCGGCCCTTACCTCTATGGCTTCATACCTTGCTGATAGCCCGAGATGTTCATAGGCTAAAGAATGCAGTAGAGGACTCAGTGAATGAGAGATAGGTGAACCAAGAACCGCTGCATTAATCAATTGAAGATCCCTGCCTTTAGATTCTTTCTATATTCAATTTTCCAGGTATTGAACTGATCGAAATCGGATGTGAATCGTGTGTCACCAGGTGCCACCGTAATGAAATACAACCAATCGCCAACCATGGGTTCAAGGGCAGCCTTAATCGCTTTGCTACCAGGACTACTTATTGGCCCTGGGGGTAGGCCATATTTCTTATACGTGTTGTATGGCGAATTCAACATCGTAGCTTTTCGGCTCAAGAAGATATCCCCGCGTGCCTGCATAATGAAGTGCACAGTTGAATCCATTTGAAGTGGCATCCCAATTTTCAGGCGATTGTAAATAACTCGTGAGACCTTAGCGAAATCCTCGTCGGTGCTTTCGGCTTGAACGATAGATGCAATAGTAAGAAGCTGCGCAGCTGAATATTCCTTGGTACCCGCAAGCAACCTTCGACCGTTTTGGTCATCACTAAAGCGATCGATCGTTGCTTGGGCTGCGGTTTGCGCAGAAGTTCCTTCTGGGAAAGAGTATTGAGCTGGAAATATCAAACCTTCACTATTGGAAAAACCTTTTGGTAATTTAAGTTGCGCGAAAGCGCTCTTAACTTCGGACTTAGTGAAACCATATTCAACGAACGCTTTTTGGACTTCACTTTTCCAGGCACCTTCGGCGACTCTAATTAAATTAGGAATGCGCTTTGGATCCAAAAGTTGTTCAAGTGCCTGACTTGCCGAAATCTTAAGAGTTAATCGATGACTACCCGGGGCAACTTTCTGAGAACGCAGATCTCCGACCGCAACTCTAAAGTAGGACTGTGAAGATTTAACAACTCCGGCATCGTAGAGAATTGAGGCTATCTGTGATCCTGTGGCTCCCTGCGGGATCTCGATCACAACTTCTGGTAAACCTTGAACTGATTTAACAGAATCGAAATCAGCTGCACTGCTTGACTGCGAGCGAATAAGGAAGAGCGAGATGGTAAAAAGCGCAACAACCAAGCCAGCGGCAACAACTCTCTTAAGAGACCGCATTACTTTCTCTTTTCAAGTTCGATGGCGAACTCGAGAATGCCTACCGCTGCTGCCATATCAATCGAAGCTTTTGATTCTCTCGCGGTTTTACCCGAATCTCGTAAATTCCTAGCTGCCGTAACGGTTGATAAACGCTCGTCAACCATGACTATTTCAACACCCGTGATCCCCCGCAATAGATCTGCAAACTGCAGCGCCTTGTCTGTTGCAGCGCCCTCTTTACCGCTTAACAGCGCCGGCTTTCCAACGAAAATTTGAACTGGGTCTAATTCGGCCAATATCTCAGAAATACTTTTCAGCAAAGACTTATCTGTTGCTTTTAATGTAGTTAATGGCGAACAAACAATCGAATCTGCATCACTTGTCGCAACTCCAATGCGGACATCACCATAATCAAAGGCGATCCGACGTCCTCGTTGCATCATCTATCCAATAAGTGATTGAGAGATCGCGGCAATGGCCTCTAGCGATTTGCTTGGATCAGTGCCGCCACCCTGAGCAAAATCATCCTTACCTCCACCGCCACCACCGAGAACGGTCGAGCCAATTTTTACTAAAGCTCCCGCTTTAACCCCGGCTGCTCGCGATTGGTCACTCACTGCAACAACCAAAACCGGTTTTCCTTCATTATTGCTCAGAAGTGCGACAACACTATTTGCACTTTGTGATCGAAGGTCAATTGCAATCTTGCGTAGATCATCACCTGAAACACCGTCAGACATCACCGCACCAATAAAGGCATGACCGTTAACTACCATTGCTGATTTCGCAAGATCGCCAACCTGTGAGAGCGCTTGAGCGGAACGAACAGAAGCTAACTCCTTTTCGATCTCTTTCATCTTATTCAACATATCCGAGATTCGCTCTGGTAATTCCTCAGCTCTAGCGCCTTTTATCAAATCTGTTAGCGAGTTGAGCAATATGTGTTCCCGGGCCAAAAACTTGTAAGCATCGATTCCTACCAATGCTTCAACACGTCGAACTCCTGCACCAATTGATGATTCGCCCAAAAGCTTTACGACACCCAGTTGGCCAGAGCGCGAAACGTGTGTACCACCACAAAGTTCACGGGCCCAGTCACCAACGCTGACCACGCGAACTACATCGCCGTACTTTTCGCCAAACAATGCCATAGCGCCAATTTCCTTGGCCTTAGCTTGGGACATGCTCTCTGCTGTTACCTCTAAGTTCTCTAACAACAAGGTGTTAACGCGAGATTCAACATCATTTAAAATCGAAGCTGAAACCGCACCGGTTGCCGGGAAATCAAAGCGGAAACGACCTGGAGAGTTTTCGGATCCAGCTTGCGTTGCAGTCTCGCCCAGTACTTCTCTGAAAGCCTTATGAACCATGTGAGTGGCAGTATGTGCTCTCGAAATAGCAGCTCGTCTTTCAGAATCGATCTCTGCCAATGCATCTGCGCCAACTTCTATAGTTCCATTAATAACGCGACCACGGTGAACCGATACACCAGGCACTGGAGATTGCACATCATCGATTTCAATCACCGCGCCTGAACTCAACGTGATCCGGCCGCCATCAGCCAGCTGACCTCCACCTTCAGCATAGAAAGGCGTGCGGTTCAAAATAATTTCAACATCATCGCCTTCTGTCGCTGAAGCCACACTCACGCCATCCACCAAAATTCCAGACAATGTGGATTCAGAACTTACATGTGTATAGCCAAGAAAATCAGTTTTACCACTCTTGTCTGCAATCGATCGATATACCGACACATCTGTGTGACCAGATTTCTTCGATTTGGCATCGGCCTTAGCGCGATCCTTTTGCTCCTTCATCAAACGACGGAAGCCATCTTCGTCAACGCTTAAACCTTCTTCTCGAGCCATTTCAAGGGTTAGATCAAAAGGAAAGCCATAAGTATCGTGAAGTTTGAAAACATCTTCACCCGGCAAAACTGAACTCTTGCTCTTCTTCAAGGCCGCAGAAGAGAGATCAAAAATCTGCGTACCGCTCTTTAGAGTTTGCAAGAAGCTCTCTTCTTCTGAAGCACTGACAGCCAAAATGCGATTCTTATCTGAAACAAGTTCAGGATACTGAGGGCCCATAGCTCCAATTGCTGCAACTGTTAATTCAGACATGATTGGATCCATAGAACCAAGCAGTCGCATGTTTCGAATCGTGCGACGCATCATTCGACGTAATACATATCCGCGGCCTTCATTGCCAGGGGTTACTCCATCACCAATAAGCATCGCCGATGTTCGTGCATGATCTGCAATAACGCGAAGTGAAACATCTGATTTTTCAGAAGCACCGTATTTCACTCCAGTGAGTTCAACAGCACGGTTAAGAATTTGAATTGTGGTGTCGATTTCATAAATATTTTCTACGCCCTGCAATAACGCTGCCGTACGTTCCAGGCCTAAACCAGTATCGATGCTTTTCGCAGGTAGCTCACCCAGAATTGGATAGCCATCTTTTCCACCACCAGCACCACGTTCGTTTTGCATGAAAACCAAGTTCCACACTTCCAGGTAACGATTCTCATCTGCAATCGGTCCACCTTCAACACCATAAGCAGGACCACGGTCATAATAAATCTCTGAACACGGTCCACATGGCCCAGGAACACCCATCGACCAGAAATTATCCGCCATATCGCGACGTTGAATGCGTTCTTTTGGTACACCAATCTGCTTGTGCCAGATGTCAGCAGCCTCATCGTCATCTAGATAAACAGTTACCCATAATTTTTCTTCGGGAAAGCCATAACCACCATCTGCAATAGGACGAGTTAAAAGCTCCCACGCAAGTGCAATCGCACCTTCTTTAAAGTAATCACCGAAAGAAAAATTGCCACACATTTGAAAAAACGAAGCATGTCGAGTTGTCTTACCGACTTCATCAATATCCAGAGTACGTACACATTTTTGAACTGAAGTAGCACGCTTATAAGGAGGTGTTACTTCACCCAGAAAGAAAGGCTTGAAAGGAACCATTCCAGCATTAACAAGCAAAAGATTTGGATCATCAGCAATCAGAGATGCTGAAGGCACAACGGTGTGGGTTAACCCTTGACGGTTGTCAGATTCAAAGAAGCGCAGCCAGCGCGAACGGATCTCGGCGGATTCCACTAGTTACGATCACTCAGCCTTCTTCTTTTTCTTGGAACGATCCTTATTCATCGCAGCCGCAGATATAAGGGCACCTGCGACCTTCACGGCAGAACCATTTTTATTCATGAAACCTTGAGTCGCCTCAGAAACTTTCTCGCTCATCTCTTCAATGTTTTTGGAGACACGATTGATGCTGTGCAGCGGACCGTTGACCAGGGTCACCGTGGTATTAATCTCATCGATCAACGGTGCGGTCTCTTCGGTCAGCACTTTCAGCGATGCTTTTGCTTCATCAACTAAACGGCCTACTCGAATAACGACGTAGGCAATAGCTATCGCAATGACAGCTAGCGATGATGCCGCGATTATTGTTGCAATTCCACCTGGACCCATGTTGTTAGCCTACCTGAACCCTTAACTACCCTGCGGGTTTTTAGGCTGTGGCACCCAATCAATTCCGCTCTCTTTTCGCTGAGCGGGAGTAATCGGTGTTGGAGCGCCAGTTAAAGGATCTCCACCACTTGCGGTCTTAGGAAAGGCAATCACTTCTCTAATCGAATCTGAACCTGTTAGCAATGCGCATACGCGATCTAGACCTAGCGCGATTCCACCATGTGGAGGTGGTCCGTAGTTAAAAGCTTCTAATAAAAAGCCAAATTTACTTGTTGCTTCTTCATCACTTAATCCAATGACCGAGAAAACATCTTTCTGAATATTGCGATCATGAATACGGATCGATCCGCCGCCTAATTCGGTTCCATTAAGAACAATGTCATAGGCATAGGCCAAAGCAGATGCAGGGTCTGATTTAAATGTTCCAGCAAATTCAGGCTTTGGCCCAGTGAATGGATGATGAACCGCGGTCCAACCACCGTTATCTGTCGGCTCAAACATAGGCGCATCTACAACCCATAGAAATTCCCATTGTCCGTCAGGAATCAAGTTACAACGCTTACCTATCTCTAAACGAACTGCACCTAAAAGATTCAAAGATGCCGCGCGTTCTCCAGCTGCAAAGAAAATTGCATCGCCAACTGATGCTCCAGCTGCTGCAACTATTCCGGCAGTTTCCTGCTCAGAAATATTCTTTGAAACAGGACCGCCGAGGGTTCCATCCTCGTTGACGAGAATGTAAGCCAACCCCTTTGCCCCGCGAGCTTTTGCCCAATCCTGCCAAGCATCAAGCTCGCGACGAGCAGATGATGCTCCCCCAGGCATCACAACTGCGCCCACATAAGGTGCTTGGAAAACGCGGAACGGGGTTTGTGCGAAAAAAGAGGTGAGATCGACGAGTTTGTTTCCAAAACGAAGATCAGGTTTATCGGAACCATAATCTGACATCGCATCTGCATATGTCATCCGCTTCAAGGGAAGCGGAATGTCGTAATCAACTGCTTCTTTCCAAACTCGTGCAACGATCTTTTCAGCAACTGCCAAAATATCTTCTTGATCAATAAATGACATCTCAATATCTAATTGAGTGAACTCTGGCTGACGATCTGCGCGGAAGTCTTCATCTCGGAAGCATCGTGCGATCTGGTAATACTTCTCCATACCGGCCACCATCAAAAGTTGCTTAAACAACTGAGGCGATTGCGGAAGGGCATACCAAGAGCCTGGTTGAAGTCGCACAGGAACTAAGAAATCTCGCGCACCTTCTGGAGTAGAACGGGTCAAATAAGGAGTTTCAATCTCAAGAAACTTTTCATCCTCCATGACGCGGCGAATCGTTGATGTCACCTTAGAACGAAGTCTTAAATTCTGGGCTGGCTTTTCACGTCGTAAATCTAAATAACGGTAGCGCAAGCGGACTTCTTCGTTGATGTCAGTGTCATCTCCGCTATCGACAGGAAACGGAAGCGGTGCGGCCTCTGAAAGAACAACAACGGTGTCACCCATAACTTCGATTTCACCTGTGGGAATATTTGTATTTTCATTGCCAGCAGGACGTGCAACGACTTCGCCGGTGATAAGTAGACACCACTCGGCTCGCAGAGAACCTGCCACTTTTTCATCTCTAATGACTACCTGGACCGAGCCCGACGCATCACGCAGGTCTATAAAGGCAACGCCACCATGGTCGCGACGGCGAGATACCCAACCGGCGAGTGTGACGGTCTGTCCTGCGTTTGATTTACGCAATGACCCAGCTTCATGTGAACGCAACATTTTGCTTCCTAATTCTACTTTTCGAGTGCTTCGAGCAATGAGTCAATCTTAACCGAGGTTGAGGCACCAGATTTCATATCCTTTAACTCAACGGTTCCGCTAGCAATCTCTGAATCTCCCAAAACAATGACATATATGGAGCCACTCTTATCGGCCCCTTTCATTGCACCCTTCAGCGCCCGGTCACCAAAGGCGATCTCTACTCTTTTTCCATGCAGTCGAAGTTGTGACGCAATAACTAGCGCTTGAACCTTTGCTGCCTCTCCAAGTGGAATCACAAACAAGTCTGAAACAAAGGCATCTGAACCTATAACCCCTTCAGCTTCGGCTGCAAGCAAAGCGCGATCTACCCCAAGACCAAAACCAATTCCTGATAAAGATTGCCCGCCAAGTTGTTCCATCAATCCGTCGTATCGTCCGCCGCCACCGATACCAGACTGGGCTCCTAGTAGTTCATGAACAAATTCAAAAGTAGTGCCGGTGTAATAATCCAGACCGCGAACCATTCGGGGGTTTAGAACATAAGTGATTCCGAGAGCATCTAAGTAACCAATAACACGATCAAAATGTGACTTAGATTCTGCAGTTAAGTAATCAACAAGCAATGGCGCTTTCTCCATCGCTTTTTTCATCTCATCTCGTTTATCATCAAAAAGACGGAGCGGATTAATTGCAGCACGTGCTGATGTCGCCTCATCTAAATCTAGATTACTAATGAATTTAAGAAGGTCGACTCTGTGCGCAGCTCGTGATTGTGCATCACCTAGCGATGTAATTTCCAATCGATACTTCTTCAAACCTAATGCTTTAAAACCCGCATCTGCGATGGCAATCACTTCGGCATCGATTGCTGGATCATCTAAACCGATCGCTTCAATTCCAACCTGATAAAACTGGCGATAACGCCCGGCTTGTGGTCGTTCGGCTCTAAAGAATTGACCTGAATACCAAACCTTGACCGGAAGTTGACCACGATCTAAACCATGTTCAATAACAGAGCGCATTACTCCCGCAGTGCCTTCCGGACGTAAAGTAATGGAACGACCACCTCTATCTTCAAAGGTGTACATTTCTTTTGATACAACATCGGTGGATTCACCTACACCGCGTTTAAAAAGTTCGGTATCTTCGAAAACTGGAAGTTCTATTAATTGATAGCCCGCTCTACTTGCCGGAGCTATCAAGCTATCTCGAACAAATTCAAATGCACTAGATCTTGGTGGCGTGTATTCACTGACACCTTTTGGCGCTGAAATCTTTTGCTGACTCATTAGTATCGACCGACCAAACTCTTGAGGTAAGGATTGTTTTTCTTTTCATAGGACATAGTTGTTTCAGGACCATGGCCTGGAAGAACTCTGAGGTGATCTGACAATGGCACAACCTTCTTCCGCAAAGTTTCCCCCATCTCCTTAGCTGAACCAGTTGGAAGATCTGTACGTCCAATAGAACCAGCAAATAGGACATCCCCGCTGATCAATACCTCGCTATCGACTTCAAACATAAGTGAGCCACGGGTGTGACCTGGTGAATGAATGGCCTTAAAAGAAAGACCAACCAGTTCAATCACATCTGAATTTCGAAGTTCACGGACTTCTACTGGCTCTGAAAATTTCATTTCGGCTACAGTTGCTGAAAACTCAGCGCTTAACAGCTTCGCTGGAGCCGAAAGATAGGCTCGATCTTCGCTATGAATATATGCCGGGATGGCATAACCATCGGCGATTGGTTGAATAGAGAAGGTGTGGTCGAGATGGCCATGAGTGGCGATGATTGCTACTGGTTTGAGGTTATGTCGCTTCAGAATCTCATCTAACTGCGCTGAAACATCGGGCATGCCCGGATCAATGATGATGCACTCGCTATCTGGGCCAGGAGCTAGCACCCAGCAGTTGGTGGCGAACATGGGGGCTGCAAATGAGTCAATCAGCAACCTCATCACCTCCGCAATTCACGCTCAATTTCGGCGCGATTGACGCTCACACCATGGGACAGGGTACCTTTTGACCTGACAATCCACACTCGACCCACGCCTAGAGGACTCAAATCTTCTGAGCATCGCAACTACACATAGCGACCCTTATACAAGGTAACGCGCTGAAAGGATCTCTCTCATGACAGAAATGAATTTCCCACCACAGGCTAGCGCTGCAAGTGCGTTAATCGGAGATCCTTCAGCATTTGGTCGAGTAGCCGAAGATGGAACAGTCTTTGTTCGAACAACACATGGAGAGAAAGCTGTTGGTTCTTACCCAGGAAAAACTCCGGAAGAAGCATTGGCCTACTTTGTTCGAAAGTTTGAAGTCCTAGCTGCAGAAGTTGCATTGCTCGCCGCGCGAATCAAAAGTGGTGCGATGGTTCCTTCGGATGCATACTCCGCAGTGAAGAAACTGCGTGATCAAGTCAAAGAGTTAAATGGTGTTGGAGATCTTGATGCGCTGGCTTCATCGGTAGAACAGATCGAGCCACTCATTGAGGGCCACCGAGAAGCGTATGAGGCCAAGAAGGCGGCCGAAACCGCTGCCAAGGCTGCCCGCCGTGAACAAATACTTGTTGAGAAAGAAAAGATTGTTGCTGAAGCCGAAGGTCTTGCACTTTCCGAAAGTTGGAAAGCAACCGGCGACCGCTTAAAGGTTTTACTTGATGAATGGAAAGCCGCACCGCGATTAGAGAAGAAGACCGACGCCGATCTTTGGAAGCGTTTTTCATCCTCTCGTAATAAATTTGATAAGCGCCGTCGTACGCACTTCGCTTCCCTAGAAGCAACCCAATCAGCTGTAGCCGATGCAAAGAAAAAGATCGTTGAAGAAGCCGAGAAGCTTGCAACATCAAATGAATGGGTTCCAACTGCAAAGCGCTTTAAGGTTTTGATGGATCAGTGGAAAGCTGCTGGACGCGGAAAGAAAAACGATGATGCAAAGCTTTGGGCCAGATTCAAAGCGGCACAGGATCAATTCTTTACTGCAAAAAATGCTGATCTTGAAAAGCGCGATGTCACCATGGCGGCAAACCTTGCAAAGCGCGAAGAGCTACTTCCAGCAATCGAGGCGTTACTTCCCGTTACAGATGCGAAAGAAGCTCGAAAGGCACTTAATGAACTTCTTCGTTCATGGGAAAAGATCGGCATGACCCATCGCGATAAGCGCGCTGCACTTGATGCTCGCGTTGCAAAGGTTGAAAGTACGATTAAGGAAGCAGAGGCTGAAATCTGGCGTAAGACAGATCCTGCTGCCAAGAAGCGCGCGCAAGAAGTAGTTGCACAATTGACTGAATCTATTGCTAACTATGAAAAGGCGGCGACTAAGTTTGAAGCCACCGGAAATTCAAAGAAGGCAGCCGAGGCAGCCGAATCTGCTGCTGCCCGAAAGGTGTGGCTTGCAGAGGCTGAAAAGAGTCTTTCAGAGTTTAACTAGTTACGACGAACTTAATTGTTAGTTGTTCTATAAACATCGTAGACACCTTCGATACCGCGCACCGCTGCCAAAACGGCATCTAAGTGCGTTGCATCTGCCATTTCAAAGGTGAATCGTGAGAAAGCTGTTCGATCTTTTGATGTACTAACGGCGGCGCTCAGAATATTTACATGTTGTTCCGACAAAGTTCTAGTCACATCAGCCAGCAATGAAGCACGATCTAGCGCTTCAACTTGAATATTGACTAAGAAAATAGATGCCGCGCCGGTTCGCCATTTTACCGTCACTACTCGATCAGCTTGATGGTTTTGCAAATCCGAAGCATTAGTGCAATCTGCGCGGTGTATTGAAACGCCACTCCCCTTAGTTATAAATCCCATGATTGCATCGCCCGGAACCGGGGTACAGCACCGTGCAAGTTTTACCAAGACATCATCAGTGCCTTCAACATCTACCGCATTGCTAGATCGCCGCGTGGTGGGTGCACGACTTGGTAATGCATCCATCGTTGGCTCTGGATGCGAATCCTCTGCCCCCATTGATGCGACTAACTTGTCGATAATTGATGCGGCCGAAACATGGCCATCACCTACGGCAGAATACAAACCATCGATGTCTGAGTATCGAAGATCATGAGCCAGCTCAAGAAGTGAATGTCCAGCAAAGATCTTTTGGAGCGGCAAACCTGCTTTTCTCATCTGTCGAGCAATTGATTCACGGCCAGCATCGACAGCTTCTTCGCGACGCTCCTTGCTAAACCAGGCTTTAATCTTGGAACGGGCGCGAGGACTCTTAACGAAATTAAGCCAATCTCTGCTTGGACCTGCGTTCTCACTTTTGTTTATGACAATCTCGACCACATCACCATTGTTTAATCGTGATTCAAGTGGAACCAAACGACCGTTCACTTTTGCTCCAGCGCATCTAAGCCCGACATCTGTGTGGACTGAAAAAGCGAAGTCAACAGGTGTTGAGCCTCCAGGTAATGCAACAACGCTGCCCTTCGGAGTGAAGACAAATACTTCAGGAGATCCAAGGTCAAAACGCAATGCCTCTAGGAATTCAGAAGGGTCCTCGGTTTCTTTTTGCCATTCGTGTAATTGGCGAAGCCATAACATCTCAGGGGAAGAATCATTAGCATCTGGACCTTGCTTGTACTTCCAGTGTGCTGCAATACCGAATTCGGCTCGCGCATGCATGTCATAGGTGCGAATCTGGATCTCAATTGCTTTACCGTTGGGACCAATCACAGTTGTATGAAGTGATTGATACAAATTGAACTTTGGCATCGCAATGTAATCTTTAAAGCGACCTGGCACCGGACTCCAACGTGCGTGTATCGAACCAAGTACCCCGTAGCAATCACGAACATCATTGACTAAAACTCTGATGCCCACTAAATCATAAATATCCTTGAACTCGCGTCCTCGGACAACCATCTTCTGATAAACCGAGAAAAAGTGTTTCTTTCGCCCTGTGACTGTCGCATCTATCGCATCCCGAAGAAGATCTTCCTTTACGGAGCTGATAACCTCTTCTGTTAACTTGTCGCGAGATGGTGAACGCTCTGCGACTAAGCGCGATATTTCCTCAAACTTTTTTGGTTCCAATACTTCAAATGAGAGATCCTCGAGCTCCCACTTCATCGCATTCATTCCGAGTCGATGAGCTAATGGTGCATAAATATCCAAAGTTTCGCGGGCTTTACGAAGTGCGCTTTCCTCGGAAACATACTTCCATGTTCGTGCATTGTGTAGACGATCAGCTAGTTTTATGACCAAAACTCGGATATCCCGCGACATCGCAATAACCATTTTGCGGACAGTTTCAGCTTCTGCTGTTGGTCCGTAAGACAGCTTGTCTAATTTTGTTACGCCATCTACCAGATTGGCTATTTCATCACCAAAATCTTGGCGAAGCTGAGTCGATGAATACTGAGTATCTTCAACTGTGTCATGCAACAACGCCGCGATAATGGTCGCAGGATTTAATCCAAGGTGCGCCAGAATTTCAGCAACAGCAACAGGATGGGTTATGTAAGGCTCACCAGATTTACGTAATTGACCAGAGTGCGCTTTCTCTGCGGCGATAAATGCTCGCTCTAAATCTGAGTTTGAAAAACCAGGATGAGATCGCGTCAACCCGTCAACCAACGGCTTTAACAATTGTTGAGTTGTCATAGCACCTTGGCTGTCTAACTTAAATCAATGATTAACGGCGGCGATCGCGTTTAGGTTGATTACGAGGGCCACGATTTGCCTCAGGTGTAATCGAACTTGATGTTGAAATTTTCTCTCCACGATTTCCTACGCGTTTTGCTAATGCTTGCATCGCTGGTTCACGCTCGCGAAGAACTGCAAGTATTGGTGTAGCAATAAAGATTGATGAGTAGGTTCCAGTAGCCAAACCGATAAACAGCGCCAAGGAAAGATCTTTTAAGGTACCTGCACCTAGTAGTCCAGCTCCAACAAATAGAATAGAACCAACTGGCAAAAGTGCGATCAAAGAAGTATTG
>Ga0208853_1000079_pt1 | contig 26882 bp, 27 predicted proteins | sample LakMenEpi03Oct11_FD_150667 | JGI IMG/M metagenome (GOLD analysis project Ga0208853, IMG submission 150667) | Freshwater microbial communities from Lake Mendota, WI - 03OCT2011 deep hole epilimnion (SPAdes) | ecosystem: Environmental > Aquatic > Freshwater > Lake > Epilimnion/Euphotic zone ... | reverse complement strand
GTTTATATAATATGCCAATATTTTATAAATCTTATATGCCGATGGTATCAAACAAATAGTACAATGAGGCGATAGCCGATATTGGACTATATTGTTTATCCAATCGGTATAAATGCCGATGGTATCAAACAAATAGTACAATGAGGCGATAGCCGATATTGGACTATATTGTTTGTCCAATCGGTATAAATTTAAGAAGCTATATTACTTGGAAATTTCTATCGCACTCACTCTGTCAAATCCAAAATTGGGAAATCCTGATGTTATTAACAGGCTTGATGAACTAACTAATAAATGCGCTGCTGATAACAGCGGGCGGCGGCTAAGTTTTATAAACGCAAAGTCCGCAAAGAGTGTCTTCATGCCTCTGCATGTTCTCCTGACCTGATGTGAAAAAATCTTTTGATGATTACCCAATTTTCAGCCCCATTCCTTTATTAATAAACTATGTTTCATTGGGCGGAAACCCTTGCATGGAAGCGATGATCATTTTTTGGGCCCGGGTGGGCTCTTTTCCTTTTTCGTTTTCTTGAAAGGATTATGCTCCCTCGTTACTTTTATCCTGTACCTCCGCAATGCCTTTGCTTCACCTGCGATGGCTTCAATTTTCGCATGCAGTTTGGCCTGTTCGGGCTCCCAGCACATTAACAGCTTTTCGTAAGCCTGTTGCTTAAATAACTGTAAACCGTAAAGCTCATGGTCTTTCTTATCAGCAGGCCGATCACGCTCCTGTAATTCAGTAATGGCCGTTGTAAAAACAATGATAGCATGTTCTGCATCACGCGCGGCCTCTTTCATTTGTTCCAGGCATTGCTTGAGTCTTTTTATTTTAAGGCGACAACCCTGCTCCAGCGCTTTCATGGCAGGTAACATTTTTTTGTATTCCTCATTTAAAAACAGCTTTGTTTCCAGGGAACGATAGGCTGCTAGCTTCCCGGTTTCCAGCTCATGGAACCGGAGAAAAATATTGGTAAGGGTTGTATTAGGCGTTGAATGCCCTTGCCGCTTTTTTAATTCAACCAACGACACATACGCCCGGGAAACCTTTAACATGGCTGCAAGTTGCACCTGTGTTATACCGAGCTTTTTACGGATTTCGGTAAATAACAGGTCTTTTTTGAAGGAATTATGCGGCTTTTTGACTTTAAATGCCATTTTTTTTAAAATTTAAAGTGTAGCATTTTTAAACTCAACTTAATTTTTTGCTACAGTGCTGTACCATGCTTTGAGGCTGTAGCATTTTTTATGTAAAATAATAAAAATGCTACAAGGAAGTAAAGAAATTTTCAACCTGTTTTTAGTTCATTTATAAGATATTGGGAAGTTTTGAGGGGGGGAAATTAACTTTAGGAGGGCTGGAATTTGGGGTGTAAATTGAACTCTTCTGGCGCCGGTGTTCCATGGGATCACCGGTGTCTATGAAGTCTGCCGGTTTGCAACCGGTTATCTTACTACGGATCCCTTTTAACGAGGTCCCTATGTAGTTGTTTAGTCTTATGGTGGAATTGGGAAAGGAGACTCGTCTTGAAAGAGAATTGGGAAAACCTGATGTTACTTACAGGCTTAATGTTCTAAAAAAAAAGCCGCTGGTGAAAACAGCAGGCGGAGGCTAAATCTGATTTAGTTCAAATGCATATTCATAACTGATTACGCTTTTGTCTTTTGCATTTTTCTTCCACGCTTCTTCCAAATGACTTAACTCAATAATGTCGTTCGTACTGGTTTCTTTAAAAACAGTAGCCACTTTTTCTAAGGTTTCTAATTCGCTTTCGGTAAAGAGTTTCGCATTAAACTTTCTGTCTTTTCTTGCTTTGAATTGTTCTCCTGTGTAACCGTTAGGAAATTCCGTAGTGTAAATATCTATTTCTGCTTTGTTTGCTAAATACTCAAATATGCTTTGAAAATTATTGGGTACCGGGCCCATATCAATAGCTTTGTAACGTACTCCGCTAATGGAAAAGCAGCTTTGCCTGAACACTAAAAAATCCGCATAAAACAAGAGTTTGTTCATCTTGGTTTTGAATGGTGATAGCTTGTCGGAAAAATAAACCACCATTTCGGTAAACTTTTCGAAGTTTGGATTTCTGTATCCCGAATATATATCTGCCAAATGGTTGCCCAATAAATATTCCTTGAAATTCAAATTGAAAATGTTTCGCTTCTTTTCGTCTGCAAGCATTTGTGCTTTCTGAATGTATTTATGTTTGGCTTTGTCATCGAGGGATGCACATAACTCAACCATTTCCATAAAAATTTTGGGATCATCCGCCATCTGTATCAATTTGGCGTTTGCCACACTGGGCATTTCGCCTGATTCATATTGACGGTAACTGTTTACCCCAAAACCTAAAATCTCCGACATCTTAGCCGCCGATAAACCAAACTTCTCCCGAATGCAGATAATTTCATCAGGAAAGGGAATATTGAATTTAGCCCGGTATTGGTTAAATACCTGATTCATATTCACTTCATCTAATGCTGTGCTGGTAAATTGTTCTCCGCTATCCCCGCATTTGTAATAATGAAAAACAATTTCAAATGTTTCCTTTCTGAAATCCATCGACCTTCGTTCTTTGGACAAATTCATTTCTTTTCCTGTGATTGGACTTTTCATATTTTTCTATTTTAAAGGATAGTTCATTTTGTGCTGTGCCAGGTGAAAGGAAATGCAGATAACACTACTGCCCATTGCACCCATTGTTATTTTGATGTATACTTCCTTTTTCTTAACGGTTTTGCCAAACACCCACATTTCAGCACCTCCGTAAAGTTTTTCGTCCAGAGGCCCTTCGCTATAATCTTTGGTTTCGAGTGCCTCCAGAATGGACTTTCGGTCTATTGGCCGAAGCTCTAAATCCACTAAAGCCTGAGCGTTTTTGCCTCTGTCGTCACGAAAGAGCACATCCCAAAACCTCATCTTTTCCTTAAAGTCTTTTAAAAAGAATACTACTTCCGCTGCTGTGCTCATACCTTACTTTGAAGCTGCAAAGGTACAGCTAAAATTCTAAAATCATACTATAAAGTTGCTTATTTTAATTTTATCAATGCTATATGCAACTATAAAGTTTATTATGGCGCCGGTGTTCCATGGGATCACCGGTGTCTATGAAGTCTGCCGGTTTGCAACCGGTTATCTTACGACGCATCTCTTGTAACGACGAGTCCCTATGTAGTTATTTAGTCTTGTGGTGGAATTGGGGAAGGAGACTCGTCTTGAAAGAGAAGCCGCTGCTGATAAAACCAGGCGGCGGCTCAAATCGTTAAAAAATAAAAAGCTATCCGGCTAAATTCTTCCCCCGCCTGCGCAACCACTCAAACCCCGCCACATTCATCATCACCAGCAACATCCCGTAAAACACATCTTCAAAGGGTATGGTATAGATGCGAAGGCCCAGATTTTCGGCGTCGTTATAAAGTACTACGGGTATGGCGGTTAAAAATCCATTGACCACCAGGAAGGGAACCAGGATGATCAGGTAAGCGATTAGAAAAGCCGTGAGATGAAAATGCCGGAAATACTTTCTCAGCAAAAAAAACAGCAAGATGAATATCGCATTGAAGATAAACGTGTAAAAGGTATAATGCCTGGCATGATTCAGTAAACCAAAAACCAATAACCCCGCACCCAGAAAAATAAATATCCGCTCCGATAACGCATGGTCTTTCAAAGCGGGGAAATAACAACGGATACATTCATAAATGAACAAACAGCAATAAGGCACCACAAAGAAAAACAGTACTTCTTCAACCGGTAAGCTTCCCAGTTTGATGCCGGTGATATAAGCCGGATTGAACTGCCAGATGCCCATGCGGGTAAACCATTCATCCCAGATGATGTAAAACAACGCCGGCAGCAACATCGCCGGAAAAACATAACGCCATTTTTTATAGAATGCAACCTTCTTATCGAAACTTAATGCCAATGGGCCTGCAATGGAAGCCAGTAAGATGAGGAAGTATGTGTAGTGTGAATTCAAAGCATGGTTTTCAATAAGCAGGGAACTTAAGAAGCGATTGAAGCTTTCTGCCGCCGTTTATCGTTCTGAACTTTCTGCCAGTATTTTTTGGCCACAAACAGCATCCCGAAACTTTCGCCATGCTCCTTACCCATATGCTTGTGGTGCATTTTGTGTGCCCAGCGTATGGTACGCACATAGCTGTTGTTGCTACGGGTAAACCATTTAAATCGCTGATGGATGATCACATCGTGCACCAGAAAATAAGCCAGCCCGTACATGGCAATCCCGAATCCTATTGCCGCAACCCAGTAATACTGATGTTGTAATCCGAGCATGATACATAGCCAACTGGGAACAGCGAAGATCAGAAAGAAGGCATCGTTTTTTTCAAACAATCCGGGACGGGGTTGGTGATGGTCTTCATGCAGGTACCATAAAAATCCATGCATCACATAGCGGTGCGTAAGCCAGGTGATTCCTTCCATGGCAAAAAAGGTAAGCAGCGTGATTGTAATAAAAAGGAGCCAGTTCATAATAAGGTTCTTAAAAGCAGGAAAAACATCGCCTGAATGCCTAACAAATGTACAGCGAATTTGTTGTTTTTGTAAAGGCTCATCCGGTTGAAAAGTATCAAAAACAATACCGATAAAACAAACCAGCATAAATAGTTATAAAATGGAATCTCTCCATCGCCAAGCCATTTCCAGTAGCCAAGCTTTATAGCAACCGGTTCCATCAGCCAATCGAAAAATACCGCCAGCGTCGCCCCGTCGATGATTAATGCAAGGGTGCGAAGCTTTCCGGATAAAGGCAGGTCATTACCCGTTTTTCCGGCTGCCAGTTTATACATCAGGGTATGTATGGCTGTACCACTGCAATACATCACAATGAACCAGTTGATGCCGATGATCCAGGGAACGCCTTCAATAGCGGGACCAAGAACCGTTCCGTAAACATAGTTACCGAATAGCATTCCGGTTTTGGTACCTACCAGCTCTGCCAGTATGCCGGAAAAAAAACAAATCACAAAAAAATAAATAAAGGAGCGGCTTGTTGTTTGGTGCGTATAAATCAGGAGCGCAAACATGAGCAACAAATTGAGCGGCGTAGTGCGTATAAAAAAATCCCGATCGAAATACAAAATGCCAATCAAGCCTATACTGTGGAATATAATGGCTACCACGGTAGCTACCTGGCAGCGGGTCAATCCGAAAAAAGCCATTTCATCTGGTATAGGTTGCTGAGGTTGAATCTTACTTCTATTTAATGGGATGGTTGAATGTTATCTTTTGCAATCAGCTCTGCCGTAATTTTTGCACTGTGTAAACAAAGTGGAATGCCACCTCCGGGATGTACGGTTCCCCCGCAAAAATAAAGCCCCCTGATATAATTCGTAAAATTGGGTGCCCTGAAAAATGCCGCCAGCTTCGAATTGGAACTGGTGCCGTAAAGTGAACCCATATAACTGCCAGTTTTCGATTCGATGCTGATCGGGTCAAGTACAGATTCGTTCTTAATGAATGGCTCAATATCCCTACCTAAAATGCGGCTTATCTTTTCAATAGCGTTTACCCGGCACTGTTGTATCATCGCTTCCCAGTTCTGGCCATAGTTTGCCGGTGCATTAACCATCACAAACCAATTTTCATTTCCCTTTGGTGCAAGCCCTTCTTCCAATTTTGAAGTGATGTTGATATAAACCGTAGGGTCGTTCATCATTTCTTTTTTATCGAAAAGGTATTGAAATTCATCTTTGTATTTCTTGCTGAAAAAGATGTTGTGCAAGCCCAGTTCGGGGAAACTGTCGCCCATTCCCCAGTAAAAAATAACCGCACTGCTGCTTCTTTCCTGACGTAAAAGCCGCTTTGCCTTAGACTGATACTGCAGGAGATTCTTGTAAGTGAAGTAAACATCGGCATTGCTCACCACAATATCTGCAAAAAAGTTATTATTATTTACCACTACTCCCCTCACTTTCCCTTCATGATGGATGATGCGTTGTACCGGCTGATCAAAATGAAACTCCACCCCTTTCTTCAGTGCGAGTTGATACAATGCATTGGTGATGCTGATCATGCCGCCTTTGGGATAATAGGTGCCTTTATTCAATTCCAGATGCGGGATAAGGCTCAGCATCCCGGGTGCACTGTAAGGGTTGCTGCCATTGTAGGTTGCATAACGGTTGAACAGTTGTGTTGCTTCTTCAGAACGGAAACCTTTCCTGTTATAGCTATCAAGGGTTCCGAATACATGCGGCCACTTAACCGCCTTGAATGCAGTAAGTGTTCGCTTATGCAACCAGGTTCTGCGCTTATGCAATGAATGATCGAGGAACACACTGCCTACCTCTTGATAAAGATTTTGAGCATCAGAAAGATAACGGCTTACCTGTTCAGGATTTTCGCCAAGTTTAACTGCCAACTCCTGTTGTAATGCTTCTTTATCGGTAAAAGCTTGTACTCTTTTTCCATTGTCAAAAAAATAGTTACAGGCAACGGGCACATTTTCGTATTGGAAATATTCCTCCATCCGTTCACCGGCCAAAGTAAACAAGGCTTCAATGTTCTCGGGTTCTGTAAAAAGCGAAGGGCCTGCATCGAAATGGAAACCATCCTGCTTGAATGCCGATAATTTCCCACCCGGATAACTGTTCGTTTCGTATACGCTTACCCGATAGCCTTTTACGGCAAGGCGAACCGACATCGCCAATCCGGCTACGCCGCTTCCTATGATTATGGCTGTTGGAGTATGCATGTGCCTTTATTGAAACTTATTCAGATGTTGTAAGATACGTTGACAGCTTTGGAAATGCGATTTTAAACCACTCAGTATAATGTTGTGGATGAGCTGCGATGTTGGCTTCGATCAGATCAGGTTTTACATAGTTGTAATGTGCAACCTCTGCCGCATCCGGAGAAACGAGCCCGTCGTAAGTACCCACAAAAACATGATCAAACTCGTGTTCGGTCAATCCATTATCGAAACTGGTTTGATAAATAAAACTGAATGCCTTACGTAATGGCGTCTGAAACCCCATCTCTTCTTCAAGCCTTCGTGTTGCCGCATCCTGCACTTCCTCTCCCGGCAGGGGATGGCTGCAACAGGTGTTGGTCCATAACAAGGGACTATGATACTTGCCCGCAGCCCTTTGCTGCAATAGCATTTCGCCTTTGCTGTTGAAAATGAAAATGCTGAATGCACGGTGAAGAAGCCCTTTTTCATGCACTTCCATCTTATCCATGATACCTGTTTGGCGGTCGTGTTCGTCTACTAAAATAACAGAAGGCTGCAATTGCGGGATTTTTAAAAGTACTGATTACATGATATTCAACTGGCTTCGAACCCCGGCCCGCATTACAATAAGTACTTTGGAATAATTGGGAATCCGTATCCTGTCTTGCAACAGGGTGGAAGGTTGCGATTTTTTTATCCTGTTGAACAGGGATAGGTAATATTTATAGGCCACATAAACACCGAACCTTGCTTTTACGGGCAGCAGAAGAATTCCTTCATAAGCCTTTATGAAATCTGCGTGAATATCAGCTTCAATCTGTCGTTTAGATGCACTGGTAAAGTTGCTGAAATCAACACCCGGAAAATAAACTCTTTTCAGGTTTTCGGCATCCGCTTTCATATCGCGAAGGAAATTCACTTTTTGAAAAGCGGCACCTAAAGCCTGTGCATAGGGTTTTAGCTGCTGGTATTGTTCTTTATTTCCCTCACAAAAAACATAAAGGCACATCAACCCAACCACTTCAGCACTGCCATAGATATATTCCTTATACCCATTATCGTCGTATTTATTTTTACTCAGGTCGCTTTCCATGCTGGCAAAAAAAGCTGCCACAAGTTCCTTGTCGATCTGATATTTGTTTACTACATCCTGAAAACTGTGGAGGATCGGATTCAGACTGATTCCTCTTTCGAATGCCTTGTAAGTTTCAGTTTTAAATTCTGCAAGCAATGCTGCCTTTTCATAATCATGAAACGTATCTACAATTTCATCAGCGAAACGTACGAAACCATAAATGTGGAAAATAGGATCACGCAGGTCGGCATGCAGCAGGCGGATGGCGCTGTTGAAAGAAGTACTATACCGCTCGGTGGTTACCTTGCTGCATAAACTACTCACCTCATGATAAATTTGCATCATAACCCTTTAGTTGTACTCTTTTAAAATCTCCTTTGATACCACTTCCCCGCTGATCAGCGAGGGAGGCACACCCGGACCCGGAACGGTTAATTGTCCTGCAAAATAAAGATTTTCTACCTTTTTACTTTTCATCGACGGTTTTAAGATCGCTGTTTGCATCAGCGTATTGGCCAGACCGTAAGCGTTTCCTTTGTAGGCATTGTAATCCTGCTCAAAGTCGCTCACGGCATAGCTTTTTTTAAAAACTATGGCATCCCTGATGGTTTGCCCGACATGCTTTTCATAACGGGTAACAATCTGGTTAAAATATTGTTCCCTCAATTCTTCCGTATCCGCTTTTAAACCTGCAGCCACCGGTACGAGAAAAAACAAATTTTCACACCCCGCAGGTGCCACTTCCGGATCGGTAACTGAAGTGGCGCTTACATAAAACAGTGGCTCGGTAGGCCATTTCGGGTGCGTATAAATTTCATCACCGTGCTTGTTGAAATCAACATCAAAGAAAAGCGTATGATGAGTTATCTCTTTCAATTTTTTGTTGAGCCCCACATAGTAGAGCAAGCAGGAAGGGGCCATCACCCTTTTATCCCAGTAAGCTTCCGTGTACGATCTGCTGCTTAAAGGCAAAAGTGCTGATTCTATAAAATGATAATCAGCGCCACCTATTACCACATCAGCGTCAAAAAAAACAGTTTCGCCATTTTTAACCGCCCTAATCTTTTTTGCATTCCCTTTTTCGATAATGATTTCCTCCACTGCCATATCAAAATGAAAAGTAACGCCGAGTTCAGTGGCCAGTTGATGCATGCCATTACCGATTTTTACCATACCACCCATCGGATACCAGGTACCCAGCTTCACATCAGCATAATTCATGAGGCTATATAAGGCGGGTATGTCGGAAGCCAACGCACCCAAAAACAAAACCGGAAACTCCATCAGTTGTACCAGTTTGGGATGGGTGAAAAACCGGCTCACATGTTTTTTCATGGAAGTAAACACGTCGAGTTTCAACAAGCCTTTGGCCAAATCCATATCCAGAAATTCGGTTAAGTTTCTGCCGGGTTTGTGTACGAGTTTGTGGATACCTACTTCATATTTGTATGCCGCCTCCTTCATGAACTGATCTAGTTTTTCGGCACTGCCCGGTTCAATGCTATTAAAAACATCCTGTAGTTTTTTATATTCAGCAGGAATATCCATTGGCCCGTCGGAAAAATAAACACGATAAGAAGGGTCGAGGCGTTCAAGCGTATAATATTGTTCCACTTTTTTTCCGAAGCAGGAAAAATACCGCTCAAACACATCGGGCATCCAATACCAGCTTGGCCCCATATCAAAATGGAATCCATCAGCTGAAAACTGCCTGCCCCTGCCGCCTGGTGTGGATTGTTTTTCAATTACGGTAACGCTCCAACCCGCTTTTGCCATAAAAGTTGCAGCAGACATACCGGCATATCCGCTTCCAATTACAACTACTCTTTTCACAACTGTAAATTACGGAAAAAATAGGCTGACATGAGCTTAATAACGGGATATCTCTTCTTTCAGCAATTTGCGGGCAAAATGGATCCTGCTTTTGATGGTACCCAGAGGTTCCTGCAGGTAGGCTGAAATTTCATTGTATTTATATCCTTCGTAATATAAGAGGAAAGGGTTTCTGAAAATATCCGGCAACTTTTGAATGGCTTCCTGAATGTCTTTCATTTCAAGTCCACCCAAAGCTGCATTGCTTACAGCGGTTTGGTTGTGATCGAGAAGGAAATCATTGGCCGTGTTGTCGAAGATGGTGTTCTGCCTGCTTTTGCGGCGGTAGTTGTTGATGAAGATATTGCGCATGATGGTGTACATCCATGCTTTTACATTAGTACCTACATGATATTTTTCTTTATTAGCAAGGGCCCTGTATAGTGTTTCCTGAGTAAGGTCTTTTGCAGATTCGTTATCGCGTGTAAGAGAAAAAGCGAATGGCTTGAGGAAATCTGCATTGTTGATCAGCATTTGATCGAAATCGAGCGTGCTCATGATATTATGTTTAAACTTTGAGGTAGTAAAGCTAAACAGAAACATCGAGAATAAAAAAAATATTGTTTAGGGTTTTTATAAAACTCTTCTACAAAGTAGAAATGAATTCCATTACTTCAGCAAAGGTTTTTTTGAACAATATCGGCGGGTGGATTTTCTTCTCGTAATTCTGGGTAAGTTGCCCCGAAATGATGCAAGGAACGGTTTTTAACTCCTTAGAAACGTTAAGCAGGAACTTATCAAAATTGAAGTGCTGTCCCGGTGTGGTGATGTGGGAATACAAATAATCCGGCTTCTTGAGATTTACCACGTAAGCCACATCTTTAATTGGCACGTTGGTGCCGAGGTAGATCACATCTGCACCTCTGCTTTTTAGTAAGTAATACATGAATAACAGGCCCAATTCGTGGTATTCAGCTTCCGGAAGAAAAAGCAGCAGGGTTTTGTTGATCCGCAGGGAAGTAGAAACGCCTTCGATACCGACAATTAATTTTTGTCGTATGATATTGGTTACCAGGTGTTCCTGAGCTGGATTGATATGATTGGTGAGCCAAAGGATCCCGATTTTTTCCATGTAACCAAAGATGATTTGCGTTATGGTGCGTTCAATTCCCCTGGCCAGGATATAATTATCAAGGGAGGTTTCAAAGGCTTCCATATCCATATCAACCATGTTCTTCACCAGGTCGTTGATAATTCTTTCCTGTTGGGCCTGAACCTGATTTAGCGAAAGGATCTTATCGTTGATTTCCAACGAATTCATCTTACCGATATGAGAAATCTTATACCCGTACTTGTTCAGCAAGGCAATATTAAGCACCGTTTTCAGCTCCTCATTGCTGTAATAGCGGATATTGGTAAAGGTTCGGCTTGGCTTGAGAAAATTGTAACGTTGCTCCCAAATCCTGAGCGTATGGGCCTTAATACCAGAGAGGTTCTCTAAATCTTTGATGGTGAAAGAATTCATAACGATGGTTTAATAATACTTATACAAAGATGACAACCGAATTGTTTAAACAATGGAGCAAATGATTTAACAACTTCAGAACTCTTTGGGGCGAGGAGGAAGAGAGGTAAACCACTTCACGGCCAGTTGCTGATGGGGAAATAGCACCGACCAGCCCGTTAAAAATAAGATCTTGAAATCCGTAAAAAAGGAGATGTGTTTTCTATACCAGGCTTCTAATTCTGCTTTATATAAAAAGATGCGATTATACATGGCCCGGGGATCTGCAGCAGCAGAAAGTACTTTTTCTTCATCTCTGAATACCAATGACCCGATTCCGGTGATACCCGGTTTCAGTTGATAAATATGAGCCCTGTCTTTTTCTTCAAACAAATTGAAACTTACTTCCATGAATGGGCGCGGACCAACCATACTCATTTCTCCTTTGATCACATTAATCAGCTGAGGGAGTTCATTGATCTTTGTTTTCCTTAAAAAAGCACCGATTTTGGTAACTCTTGGGTCGTTGCGAAGAGTGATTTCACCGGTACCGATGTTTGGGCTATTCTTAACCATGGTGGCGAATTTCCAAATATAGAAGGGCTCGTTACGGTATCCGATCCTTCGTTGCAAAAAGAAAATCTCCTTTTCGCCGGTGAATGCCAATAAGATGATGACGGGAACAAATAGTGGAAGCAAAATTACTAATGCCAGAATTGCCAGAAACAAATCAAGGATACGCTTGGTGATGGTGTACATAAGTCTGTTCAACAAGGATGCGTTGCAAGTTAACGGATTTTACCATGTACCTCATCGCAAAAAAAATTCCGGGAAAAAGATCAGTGGTAAACAGATTTGATTTGATTCACCACCGATTGCAAATCTTCATCAGTGATATTGGTACTGCAGGGAATGCTCAGGCAATGCTTATATAAAAAATCGGACCGGTCGTTTTGATGAACATAAATTTCATCCTTAAACATGGGCAACTGGTTCATCGGCACCCAGAATGGACGGCTTTGCATTTTATTTCCATTCAAGGCAGCGAGCACTTCACGTTGTTTTGTGGTTTTGATGGTTGGCAACCACCAATTGGGATTAACTGCTGCATTCACTTGCTGAAAAGAAATATCGCCGGTACCTTCGAGTCCGTTTTTGTAAAATGCAATGATTTCTTTTTTACGATTGATGAAATCAGGCAACTGCTCCATCTGTGCCACACCCATTGCGGCTGCTACATTCACCAACCGGTAATTGTAACCGATTTCATCATGCATATATTCAAAGGGGTCGCTTTTTGCCTGTGTGGTAAGATGTTTGGCTCTTTTCGCCAGTTGCTCATCATCAGTTACGATCATACCTCCCCCGCCTGTTGTGATGATCTTATTACCGTTGTAACTAAACGTTCCCATCAAACCAAAACTACCTGCATGTTTATTTTGGTAATAGCTACCCAATGCTTCGGTACTGTCTTCCACAACAACAAGGTTATGCTTTTTGGATAATTGCAACAATCTATCCATATCGCAGATATTGCCCAGTACATGAACGGGCATGATTACCGGTATCCTCTTGCCATCTTTTTTCAGGTGACAGGCGCCATTGATTTGAATAGTTTCATTTTCAAGAAATTGTTCCAGCAGGTTAAGGTCTATTTGCCAGTTGAGTTCATCGGCATCTATGAGAATCGGATGAGCACCCGTATATCTTATGGCATTGCAGGTAGCGATAAACGTTATGTTGGGTGTAATTACATAATCGTTCGCATTCACATCCAGCATCACTAAACAAATATGAAGGGCTGTGGTACCGCTGCTGGTAGCAACCGCATATTTGGTGCCGGCAAAAGCAGCCGTCATCTTCTCAAAATCATCAACATACGATCCAACACTGCTCACCCAGCCGGTATCGAGACAATCCTTCACATATTTCCAAACATTTCCGCCCATATTGGGGCCGCTTAATAATAACATGATATCCTTTTAATGAATTACCGGTCCTTTTTATTTTTCTTGCCCACAAAAATGCCAGTTTAAATTTACTTGTAAAAAACATTAGGTTAAGCAATTGGGTCATACCATCAGATATTCCTGAATTTCTGTGCAAAAGAATCGGTAACGATACCAGTGCTCAACAGGGTATAGATTTCTTTCACCCCATCCGGTACACGTTTGGTGATGGTATAGCCGAGTTCATCCCTGATCTTATCGAAATTCACGCGGTAATCACGTGGATCTTCATTCATCTCTACATAATTCACTTTAACTCCTGGAACCACTTTGCAAACTTCTTCGATGATCATGCCCTTATTGTAATTTTCTTCAGTTGTACCCACATTGAAAACATTCGCCCTTACTTTTTCTTTTTCCGATTCGAGTACAAGTATTACTGAACGTGCAAGATCTTCCACATGGCAATAGGGGCGCCAGAACTGTGCTCCCCAAATTTCCTGTTCACCATGAATGGTGGCATTGCGGGTGAATTCGTTTACCGTAAGATCGAACCGGATTCGGGGTGAAAATCCGTAAACGGTGCTGAAACGGAGTGCGGTGCTGCAAATTTTTGAATCTTTACGTTCTTCAAGAAGGTACTTTTCAAATTTCACTTTCAGTTCGGCATATAAAGAAACCGGCCTTAATTCGGAAGTTTCTGTAACAAAAGAATCGGGGTTTGGCATTTTACCGTAATTGCTGCAAGTACTTGCAAAAACAAAACGTTGAACACCAGCTGCTTCTGCTGCTTCAAATAAAGCAGCACTGGCCATCCAATTGGTTTGCTCTGCTTCTTCGCTATATTTTTTGCATGCGGGATCGCCAACAATGGCAGCGAGGTGGGCTATGGCATCAATACCTTCGAGCGCTTGCTGAACTTCTGATGCATTGCGGATGTCGCCCAGTAAAAATTCAAAATCAGGGTTCAGCATCAATTCGTACAATGAATCGCCTCCAAATTTTAAACTATCGAAACCACGTACTTTAAATCCTTTGCTTAATAACTGGCGAACCAAAACAGAACCTATATAGCCTGCAGCTCCTGTAACCAATACCTTCATAATAGTGTAAGATTTTACGCTGTAAAGTTAAGGGATAAGAGAGGTTTATACATTATTTTATGATACAGGCAGGGTTGCCCACCACTTTTACATTATCGGGTATATCTCTGATAACCACTAAACAAGCCCTTACGGTAACATTTTTACCAATGCCGATATTTTCTTTTATCACCGATTTAGCGCCAATAAAACTGTTTTCCCCTACACTAACATTTCCACATACCACCGCCCCTGCCCCGATAAGAACAAAATTGCTAATCTTACCTTCGTATCCTATAAATACCATGTTGGCAGGTATGGTTTGAGGATTTCATTTGTAATAAGAATTTATTCCAAATATTGCTCTCCAGCAGTTCTTAAAGTTTTGGAAAGTGATTGATATAGCTTCTGTTAATGATATCTTCCATTGTAAACTTATAGATCTGTTCATCAACTTCCAGGTATGCCCAGGGTTGCAGGTAGGTGGTGGCCTTTATTCTTCTTTCTATTTCTTCCCTATCCATATCTGTGGTCAAACGGCAAAGCTCATTGAGCTCTTTTCGGAGATAGGGCTGACGTAGCCATTTTTCAGTGGATGCGGGTAAATTTTCTCCGTTCATGAGGAGGTATAATAGCTCATAAAATGTATAGAGTATCTCACTATAGCATCGTTGGGTAATGGAATAAACCGTATCATTTTCAAAAACAGGAAATCGCTTTACAGCAACTATATCGCCGGTGTCTACTTTTGCTTCCATATGGTGGCAGGTTATTCCAAAAACATCGGCATTATTATAGATGGCAAAATTAGTGCAGCCAATACCGGGATATTCTGGTGGACCGGGATGAAAATTTATTGCCGCCATTGATGCATTGTCTAAAACAGCTTTTGGAATGATCCATTGTGACAGGTACGAAATTAGCAAATCGCCTTTCCATTCAAAAAGTTCTTTAGGAAATGGCTCATTCCGGGTGCTATGAAAAATAACCGCTTCCGGATAATGTAAAAGAATAAAAGCTGCTGCCATTGAAGAAAACTCATCATTGGCTTTGCAAATAAATAAAATACTGAGGTCAGCTTTCTTATTCTCTTTCATTTTGCTATTATGATTGATTACAAAAGTTATATTATTTCACCTTAATAATTGTCCATAGTTTTCCAATATCACTTCGTGTATCCGTTCACGGTCATATAAATCAGCTATTTTTTTATGAAGATCATGGGCAATTTTTGACACCTCATCTGTATTTTCTATTGCATACTTCAATTTATCATAAAGGTCAATTTCATTCGTCACTTTAAAAACCAGTCCTGTTTCGTTGTGCCTGATGATATCTGTATTACCCGGGATATCAGAACAAACCACCGGAAGTTGCATTGCCCCTGCCTGCAAAATTACATTTGGAAATCCTTCTCTGTGGGATGGATGCACAAAAATGTGGGCTAACGACATATAATATTCTACTGAATCACTCCACTTAACATGAACAATGGAAATATCTCTCTCAATGATCTCCATCGTTTCGGTGCGCAGTGGATCTAACAGAGGTTCAAACGGGCCCACAAGGATAAGTTGCAACGGAAATGATTTTTTCAATTGCTGAAACACGCTGATCAATTCTTCAATACCCTTATCTTTTACCATTCTGCCTACACATAGAATTTTCAATGCCGATGATGCTGGTATTGTTGCAGCAATCTTTTCCAGCATATCTTTCTGTAAATTATTTTTTGAAAATTTTTTAAGGTCAACGCCATTCGACGATCCGTTACCTATCACTTTCAATTTATTTTTTCCGGTAAGATTTTGGGATAAGATGAAATTCATCATCGAATTGCTATTGGGCCAAACATGGTTAGCTGCACCGTAAGTAAGCCTTTCGGTAAAAACTAGTAATTTCCGTTTGAAACCTTTTTCTATCATCAATGGCAATCCGGCAACAGTATGTATCCGTATCTTGACACCGGCACTTTTTGCAGCCAGCATTCCTAACAATCCTGCCTTGGGCGTGTGGGTATGAACAATATCGGGACGGTATTTCCTGATAAGCTTTCGCAGTTTGAAAAAATGAACAAGATCCTTAAATGGAGTGATCTTTCTGGTCATTGGAACGATAATGTGTTCGCAACCTTCATTCCTGATCACATCGTCACGCTCAATTCCATCGGCACTGATCAAAATAACATTGTACCCGTGTTCCCGCATGAAACGAGGCTGGCCTGCCAACAGCACTTTAAAAGCCATGGGTACTGTTGTAATTCGTATGATCGTTTTACACATGATGGATTACTTATTCAAATAAACTTTTGCATACCATACTTCCATGCAAAATAACGTCCACAAAATTTTTGCCCTTTTTTCTGATGGTACCTTTATCGAATTATTCAATAATTTATGGGTAAATGCCGGATCAACCAGATTACGGTTAAGGGCAGTTGCAGCCGTTAAATAACCATGAATCATTTCTTTTAATTCAGTATCCACCCAGTTTTTTAAAGGTATTTCAAAACCTCTCTTCGGTTGATTGATCAGGATTTCGGGTAAATATTTTTTGGCAAGATTGCGAAGTAAAAACTTTGTTGTGCCACCATATATTTTGTATTTGTCGCTCATTCCGGGTGCATATTCCAATAATTCCTTACCCAAAAAAGGACTTCTCCCTTCCAGCGAATTAGCCATGGTTGCAATATCCATTTTTACCAACAAGTCGCTGAAAAGATTGGTATCAAAATCCATATTCATGATCTTTTTCAATCCGCTCATAGGAGAATCAGCAATAACGTTGAAGTTAGAACGCATTTGTTGCAGATAATCAAATGATGGAGTGCTTATATATTTTTCATAATCTTCGAAAATATCCAACCCGGCAGATAAATAAATTTCCAAACTCGATTTTGAAGCAAATGAAGCAAGTCGATATAAATAATTATACTTTGATTTTTTATTTACCGGCATTGGGAGGAAATTCCTTATCAAACCGGCTGACTTATTTATCAGCCTATTTTTAATGAAAAAATCGTACTTCGAAAAGGGTACATACCGACGGTACCCGCCAAATAATTCATCAGCGCCATCGCCATTCAGTATTACTGTAACATGTTTTTTCGCTTCCTTACTCACATAATAAGAAGGAATGGCAGAACTGTCGAAAAAGGGTTCTCCATAATTGCACAATATCTTTTCAACATCATTCTTAAGATTTAAGAAAGAAATTTTTATTTCAGTATGATGAGTATGATATTTTTCAGCAACCAATTTTGCAAGGGGAGCTTCATCGTATTCACCCGCAAAGGAAACGGTGAAGGTTTTCAAATTGCTGTTGTACTTACTTGCAATGGCAGTGGCTAGTCCGCTATCAATTCCACCGCTCAGGAAGCAGCCAACTTCCAGATCACTCGATTCAAGTCTGCGCTTTACTGCCTGGTTAAGCAAGAAGTCGGTTTTTTCAATACTTTCTTCAAAGCTATCCGGGTTTTGTTTTACATATTGATCATGGATGTTCCACCACCTGTACTCCCTAACTTCAAGAGTATGGCAATTGATGTTGAGATAGGTTCCGGCAGCCAATTCTTTTACATTGCGGTAAGGGGTATGGTTTCTGTAAAAAACCCCAAGCCGCAGGTAATGGTAAAAATTTGCTATTTCCATTTCTAACGGCAACTGACTTTTTAAGCCGTTGAGTTCACTGGCAAACACAATTTTTTCTGAATCCTGATAAAGGTAAAGTGGTTTTTTTCCTGCCCTGTCTCTTGCCAAAAAGAGGGTTTTCAGATGGCTGTCGTAAATAGCGAAAGCAAACATGCCATCCAGTAAATGGAGCATTTCGGCGCCCATTTTTTCGTATAGCAACAAAAGAGTTTCCGTATCGGAATAGGAATTACCAATTAATCCAAGTGAAATACGGATTTCCTGATGATTATAAATTTCTCCGTTGAAAATGATGGTATACCTGTTGCGGAGCTGCATGGGTTGTTTCCCCCCACCAATATCAAGAATCGATAAACGGAGGTGATAAAAATCTACCCGGTCGACGGAAAAACTATTTTGTTCATCGGGCCCACGATGAAGCATCACCTCACGAAGCACGTTGTAATTGAGCTTGAAATTTACGGCACCGGCAATACCACACATCTTATGAAAAATTAGATGAGGCAAAATAAGTTCATATTGTTGAATGCAGTATGATTATTTAGGACAAATTTGTTTGCCATGCTTCCCGGATAAACCATATTAACTACTGATGAATTTTTTTGATTATGCCGTTTTTGTAATTTATATCATCATCTTATATCTACTGTTTGCATGGTGGAGGAAAAAAAAGACCCGCTGCTCAGGAAACATCATCTGCAGGGATTCTAGTTAATAAAATTCCTATACTTCCATTTTTTACCAACGGCATGTTATTCATTCTTTAATTCAACAACAAGCTAAAAAATAAGCCCGGCATGATAGCCGGGCAATTTGTGGTTTGAGGGTACTTATGATAAAAATTATGCGGTAGCTGTTTTAGAGCCGTTATCCATACGTGGAAAAAAAATGTTGTAATATAAAGTTTTGATAGGTGCAAGAAAAAGGGCTGAGAAAGAAAGAGCCTGTTGTGCCTGCATCTTCGTCAATATGGTTTGTGGTGTTGCCTTATAATTGCCTTTGAGGGCATCAACCATGGGCCAAATGATGAAATTGAGTTTTCGCAGCTTATCCGTTTTCTGGAACAACACTACCAATCCGGAAAATGCAATAATGAAGGCGAAATAATGAGCCAGTGCAAGTGGTTTGTTTGCACACTTTGATTGTAAAATCTGAAACCGGTTCCTTACATAATAATACATCTTCCACGAACTTTTACAATCCCAATCATGTTTGTAGGTATATCCTGATGCGGGATGATAATGCACACTTCGGGTGATTGTCTTCACCGGAATCTGATAACGTTTTACAATCCGGTAATAGTACTCGGTTTCATCTCCCCATAAATAAAGCTGTGCATTCGGTGTACCTACTTTGGCAATAATGGTTCGATGAATCAGTGTTCCGTTGAAAGGATGGCCGATGCCTTCAATTACCTCTTCCTTCACCTCATCGATGCTTGAATAATTCCTTGTATTCCAAACAAACGATTTCCGGTCTTGTTTGTCAATTACTGCACAATTCAGTAATGTCCGTTCATGGCCTTCGTGTTTGAGGAGCATTTCCAAGGCATCCTGAGCCGGGTATCCGTCGTCCTCCATACACCAGATCCAGGCAAAATCATTTTTGTATGCCCAGTTGATTCCGATATGGAAACCCCCTGCAGATCCTACATTTTGTTGGGTGATATGAAAGAGGTCTGGTTGGCTATCAAGCCATACAGCAGTATTATCAGTACTGCCATTATTCACTACAAGAATAGCATCTGGCTTTCGGGTTTGCGCATGTAGTGCATGTATACATTCCTGAAGCAGTTGCTGGTGATTATGAGAAACAACCAGTGCAATCACTTTCTCCATAGGGTAGGTTTAGGTTTTTTGTAGGTTTATGGTATCCCTTTAACGCTGCCCATTGTGGCTTATTGTACAAATAACAAATTGTATTTTAGATGGAGTGAAAGTGGCAGCTGATATTCGTAAATCTGCCTCGTAATATTACGTGGTTGTATCGGTATTTGAAAAAACTAAAAGAGGTCCCTTTGCTTTCCAGCATCGGTGAAATTTATGGGTGAACTGCTGCTCTAAAATACGCTGCTCAATTTCCTCTTCAAAGCAAGGTAATGATGCACCGGTGATAAAACCGGTGGAAAATTATGATAGGGTACAGCATTCTGTGTTATCAGGCAATGTTGAATTAATCTTTTACCCTAAATAGCATTTGATTGATAAGCAACCGCATATGAAAGCTCTAATGGGTACCTTGTTAGCCATGCTGGGCGATACCTTGTATGGAACGATTTTGCCCCGCTCAAATGCGCCGGTGAGCCCATCAAAAGAAATGAACAGGGTATACCTATCCGTTAGTTTAATCATGAACCCATCCATTTTTTATACCATAGCTGAAACATCAAAAGATACCAGAATAAGCTATTATAATTCCTGTCGCCTTTGAAAAACTGTTGCATGATATGATGCACTGCAGTTTGGTTGAACAACCCATGTTTTGCAAAGGCGGCATCACTCATAAATTCATCTGCATAGTGCTTTAAATCATTGCGCAACCAATCGAATACCGGTACCCCAAAACCCATCTTAGGCCTTTCCATGATTTTTTTGGGCACATAATCATGTACGATATTTTTTAATAAATACTTTTTGTTTCCGCCTTTCATTTTTAGCGATTCAGGCAGTTGGGCAGCAAACTCAATGATGCGATGATCAAGTAGCGGCTCCCTTCCTTCGAGGGAAATACTCATGCCGGCCCGATCTACTTTAGCCAGGATATCATCGGGCAGGTAAGTTTTATAATCTACTGCCAGCAACTGATCGAGTGTGCCGAGATCTTTCCGCAACAGGTGAGCAGAATTGAAAAATGAATCCGGATGTGCAGTTGGTTGTTTAAGCAAATCAATCATCTGTTCATCGGTATATACCTGCGACAACAACTGATCGAGTATATGCGTAACTGTGAGTTTATCTTCCTTCAACAGTTTTGAAAAACGAGCCTTTTTAATGGGTACCGCTTTATTACCGGTTATCTTAATGAGCCAATCGTTAGGAATGTATCGAAGCAGGCTGCCAGCAGGATTACGGATGAAGGTGGGAAATTGTTTTATCTTGTTATAAAAATCAAGGGCAAGCGGGTATTTATTGTAGCCGGCAAAAATCTCATCCCCGGCATCAGCACTTAAAGCAACGGTAACCTGCTGGCGGGCCAGGCGGCTTACCAGAGTAGTAGGTATGATGGAGGAATCGCCAAATGGTTCATCGCAATAGAACGGGATATCCGGAATGATATCCTGCGCTTCTTTGGTGGTGCAATAATGCTCTGTATGGTCGGTTCCTAAATGATTCGCCACTTTGGCTGCATAAATCGCTTCATTGTGGTCCTCTTCATGAAAGCCTATAGTGAATGTTTTTAGTTTTTCCGTTTGATTGGCTTGCAATAAAGCAGTTACGGCAGTGCTGTCGTAACCACCACTGAGAAAAACACCAACCGGCACATCAGCCACCATGCGGTATTTACAAGCAGAGATTAATAGTTTTTCAAGGCTTTGTTGGGCTTCTGCTTCTGAAATGTCAATTTTGGGTTGATTATAAAAATGATACACATCCCAGTAAGGTCTGATTTCGAAAGAGCGGTTGAGTAAGGAGAAATGCAACAGGTGGCCAGGTAGTAATTTGTGGCTGTGGTTGAAAATAGCTAATGGCGCCATGATATAACCATATTGCAAAAACTGATGCAATGCTTGTTGGTTGATGGCTTTTTTGAAACGGGGATGCTGATGAAAACTTTTTAATTCGGATGCAAAAAGGAAAAGCCCTTCGTGCCAGTAATAATAAAATGGCTTTACACCGGCTCGGTCGCGAAAACAAAAAATGGCTTCCTGTTGTTTGTCATAGATCACAAAAGCGAACATGCCAATAAAATGTTCCATCATCTTTTCGCCCCAGGCTTCCCAGGCATGAAGGATCACTTCGGTATCTGATTGGGTATGGAATTGATGGCCTTCCTGCAGCAATAATTCTTTTATTTCACGGAAATTATAAATTTCACCATTGAAAATAATTGCAAATTCTTTATACCACATCGGCTGAGATGCAGCTGCACTTAGGTCGATAATAGAAAGCCGGCGATGCCCGATACCCAGATCGCAATCCGGCAAACGCTCAAAAGCATAACCACTGCCATCAGGCCCCCGGTGTGCAAGGATATCGGTGCATTGCTTTAAGATTTCGGGAGAGGAACTGTGTTGATAGTCGATAAATCCGGCAATGCCGCACATGAAATATTATTTTTAGAACTGCTAAATTAAGGAATAAGTATTTGTGGCTTACTAATACCGATTGGACAAACAATATAGTCCAATATCGGCTATCGCCTCATTGTACTAGTTGTTTGATACCATCGGCATATAAGATTTATAAAATATTGGTATATTCTATAAATCACATTGGTATAACATGCCCAATCGATGATTCCCCTTTCCGCTTTACCAGTTGATAGATCGGGGGTTAAAAATGCAATTTTCAATTCATCGTGGTTTTGTTCAATCACCTTCATGCATGCATCTTCAATTTATGAGTAATAAAAAAATTACGCCAGTATTTACCGGATAGCCCCAAAGCACATAACAATACTACCATATAAGAGCACAAATTGGCAACGGCTGCTCCTATTGCCCCAAAACTGCTGATGAAAAAATAATTGAACAATAAGCTGCACGCTATACAAATTACCGATAAGGTAAGAATCTTCTTTTTTTCTTTATAGTAAAGCAGAAAGGAATAAAAGAAATAGGCAATCGTCCAAACAAAATAACCTATACAAAGCAAGAAAGCATATTGAAGGGCGGAATGATACTTTTCATTGATAAAATAATGATACGCCAGTGGCATAAAAATAATCACCAGTAAAGTACCCATTATCATTACGCCGATGTATAACCGAAATAATTTTTTGATCAATTGATAATCAGCTTCCGGAGCAGAGAGTTGCTGATAAATTCTTGGAAATACATATTGCAGCAATGCGGAAGAAAGAACAATTATGATTGAGCCGAATGTTGTAGCAATACTGTAGATTCCAACTGTTTCATTGTTATCGGTGGTGTGGGCAGATAGGAAAAATTTATCAGATGAGCCCATGCAAAAGATACTTACCTGCATCAGCATAATGGGCAAAGCATAGATTAATTCGTTACGGATAAAACTCTTTCTCACTTTTCCAAACAAATAGCCCTGTTTGTACATATACACGAAACCGCAGAAACTGATTACAGCGTAAGCGAATATTATCCCGCTTAAACGACCCTGCCATCGCAGCGCAAAAACCACCACCAGGAGAACGGAAAGGCCCAGTTCCAGCATGATTTTCAACAGGTTTGCCCTGAAATAGATACCCGGCTTCTGGTTGTTGCGTACGAGTCCGAAAAACTGTTCATGGCAAAATGTAAGGAAGGTGATGAAAGGAATCAACCAAATAAAAGGCTCCGGGAAACCGTAACGGTCAATCAAGGTATGCCTGAAAAAATACAATGCCATCGTGGCAATCAAACTTACCATCATCGACATGGCAAATCCGGTAGTGAATAAATCGCGGAACTGTTCTTTTGGCAATTTGAAAAAATCTGCACCGGTTGAATGGATAATTCCCATTGAAACAAATGGCATAAGAAAAAGGATACTGGTACTGAATAGACTCAGCAAACCATTTTCGGAGGGCGTAATATAATATGGATTCGTAAAAATGAATAAGAGTAAGAAAGATGCACCCTTGGCTAAAAAATTAGTTCCGGTATAAATACCAATCTGCCTTATGGAAGGATGCCGGAGTTGTTGAAATAAACTTTTGATGAACCGCATCATGACTTTGTTTTTAATGCGGTACTTTATTGCAGATGATATCAAAATGATAATCTTTGTATTGATTGGCGTAACTCGAGTTTACCTTAACTGGTACAAGTTTACCGGTATAACCAAGCTCTTGTAAAAAGGTAAGTAAAAGTGTCGCCGAAGCGCCTTGCTCAGGGAGGTTTTTATCATCGAGCTCAATAGATAAAAGGGGTACAAATCGGTTCATTGTTGTAATTAATCGCCTTAGCACATTCAGGTATCTTGTTTTAACAGAAAGTTGTTTCCTCAATACAAACGGCTAACCTCATTATTATCCAGTTGATAGGTTTGTCCACTTTCGCTGCAAATAGCCCTTTGATGCTGATCAAATCGCAATTTTTGTCCGTACTCACTCATCCACCCGCTCTGCCTCGCCGGGTTTCCCACCACCAAAGCATAAGGCGGTACATTTTTGGTAACTACGGCTCCGGCACCAATAAAAGCATAACAGCCGATTTCAATTCCACATAAGATGGTTGCATTGGCGCCTAATGTTGCCCCTTTGCGTATGATGGTAGATTTGAATTCATGCTTTCTGCTGATTGCACTTCGGGGATTGATTACATTGGTTAATACAATACCGGGACCAAGAAACACATCATCTTCACAGGTAACGCCTTCATAAACGCTTACATTGTTTTGTACCCGAACATTATTGCCCAGGATTACTCCTCTTCCAACTACCACATTCTGGCCAAGGTTGCAGTTTTTGCCGATTACTGCCCCCGGCATGATATGAGAAAAATGCCAGATTTTGGTTCCTTCCCCAATGGTACAACCTTCGTCAATCAACACAGATGGATGGGCAAAATAGGACATGGTTAACTGTTTACTATTTTATGAAGATATTCGCCGTAACCACTTTTTTGCAGTTTCCCTGCCAGTGATTGCAATTGCTCTTTGCTGATAAAACCCATACGCCAGGCAATTTCTTCGGGACAACCAATTTTCAGTGCCTGACGTTTTTCGATGACCCTTACATATTCACCGGCATCGTGCAGCGAATCAAAAGTACCGGTATCCAGCCAGGCAAAACCCCGGTTGAGGGTGACTACTTTTAATCTTTTCTGCTGCATATACACCCGGTTCACATCGGTGATTTCATATTCACCACGGGCACTTGGGGCGATTTCTTGGGCAATTTTCACCACTTCATTATTGTAAAAGTATAAACCCGGAACGGCATAGCTGCTTTTAGGTTTTGCGGGTTTTTCTTCGATACTGATGGCATTGAATTGGGCATCAAATTCCACCACACCATATCGTTCAGGGTCGCTAACCGGATAAGCAAAAATTACAGCACCTTCCGGTTCAGTAGCTTCTTGCAGCATTTGGCTGAATCCGCTGCCATAAAAAATATTATCACCTAAAACCAATGCTACCGAATCGTTTCCAATAAAAGAAGCGCCAATTACAAATGCCTGTGCCAGTCCATTTGGCTTTTCCTGTGCTGCATAGGAAATTTCGCATCCCCACTGACTGCCATCGCCAAGTAAGCGTTGAAATTGGGATTGGTCTTCAGGAGTGGTAATCACCAATATCTCTTTAATACCGGCCAGCATGAGGGTACTGAGCGGGTAATATATCATGGGCTTATCATAAATCGGCATCAATTGTTTGCTGATGCCTATGGTAATGGGGTAAAGCCTGGTACCGGACCCGCCGGCGAGGATGATTCCTTTCATGAAAAAAAATTATAAATGCGCTTGTTGATGCAATTTACAAAATCGAAGTTAGGGAATGTTGAATAATGAATATTGAACAAGGAATGTTGAACAAGGAAAGTTGAATTTATATGTGTATGGCCACGAAGGAGCGAAGACACGAAGATAAATGTGGAATTTCGATTAAGGAATGTTGAATGCTGAAGTAAGAAAAATATTTTAGAAAAGTGAATTAATTTTCAATTTTACTTTTAAGAATGGAATCTTTTTGAAATTGATGATAATAAACTCCTGTTATTGAATCTAATTCAGAACTGGTTCTATACTTTAACGCATAATTCAACATTACTTTTCTTCCCTCTATATCCCCACTAAGGTAAGGACGTTTCATAAAGTCGTTACTAAGTCGAAAAGCTATATTAGAAATTGCTGTATCGAAATTTAACCAGTCAAAATTTGCAGTTTCAGATGCGTCTTTCTTTAAACAGCATTCAACAAATTCTTTTCCATACATCTTAGTAAGTATATTGCTAAATACCATATTCTTAAAATTGCTTGCCCATTTGCCTTCGTTGTATAAAATAACCATCTTATCTACTTTTTGCTCTTGTATTTTGGTAGACGAAGTACAAGAAAAAACGAACATAGATATAAGTAATAAATACTTCATAACTAATGGTTTAAAAATGACTTTATTGTAAATTCCACACGTCGCAATAGTATATAGTTTCTGGATCTGCAAAATGGCAATTCCCAATACAAGTAGCATCGCTATAGAGCATATCACAATGACCTGATGCCCATTCTGGGTTAGTTACAATTGTATATATCCCTTTTTTACCAAGTAATAATGTAGGGAGATTTTCTCCGTTTAAACCAATCTGAGAAGTATTAAAATGGCTAGCATTTGAATTGTTATATTCTCCTATTGCTACGTTTGGATTTGCACATCCAAAGGTTTTTCGCATCCATCTATTAAGGTTCGCTGCTCCTAAAAAGTAATATTTATTGTCACCCCCTTTAAATGTTTTATTTGGAATATTGGGTATTGTAATTCCGGAATAATTTAATGCTCTTGACATTCTCAAAGCACAGGCATTATCATATGCATTGTCATTATTTGGGTTATTATCATTCAAAACACCATCTCGTAAGGCCTTAATATCACCACCGACATAATTATATACATCAGGCGCCAACATATTACCACCATTACTAGATTTAGGATACGCAGCTTCAAAGCTAGCCCAAGTTGGTAAACTTTGTGGTGGGTAAATATTGTTCGGATTATCCCAATAATTTGAATCATAATCTCCATCTTCGCCTTCCGAAGATCCCATAAATTGATTCTGAAATGATACAATATTTACTAAAGGATTTTGTATCAAATAATTAATCGCCCATTCCCCAAATGCTACCCCTCCAAAATCATTCAAGTAATTCACATCACTAAACCACAAATTCAAAAATTCCGGATGCTGTGAGTAATTGGTATTAAAAAGCAAATAACTGCTTTCGGCTCTCATTTTACTGATATGGAATCGCACCTTTTGCTCCGCATTTAAGATAGTACTTGAATGT
>Ga0208853_1000076_pt1 | contig 27124 bp, 23 predicted proteins | sample LakMenEpi03Oct11_FD_150667 | JGI IMG/M metagenome (GOLD analysis project Ga0208853, IMG submission 150667) | Freshwater microbial communities from Lake Mendota, WI - 03OCT2011 deep hole epilimnion (SPAdes) | ecosystem: Environmental > Aquatic > Freshwater > Lake > Epilimnion/Euphotic zone ... | reverse complement strand
AGGCCGACTGCAGCGGGCCCGGCAGGAAGGCAGTGGCAGAACCAAAATGTACGATGGTGTCAGCGGTCAGGTGCAAATCTTCAAGATCAGTTGAACTAAGCTGTCCGTCGGCACCCCTGCTGAACACAAAATCCCGTTCTCCATTTTCCATTAATGAAACGAAGGCGAGCGTAGTAAAGTGATGCGGATCTGTCAGCAGCCATCGGGTATCTACACCAAAGTCATTGAGTACTGTTCGCAGGTGATGCCCGAATGGATCATTCCCCACTTTAGCAGCAATAGATACTTGTCCACCCAATGCCGCGATGGCAGCTGCCACGTTCGTTGGTGCGCCGCCGGCTTTTTTCAAAAAGTGATTGCCCTCCGATAAAGCAGTTCCTTTATCAGTGCAAATCATATCTATTAAAGCTTCCCCAATGCAAACAATACTCATATTACATTCTTTTTAAAAAACATCAATCGACAGCTGCTGTTAGTTATAAATTCACCTCCCCCTCCGCGGGTTGGGTGGGTTTGATCAGAAATGTCGCAGCAGCAGCTATCAATAACAATACACCGGCAAAGGAGATGGCATTCCTTGGGTCATTGCCCAAGTGATTTTTTAAGATATAGCCGAAAGTAGTTGTTTGAATGATCATTGGAATAACAATCATCATATTGATGATACCCATATAAACCCCATACCTTTCTTTGGGTATGTCGTGCACGACCATCAGGTACGGAACCCCCATCATACTGGCCCAGGCAATGCCGAAAGCAGTAACCGGCAGCAGCAGCATATATTGATTACTCATTTGCGGATAGGCCAGTAGGCCTAAGCCGGCAATGATCAAACAAATCAGGTGAACATACTTAGGGGTATATTTTTTTGCCAGAAATACCAAGCCAAAGGCAGATAGAAAAGTAACGATGTTTGACCAGCCACTGACTAGTCCGGCCCAGGAAACCGCTTCTTTATAGGCAGCAGGATTATCTGCTGGTGTTGCATTCCAAACACTGAGGGCGATACTCTTGGAAGTATTTTGCCAATAGCAGAAAAGCGCATACCACTGAAACAGATACACCAGTGCCAATTGCCACATGACCATCGGCATGTGACGGATGGCTGCACCTATCTCGATGAAGGGTGTAAAGATGTTGATCTTTTCTTTTTTTAATGCTGCCAGCTCTTCTTCGGTAGGTGGAATCTCGGGGGTGGTTGTAATGGACCAGCCAACAGAAGTGATCGAGCAAAGGGATCCTAAAAAGAAAGAAGCGAAAACCCAATAGGGAATCTTCCCGTGCGATTGTTGTAGGAAATCTATTTTCTGAAAGAAAAACAAAGAAAGGTTGGCCAGCGTAATACCGAGACCGGTAAAAAAGCTTTGGGTTAAAAATCCGGTGGGCATCTGACTGGCGGGCAACTTATCGGCAATAAAAGCCCTATAAGGTTCCATGGCCGTATTGTTGGCTGCATCTAATACCCAGAGCAGACCAGCAGCCATCCAGAGTGAGCTGCTAAAGGGATAGATGAACAAGCAAAGACTACAAAACAAAGCACCGATAAAGAAATAGGGCTTGCGCCTTCCCCAGCGTGGATGCCAGGTTTTATCACTCATGGCGCCAATGATTGGCTGAATCAATAAGCCCGTTACCGGACCAGCAAGGTTCAAAAGGGGGATCTCCTCCGGTTGAGCTCCCAAAAAATCATAGATGGGGTTTATAGCAGTTTGTTGTAAGCCAAAACTATACTGAATACCGAAGAATCCCACATTCATATTGATGATCTGGAGGAAGCTCAGGCGGGGTTTGAAGCTCATGGTGTTGAAGATTGGGTGACCCTAAAATAGCAATTAGTACTTGAAATTATTCAGAATGTTTAGCATCAGGAAAAGACTTTTAATTTTGAAGAATAGCGTGGTTAAAAATCTTTTCAATAAAAACATTCCAACTGCCAGCGAAGGATTTAACAATATGTGTTTTCACAGGCATTCTTTACTTATGAAATAAATTTCGTATATTCCCCTTATAATCAATTAATATGAAACATCTTATCATCCTTCTTCTGGTTTGTTCATGCTTATCATTGAACTCCTATGGACAGTCAAATAAAATGATTGCACTGAAAGAATCCATACAGCAATTACACAATGCCATGTTGTCTGGAGATGGTGCAAAGTTGGATGAACTGACTTTTGATGCCCTCACTTATGGACACTCCGAAGGAAAAATTGAAGGGAAAGACTCATTGATTCATCATTTGGTAACCGGAGAGACAGATTTCATTTCTATGGAAGCAGGCGATCCGGCCATCCTTATCTCGAAGCGAAAAGCTTGGGTAAGATTGAATTTGAAAGCAGAGATTACTGATAAAGGGAACAGGATGAGTGTAGATTTAAAAGTATTGTATGTTTGGATACGGGAGAATGGAAAGTGGAAACTGTTTGCCAGACAAGCCGTAAAAATGAATTCCTGAATATAAGAGTTATAAGAAAAAATTTATAGCAAAGAGGATGTGAGTATGAATGAAAAGAATAAAGTGATTTCTATCCATCCTTCCGATAATGTGCTGGTAGCTCTCCAAGATTTATCTGCCGGTTCTGTCATTACTCACCATGGAATTACAATTACGCTGGTAGAAGATATTCCCGCCAAACACAAATGCTTCCTTCAAGACATGCCTGCTGGCGCGGACGTGTACATGTATGGTGTATTGGTTGGAAAAACAACTCAGCCGGTAACCCGTGGCAGTCGTGTTACCGTTTTCAATACAGCGCACGCAGCTTCTGCCTATCAATGGAATGCAGTGGGAGGAACATGGACGCCACCTGATGTGCATCGATTTGCCAATCGAACTTTTTTAGGCTACCCTCGTTCAGATGGCAGGGTAGGTACAGCGAACTACTGGATATTTATTCCAACCGTTTTCTGTGAAAATCGCAACCTCGATGTTATTCGGGAAGCACTGCATGATCAGTTGGGATACTCTGTTACCAATAAGTATAAGCAGCAGACAAAAAAAATAATTGACCATTTCATACAGACAGGTAATATTGATGATGTAGATTTATCACCTACCACATCTGCTAACAAACAGGATAATCGATTATTCAAGCAGGTGGATGGTATTAAATTCCTGAATCACCAGGGCGGTTGTGGAGGTACCCGTCAGGATGCAGCCACCCTGAGTAATTTACTGGCAGCCTATGCCGATCACCCAAACGTGGGTGGTATCACCCTGCTAAGTTTAGGATGTCAGCACCTGCAGACAGACCAATTACTTGCTGACATAAAAAAAAGAAATCCGGCCTTCGATAAGCCCTTGTTGGTTTTCGAGCAGCAGCAGTCTGTCAGTGAAGAGCAATTGATAGGCGAGGCAATTGTCGCAACTTTTCGCGGACTGGTAGAAATCAATCGCATTGAAAGAAAGCCCGCACCATTGAGCCAGCTTTGTATTGGCGTAAAATGCGGTGGCAGCGATGGTTTCAGTGGTATATCTGCCAACCCGGCTGTTGGATACTGTGCCGATTTGTTGGTAGCACTGGGCGGAAAAGTATTGTTGGCGGAGTTTCCTGAGCTATGTGGAGCAGAGCAACAATTGTTAGACCGCACGATTGAAAAATCCCATGCCGAAAAATTCATTCAATTGATGGAGGAATACAATCGCGCGGCTCAAAGGGTTGGCTCTGGTTTCGACATGAATCCCTCGCCGGGGAATATCCGCGATGGATTGATTACTGATGCCATGAAAAGCAATGGGGCTGCATTAAAAGGTGGAACATCTCCTGTGGTGGACGTTCTTGATTATACAGAACCCGCTACCAGGCCCGGTCTTAGTCTGGTTTGTACGCCCGGGAATGATGTTGAAGCAACCACCGGAAAGGCTGCCAGCGGTGCGACGCTAATTTTATTTACTACCGGTTTGGGAACCCCTACCGGCAACCCGGTATGCCCTACTATTAAACTGTCAACACATTCGGCATTGGCTCAGCGAATGCCTGATATCATCGACATCGATACCGGGGGCATTATCAGCGGCGAAAAAACGATCGCCCAAATGGGGGAGGAGATTTTAGCGTACTGCATACAGGTAGCCAGCGGAAACAGTACACCCAAAGCTGTGTTATTGAATCAAGACGATTTCATTCCCTGGAAGCGGGGTGTAAGTTTGTAACCTAAGTGCCATCATTCTAATCGTATGAGAATATTATTAAGCATTCTTTTTTATTGGGGTTTCCACCTGTTGCCGGCCTATGCTCAGCCTAAGACGACGATATCCGTCACCGATATTCCCGCAGAACAAAAAATTATCGTTACAGTCAATGGCCAGCTATTTACGCAGTTGCTATATGCCGACACGCTTTCAAAGCCTGTTTTATTTCCCATTTTGGCAGCGGATGGTCTTCCCATCACAAGAGGCTTTCCGCTTGCGCCACGCCCCGATGATCCCACCGACAATCCGCAACAGTTGGGTATGTGGATGAATTATGAGAAGGTAAATGGAATAGATTTTTGGAATAACTCATCTGCCATTCCTCAGGAAAAAAAACAGCTGTACGGGCTAATCAAAATAAAACAAATCTTACAGGTGTCTGGTGGCGAAAATGGTATGTTGGAATATTCTGCTGACTGGATTAATCAAGCCGGGCAGGTTTTATTGCAGGAAAAAACGAAGCTTATGTTTTTTCAGGAGAAGCAAGTACGGTGGATTGATCGGGTCACCGAACTTACAGCAGCTACCATGATCAGTATGCCTGATGCGGCAGATGGATTATTGGCCTTGCGGGTAGCACATGAACTTGAGTTGCCAGTCAGCGAAATGACAGAGTACAAAGACGGTAACGGCAATGTCACCCGGGTTCAAAGGACAAAAGATCAAACTGTCACCGGTGATTATATTACGTCGACAGGAAAGAAGGGTGATGCAGCCTGGGGCTCCCGTGGCAACTGGTGTATGTTATACGGTAGGCGTGCCGGTACACCTATCAGTATTACCATGATCGATCATGCTTCCAATCTTGGTTACCCTACTTATTGGCATGCCCGTAAAAATGGACTCTTTGCGGCAAATCCCTTTGGACAAAAAATTTTTTCCAAAGGAGCCGAGAATTTGAATTTTAAAATGCTGAAGGGAAAATCTATCCGTTTTCAATATCGAACCGTTATTACTGCCGGGCTGCCTGTTCCTTTTACCGGTGGTATCGAAAGATGGGTGCAATCATTTGAAAGTATCCGATGATGGAGGTGCTTCCTTACAATCGATAGCGAGATAATTGTAATTTCGCCATTCATATTGAAGGCATGCAACTCAATGTAACCTACCAGAAGTCAAAAGTCTTACAAGCGCTGCGCTATCATTTTATTCAGCGAACTGAGGTTAGGGTTCTCATGATATTGGTGAATGTGTTTGCGATTGTTGCCGCAGCACTTTTTTATTGGAAAATCATCCGACCGGAACCTTTCCTGCTCGGGTCTTTGATCTGGTTGGGTATGATGGCGGCTTTCTGGTACATCATGCCCAGATCTATTTATGCCCGCTCAGCGATTTTCAAGGATTCTTTTGTCATGCGCTTTATCGAAGATGAAGTTTGGCTGGAGAATGATAGGGGGCGGGCAAACTGGCCCTGGGCATCTTTCAGCCGTTTTTTTGAGAGTCCCCATTTTTTTCATCTCTATTTCAATCCTCGCTCTTTTTTTCTTTTACCCAAGGATGAAATGTCGCAGGAGCAATTACATGAAATGAGGGCGTTGCTGAGAAAAAAAATCGGCGACTAATATCAGAGATTTTTTTCCATGATATAGTGGGGTATCGTCACTTCCGTGAATTCATCGCTGCAGATGTGGTAGCCGCTTTTTTCATAAAATCCGACGGCCGATTTTCTGGCGTGCATGGTCAAACGGTTGTATTTTCTATCACGTGCGATGTTTTCTGCAAAATGCATGAGTACCCGACCGATACCCTTCCCCTGCAGGTTGGCACCCACAGCCATCTGCCGCAGGCGAACCGAAGATTGATCTACTTCGGTCAAAACACAGCAGGCTTCTAACTTATCATCTTCGAAACAACCGAGTAAAATATCCTGTTTTTCTCTGTCCAATTCTTCCGGGGTAAAGGAAAGACCCAGTGGTTTTCTGAGCAATTGTAACCTCAGGTCAACCATTTGCCGGTACTCCGGCGAGCCATGATCGATGATTTTGAGGGGCATTTTAGACAGTAATTCATACAATTTACGTTGTATTTCGCTAAAAACGGGCAAAAAAACACTAAAATTGATGGGCTCAGGGTCAAACAAATATTTACAGAAAACATTGGTTATTTAACAAAAAGTATATTTTTGCGCCTGTAACAAAACATTTTACAATGTCTGACATCGCTACAAGAGTAAAGAAAATCATTGTTGACAAACTCGGAGTTGACGAAACTGAAGTTACCAATGAGGCTTCTTTTACCAATGATTTGGGTGCCGATTCGCTCGATACGGTTGAGCTGATAATGGAGTTTGAAAAAGAATTCAACATCTCCATCCCAGATGAGCAGGCTGAAACCATCACTACTGTTGGTCAGGCTGTTGCTTACCTGGAAGAGCACGCTAAATAAGTCCAGTTCTTACAGGAATAATTATCAATCCGTCATTATGTGACGCTTACTGTTACGTAATGGCGGATTATCAGTTAAACTGGCTATCATGGAATTGAAGAGAGTTGTTGTTACAGGAATAGGCGCTATTACCCCCATCGGAAATAATCTGGATGAATATTGGCAAGGCCTTCTAAATGGTGTTTCCGGTTGCGGACCCATCACTCAGTTTGATGCCTCCAAATTCAAAACGCGTATTGCCTGCGAAATCAAAGGTTTCGATCCGCTCCAGTACATGGAGAAAAAAGAAGCCAGAAAATTAGACCGCTTTACACAAATTGCCCTGGCAGCCAGTGATATGGCTGTAAAAGATGCCGGAATCACACCCGAACAAGTCAACATTGACCGTGTAGGGGTGATCGTTGGCAGTGGTATTGGCGGTCTGGTAACGTTTCAGGGTGAGGTGATGGACTACGCCCGTGGAGATGGTACCCCGCGTTTCAACCCCTTCTTCATTCCAAAAATGATCTTAGACATCGCTGCAGGTCAGATCTCCATGCGACATGGTTTTAGGGGTCCTAATTATGCTGTAGTGAGTGCCTGTGCTTCCAGTACCAACGCCATTATCGTGGCTGTTGATAACATTCGCATGGGCAAATCTGATATCATCTTAAGTGGCGGAACAGAGTCAGTAATTGGCGAATCGGGTGTTGGTGGTTTCAATGCCATGAAAGCGCTGAGTGAGCGCAACGACGATCCACTGACTGCCAGTAGGCCTTATGATAAAGACCGCGATGGATTTGTTATGGGAGAAGCCGCCGGTATTCTGGTTCTCGAAGAATATGAGCATGCTGTTCGCCGAGGTGCCCGCATTTATTGCGAAATTGCCGGAGGTGGTGCGACAGCTGATGCCTATCACTTGACCGCCCCCCACCCGGAAGGATTGGGTGCCCGCAATGTAATGATTGCCGCGCTTCATGACGCCGGTATGCGCCCTGAAGACATCGATTATATTAATACCCATGGCACATCTACGCCTTTAGGCGATGGTGCTGAACTGAATGCCATCCTAGAGGTTTTTGGTTCCCATTCTTACAACCTGAATATTTCTTCAACGAAATCAATGACAGGCCACTGTCTGGGTGCAGCAGGTGTAATTGAAGCAATCGCTTCCATCATGAGTGTGATCCATGATATGGTGCCTCCCACCATCAATCACTTTACCGACGATCCTGAATTAGATCCCCGTCTTAACTACACCTTTATGAAGCCACAGCAGCGTCTGGTGCGGGCTGCATTGAGCAATACTTTCGGTTTCGGCGGTCACAATGCCTGCGTCATAGTCAAAAAATTTGTAGCTTAACTGCGTGTTACAGCTATTTTCATTTTTTATCAGGAAGCCGGACCATGATACCCGGTTCGCCCGACAGCTGCGAGAAGTGCTCGCGATTGAAACGAATAATGTTCAATTGTACCGAACTGCGCTTAGTCATCGCTCCGTAAAAGAAACAGCCGATGAAAACAATGAGCGACTGGAATATTTGGGCGATGCTATTCTGAGTGCTATCATCGCAGACTATCTTTTCAAACGATATCCCTACAAGGAGGAAGGCTACCTCACAGAAATGCGCAGCAAGATGGTGAACCGGCAGCAACTCAATGAGATCGCAGTCCGCATGGGATTACGCAAGATCACTTTTTATAATAAATTTGACAATGCCCTCAAGGGCAGTCATATTTTCGGGAACACCCTGGAAGCTTTGGTGGGCGCTCATTATCTGGATAAAGGCTATCAAAAAACACAGCACTGGGTTATTCATCAGGTGGTGCTGCCCCATATGTTCGTTGAGGACCTGGAAGGGGTAGACATTAATTTGAAAAATAAACTGATTGGCTGGGCTAATAAAAACGGAAAATCACTGCGGTTTGAATTGGCAGAAGAAAAAAAAGAAGGCAACCGCCGGCTGTTTTCCATTGATGTGCACCTGGAGGGCGAAGTCATTGCTTCCGGGAAAGGCTATAATAAAAAAGATGCTAGTCAGCAGGCAGCACAGGCTGCTATTCTTCGGATGGGTATTTGAAATCTATGCCTGTTCCGGTTCTCTTTCCTGGCAAAGCTCGACGAGTACACCACCCGCCGATTTCGGATGAATAAAGCAAACCCATTTATTGTCGGCACCCCGTGTAGGCTCTTCCTTTAATAATCGAAAACCTGCAGCCTTCAGGCGGGCCATTTCGGCCCGTATATCGGGAACCTCAAAAGCGATGTGATGCAGTCCTTCCCCCCGTTGGTCAATATAACGGGCAATTACCCCCTCCGGATCAGCACTCTCCAGTAACTCAATCTTGGAAGAACCGGTTTGAAAAAAGGCCGTTTGAACCCCCTCCAATTCCACCCGCTCTTGCTTGTAGCAGTCTGTTGACAATAACTTTTCATACAGCGGAACGGCGTCAGAAAGACTTTTTACTGCAATTCCAATATGTTCAAGCTTGTACATAAAAAAATTAAATATATATGATAGTAAAAAACCAGTGTAGAGCTCTTGTAGCAGCGAAAAACCCCCTGTAAGTTGGTTAAAAAAATAACAAAACCCACTTTTCCTTTACGAATTATGGAAAATAAGTATGTCCACCGGCTGCTTCATCCTATTTGACAACCTATTGCAGTACTTTTGTGTTATACATTTGAAATAATCATTTTTCCATGGTGCAACTGCCTGTTTATCTTGACAATAATGCTACAACTCCGATGGATCCACGCGTGCTGGATGCCATGTTGCCTTTTTTTACTGAAAATTTTGGCAACGCGGCCAGTCGTAATCACCCATTTGGCTGGAAAGCGGAAGAGGCTGTTGAGTATGCTCGTGAGCAGATAGCCCAACTGATTGGTGCTGACCCCAAGGAGATCATTTTCACTTCCGGTGCGACCGAGGCAGATAACCTGGCCATCAAGGGAGTTTTTGAAATGTATGCCTCCAAGGGTAACCACGTTATTACCTGCGTAACTGAACACAAGGCGGTACTGGATACCTGTAAACACATAGAAAGACAGGGGGGGGAAGTTACCTACCTGCCTGTGAACAACGAAGGTCTGATTGATCTGGCAGCACTCGAAGCCGCGATTCGTCCTACGACCATTTTGATTGCGCTAATGTATGCCAACAATGAGGTGGGTGTTATACAGCCGATGCGCGCGATCAGCGAATTGGCGCGTAAAAATGGCATCTTACTTTTCAGCGATGCGGTGCAAGCAGTAGGAAAAATACCTGTAAATGTTCAACAAGACGGCATCGATCTGATGGCATTTACAGCCCATAAAATGTACGGACCCAAGGGCATCGGAGCACTTTATGTGCGCCGGAAAAATCCACGGGTGAAAGTGACTGCCCAAATGGACGGTGGTGGCCATGAGCGTGGCATGCGCAGTGGTACCCTTAATGTTCCAGGTATTGTTGGTTTTGGAAAAGCTTGCGAACTGGCCCGTCTGGAAATGGAAAAAGATGACGCCCGTCTGAGTCAATTACGCGATAAGTTGGAGAATGCCTTATTGCAAATAGAAGAATCTTATGTGAATGGCAGCCGTGCTCATCGTTTGCCGCACGTGACCAATATTTCCTTTAAGTATGTGGAAGGTGAGGGCCTGATGATGGGCTTCAATAAGAACATAGCCCTTTCCTCCGGTTCAGCCTGTACTTCTGCCTCTCTTGAGCCCAGTTATGTGTTGAAGGCACTCGGCCTGGGCGATGACCTGGCTCATAGTTCACTGCGCTTCGGTCTTGGAAGATTTACCACAGATGAACAAATAGATTATACCATCAAAGCTGTTACAGACACTGTTTTGAAACTAAGGGAGATGAGCCCCCTTTGGGAAATGTTCAAAGATGGTGTAGATATGGATAAAATCGAATGGGCTCACCACTAACTAATTTAATTATTTCAAATTTTCATAACCATGGCATATTCAGAAAAAGTAATCGACCACTACAACAACCCGAAAAACGTAGGGACCCTCGACAAACAGAAAAAGAACGTAGGAACCGGTCTGGTGGGTGCACCAGAGTGTGGCGACGTGATGCGCTTGCAAATTGAAGTAGATGAGACAACCGGAATGATCACCGATGCCAAATTCAAAACCTTTGGTTGCGGTTCTGCTATCGCATCTTCTTCACTGGCGACAGAATGGTTGAAGGGAAAAACAGTAGATCAGGCAGTTCAGATTGACAATATGGACCTGGTAGAGGAGTTAAACCTGCCACCTGTTAAAATTCACTGCTCCGTGCTGGCAGAAGATGCTATCAAGTCTGCCATCAACGACTACAGAAAGAAAAACGGTCTTGAGGAACTCGTTTTTGAAGAAAAAATTCACTGATACAGCGCAGGCTGAACCTGCAAATGATTATGGTTGATACGGAAAATAGTATTTATATCAGCGACAAGGCTCGTACCAAGATTCTCAGTCTGATGGGTGATGCCGGTCTGTCGCCAAACGAGGGCTACTTTCTGCGGGTCGGGGTCGTAGGCGGAGGTTGTTCCGGGTTGAGCTATAAAATGGATTTTGACAACGAAGCGCAGCCTATGGACCAGTCCTTCGAGCACAATGGAATTAAGATAGTAACCGATCTAAAAAGCTTCCTTTACCTGGTAAATACGGAGCTCGATTTCTCCGATGGACTCAATGGAAAGGGATTCTTCTTCAATAATCCGAATGCCAGCAGAAGTTGTGGTTGCGGCGAAAGTTTCGCAGTATGATTGCATCTAAATACCCTAAATAATATAGCCGCGGGTATCTGCGGCTTTTTCTTTTGCGGTTACTACCCCTAAATTTTTGTGAGAAATCACCCAAACTAAGTCTGTTGCGGCAAAGATTCATCAATAAAAAGTAGTTTTGAGCTATGTGGATGATTTGCAAGAAGGAATGGTGGCAGTTTTTCAGTAGTCTTACCGGCTATCTGGCACTTGCCGCTTTTTATCTGCTCAATGCTTTGCTGTTTTTCATTTTCCCCGCAACCAGCTTGTTGGATTTCGGCTATGCCACCTTAACCCCCTTCTTTCGCTGGGTACCTTATGTACTGTTGGTGTTTATTCCTGTTATTACCATGCGCAGTTTTGCTGATGAATATCGTTCAGGTTCATTTGAATTGCTACGCACCTTGCCCTTGTCATCCCTGCAACTGGTATTGGGGAAGTTCTTCGGATCCTTGCTGATTGTTTGGGCTGCATTGCTTCCCACTATACTTTATGCGGTTACCCTTCAGCAACTGAGTATCACCGGCGGTATTGATTTGGGTGGTATCACCGGCAGTTATATCGGACTGCTTTTACTTGGTGCCGTTTTCACGGCTGTAGGGATTGCTGCCAGTACCCTAACTTCCAATACAGTTATTGCTTTCCTGGTAGGTGTGCTGGTATGTCTCCTCCTATATGCCGGTTTTGATTCCCTGAGCCAATTACCCGGGTTGCCGGTAGAAAGTGAATATTATTTGCAGATGTTCGGCATTCAGTTTCATGCGGGTGCTATGAGCCGTGGTGTGATCGATAGCCGCGATCTGCTTTATTTTATCGGACTGACGGTATTACTGCTGCTTTTCTCCCGTCAACAAATTCAAAAACGCTAATCCCCAGCTATGCAGAACCTGCTGATAAAGAAATATGGGATATGGCTTGCGTTTGTCTTGTTTCTCCTGCTGATTGTGGGTACAGCAGGTTGGTACTTTAGAATGGACCTTACGGCAGAAAAAAGGTATACCCTTTCTCCTTCTACCCGCCAACTGCTATCCGATCTCGATAGCACCATACATATTCAGGTAATGTTGACGGGTGATTTGCCTGCCAATGATAAAAAATTGTCAGTAGCTACTGCTGAACTCCTCGATGAGTTTAAAGCAATTTCCGGGAAACACATGCGTGTTGACTTTTCTTTACCGGATGAATCCAATTTAAATGATTCATTGCGGATGCTTTTGTATGATAGCCTCCTACGATTGGGTGTGGTATTTGAAACCAGTCAGGAAGTAACAGATCGGAAAAAGAAAAAAGTCACACAGCGGATCATACCCTCTGCTCTGGTAACTTATCGGGCAGATCAACCACCTATTGCCATCGACCTGCGAAGTGGGCGAAAAATATTTCAGCCATTTGATGTCATCAATGAAATGCCCCGCGAAGATGAAGAAGCTACCCGAAATGCCGCAGAAGCATTATTGGAATATAAATTTGCCGATGCCATCCATCAACTGACGCGAAAGCAAATTCCTGTTGTTGCTTATGTTACAGGTAATGGTGAGCCTGTCGATTATTCTGTCAGTGATCTGGTTGAGGTATTACGGAACCGATATCGCCTTGGAATTTTTGATCTGAAGCAGGGGTTTCCCAATCCGGCACTTATACAGGCACTGATTATTGTAAAACCGACACAGCCATTTAGTGAAGAAGATAAATTGAAACTAGACCAGTATGTGATGCAGGGGGGTAAGATTCTTTGGTGTATAGACCGACTGCATGCAGAATTGGATAGTCTGATGCGTAGCCAGGCTGCCTATACGGCATTCGACAGAGGGCTCGAACTGGATGATATTTTATTCCGTTATGGAGTGCGTATCAGAAATGATCTGCTGCAAGATCTGAATTGTGCTAAGATACCATTGGTCGTGGGGAAGAACCCAGATGGCAGTCCCATCATGCGGCGGATTCCCTGGCCCTATTATCCTTTCCTGAGTGCGCGCACACCTCATCCAATATCCGCCAACCTCGATCGCGTTTTACCCATATTTCCTTCAGGCATTGACACAGTTAAATCACCGGGTATTCGGAAGACCATACTGCTGGCTACCGACTCAAATAGCAGAAGCATCAGTTCACCTGCACTCGTTACCCTGAACAGTGTTCGCTCTGATGATGACTTTCTTAGTTTCAATAAAAGCTATTTACCCGTAGCGGTATTGTTAGAGGGGAATTTCAACTCGCTGTTTGCCGGTAGGGCTGGTGATGGATTAAAAGATTCGGTACGGCGCGCAAGTGGTTATTCATTTGCTTCAGCCAGTGTTCACCCCACCAGTCAGATCGTAGTGTCGGATGCAAATATTGTCACCAATCCCGTCACAGCCGGTGGCGGCCCCCAATCTATGGGACAGCTTCCCTTTGACAATTATCGTTTTGCTAATCGTGATTTTCTGTTGAATGCATTGGATTATCTGGTCAGCGAAAGAAAACTGTATGAAAGCCGCAACAAAGATTTTGTGTTACGTCTGCTGGATAAGAAAAGAGTAGAAGAGGAAAGAATATTCTGGCAACTCATCAATTTATTGGGGCCCCTACTTATACTCATTATTGCCGCGTTTATGTTAACCAGGTACCGCAAACATAAATTTACTGTGACACATAACCAATCATCTACATAAGCATCACAATGACCACACATCAGATAGTATACCTTGTTTTTTCAGCCATTTTGATACTGGCTTTGGTTGTCGATTTAGGATTATTGAGTAAAAAAAATACAACAGTAACCATCAAAACTGCCTTGTACCAAACATTTTTTTGGGTATTACTGGCGTTGGCATTTTTTGTTTTTCTTTTTATTGAGGGCCATGCGCTGGCTATTGAAAATGTGGTAGTGCCGGGGCAAGAGGTTGCGGCTTCCTCTCAGTTGGCATTGGAGTTCCTCAGTGCCTATTTGATGGAGTGGAGCCTGAGCATTGACAACATTTTTGTGTTTGTGATCATATTTAATTCGTTTCGGGTGAAGCAAAAGCATTATCCCCGCGTATTACTTATCGGGATTCTGATGGCCATTATTTTCCGAATTCTTTTTATTACTGTTGGCGTAGCACTGGTTAACCAGTTCGCCTGGATATTATATGTATTTGGAATTTTTCTGCTTTATACAGGGTATAAAATGTTTTTTGCAGGTGAAGATGAGGAGTTCGACCCCCACCGCAGCTGGTTCTATTTACAGATAAAAAAAATATTTCCTTTGACTGAAGAAGATGGAGACGGAAAATTTTACATGAAAATAAATGGCAAGGGCGTGTATACCAGTCTGTTTGTGGTTATTCTATTACTGGCCGCCATTGACCTGGTTTTTGCCCTTGACTCCATCCCGGCCGTGATGGGAATTTCCAAAGATCCGCTTGTGATTTATACTTCCAATATTTTCGCCGTGCTTGGATTGAGAAGCCTCTTCTTCCTGTTACGAACTGCAGTTTCAAAGTTTGACTTCCTCCAACAGGGCATAGCCATTGTTTTGATGTTCATAGGTATAAAGATGTTAGGAGAACATTATATCAACCAGTGGCTTCCTAAAAATGTGCAGGTAGTCATCTCTTTGACTGTAATTATTTTCTGTATTTCAGGCTCTATTTTTTATTCCATCTTCGTTAACCGACAAGGTCTTCCCCCTGATGCCAAAGGAAAATAAATAGTTTACTTGTATACTACTCAACATATCGCTGCTCTCATTGGTGCAAAAAATTCTGTTGACAGCAATCAGTCTATTCAATTTCTACTAACCGACAGTCGGCGGCTGGTTGCTCCGGCATCCACACTTTTTTTTGCATTACCCGGTGATCGAAGAGACGGGCATGCTTACATTGAGGAATTGATAGCCCGAGGAGTGACGGCTTTTGTAGTTCGGGAAGAGCATGCATTACCTTCCAGCCATGCGCAGATATGTTTTTTGGTTGTGAAGGATGTGCTGCTGGCGCTGCAACAACTTGCTGCGTATCATCGCCGGCAATTTTCCATTCCCGTGATTGGTATTACAGGCAGTAACGGAAAAACTATTGTCAAAGAGTGGCTTTATCAGTTACTGCAGGAAGATGAAATGATTGTTCGTAGTCCACGCAGTTACAATTCACAAGTAGGGGTGCCCTTGAGTGTCTGGCTCATGAATGAAAGACATACGATGGCTATATTTGAGGCTGGCATTTCAACTGCCGGGGAAATGCGGCAGCTTGCAGATATCATACGCCCCACCATCGGCATTTTTACTAATCTTTCTGATGCACACAGTGAGGGATTTGGCAGTCATCTGGAAAAAGGGATCGAAAAATTTCAGCTGTTCAGCCAATCAGATATACTGATATATGCAGCAGACGAAATGGGTGGCATTTTCGGCGATATACATCAGTTGGCAATTCGTCTCCGCGCCGGCACAAAAATATTTTCGTGGAGCCGATATCAGGATGCCACACTACGGGTGAAGAAGGAACAAGTGGTGGCTCAAACGACAGCCATCACCGCGGTATTTCGTGGTGAAGAAATACTGCTACAAATACCCTTTACAGATAAGCCTTCCGTCAATAATGCACTTACTTGTTGGGTTACATTGGCGGCCTTAGACTATGCGCCCGAAACCATATCCCGCCGATTACAACAGCTGGAACCAATTGACATGCGGCTGCAGCTGATGAAGGCAGTGAACCAGTGCACCCTGCTGAACGACAGTTACAGCAATGATGAAACCTCTCTCTCACTTGCCATTGATTATCAGATGCAACAGGCGGGCGCACAACCGGCTGTATTGATTTTATCTGATTTGCTGACTGCAGCAGTTCCGGATGAAGAACTTTATTCGCGCTTAGCGAAAATGATGCAAGCAAAAGGCATTAAACGATTGATTGGTATTGGACCCCGCATTTCAAAGCAGGGAGCTGTATTTAGACAGGTGTTATCTGATGTCAGCTTTCATACTGATACGGATACATTTTTTAAAAACACTTTATTAAGTGATTTTCAGTCCAGCATTATTTTAGTTAAAGGCGCCAGGGTATTTCAACTAGAAAAAATAGCCAACTGGCTGGAATTGAAAACACACCAGACACAGTTGGTCATTCATCTCGGGGCTTTGTCGCGCAATATTAAAAAACATCAGTCCTTGTTGGGTGCGGCAACAAAGCTCATGGTTGTACTTAAGGCGTTTGGATATGGCAGTGGTAGTACAGAGATTGCTCGTATGCTTCAATATCAACAGGTGCATTATCTCGCAGTTGCCTACATTGATGAAGGTATTGATCTCCGCAAGGCAGGTATTCGAACACCTATCATGGTGATGAATGCTGAGGAGTCGGGTTGGGAAGCTATGTTACAATATCAGCTCGAGCCTGAGTTGTTTTCTGCCTCCATGACGGAGCGATTTATCCTTTTCCTCAAACGGGCGGGACTCACATCTTACCCGTCACACCTGAAAATAAATACGGGTATGAATCGACTGGGTTTTGATCCGGGGGAATTGCCTGCTTTGTTGGCAATGATCGGTGATCAGGAGGTTATTCGTATCCAGTCCGTTTTCAGTCATTTTGTTGCAAGTGAAGATCCGGCTGCCGATGATTTTACCCGTGAGCAATTGAATGTGTTTATGCAATGTTGCGAGAAAATTCAGTCGGTAACGGGGTATTCCTTTTTACGTCATATAGCTAACTCTTCTGCAATTCAAAGGCATCCGGCAGCTCAGCTAGATATGGTACGGTTGGGTATGGGTATGTATGGTGCAGATAGGTCTGGTCAATTGAAGCTTGAGCCGGTTGCTGCGCTTACCTCGACCATTGCACAGGTACGGCATGTGCCTGCCGGTAAAACGGTGGGCTATGGGCGGAAAGCGGAACTTGGCAGGGATACAATTGTCGCTGTGGTAAATATTGGATATGCAGATGGATTCAGCCGCCGGCTGGGGAATGGAGTGGGTGAGGTTTGGGTGGCAGGATATCGGGCGAAAGTGCTGGGTCATGTCTGTATGGATATGACGATGATAGATGTAACCGACATACCCGGTATCGTTCCAGGTATGGAAGTAGAAATTTTCGGGCAGCATAACTCGATAGATCAGATAGCCCAAGCTGCCGGCACTATTACTTATGAGATTATGACCGGCATTAGTGCACGTGTCAAGCGAGTTTACGTGGAGGAGTAAAAATTCGTTAAATTCTTTCTGCTAAAGGCCTAATGAATCGCCTAATCGGGCAATTGTTATATTTGCATCTGAAAAAAGTGAAACCGTGAAAGGAAAACACCTGATTTATTTGATTCTGTTGATATTAGCAGCCGATCAGGCGCTAAAATTTTATATAAAGCTAAACTATTATGTTGGCGAAGAGCACGTAATGGTGGGCGATTGGTTCCGGTTACATTTTGTAGAAAATGAGGGAATGGCCTGGGGCTGGAAATTTGGTGGTGATATAGGGAAGATTGCTTTGACACTCTTTCGTCTCGCTGCAGTCATCTGGGGTAGTTTTCTTATCAGAGATTTTATACAGAAAAAGTACAGCAATGGATTCCTGATTTGTGCTGCTCTAATTTATGCCGGTGCTTTAGGCAACCTGATTGATAGTCTTTTCTATGGGGTGATTTTTGAGAATAGTGACCCCATCGCTCAAAATGTAGCTCGTCTTTTCCCGCCGGAAGGCGGTTATGCGTCTTTGTTGCATGGTAAGGTAGTAGACATGTTATATTTCCCTATCATTACCCATGCGCATTATCCATCCTGGGTACCCGTATGGGGGGGGCAGGAATTTGAATTTTTCCGTCATGTATTTAATCTGGCGGATGCATCTATCTCTACCGGTGTGATTGTACTGCTGCTTTTTCAAAATCGTTTGATGAAAAGACAGGAAGAAAAAGTCGTACATACGATTGTGACTAACACAGAAGTAAGCGACAAGAATCAGGTAATGTAAGCCTGGTGCGGCAGCATCAATAAATGGTGGGCTGCCGGGTTATCGATATGGAGGTTGTATTAGGTGTTATTCCCAATACCTGGTCAATTAACCCGAATCCTTTAGCATAATATGAAATGCCAGTTAAGATAATACGGTAAGATCCATTTATTGGTTTGAACCAAATATCTCTTCTGACTGCAATTACATTTTGGTAAGTATTACCTCCAATGGTGTAAGGAACCGTATTCTTAGACAGAATAGTAAATATGGCTTTTGTATCCCCATATTCATAATTGCCCGGCGAAGCCTCGAACTTTACTGTACCATATTCGGGTGTTTGCCAGCTTTCATTCACAGCTGCCGATTCTTTCAGGAAGGGATAGAGTAAGAGATAGTTAGGTATAGAATCAAAAATATAGACATAGTCAAACTCCGGCGTTTTCAGCGCATAATAATTACCAATTGTGGTGTTTTTGGCAAAATAAAATGTGTCTTCATAGGAGGTGCCAAATTTAAAATACTCAAGGCTGTCAATGGTAAATGTATCATCTGCTACGGTAATACGGAATGTATCCAACGATCCAATATTCGGAATAATTTGGTAGGTCCAGTTAGATGCTTCTGTAGTTGGGAAATAATCATTACCTCCGCCACCAGCGTTTCCGGAACCGGTTGTTGTGACAGGAAAAGTACAAAAGGTTCCATTAAATTGTAGCGTGAACACAGATGTTTTGGCCAGCAGGGGTTTGCCAAACCCTTTGATATTAACTTTTAAAGCCCCTGTATTCAATACAAAACCAGAGTCGCGGAACCAGATGCCGTTGACAGTATCAGATTGAATGAGGTATTTACCCGTCGTGATGAAATTGACGTTGGCCTGAATAAAATTAGTCGAGGTCAGCGTAACGTCTACTTTATAATTTCCCTTTACACCGATTTGCTTACAGTTTCCTAAGGAGTCGAGCAGTGTTCCTCGGGCGATCATGGAAAAGCCACCATTTTCAAGACTAAATTCTTTCTCACAAGAAGCCATTAAAACCGTGATAATCAGTAGATTAATAAGTTTAAAAGCAGATGACTTCATGATAAAACCTTTGGGCTTTTATAGGAGATACAAATTAAAGCAAAAATGCTGCCTGCAACCAGTATTATTTTAAGTACGGATCAGCTATCTTAGATTCAACCCTTCCTCCAGCCGTTTTTTTAACCCTAATATTCCTCTAAGATATTGATAAAAAGGCCTTAATAAAGTTAAAAGAAATAAAATAACGAATGAAGTCCTCCCTCAAACAATGGTTTCCTTTTCCGCTAATTTAATGCACTAAAGACACCTCGCAGCAGTAGATCTGCTGATAGTTAAGGGTCATCCCTTTATTTAGCTCTTCTGAATATATAGCGGGTAATGAAAATGCCCCCCGAACTATTGCCGCCGGAACTTTGCTGATTGCTGCCGGTGATAACTGAAAATAGTTCCCAGCCTTCATTGCTGAAGTCATTGAGTCTTTCTACAATTACCCGGTCGTTGTTGGTAATGTTATCGAAATTGATACCTACGAGGCTGTAGAAATTTTTCAACTCCTTTTCTCTGGTTTGACCGTTGTCATCGGTAGTGAGGATTCTGGAACGTCCCAATCCACCCGGTACAACCGACTCAACAGCAGTTATCTGTTTGTATTCATAGCGGATTGCTGGCGCAGAATTCGTTTGTGCCGAAGAAGAAAATACGGATAACTGGCAAAAGGCAGCAAGCAGGCTGATGCGAAACAAATTTTTCATGTGATTCAATTTTAGAATAAAAATACCTACAAATACTTAATTCTTTAAAATGTCTGAGACTTTATTCCTCTAAGATCACGTTAAACATTGTCGATTTTCTGTCCATTTTTTACCTCTTTTTTTTACAAAAACATGACAAACAATGGTGAGGGATTAGACAACTTTGCACCCTCTTAAATGATTGGTATTGGTGAGGAAGTTGCTATTGTTCGTAAGTATTTTACTATTTCATCCGGCAGGGGCACAAAAACAAGTTGTTTCCGATACCATATTTGGTTCCGGGGATCCATTGGTTGTAACGGCTACACGAGTTGGGGGTAAGTATAGCCAGGCACCACTGCCCATAACGGTAATCACAGCGAAAGAAATTAAAAAGACAGGCTTACTCCGTTTACAGGATGTTCTGCAGGAACAGACAGGGATAGCCATCATCAATGCCCCTTTGGGGAATGCCTTAAATGGCTTTCCCAATCCATTCGGACAAGGTATTCAATTGATGGGATTAGATCCGGCCTATACACTCATCTTATTGGATGGGGAGCCCCTGGTGGGTCGGAATGCGGGTATTTTAAATACTGGTCGCATTGCAATCGGAAATATTCGGCAAGTGGAAATTGTCAAAGGCCCCTCCTCCAGCTTATATGGAAGTGAAGCAATGGCCGGAGTTGTCAACATTATTACCCAACAACCGGAAGCAACATCGCTGGATGTTCAGTTGTTTAGAAGCTCCCCTGCTATTTCAAGTTCAAATGTTTCTTTTGGCAGTAAGTTTAAGCGAAGCAGTCTGCAAATTTTCGGGCACCAGTATCATTCGGGTGGGTATGATTTAGACCCGCAACTGTTGGGAAAAACACAGGATCCATTCAGGATTTTGGCAGGAAGCGCAAAATGGGTCTACAACCCTTCTGCCCGGAGCCAGTTAACTTTTTCTGTGCGACAGAATAATCAGGTACAAAACAATCGCTATCAAGTTGAAATGGCCGCCTCACCGGAAATGGTAGCAGGAAAAACCATTGACAACGATTTTACTGCCTTCTCTCAATGGCGGTTTTTATTGGGGCACAAGTCAAAGTTCTTCTTTCGGTCTTTTTTGAATCGGTATTCCAACGAATCATGGGTGAACAAGGAAAAAACGGGAGAACCCTTTGATGCCATTCATTTTCGGCAACAATTTTTTAAACAGGAAATAGAGTACCAGCTTCCTTTTTCAAAGGGAAGTCAGCTGTTGGCACTCGCTGGATGGACCTCAGATCGGGTTGATGCCAGCAGATATACTCAACAGCCACCGCTCACCTCTTTTTTTGTGAGTGTTCAGCAGGAATGGAAATTACTGCGTGACCGTATTTCACTTAATGCCGGTGGTCGCCTGGATAAGAGAAATGATTATACCGCAAGGGTTAGTCCGCGAATCGCCCTGTCCTGGCAACCCCATGCGAGATGGAAGGTAACGGCATCAGCAGGTGGCGGATTCAAAGCGCCTGACTTTCGTCACATGTACCTGAATTTTAGCAATGCCCAAATTGGCTACTCATTAATAGGTGCTGCTGCACTACCAGATGAACTCATCCATTTGCAACAAAACGGCTTGCTCACGGCAGGGGCCAATATTGCACCGTTCCTTCAAAAAAATGCATTGAAACCGGAGTATGGAATGGGGTGGCACCTTAGGGTTCGTTATGCGCACAAGCAGGGTTCTTTCGCCATCGGCATCTTTAACAATCGAATCAATCAACTAATTGATTTATACACGCTTCCCTTTTCGAGAAGCAATGGGTTGCCGATTTACAGCTATCGGAATGCCGGCAATATTTTTTCAAGGGGGGCAGAAGTAGAAGCACAGCTAAGATTTTCCGATAATTTCTCCATGAATCTAGGTTATCAATATCTCCTGGCTAAAGACATCGGGGTATTGGAATTAATCGATGCGCAAAAATTGTTTCGACGCGACCCCGAAACTTTTACAACTACTTTATTGACGCGTGCACAGTATGTTGGACTCCCCAATCGGTCACGACACATGGCACAATTCAAATTGTTGTACGAAGATGCCGCTGCCGGGCGCTTTGCTTACATCCGTTTTATTTATAGAAGCGCCTTCGGTTGGGCAGACATCAATGGCAACAATGTGATTGATGATCAACGTGAAATGGCTGAAGGTTTTTTACTGGTTAATCTATCTGCCAATCAGCAAATCAATCGCTGGTTGAGTTTGCAGGGAAACATTGAAAACGTACTGAATTATACCAATCCAACATATGCCCCACATCTGCCCGGAAGACAGGTTTCTCTCTCAGTTTTTCTCCAACTAAAATCTACTTCATCAAAATAAAAAACATCCACCATGAAAGCAGCATCCATTTTTTTCTCCCTGTATGTAATCTGTCTTGTTCTATTTAGCGCCTGCACCAAAGAACAAACATCTACCCCCACTCCACTTACAAGGGTTCAGGTACTTTCTGTTCCCTTTAGCACCCGTGGCTCCCACACGTTCTTTAGTTTTAAAGACAGCACAGCTGTAACTGTTGCAGATTCTGCGACTGCTAAATGGGATTTTGCCATACGCTTTGCAAGAATAATTGTAAATAGTCAATCCAGTGGACCGGGCAATGCCGGTGTAATCATGCAGGATGGCATTTTTAATAGCATTACTTCGGCACCACTAACAGGATACAGTTATGATACTACATCAAACAGCCTGGCGATTAAAGATGGCAGTTGGTATGATTATAATCCAAGAACACATGCGTTCATACCCAAGGCAGGAAAAGTATTTATTTTCCGAATAGCCAATGGGGTAAACTATGCAAAAATGCAGTTGCTGGCTGTGGATTATGCGCCTTTTACCGGACCTGTTCCTACCACCTTGTTGTATAAGTTTGAATATACGTATCAGCCCGGGAGTGGTAATTCCTTCCAATAGAGGGTTGAGCGATACAGATGAGGGTTGAGGAGTCACCGTCTTTTAACGGAATTCTTTTTCCGTAAAAAGACGGAGGGTATTCCCCGCTTTTCAGCGGGGAATATAGAAGAGGGGGGAATAAATAGCATCTGATTTTCAACATATAAAATCTTGAACAACATAGCAACGAAGAATTGATTTATTGTTGGTCAGGCGACCAACAACGGCAGAGGCGACCAACAACAGCTTCCCGTTCATTCACCCCTTCCCAACCCAACCCCGGAAATCACCCCCCACACAACGGCCGTTTTTAGTACCTTTGCACACTTTATTAGGGCTTAATTTGCCCAATAACTTACCTGATAAGCGCTTTTGGTCATGAACGGAAAATATGCTGAATTTAACGGACTCCACCTCCCCGCCATCGAACGGGAAATCCTAGGATTTTGGGAAGAAGAAAAAACTTTTGAGAAAAGTATCTCCCTGCGGGAAGGCAAAAAGCCCTTTGTATTTTATGAAGGTCCACCCAGTGCCAATGGCATGCCTGGAATACACCACGTTATCTCCCGCACCCTCAAAGACATGGTCTGCCGCTATAAAACCATGCAGGGCTTCCAGGTGAAAAGAAAAGGCGGCTGGGATACCCACGGATTGCCTGTTGAACTGGGGGTAGAAAAAGAATTGGGCATCACCAAGGAAGACATCGGAAAAACCATCTCAGTTGAAGAATACAATCAGCAATGCCGGAAAGCGGTACTTCGCTTCAAAGATCAGTGGGACCTGCTGACAAAACAAATGGGATATTGGGTTGACCTGAATCACCCTTACATCACGTTTGAAAACAATTACATCGAATCTCTTTGGTGGATATTGCAGCAACTCTATAAGAAAGGCTTGTTATATGAAAGTGTGAGCATACAGCCCTATTCGCCGGCTGCAGGTACCGGACTCAGTTCACATGAGCTCAATCAGCCCGGAACCTACAAGCAGGTAAAAGACACCAGTGTTGTAGCCATGTTCCGCCTGCAACATACGCCCGAATCGGCCTTCCTGTTTGATACATTGGAAAGTGGCTCCCATCTTTCTTCAAGTGAAATTCACCTGATGGCCTGGACGACCACCCCCTGGACATTGCCATCCAACCTCGGTCTTACCGTTGGCCCGGAAATAGAATATGTGCTGGTGCGCACCTTTAATCCATACACCCACATTCCGGTTAACATAGTGGTTGCTCGAAATCTGCTGCACAAATACTGTAAACCCGAAGGCGAGGCAGGTGATTTTACTATCTACAATGAAAAATCTTCCGTTATTCCCTGGGAGATCAGGGCCAGCTTCACAGGAACTCAGCTGGAAGGTCTTCGCTACGAACAACTACTACCATTCGAGGCCAATAGTTGGGAGAAAATAAAGTCAATCACTCCCCATGCCGATCCTTTTCGCGTGTTAACAGCCGACTTTGTTACCACGGAAGATGGAACCGGCATTGTACACACAGCCCCAGCCTTTGGTGCGGATGACTATAAAGTAGGGGCACGCTATGGCATCGGTATTCTGACCTTAGTAGACAGACAAGGTAAGTTCGTAGATGGCATGGGTGACTATAGTGCTAGATATGTAAAGAATTACACTGATGATAAAAACTTCATCGATGTAAATGTTGACATCAGTGTGCAGCTGAAGAAGGAAAACCGCGCTTTTCGGGTAGAAAAATATGAACACAGCTATCCGCATTGCTGGCGAACAGATAAACCCATCTTGTATTATCCCTTAGACGCATGGTTCATACGCACCACAGCCGTGAAAGACCAGATGGTGGAACTAAACAAAACCATTCAATGGAAACCCGCTTCCACCGGAGAAGGTCGCTTTGGCAACTGGTTAGAGAACATGGTGGACTGGAACCTGAGCCGCAGTCGTTATTGGGGTACCCCACTCCCCATCTGGCGAACTGCTGATGGTTCGGAAGAAATTTGTATCGGTTCAGTTGCCGAATTGATGGCGGGAATTCAAAAAGCCAATGAAGTGTTGGGCGCTGACGTTAATAAAGGAGTCGCTTCATTGGAAAAGTTAGATCTGCATAAGCCCTATGTAGATGAAATTGTTTTGGTGAGCAGCACCGGGCAACCCATGCGCCGGCTGCCCGATTTGATTGATGTGTGGTTCGATAGTGGTGCCATGCCTTATGCACAATGGCATTACCCCTTCGAGAATAAAGCACTGATCGATTCGGGGGAAGCATTTCCTGCCGATTTTATCGCAGAAGGTGTAGATCAAACCCGTGGTTGGTTTTATACGCTGCATGCACTGGCAGTGATGCTCTTCGGAAAAGTCGCCTATAAAACGGTGGTAAGTAACGGACTGGTGCTGGATAAGCATGGTAATAAGATGAGTAAGCGCCTCGGTAACGTGGTGAATCCATTCGAAACCATTCAGCAGTATGGTGCTGATGCCACCCGCTGGTATCTCATAACCAATGCATCACCCTGGGATAATTTAAAATTTGATGCGGCTGGCATTCAGGAAGTGCAGCGCAAGTATTTTGGAACACTTTATAATACCTACCAGTTCTTCATTTTATATGCAAATGTGGATGGATTTACTTTCCATGAATCTTCTATTCCTGTTTCTGAGCGACCTGAGATTGATCGCTGGATCATCTCTTCTTTACATACGCTTTGCGAAAAAGTAACGCAGGCGATGGATGATTATGAGCCTACTACTGCGGGCCGCTTAATGGAAGTTTTTCTGGATGAACATCTAAGTAACTGGTACGTTCGACTTTGTCGCCGGCGTTTTTGGAAGGGTGAATATGAACATGATAAAATCGCAGCTTATCAAACGCTCTATGAATGCCTTGATACCCTATGTCGACTGATGGCGCCCATCTCTCCCTTCTTCAGCGATGCCCTGTTCAAACGTTTGAATGAAGTAACTGGACGCCATCGGCATATTTCTGTTCACCACACCGATTTTCCTGTGGCAGATAAAAACCTGATTGATGCTCGTCTGGAAGAACGGATGCAATTGGCGCAGGATGTAAGCTCACTGGGACTATCGCTTCGCAAAAAAGCTACCATCAAAGTGCGTCAGCCACTTAAGAAGATGATGATTCCGGTACTCAATCCGGAAATGACGGAACAGTTGCAGCAGGTGGAAAATCTAATTAAGGCAGAAGTTAATATAAAAGAAATTGAATATATTAAGGATACCGATGGCGTAATCAGCAAAAAGCTAAAACCCAACTTCAAATTACTGGGTGCACGGCTGGGAGCAAAGATGAAAGCGGCCGGACAACTGATCGCTTCCATGGGTTCACAAGAAATCGCCGCCTTCGAAAAGTCCGGCGAGGCCAATTTTGTAATTGATAATGATACAATTACCATTCAACTAGCAGAAGTGGAGGTTCTAGCGGAAGACATACCCGGCTGGACGGTAGCCGTAAAAAATGGCATAACTGCCGCCCTGGATATACAAATTACCCCCGAGTTGGAACAGGAGGGGCATGCCCGCGAACTGGTAAATAGGGTACAAAACATACGAAAAGACATGGGATTAGCCCTTACCGACCGAATTTTCTTAAAAGTAGAGCGTCGTGGCGCGCTGGAATCAGCTATTATTCATTTTAACGATTATATTTGCCGCGAAATTTTGGCAGACTCGATCGAGCAGGTGCCTTCCATTAAAGGGGGCACGGAAATTGACGTAAATGAGGAACTGCTGAAAGTCGAAGTCACCAAAAAAGGATAGTAGCTATGGCAAGTAAAAAACCAGCCCCTAAAAAATCAGCCCCTGTTAAAAAGGCGGCTCCAGCAAAAAAAGCAGCGCCCGCCAAAAAAGCGGCCCCTGTTAAAAAAGCGGCACCTGTAAAAAAGGCTGCCCCTGTAAAAAAAGCTGTTCCGGCGAAAAAAGCCGCACCGGTAAAAAAGCCAGCTCCTGCTCCGGCAAAAAAGGCAGCTCCTGCTAAAAAGCCCGCTCCTGCTCCGGCTAAAAAGCCTGTTCCGGTAAATAAAGCTACTCCGGTAAAAAAAGTGGAACCTCCTAAAAAAGCAGCTCCTGCCCCCAAAGCGCCACCCGTTAAAAAAGTGGTTGCACCCGTAGTACCTGCAAAAAAGTCAGCTGCTCCAGTTGCTCCTGTAAAGCCAGTTGCTCCTGTAAAGCCGGCTGCTCCGGTAGCTCCTGTAAAGCCAGCTCCGGCTCCGCCCCGAAAGATTGAAGTGAAATTACCACCAGCTCCCCCGG
>Ga0208853_1000071_pt1 | contig 27894 bp, 40 predicted proteins | sample LakMenEpi03Oct11_FD_150667 | JGI IMG/M metagenome (GOLD analysis project Ga0208853, IMG submission 150667) | Freshwater microbial communities from Lake Mendota, WI - 03OCT2011 deep hole epilimnion (SPAdes) | ecosystem: Environmental > Aquatic > Freshwater > Lake > Epilimnion/Euphotic zone ... | reverse complement strand
TGGGCAGAAGACGATAAGCCACGTGAAAAGCTAATGCTAAAAGGCAAAGCAGCTTTGAGCGATGCCGAGTTGGTGGCTATTCTCATTGGTTCCGGAAGCAGAAATGAAAGCGCTGTTGATTTAAGCAAAAGAATTCTCGCCAGTGTGGACAACAATTTGAATGCTCTCGGGAAATTATCCCTAAAACAATTAATGGAATTCAAAGGAATAGGGGAGGCAAAGGCCATTTCCATTGCTGCTGCCTTAGAATTAGGAAGACGTCGCAGGGCAGAAGAGACTTTGGAATTACAAAAAATCACTTCAAGTAAAGCTGTTTTCGAAATCATGCAACCTATTATCGGCGAATTGCCACACGAAGAATTTTGGGTGTTGTATCTCAATAATTCCAATAAAGTGATTTATAAATCACAACTTTCCAAAGGAGGAATTACAGGAACTGTAGTTGATGTTCGGTTGATTTTCAAAACAGCTTTGGAAAATAACGCAACCTCTATAATTCTAACACATAATCATCCCTCGGGAAAATTGCAAGCGAGTGATGCTGATGCAGCAATTACCAAAAAATTAAAATTGGCTGGCGAGCAACTTGATATTAAAGTTTTAGACCATATTATCATTACCGAAAACGGTTATTATAGCTTTCAAGACGAAGGAATTTTTTAAATAAATTTGGATTGCGTTGACAAATGTCATATTTTAGCAGACAAATGTCAAAAATTATGTCTAAAATAGTTTCCAATTCTGATGTTCACCTTGATAAAGTTGTGCGTTTATATGTTTCAAAAGTAGAGAAAGATTATAAAATAGCACTAATTGATAAGAATATCACATACAAAAAATTTCTTTCCAACAGAATGTTAATTGTGCATTCTATAAGAAAAGGACTTCCTTATGAATTATACGATTTGATTAAAGAAAGAACGCCTTTTAAAGAGGAAGAATGGGCTAAATTTCTTGGTGTTTCCACACGAACGCTTCACAGAAATAAGTTAAAAAAAGATTTCTTTTTTGATGCAATTCCTTCAGAGAAAATTTTAGAATTGGCAGAAGTCACCGCTTTAGGGAGGGAAATTTTTGACGATGAAGAGCAGTTTTATTTATGGTTAAACACACCAAGTTTTGCATTGGGAAATTTAAAACCATTAAATCTGTTGACAGATTCCTATGGTAAAGAAATGGTCATGACAGAATTGCATAAAATAGACCAAGCTATTTTTCTCTAATGGAAGTTTATAGGTTAATAAACAAAAAGCATCCAATAGAATTATCTGGAATTGGTGCGGCAAGATTTGGCGCAAGATGGAATTCAAAAGGAACCGAAATAGTTTACACTGCTCAAAGTAGAGCTTTAGCAATGGCGGAAGTTGCTGTACATTTAACATTGGCTACTTTACCAAGTAGTTTTCTAATGATAACCATTCAAATTCCTGATGATATTGAGGTAATTGATTGTAATCAAAAAAAAATAGAAATCGGTTGGAATGAATTTCCAGAAAATACCACTACACAGATTATTGGTGATGAATTTATTCAAAAAAAAGAGTATTGTGTAATGAAAGTTCCATCGGCAGTGGTTAGAGGAGATTTTAATTATTTATTAAATCCTTATCATTCCGATTTTAAAAGAATAAAAATTACTCATCATGAAAATTTCCCTTTTGATAAAAGAATTTTTAAATAAAAAATATGATGCAGTTAAATACCATCACCGACATCTTTTTTGACCTTGACCATACGCTTTGGGATTTTGATAAGAATTCCATTTTGGCATTTGATAAAATTTTTAAATCACAGCATCCTACTATCGATGTAAATCAATTTATTGAAATTTATGCTCCTATCAATCAAGCATGTTGGAAGTTGTATCAAGTGGATAAAATGACACATGAAGAATTGCGATATGAAAGACTTCGACAATCTTTTGATGCTATAAACTATACAATTTCAGATAAAGAAATTGATAGTATTTCTCATGACTATATTGAATTCTTGCCCGATAATAATCAATTGTTTGAGGGCGCTATTGAAGTTTTAGATTATTTATATCCAAAATATCAATTACATATCATTACCAATGGTTTTGCTGAAGTGCAACAAAGAAAAATGTATCATTCGGGGTTGGAGAAATATTTTCAAACCATCACCAATTCCGAAATGGCTGGAGTAAAGAAACCGCATCGAACTATATTTGAATATGCCATATCTTTGGCTAGTGTTCAAAAAGAGAACGCTATAATGATTGGCGATTGTATTGATGCAGATGTTCGTGGCGCTATGGCTTTTGGAATGCAAGCCATTTTATTTGATGAGAAAGAAATCCATTCTCCCGAAGAAGAAATTATGGTGATTAAACATTTATTAGAATTAAAAAATATATTATAATGAAAAAATTACTTTTGCTACTGATTTTGTTTGTTTCTGTTTCTGCTTTTTCGCAAAGCATAAATGACTATCAATATGTAATTGTTCCGATTAAGTTTGATTTTTTGAAAGAAAAGGACCAATTTAGATTGAGTACCAATACCAAAATTATGCTTCAAAAATATGGCTTTAAATCTTTCTTGAGTACAGATGATATTCCTACTGAGATTATAAATAATCAATGTTCTTATGCTACAGCTTTTATTGAGGAAAACAATAATATGTTTGTAACAAAAATAAAAATAGTACTAAAAGATTGTAAGCAAAAAGTGCTTTTCGAAACTGAATTTGGAACAAGTCGCACCAAACAATTTGCAACAGCTTACAATGAAGCTTTGCGAATGGCAGCTAAATCATTTGATAAATTAAACTATAAGTACAATGGTTCGAGTACCGCTACACTTGCTACTGACATTCTTGTTGTAACACAAGATCCAGTTAGTACTGAAAAGCCTTCTATTACTTCTGATAAAAGTGGAGAATTATTCTACTTTGCTCAACCCACTGCTAATGGTTATCAAGTAGTTGACAATGAGCCAAAAGTAATTATGAAATTATATAATACATCGCAAAAGAACGTCTTTATAGGTGAAAAAGGCAATAGTAATGGAGTCGTCATTTCAAAAGAAAGCCAATGGGTTTTTGAGTATTATGACAACGGAAAATTCGTTTCGGAACCTATTAATTTGAAGTTTTAAATAAAGTTAACTTTGTACCTCGTAATTCTTACTTCGTACTTCTTACTTCGTACCTCCTACCTTTCAATACCCATACTTATCCTTCCAACGATTTTTTAAAAAAGTACGCATCTCGTTTTCCCGAGCACTATTACCAGGTTTGTAAAATGCGGTGTTTTTAATTTCATCTGGTAGATATTCCTGCTCTGAAAAATTATTAGCATAATTATGCGAGTATTGATAATCTTCACCATAACCTAATTCTTTCATCAATTTGGTTGGTGCATTGCGCAAATGAATTGGCACAGATAAATCCCCAGTTTGTTTTACCAATGCTTGTGCATCGGATATGGCCATATAACTCGCATTACTTTTGGGAGATGTTGCCAAATAAACCGCGCATTGACTGAGGAGAATTCTACTCTCAGGATAACCAATAGTAGCAACCGCTTGAAACGTATTATTGGCCAATATAAATGCCGTTGGATTGGCATTTCCAATATCTTCACTCGATAAAATCAACATTCTGCGAGCTATGAATTTTACATCTTCGCCACCTTCAATCATTCGGGCTAACCAATACACTGCACCGTTTGGATCGCTTCCACGAATAGATTTTATAAAAGCCGATACAATATCATAATGTTGTTCACCCGTTTTATCATAAAGCACCGTGTTTTGCTGAACCAAATCCAAAACTTTCTGATTCGTAATCACAATTTGACCTTCAGCACTGGCGTTTACAACGAGTTCAAAAATATTCAATAATTTGCGGCCATCGCCACCCGAAAGTCTTAATAACGCTTCGGTTTCTTTTAACTTTATTTTTTTGGTTGAAATAATTTTATCCTCTTTCATCGCTCGTTGCAATAAAGCCAACAAATCTTCCTTCGAAAACGGATTTAAAATATAAACCTGACAACGTGACAACAAAGCGGGAATAACTTCAAAACTTGGGTTTTCTGTAGTTGCGCCAATCAAAGTGATCCAACCTTTTTCTACCGCTGCTAATAACGAGTCTTGCTGTGATTTACTAAACCGATGAATCTCATCAATAAACAAAATTGGATTTTTAGCCGTGAATAATCCACCACTCAATTTGGCTTTTTCAATTACATCGCGAATGTCTTTTACGCCACTGTTAATGGCACTCAATTCATAAAAAGGACGATTACTTTGCTTCGCAATAATCTGTGCCAAAGTGGTTTTACCTGTTCCAGGCGAACCCCAAAAAATCATGGATGGAATAATGCCATGAGCAATTTGTTGGGTCAACGAACCATTGTCGCCCACCAAATGCAGTTGGCTAATATAATCGTCTAATCGTTGTGGTCTGATGCGTTCGGCAAGTGGTGCTTCCATTTTGTAAAAATAACTATTTCTGCCAATTTAGCATTAAATAAAATTTGGCTTTATCTTTGAATTCTAATCATAAGTTTTTAAAGAAACCCAATAATACAATAACCCGTAACCTGCAACGTGCAACTCGAAACCCAATGAACGATTACCATCATTTTAAGTTTACTCCCTCAGTATGGATTGTTCCATTGTTTTTACTTATCTTGATTTGGTCTGTTTTCTTTTTTGAAAACAGTTTCAATATTGATTTGTCTTCACATGGTATTTTGCCAAGAACTTTTTCGGGTTTACAAGGTGTTTTTTTTAGTCCTTTTTTGCATGGCGATTTAAATCATATTGCTAATAATTCAATTCCACTTTTTATTCTTACCACAGCGCTCATTTATTTTTATCGTGATATTTCGCTAAAGGTTTTGTGCTATGGTATTATACTATCTGGAATAATCACTTGGGTTATTGGCAGAAATTCATTTCACATAGGAGCAAGTAGTTTGATTTATGTGCTGGTTTCTTTTATTTTCTTTAAGGGAATGATGACACAATATTATCGATTGATGGCTTTGTCAATGGCGGTAGTACTATTTTATGGTGGTATGATTTGGTATGTTTTCCCTAGTCCCGAAATTTCGGGAGATAAACAAATTTCGTGGGAAGGACATTTAGCGGGTTTGATTACTGGTTTTGCTTTTGCAATTCTTTTCAAAACACCCGATTATAAAAAAGATATTCAGTACAATTGGGAGAAGCCCGATTTCAATCCAGAAGAGGATGCTTTTATGAAACACTTTGATGAAAATGGGAATTTTGTGAATACTATTGTTCCAGATGAAGAAAAAAGTTTGGATTATTTCACCATTGATGAAAATGTAAAATATAGCACTAAACAGTAAAAGTATTTTTTTGTATTTTTGTTTCTGTTAAAAGTATTCTGATGGCAACAATTATCAATAATATCAATAAACTCGATTTAAAAGGAAATTATACCTATGCTGATTATTTGCTATGGAATTTTAAAGAAAGAGTAGAACTCATTAAAGGAAAAATAGTTAAAATGAGCCCTGCCCCAAGCACATCTCATCAACGTATTTCTGGCGAATTAACCTATTTATTGAGTAAGGTATTTAGAAAATCAAAATGTCAAATGTTTGTTGCCCCTTTTGATGTACGTTTAGTAAATTATAAGCAAAGTACTCAAGACAATCAAATAGTAACGGTTGTACAACCCGATTTATGTGTGGTTTGCGATAGTAATAAATTGGATGAAAAAGGTTGCATTGGCTCACCCGATTTAATTATTGAAATACTATCACCTGGAAATTCAAATCGCGAAATGACTATTAAGTTTGATTTGTATGAAGAAAATGGTGTAAAAGAATATTGGATTGTAAATCAATCAGAAAAAACAATATTACTCTATGTTCTAAAGGACAACAAATTTATCGGATTAAAACCTATAGTTGAAAGTGGAAAATTGGAAAGCCCAACCTTTCCCGATTTAAAATTCCCAATAAAAAATATTTTCAAACAATAATTGGATATTTATTGTCTTTGACGTACCGTTTCATATAAAAATGCTCCACAAGCTACAGAAACATTTAGCGAACCGATAGTTCCAAATAGGGGTAATTTAGCTTTTTCATCTACAATTTTTAAAACTGAGGGATTGATGCCTCTGTCTTCACTTCCCATGATAATAGCAACAGGTTCATTAAGTGAAATATCATAAATGTTTTGATCTGTTTTTTCGGTAGCTGCAACGGTTTTAATTCCGCTTCCTTGAAGGTAAAAAATGGCATCTTTGATATGGTCTACTTTGCAAATTGGCACGTTGAAAACCGCACCAGCAGATGTTTTTACCGTATCACCATTTACAGGTGCTGAACCTGTTTTTTGCACAATGATCCCATCAACGCCAGTACACTCAGCAGTTCTGATTATGGCGCCAAAATTGCGAGCATCGCTCAATTGATCAAGAATTAAGAATAAAGGCATTTTTCCGCTCCCGACACTTCGTGACAAAACAGTGTCAATAAGAGTTTCTAGTTTTACAAAAGAAATTGGAGCAATGGTTGCTACTGCCCCTTGATGATTATTAGATGTTAATCGATTTAATTTTTCAACAGGAACATAGGAAAAATTGATGCTGTTTTTTTTCATCACTTTCATCAATTGCTGCATCAAGTCGCTTTGCGTATCACTTTGAATAAAAACTTTATCGATTTCTTTTCCAGCGTTCACCGCTTCAATAATAGCTCTGATTCCGAAGATTTGGTTTTCTTTTTCCATGGTGTAAAAGTAAACTTTTTAAAAATGGATTTAAAGATTTATAGTTAAATTTAAAAAACAGCTTTAAAACTAATATGAACAATAGAGCTAGAAAGCTTTATAGCTTGTTCACCCGTGCTTCCGTTAGCATAAACAATATTGAAAAGTCCGTTTTTTGTTAAAAGTCCAAAACCAAAACCCAATCCCAGAAGATTTTCTTGGCTATTTGATGTTTTATCTTGTAAAAATCCGTAGTCAATAATAGAATGGACATAAATACTCGGTGCGAGAATATACCGATACTCCGATAAAATAGAGGTGAAGGCATTTCCTTGCAGACTATTTTCGTTAAATCCTCTGATGGAGTTTATGCCACCAAATCTGTTTAACTCGTTTACTATATAATTATCGCTTTGCAAATAGAAATTTTGTGATTTAATATTGATGACGTTCTTTTCATTTAGATAAAAATTATGTTTGAGTAATAAACTACCAATTGTTTGACTGTTTGAAACTAGTTTCGTGTCTCTTTTCCCAATACCTATTTTAAAATTTAAAAATGTTTTTTCTGGAAAGAGAAAATCAGCTCCCGAAACTTCGGGATTAAAATCTAAAAACTCATAAGTTGAAGTCAAAAAAGAACTAGTATAATCACTCAAAGTTGTTGTATTGACATTCTGAATATCGCTTGATTCTGTAGCTTGATAGCCCAAAAACAAACGACTATTATAATTAAAATAGTAACCTAAATCTATGGCAGTTCGGGTATTTTGAAAAGTGCTGTCTTGCTTGAAAATATTAAGTTCGGCTTTTAATCCAATGGGACTTTTGAAAATATAGGGAAATTCTACTCCAAGATTGAAAGTTTTTTGGTCTTGTCCGTCGCTCTTCCAATACAAGGCAAACTTTTCCCCAGAATTTAAGATATTATTCAAAACTAAATCTAGATAACCAGAGAAAATTAGTTTTTTGTTTTCATTATTGGTAAAACCAATGTAGCCATCAAAAGTATTTGATTTTACTTTTTCTAGATACACATATACTTTGGTAGAATCTTTTGTAAAAAGAATTTCGGGGTATTTACTTTGTTTAACAAATCTAAATTTATTAAAGTCATTATAAAGTTTATCCAAATTCTTTTGGTTGAAAGTTTTGTTCCGATACAATCGAGTTATATTTTTTTTGTGTCCTATTGGGAATTTATCATAACCATTGATGACAATTTCATTTAATTGTCTTTTGGTTTCTTTTAGAATAGATAATTCGGCATTTATGAAATTTTTTTTCTTTTGGAGGTTTACGAGTTTAACTTTTGCCATTGAAAAACCATTACTTTCTAATTTTTTTAAAATAGTGTTTAAAAAAACTTCGCTTTCTTCATAAGCAATACTTATGGTATCATTTTTAATAGTATAAATATTGATAACGTTTTCTTGAATTCCTTTGTCTATATAAATATGTATAAAATCAATTTTCTTACCTATTCTATATTTAAAACAAAACGTTGAGTCGTTTAATTTATAGTTTTCTGAGAGTTGACTTTCGGCATATCCTTTTTTGGTGAGTTTTTCATAAAAGAAATTATTTTCATCAACAACTGACTTTGTGTTCTGATGTTTAATAATGTATCCTATGCTGTCAATAGTTTTATTTTCTTTTTCGTTTTGACCAATAATTTTCAAATAGAATTCTTGTGAAGAAGCATTCCAACTCAAAATGAATATAAAAAAAAAGGATAAAATCTTATTCAAGATACCTAAAAGTTTGTATAAAAATAACGCAAAATAAGTGTTTTTAGTATGATTTATTAAAACTAAAAATGAACTGTGTTGATTTGTAATTTGAAAACTATAAATTTTTATAATAATAGCGCTACATGGACAAATCTTTATTACATTAATTAACAAATATTTAGTTCTTGAAAAAATTAATTAATTATGGTTTGTTTCATTGAAAATAATTACTACATTTGCAACCCCTAAAAAAGCGGGAATTAATAAAATAAAGAAAAATTAGTATTTAATTATGCCAACAATTCAACAATTAGTAAGAACAGGAAGAACTCAAATCACTAAGAAGAGTAAATCGGTTGCTTTAGATTCTTGTCCTCAACGAAGAGGTGTTTGTACGCGTGTTTACACTACTACTCCAAAAAAACCAAACTCTGCCATGCGTAAAGTAGCGCGTGTACGTTTGACAAATGGAAATGAAGTAAATGCATACATACCAGGAGAAGGACACAATCTACAAGAGCACTCGATAGTATTAGTGCGAGGCGGAAGGGTAAAAGATTTACCAGGAGTTAGATACCACATTGTGCGTGGTGCGCTTGATACATCAGGTGTAGCAGGAAGAACACAAAGAAGATCTAAGTACGGTGCTAAACGCCCAAAAGAAGCAAAAAAGTAATTTAAAAACTTTTAAAGTAAAGACATGAGAAAAAGAGCGGCAAAGAAAAGACCACTTTTACCAGATCCAAAATTTAACGATCAGTTAGTAACACGTTTTGTAAACAACCTAATGTGGGATGGTAAAAAATCGACAGCTTTCAAAGTATTCTATGATGCCATGGAAATCGTAGAAGCTAAAAAAAATAATGATGAAAAACCATCATTAGAAGTATGGAAAGATGCTTTAACAAACGTTATGCCTCACGTAGAAGTGCGTAGTCGTAGAGTGGGTGGAGCAACATTTCAAATACCAATGCAAATCAGACCGGACAGAAAAATTTCTATGGCAATGAAGTGGATGATACTTTATGCAAGAAGAAGAAATGAAAAATCTATGGCTGGTAAATTAGCTTCTGAAATCTTAGCTGCGTCTAAAGAAGAAGGAGCAGCTGTTAAGAAAAGAATGGATACTCACAAAATGGCAGAAGCTAACAAAGCTTTCTCTCACTTTAGATTTTAATTCGTAAGTAAAATGGCAAGAGATTTAAAATTTACAAGAAATATCGGAATTGCTGCTCACATTGATGCTGGTAAAACAACAACTACTGAGCGTATTTTATTCTACACTGGAAAATCACACAAAATTGGTGAAGTGCATGATGGTGCTGCAACCATGGATTGGATGGCACAAGAGCAAGAAAGAGGTATTACTATTACTTCGGCTGCAACCACTTGTGAATGGAGTTTTCCAACAGAACAAGGTAAACCATTACCAACTTCTCAGGATTATCACTTTAATATTATTGATACCCCAGGACATGTTGACTTTACTGTTGAGGTAAACCGTTCATTGCGTGTATTGGACGGATTGGTTTTTTTGTTTAGTGCTGTTGATGGTGTGGAACCACAATCAGAAACGAACTGGAGACTTGCCGATCAATACAGAGTGCCACGTATGGGATTCGTAAACAAAATGGACCGTCAAGGTTCTAACTTCTTAATGGTATGTCAACAAGTTAGAGACATGTTAAAGTCTAATGCTGTTGCGATTACTTTGCCTATTGGTGAGGAAAATGACTTTAAAGGAGTAGTTGATTTAGTAAAAAACCAAGCTATCGTTTGGCATGATGCAACGCAAGGGGCAACTTTTGATATCGTTGATATTCCTTCAGATATGTTGGCTGAAGTGAAAGAATACAGAGATATTCTTATCGAAGCAGTGGCTGATTATGATGAGAACTTGTTGGATAAGTATATGGAAGATCCAGATTCTATTACTGAAGAAGAAATCAATACGGCATTAAGAGCAGCTACCATTGATATGGCTATTATCCCTATGATTGCTGGTTCTTCTTTCAAAAACAAAGGAGTTCAATTTATGTTGGATGCCGTATGTAAATATCTACCCTCTCCGTTAGATAAAGAAGGTATTGAAGGAATTCATCCTGATGATGCTGATTTGTTAGAAGAAGATCAAACTAAAATCTTACGTCGTCCAGATGTAAAAGAGCCGTTCGCTGCTTTAGCATTTAAGATTGCTACCGACCCTTACGTAGGTCGTTTGGCTTTCTTCCGTGCGTATTCAGGTCGTTTAGATGCTGGTTCATACATCTTGAACACGCGTTCTGGAAACAAAGAAAGAATTTCTCGTATCTACCAAATGCACGCTAACAAACAAAACCCAATCGAGTACATCGAAGCAGGTGATATTGGAGCAGCAGTTGGATTTAAAGATATCAAGACTGGAGATACCATGTGTGATGAAAAACACCCAATTATTTTGGAGTCAATGAAATTTCCAGCTCCGGTAATTGGTATCGCTATTGAGCCAAAAACTAAAGCTGATGTAGATAAAATGGGAATGGCTTTGGCAAAATTAGCTGAAGAAGATCCAACATTTACAGTAAGAACAGATGAAGCTTCTGGTCAAACGATTATTTCAGGTATGGGTGAGTTACACTTAGACATTCTTGTAGATCGTATGAAACGTGAATTCAAAGTTGAAGTAAACCAAGGAGAACCTCAAGTAGAATACAAAGAAGCTTTTACAAAATCGGCACAACACAGAGAAGTTTACAAAAAACAATCGGGTGGTCGTGGTAAATTTGGTGATATTGTTTTCCGCCTAGAGCCAGCTGATGAAGTAGATGGTAAAACTCCTGTGGGATTACAATTCGTTAACGAAGTTAAAGGTGGTAACGTTCCTAAAGAATACATTCCTTCTGTAGAAAAAGGTTTCCGTGAAGCTATGAAAACGGGTCCATTAGCAGGTTATCAAGTAGATAGTTTAAAGGTAACTTTATTAGACGGATCTTTTCACCCTGTAGATTCTGATGCGCTTTCTTTCGAGTTAGCAGCTAGAATGGGTTATAGAGAAGTTGCAAAAGCTGCTGGAGCTGTTATTTTGGAGCCAATCATGAAAATGGAAGTGATTACACCGGAAGAAAACATGGGAGATATCGTTGGTGATATCAACCGTCGTAGAGGTCAAGTGAATGACATGGGTGACAGAAATGGTGCGAAAACTATTAAGGCAGATGTGCCTTTATCTGAAATGTTTGGATATGTGACTACTTTGAGAACGTTATCTTCAGGTAGAGCAACTTCAACAATGGAATTTTCACATTACGAACAAACTCCTTCTAATATTTCAGAAGAAGTAATCAAAAAAGCAAAAGGTAACGCTTAATTCTTATCAAGATGAGTCAAAAAATTAGAATAAAATTAAAGTCTTACGATCATATGTTGGTTGATAAATCAGCAGAGAAAATCGTAAAAACTGTGAAAAGCACAGGTGCTGTTGTAACAGGTCCTATTCCGTTACCTACACACAAAAAGATATTTACTGTATTGCGTTCTCCTCACGTTAATAAAAAAGCGAGAGAACAGTTTGAAGTAAGTTCTTATAAAAGATTATTAGATATTTACTCTTCGTCTTCAAAAACTATTGATGCTCTTATGAAATTAGAGTTGCCAAGTGGTGTTGAAGTTGAAATTAAAGTATAATAAGTTAAATTTAAAGTATACTGTAATAATGTATATTGTATAATGTAAAAAAGTGAATTCTTAATACAGCAATACAATATACATTATACAGTTTTTTATTACTAATCATTAAATAATAATTATGTCTGGGTTAATTGGAAGAAAAATCGGCATGACTAGCATTTTCGATGAGAACGGGAAGAACATTCCTTGTACTGTAATCGAAGCTGGACCTTGTGTCGTTACCCAAGTCAGAACCAAAGAGGTTGACGGGTATGAAGCTCTTCAACTTGGTTTCGATGACAAAACAGAAAAACACGCCACTAAAGCTGACTTAGGTCACTTTAAAAAAGCGGGAACTTCTGCAAAAAAGAAAGTCGTTGAATTCCAAGGGTTTGAAGAAAATTACAAATTAGGTGATAATATTACCGTGGAAGTATTCAGCGAAGGAGAATTTGTTGATGTACAAGGTGTATCAAAAGGTAAAGGTTTTCAAGGTGTTGTAAAACGTCACGGTTTTGGTGGTGTTGGACAAGCTACACATGGTCAACATAACCGTTTGAGAGCACCAGGTTCTGTAGGAGCATCCTCTTATCCATCTAGAGTATTCAAAGGAATGCGTATGGCAGGAAGAATGGGTGGTGAAAATGTAAAAATACAAAATCTTAGAGTTTTAAAAGTGGTTTCTGAAAAGAACTTACTTGTTGTTAAAGGAGCTATTCCTGGATGCAAAAACTCTTATGTAATCATTCAGAAGTAATGGAAGCAAAAGTTTTAGATATCAACGGAAAAGATACTGGAAGAAAAGTTCAACTTTCTGACTCAGTATTCGGCATTGAGCCAAATAATCATGCAGTATATCTTGATGTTAAACAATATTTAGCGAATCAAAGACAAGGAACGCACAAAGCAAAAGAAAGAGCTGAAGTAGCGGGAAGTACACGTAAGATTAAAAAACAAAAAGGTACAGGTACTGCACGTGCAGGATCTAAAAAGAGTCCATTGTTTAAGGGTGGAGGAACAGTTTTCGGGCCAAGACCAAGAAGCTATTCTTTCAAACTGAACAAAAACTTAAAAAGATTAGCAAGAAAATCTGCTTTCTCTATAAAAGCAAAAGAATCAAATTTAGTAGTGGTTGAAGATTTCAGTTTTGAAGCACCAAATACTAAAAAGTTCATCAATGTTTTGAAAGCTTTAGGATTGGAAAACAAAAAATCTTTATTTGTGTTGGGTGAATCAAATAAAAATGTATATTTGTCGTCACGCAATTTAAAAGCTTCTAGCGTTATAACTAGTTCAGAATTAAGCACTTATGCGATATTAAACGCAAATAATTTAGTTTTATCTGAAGGTTCTTTAGAAGGAATTGTTGAAAATTTAAGCAAATAACAGGCCATGAGTATCATAATTAAACCTATCATAACAGAAAAAATTACCAAAGAAGGTGAGATTTTTAATCGTTTTGGTTTTGTTGTTGACAAAAAAGCCAACAAAGTTCAAATTAAGAAAGCCATTGAGGCTGCTTATGGAATTACTGTTGTTGATGTGAACACGATGAACTATAGAGCTGATAGAACTACTAAATATACAAAAAGTGGTTTGATTAGTGGAAAAACAAATGCTTATAAAAAAGCAATTGTCCAAGTACAAGAAGGAGAAACAATAGATTTTTATAATAATATCTAATAGAAAATGTCAGTTAGAAAATTAAAACCTATTACCCCTGGTCAGCGTTTTAGAGTTGTGAATGGTTTTGACGCCATCACGACTGATAAGCCGGAGCGCTCTTTGTTAGCACCGATAAAAAACTCAGGAGGTAGAAATAGTCAAGGAAAGATGACCATGCGTTATACAGGCGGTGGTCACAAACAAAGGTATCGTTTGATTGATTTCAAAAGAACTAAAGTTGGAATTCCAGCTACAGTGAAATCAATTGAATATGATCCAAACAGAACAGCTTTTATCGCATTATTGTGGTATGTAGATGGTGAGAAAACATATATTGTTGCTCAAAACGGATTGCAAGTAGGTCAGACAGTAGTGTCTGGAGATGAGGCAGCTCCTGAAATTGGTAATACTTTGCCATTGAGCAAAATTCCATTGGGAACTGTTATTTCTTGTATCGAATTGCGACCAGGACAAGGGGCTGTTATTGCTCGTTCTGCTGGAACATTTGCTCAATTAATGGCAAGAGATGGAAAATATGCTACAATTAAAATGCCATCAGGTGAAACAAGATTAATCTTGTTGACTTGTTCAGCTACAATTGGTGCGGTTTCTAACTCTGACCACCAATTGATCGTGTCTGGTAAAGCAGGTAGAACAAGATGGTTAGGAAGAAGACCAAGAACAAGACCAGTTGCCATGAACCCTGTAGATCACCCAATGGGTGGTGGTGAAGGACGTTCTTCTGGAGGTCACCCACGTTCTAGAAAAGGTCTTCCTGCAAAAGGGTATAGAACTCGTTCTAAAGTGAACCCGAGTAATAAGTATATTGTTGAACGCAGAAAGAAATAATTAGATAGACATGGCACGTTCATTAAAAAAAGGACCTTTTGTACACTATAAATTAGATAAAAAAGTTCAGGAAAATATTGCTGGTGGAAATAAAGGTGTGGTTAAGACTTGGTCTAGAGCATCTATGATTACTCCAGATTTTGTTGGGCAAACAATCGCAGTACACAATGGTCGTCAATTTGTTCCAGTGTATGTAACTGAGAACATGGTAGGACATAAATTAGGAGAATTTTCACCAACAAGATCATTTAGAGGTCACGCTGGAGCAAAAAATAAAGGTAAAAAATAAGAAGCAATGGGAGTTCGTAAAAGAGAAACAGCAGATGCGAGAAAAGAGGCAAATAAGTCTATTGCTTTCGCGAAATTGAATAACTGCCCCACTTCACCTAGAAAAATGCGCTTAGTTGCAGACTTGGTAAGAGGTCAGAAAGTGGAAAGAGCTTTAAATATATTAAGATTTAGCTCAAAAGAAGCTTCAAGAAAATTAGAGAAATTAGTATTGTCTGCCATCAACAATTGGGAGCAGAAAAATGCTGAAGGAAACGTTTCTGAAGCTGGCTTATTTATAAAAACTATCACTGTAGATGGTGGAATGATGTTGAAAAGACTTCGTCCAGCGCCACAAGGAAGAGCACACAGAATTAGAAAACGTTCTAACCACGTTACTATCGTATTAGGACAATTAGATAACACACAAGCAAATTAAGTAAGATGGGACAAAAGACAAATCCAATTGGAAACAGACTTGGTATCATCAGAGGATGGGATTCAAACTGGTATGGTGGAAATGATTACGGTGATAAAATCGCTGAAGATTATAAAATCAGAAAGTACATTCACGCTCGATTATCAAAAGCTAGTGTATCAAAAGTAATCATCGAGAGAACTTTGAAACTTGTAACCGTTACTATCACTACTGCTAGACCTGGTATCATTATCGGGAAAGGCGGACAAGAGGTAGACAAGTTGAAAGAAGAACTTAAGAAAGTTACTGACAAAGAGGTTCAAATCAACATCTTTGAAATTAAGAGACCTGAATTAGATGCTTATTTAGTTGCAACAAGTATCGCACGTCAAATTGAAAGCAGGATTTCTTACAGACGTGCAATTAAAATGGCTATTGCTGCTTCTATGCGTATGAACGCTGAAGGTATCAAAGTTTTGATTTCTGGTCGTTTGAACGGAGCTGAAATGGCGCGTTCAGAAGGTTTCAAAGAAGGAAGAATTCCTCTATCAACTTTCAGAGCCGATATTGATTATGCTTTGGCTGAAGCGCATACTACCTATGGTAGAATGGGTATCAAAGTATGGATTATGAAAGGTGAAGTATATGGAAAAAGAGATCTTTCTCCACTTATTGGCATGGACAAAAAACAAGCTGGTCAAGGTGGTGGAAAAGGTGCAGATTCTCCAAGAGGAGACCGAAAACCTTTTAATAAGGACAGAAAACCTGCGGGAGACCGTAAAAGAAAGTAATTTTTTAAATACAAAGAAAAATGTTACAGCCTAAAAGAACAAAATACCGTAAGGTACAAAAGGGTAGAATGAAAGGGAATGCTCAAAGAGGGCACGAACTTTCAAGTGGAATGTTTGGTATTAAGTCAGTTCATGAAGATGGAATGTTCCTTACTTCACGTCAAATCGAAGCGGCGCGTATTGCTGCAACAAGATATATGAAAAGAGAAGGTCAATTATGGATTAATATCTTCCCAGACAAACCAATCACAAAGAAACCTCTTGAAGTACGTATGGGTAAAGGAAAAGGTGCGGTCGAATATTGGGCTGCGATTGTAAAACCAGGAAGAATAATGTTTGAAGTTGGTGGAGTTCCACTTTCTGTTGCAAAAGAGGCGTTACGTCTTGCTGCTCAAAAACTTCCTGTAAAAACTAAGTTTGTCGTTGCTAGAGATTTCGAAGCATAATCTAAAATTAATTATGAAACAATCAGAAATTATAAATCTATCCGCAGCTGAGTTACAAGTAAAACTTAGTCAATTAAGAAAAGCGTATTCAGATCTAAAAAATGCACACGCTATTTCACCAATTGCTAATCCACTTCAAATTAGAAGTGCTAGAAGAGCTGTTGCTAGAGTAGCAACCGAGCTAACTAAAAGAGAGTTACAATAATTGTATGCTGGCTAAAATGGAAGATAAAAGAAATTTAAGAAAAGAAAGAATTGGTGTGGTTACCTCAAACAAAATGGATAAGTCTATTGTTGTGGCACAAGTAACAAAAGTAAAACACCCATTATACGGTAAGTTCGTGTTAAAAACTAAAAAGTTTCACGCACACGACGAAACAAATGACTGTAACATTGGTGATACAGTAAAGATCATGGAAACAAGACCTTTATCAAAAACTAAATGTTGGAGACTAGTTGAAATCATTGAAAGAGCTAAGTAATTATGGTACAGCAAGAATCGAGATTAAAAGTAGCAGACAACACGGGAGCAAAAGAAGTTTTGACTATCCGTGTTTTAGGAGGAACGAAACGTCGTTATGCCTCTGTTGGAGATAAAATTGTAGTATCAATTAAAGATGCAACACCAAACGGAAACGTTAAGAAAGGTGCTGTTTCTACTGCAGTTGTTGTACGTACCAAAAAAGAAGTGAGAAGAGCCGATGGTTCTTATATCCGTTTTGATGACAATGCATGTGTTCTTTTGAATGCTGCAGGAGAAATGAGAGGAACACGTGTTTTTGGTCCAGTAGCCAGAGAACTTCGTGAAAAACAATTCATGAAAATTGTATCATTAGCACCAGAAGTGCTTTAATTCGTAGCAAAATGATAAAGCTAAAAATAAAATCAGGAGACACAGTAACCGTTATCGCTGGTGACCATAAAGGTTCAGAAGGTAAAGTATTGCGTGTTGACCGTGAAAAAAACAAAGCAATCGTTGAAGGCGTAAATATGGTTTCGAAACATACAAAACCAAGTGCAAAAAGCCCTCAAGGAGGAATTGTTAAGAAAGAAGCTCCTATCCATATTTCAAACCTTGCATTGATTGATCCAAAATCAAAATCTGCAACCAAAGTTGGAATTAAAGTAGAAGGGGATAAGAAAGTGAGATTTTCAAAAAAATCTAATCAAGTAGTATAGTTATGGCATATTCACCTAGACTTAAGCAAGAATATAAGGACAGAGTAATTGCTGCCCTTAAAGAAGAATTTGGTTATAAAAACGTAATGCAAGTTCCTAAATTGGAAAAAATCGTTTTGAGCCGTGGAGTTGGAGCAGCTGTATCTGATAAAAAACTAGTTGACTATGCAGTTGATGAGTTAACAAAAGTAACTGGACAGAAAGCAGTATCAACAATCTCTAAAAAAGACGTTGCGTCTTTCAAATTGAGAAAAGGAATGCCAATTGGAGCCAAAGTAACTCTAAGAGGGGAAAGAATGTATGAGTTTTTAGACCGACTTATTACATCATCTTTACCACGTGTAAGAGATTTTAATGGTATCAAAGCTACTGGTTTTGACGGAAGAGGTAATTACAATCTTGGTGTTACAGAACAAATCATTTTCCCAGAAATTGATATTGATAAAGTTAACAAAATAGCTGGTTTGGATATTACTTTTGTAACTTCTGCAGCAACTGACAAAGAAGCAAAGTCATTATTGGCTGAATTAGGTTTACCTTTTAAAAAGAATTAAGATATGGCTAAAGAATCAATGAAAGCCCGTGAGGTTAAGAGAGAGAAAACGGTAGCTAAGTATGCTCAGAAAAGAAAAGCTTTGTTAGAAGCTAAAGATTACGAAGGCCTACAAAAATTACCAAAAAATGCTTCACCAGTTCGCATGCACAATCGTTGTAAACTAACTGGAAGACCAAGAGGGTATATGCGTCAATTCGGTATTTCACGTGTTACTTTCCGCGAAATGGCAAACCAAGGATTAATCCCAGGAGTTAAAAAAGCTTCTTGGTAATCAACAATTAATTATCAATTGGTTAAAGGTTCATTTAGTGAGTACTTCTTGAAAACCATAACCGCAAATTTATACATATGTATACAGATCCAATTGCAGATTATCTTACGAGAGTTAGAAATGCAGTAATGGCTAACCATAAAGTGGTTGAGATTCCAGCATCTAACTTGAAAAAAGAAATCACAAAGATTTTATTTGATCAAGGATATATCTTAAGTTACAAATTTGAAGACAGTTCTGTTCAAGGAACTATCAAAATTGCTCTAAAGTATGATAAAGATACTAAAGAGTCTGTAATAAAAGATATTCAAAGAATTAGTAAACCAGGTTTACGTAAATATGCTGGTTCTTCAAAAATACCAAGAATTCTTAATGGATTAGGAATTGCTATTGTTTCTACATCAAAAGGTTTGATGACAGGAAAACAAGCTAAGCAATTAAATGTTGGTGGAGAAGTAATTTGCTACGTATACTAATTTAAAACAGTTAAACAATGTCAAGAATAGGTAAAAATCCAATTTCAATTCCTGCTGGTGTAACTGTAGATGTTAGTGAAACAGTAATTACAGTAAAAGGAAAATTAGGTCAACTTACACAAGATTACGCTGATGTAACTGTAAAAGTTGAAGAAGGTCAACTAGTTGTAGAAAGACCATCTGATAGTAAAGATCATAGAGCAAAACACGGATTGTACAGATCATTAATCAGTAACATGGTTGTGGGCGTATCCGAAGGTTTTACAAAAGAATTAGAATTGGTTGGAGTAGGTTACAGAGCTTCAAACCAAGGCCAAAAATTAGATTTAGCTCTAGGTTTTTCTCATAATATTGTTTTGGAAGTTGCTCCAGAAGTAAAGTTAGAAACAATATCTGAGAAAGGTAAAAACCCAATAGTAAAGTTAACCTCTTTCGACAAACAATTAATCGGACAAATCGCTGCCAAAATCAGAGGTTTCCGTAAACCAGAACCTTACAAAGGAAAAGGTGTTAAGTTTGTTGGTGAAGTATTAAGAAGAAAAGCAGGTAAATCAGCTTAAAAAATAACATTATGTCATTAACAAAAACTGAAAGAAGACAAAGAATTAGATTCAGAATCAGAAAAATTGTAAGCGGAACTGCTACAAATCCAAGACTTTCTGTATTCAGAAGTAATAAAGAAATCTATGCACAGCTAATAGACGATGTGAATGGTGTTACTTTATTGGCTGCTTCATCAAAAGATAAAGGAGTAGATATCAAAGGTACAAACGTAGAAATTGCATCAGCTGTTGGAAAACTAGTTGCAGAAAAAGCGTTAAAAGCTGGATTTGAAACAGTAACTTTCGATAGAGGAGGTTATTTATATCACGGTCGTATTAAATCATTAGCGGAAGGCGCAAGAGCGGCTGGACTTAAATTCTAAGAAATTATGTATAACGGATACAAAAATGTAGAGTTAGTAAAACCTAGCGGTCTTGAATTAAAAGACCGTTTGGTAAGTGTAAATCGTGTTACTAAAGTAACTAAAGGAGGAAGAGCATTCGGTTTTTCTGCGATAGTTGTGGTTGGTGATGAAAACGGTGTTGTTGGACATGGTTTAGGAAAATCAAAAGATGTTTCTGAAGCTATTGCGAAAGCAGTAGAAGATGCTAAGAAAAATTTGGTTAGAATTCCTTTAAGTGGTCAATCAGTGCCTCACGAACAAAAAGGAAAATTTGGTGGAGCAGCAGTATTTTTGATGCCTGCATCTCATGGTACAGGAGTTATTGCTGGTGGTGCTGTTCGTGCAGTACTTGAGTCAGTTGGTATACATGATGTATTGTCAAAATCACAAGGTTCATCAAATCCTCACAACGTGGTAAAAGCAACTTTTGATGCTTTATTACAAATGAGAAGTGCTGTTACTGTTGCCAAACAAAGAGGTATTTCTTTAGAAAAAGTATTTAAAGGTTAATTCAAGGAAATTATGGCTAAATTATTAGTAAAACAAGTTAGAAGTAAAATCAACTGTCCTCTTACACAAAAAAGAGGATTAGAAGCTTTAGGTCTTCGTAAAATGGGACAAGTTGTGGAGCATGATTCAAATCCAGCTATCCTTGGAATGATAAATAAAGTTAAACACTTAGTTTCCGTAGAGGAAGTTAAATAACAAATATAGTTATGAATTTAAGTAACTTACAGCCAGCAGAAGGTTCTACACACAATCAAAATAAACGATTAGGTAGAGGTGAAGGTTCTGGTAAAGGTGGTACAGCCGCTAGAGGACACAAAGGAGCAAAGTCTCGTTCTGGTTATTCTAAAAAAATAGGTTTTGAAGGTGGACAAATGCCACTTCAAAGACGTGTGCCTAAGTTTGGTTTTACGAACATCAATCGCAAAGAATATCAAGGTGTAAATCTTGATGCACTTCAATTATTAGTTGACAATGGAATTGTTACCGATACTGTAGATTTTTCAGTATTAGTGGAAAACCGCTTAGCTACTAAGAATGAACTTGTAAAAATTCTTGGTAGAGGTGAATTGAAATCAAAATTAAAAGTAACCGCTCATAAATTTACTGCTACTGCAAAAGCTGCCATTGAAGCTGCTGGTGGAGAAGCAGTAACATTATAAACACTAGAACAATGAAGAAATTTTTTGAATCATTAAATAATGTTTGGAAAATAGAAGAACTGAAAAACAGAATCTTGATCACTCTTGGGCTGTTATTAGTTTACCGTTTTGGAGCGCACGTTACGCTACCGGGTATTGATGCTTCACAATTACAAAGTTTAGCTGGTCAAACAGAAAAAGGTATTGGTTCAATACTTGATATGTTTACTGGTGGAGCTTTTTCAAAAGCATCAGTATTTGCATTGGGTATCATGCCTTACATTTCGGCTTCAATTGTCGTTCAATTAATGGGTATTGCTATTCCCTATTTGCAGAAATTGCAAAAAGATGGAGAAAGTGGTAGAAAGAAATTAAATCAAATTACAAGATGGTTAACCATTGCAATTACACTTGTTCAAGGTCCAGGTTATATCTATAACTTGTATTCAACTTTACCAGCTAATGCATTTTTGTTAGGTTTTGACTCATTCCAATTCTTATTTTCATCTGTATTAATTCTTACCACAGGAACAATTTTTGCGATGTGGTTAGGAGAAAAAATTACAGATAAAGGTATTGGAAATGGTATTTCCCTTTTGATAATGGTTGGAATTTTAGCAAGATTACCCCAAGCACTAATACAAGAATTCACATCTAAAGTTACCAATAATAATGGAGGACCAATGGTGTTAGTAATCGAAATTATAGTTTGGTTATTAGTAATTATTGCCTGTGTATTATTAGTCATGGCAGTGAGAAAAATTCCAGTACAGTATGCTCGTCGTACAACAACTGGAGATTTCGAACAAGATATGATGGGTGGAAACAGACAGTGGATTCCTCTAAAGTTAAATTCTGCAGGTGTCATGCCAATCATTTTTGCGCAAGCAATTATGTTTATCCCAGCAGCTTTAGCGGGACTTTCAAATTCTGAAACATCACAATCTATAGCTGGAACTTTTAGTAATATGTTTGGCTTTTGGTATAATTTAGTATTTGCAACGTTAATTTTAGTTTTTACTTTCTTTTACACGGCAATTACGGTTCCAACAAATAAAATGGCTGATGATTTAAAAAGAAGTGGTGGTTTTATTCCAGGGGTTAAACCAGGAATTGATACAGCTGATTTCTTAGATAGAATCATGTCTCTTATAACATTCCCTGGCTCATTATTTCTTGCATTAATCGCTGTGTTCCCAGCAATTGTTGTTAGTCTCGATGTTCAACAATCATGGGCGATGTTTTATGGTGGAACTTCACTTATTATTATGGTTGGAGTTGCGATTGATACTATTCAACAAATAAATTCTTATTTATTGAATAAACACTATGACGGATTAATGAAAACCGGTAAAAATAGAAAAGCAGTAGCTTAGTTTTTATGGCAAAACAATCAGCAATAGAACAAGACGGATCAATAATTGAAGCATTGTCAAATGCAATGTTTCGTGTTGAGTTAGAAAACGGACATATTGTAATTGCTCATATTTCTGGTAAAATGCGAATGCATTACATCAAATTGTTACCTGGTGACAAAGTGAAATTAGAAATGAGTCCTTACGATTTGTCAAAAGCAAGAATTACTTATAGATACTAAAGATATTCAAGATGAAACGAGCTTGCGAGTTCCATCTGACCTTTTAAAAAACAATTAAATCGAATCAGATGAAAGTAAGAACATCAGTTAAAAAAAGAAGTGCCGAGTGCAAGATTGTACGAAGAAAAGGCAGATTATACGTAATCAACAAAAAGAATCCTAGATTTAAACAAAGACAAGGATAGTTATGGCAAGAATAGCAGGGGTAGATATCCCAAAAAACAAAAGAGGAGTTATCGCTTTAACCTACATCTTCGGAATAGGTAAAAGTAGAGCTATTGAGATTTTAGAAAAAGCTCAAGTTAGCCAAGATAAAAAAGTTCAAGATTGGAATGATGACGAAATCGGAGGAATTCGTGATGCAGTTTCTTATTTCAAAATTGAAGGTGAACTTCGTTCAGAAGTTTCATTACACATCAAGCGTCTAATGGACATTGGATGTTATAGAGGAATCCGTCATAGATCTGGTCTTCCATTAAGAGGTCAAAGAACTAAAAACAACTCTAGAACAAGAAAAGGTAAAAGAAAAACTGTTGCTAACAAGAAAAAAGCAACTAAATAATAAATAATATGGCTAAAGCAACAACAAAAAAACGTAAAGTTATCGTTGAATCATCGGGCGAAGCTCATATTAATGCAACCTTCAACAACATCATTATTTCTTTGACAAATAAGAAAGGTGAAGTAATTTCTTGGTCATCAGCTGGTAAAATGGGTTTCAGAGGTTCTAAAAAGAATACTCCCTATGCAGCTCAAATGGCAGCAGAAGATTGTGGAAAAGTAGCATTAGAAGCAGGACTTAAAAAAGTAAAAGTGTATGTTAAAGGTCCAGGTAACGGAAGAGAATCTGCTATTAGATCGATACACAATTCTGGAATTGAAGTAACAGAAATCATTGATGTAACTCCAATGCCGCATAATGGATGTCGTCCTCCTAAAAGACGAAGAGTTTAATATTACACTGAATTTATGCTGAATTTAGTTCAGTATCTCAGTATCTAATATATATTTAAGTATAACAAAAGATAGAAAAACAGATTATCGAAGGATTCGACCTGAATTCATAATCTCTATCTAAAACAATTTAAAATGGCAAGATATACTGGTCCAAGTACAAGAATTGCTCGTAAATTTGGCGAAGCAATATTCGGAGAAGACAAATCCTTCGAAAAAAGAAATTATCCTCCTGGCCAACATGGTATGGCTAAGAAAAGAGGTAAAAAATCTGAATATGCTGTCCAATTGATGGAAAAGCAAAAAGCTAAATATTCTTATGGAATTTTAGAAAAACAATTCAGAAACCTGTTTGAAAAAGCAGCAGCTTCTAAAGGAGTAACTGGTGAAATCCTTTTACAATTATGTGAAGCTAGACTAGATAATGTAGTTTTCAGAATGGGAATTGCACCTTCAAGAAGAGCGGCAAGACAAATCGTTTCTCACCGTCACATTACTGTGAATGGAGAATTGGTTAACATTCCTTCTTATCACTTGAAACCAGGTGACAAAGTAGCTGTTCGTGAAAAATCTAAATCTGTTGAAGCTATCGAGCGTTCATTGGCCAATTCTTCTCATGTATATGAGTGGATCACTTGGAATAATGATACCAAAGAAGGAACTTTTGTTTCTGTTCCTCAAAGACTTCAAATTCCAGAAAACATTAAAGAACAATTAATCGTAGAGTTGTACAACAAATAATAATTGACATCAGTCTAAATTATGGCAATATTTAATTTTCAGAAGCCCGATAAAGTTATCATGATCGATTCAACCGATTTTGAAGGTAAGTTTGAATTCAGACCTTTAGAACCTGGTTACGGATTGACAGTGGGTAATGCACTTAGAAGAGTTTTACTTTCTGCGTTAGAAGGTTATGCAATAACATCTGTTCGTATAGAAGGTGTTGAGCATGAGTTTTCTACCATCTCAGGAGTTGTAGAAGATGTAACCGAAATTATTCTAAACCTTAAACAAGTACGTTTCAAACGTCAAATTGAGGATGTTGATAATGAAACAGTTTCAATTTCTATCTCAGGTAAAGACCAAATTACTGCAGGTGATTTTCAAAAATTCATCTCTGGATTTCAAGTATTGAACCCAGAACTTGTAATTTGTAACCTTGATAGCAAAGTAAATTTGAACATGGAATTAACTATCGAGAAAGGTCGTGGTTATGTTCCTGCTGAGGAGAACAAAAAACAGAATGCAGCTATAGGTACTATTTTTACAGATTCAATTTTTACACCAGTAAAAAATGTAAAATATGCTATTGAAAACTTCCGTGTGGAGCAAAAAACAGATTATGAAAAATTAGTTTTTGAAATCAAAACTGATGGTTCAATCAATCCAAAAGATGCTTTAACAGAAGCTGCAAAAGTTTTAATTCACCACTTTATGTTGTTCTCCGATGAGAGAATTACTTTAGAAGCTGATGAAATTGCTCAAACAGAATCTTACGACGAAGAATCATTACACATGAGACAATTGCTAAAAACTAAGCTTGTTGATATGGATTTATCTGTGAGAGCATTGAATTGTTTGAAAGCTGCAGAAGTAGATACACTGGGAGATTTAGTATCTTTCAATAAAAACGACTTGATGAAGTTCCGTAACTTCGGTAAAAAATCGCTAACAGAGTTAGATGAATTAGTTGCCAACAAGAATTTAACTTTCGGAATGGATTTAGGTAAATACAAATTAGATAAAGAATAAATTACTTCATATTTTGCTCTCCAAAGTGGATTGATGCAAGATGAAGGTAAAAAAAAACGTCATGAGACACGGAAAAAAAGTAAATCATTTAAGCAGACAGAGTGGACATAGAAAATCTATGTTGGCTAACATGGCTTGTTCATTAATTGAGCACAAACGTATTAATACTACTGTTGCTAAAGCAAAAGCGCTTAAACAATTTGTTGAGCCACTTATTACAAAATCAAAAGACGACACCACTCACAACCGTCGTATCGTATTTGCATACTTACGTAATAAATATGGTGTAACTGAACTTTTTAGAGAAGTTGCAGCAAAAGTAGGTGATCGTCCAGGTGGATATACTCGTATAATTAAAGTTGGAAATCGTTTGGGAGATAATGCTGATATGGCAATGATTGAACTTGTAGATTTTAACGAACTATACAAAGGTGGTAAAAAAGAAGAGAAAAAAGCTAAAAGCCGTCGTGGTGGAAAAGCTAAAAAATCTGAAGATACAACTCCAGTTACAGAAGTTAAACCAGTTGAAACTACTCAAGCAGCGGTTGTTGAAGAAGTTGTTGAGACTCCAATTGCAGAGGTTGCTGATTCGAGCGTTAGCGAACAGGCGGAGCAAATTCAAGATGTTGTTGAAGAAACTCCAGTTGCAGAAGTTATTGAAGAAATTCCAGTTGCAGAAGTTGATGAAACTCCAGCTCCTGAAACAGAAGCTCCAGCTGATGAGGAATCAAAAGAAGAGCAAGCATAATGATTGCCACTTGATAAATATAAAGGATAAACGTTTTGTTTATCCTTTTTTTTTGCCATAAAAGGAATGTTTATAAACTTTAATAAATCGATTTAGAATTTAATTTGGAATACTCTAAATTTGTAACACAACAACTAAGATAATCGAATGAAATACACAACACGACCACAAGCTATTTTACTACTTGCCGACGGAACTATTTTTTATGGAAAATCTATCGGAATTTCTGGAAAAACTTTTGGAGAAGTTTGCTTTAATACTGGAATGACAGGTTATCAAGAAATATTTACGGATCCATCTTATTTCGGACAAATCATGGTAGCCACCAATCCACACATTGGAAACTATGGTGTAAACTCAGATGAAGTAGAGTCGGAAAAAATAATGATTTCGGGATTAGTATGTAAAAATTTTAGCTTTAATCATTCCCGTCCTGATTCCGAAAGTAATCTTTATGACTATTTTGAAAGCCAAAATTTGATTTGTATTTCAGATGTTGACACAAGAGCATTGGTAAGTTATATTAGAGATAATGGTGCTCAAAATGCTGTGATTTGCACAGACGGAACTTCAATTGAGGAATTAGAAACGCTATTGTCCAACGTACCAAATATGGAAGGATTAGAATTGGCTTCTAAAGTGTCAGCAACTGAACCCTATTTTTTTGGGAATGAAAATGCAACATTTAAAATTTCAGCTTTGGATTTAGGGATTAAAAGAAATATTTTGAGAAATCTCGCCAAAAGAGATTGTTACATAAAAGTATTTCCATACGATACAAATTTCGAAACATTAAAAGCATTTAATCCAGATGGTTATTTTTTATCTAATGGACCAGGTGATCCTGAACCTTTGGAACAAGTTATTGGAGTTGCACAAGAAATTATTGCTTCTGATACACCCGTTTTTGGAATATGTTTAGGACATCAAATTATTGGTTTAGCTAATGGAATTTCAACCTATAAAATGTTTAACGGTCATAGAGGAATTAATCATCCTGTCATGAATATCTTGACTGGAAAAGGAGAAATCACCTCTCAAAACCACGGATTTGCAGTGAATAGAGAAGAATTGGAAAAACATAACGATTTGGAAATCACACACTACCATCTCAATGATAACACAGTAGCTGGAATGAAAATGAAATCTAAAAATTGTTTCTCAGTGCAGTATCATCCAGAAGCAAGTCCAGGACCACATGACTCTTCTTATTTATTTGATGAGTTTATTTCCAATATTAAATGGAGTAAGGAATTGCAACAAGCTTAAAACTGTCCAAATTTCATTTATCGTAAAAAAACTAAAACGATTGCGTTAATAACATTCTAGCGAATTATCAAATTGATAAATAAAGTTGAAATATATTTGTTGTCATCCTAAGCGTTTCGAAGGACTATAAACTATAATCAAAAATCTAAATATCATAAAAATGAGTATTATTATTAAAGTTCACGCAAGACAAATCCTTGACTCTAGAGGAAATCCAACAATTGAAGTAGATGTAGTAACAGAAAATGGTGTTCTAGGTAGAGCAGCGGTTCCTTCTGGCGCTTCAACTGGAGAGCATGAAGCAGTTGAACTTCGTGATGGTGGAAAAAATTACATGGGTAAAGGAGTGTTGAAAGCAGTTCATAATGTAAATGCTACTATAGCACCCGAATTAGTTGGCGTTTCAGTTTTTGAACAAAATCATATCGATCAATTGATGATTGAATTGGATGCCACCCC
>Ga0208853_1000066_pt1 | contig 28637 bp, 27 predicted proteins | sample LakMenEpi03Oct11_FD_150667 | JGI IMG/M metagenome (GOLD analysis project Ga0208853, IMG submission 150667) | Freshwater microbial communities from Lake Mendota, WI - 03OCT2011 deep hole epilimnion (SPAdes) | ecosystem: Environmental > Aquatic > Freshwater > Lake > Epilimnion/Euphotic zone ... | reverse complement strand
GGGCAGGCCTGCCTGCCGGTCCGCCTCTGGCGGAGAACCTTGGATCTGGAGCTTCAAAAAAAATAAAAAATTCTTAGATGGTGGCCTCGCCAGGAATCGAACCTGGATCTGGAGCTTCGGAAACTCTTATACTATCCATTGTACTACGAGGCCGGGGGTGCAAAAGTAATATTTCAGCGCTATTTCCTTGCTTTTTTCGGAGCGATAGGCGGTTTTCGACTTAACTTAAGTGATTGTAGTGGCAATGGATTCCAAAACAGCCCTAATATGCGAGTACTTGTACCTTTTCCCGGAGGGAGCCCGGAACCAAAAAATTAGTCTACCAATATTTCAAACTCACTCCCACTCCCACGCTGTATTGTGTGGCCTCGCTAAGAATCCCTGCCTGCCGGCAGGCAGGGAACCTGGATCTGGAGCTTCGGAAACTCTTATACTATCCATTGTACTACGAGGCCGGGCTGCAAAAGTAAGACTTAGCAGTGAAATTCAAGCCCAAAGCTCGCGCAAGGCAGCAGGCAGAAAAACACCTGTGGGAACACTCCACATCATGCGCAAATCATCGGCTAAACCCGTTTCATTGTCTAAAAAGCGGAATATGCGCTGCACCTCATTCTTTTGAAATAAATCAGTAAAAATGCGGTCGCCACCTAATCGTCCCGTTGACAGAATTTGTAACAAAACACCATCAAATAGCCGGAATTTTTTATCCTGCAACGTATCCCGATGGCAGGTGGTATCGCCCGTCTTGAGCGAAGCCACAATAGCATCTGCCCGGCGCTGGATGAACTGAAATGCAAATCCGCTGCTGGCTTTTACCTGCCCGCCCGCTAATCCAATATTCAAGACAGCCCCCCGCTGCTTGGGAAACTTCAGATTGGTCATCGGTATCACACCCCACTCTGTATGCAGGGTTTCATAGGACTTCCCCGTAATGTATCTGGAAATATAATCCTGCAAAGCAGTATCATACGCTTCCTGCGGCAGCAGATCAGCCGTGAATAATGTATACTCCACCAGCGCCTGCCGCGATGAAACAGGCAATACATATACAAATGCCGTTCCATTCTTCTGGCTGATACGAAAATCCATGAAAGTAGCCGTATTCGCATCGAAGCAATCCTCAGAAGTTTCTATCAACCACCCCTTGAAATGCTGCAATAAATGATGTGCCCCACTTGCCTTGGCCAGATCACGCGTATCTTCCCAAACAATACTGTTGACAACCACAGGCGCTGAAACCCTCCTGTCAGTCAACTGAATAGCAGCGCCTTTTGCATCCGGAAGAATGGCAGGAACCCTTTCTTTCAACCAGGTAACATGGGCACGTTGTCCCGCTATTTCCTGTACATACTTGTACAAGTCGAGCCCCCTGATCATCTTATATTGATAAGGAGATAAATCACGTGTAGTAGAATAATCTGATGAATAAAAATTCAGGTGGCTCCAGCGGTGGGTTACTATAGAATCAAATACACCTGCTTCCTTTTCCCAGAAACACCAGGTACGGTCATTGGTATTTTTTTCTGCTGCATCAACAACAAGAATGCGACTGCCATTGAAATAAGGATCCTTCAACATCCGCACCAATACACTCATGCCGGCACAACCTGCACCGGAAATAATATAATCGTATTGTTCTTCCAAAAAGAGCGCTTAAAATTCAGGAGAGAATTAATTCAATTTTTCTGCAGCTTTTCGTCGTTTCGAACTTTATCCCAATAACGACGGGCTACCCATAACATGCCAAAACTTTCACCCTCCTCTTTACCCAAATGCTTATGGTGCATCTTATGTGCCCACCTGATCACTTTGATATAACGGTTATTACTGCGGGTAAAAAACTTGAAACGTTGATGAATGATGATCTCATGTACCACAAAATAGGCAAAGCCATACATGGCTATTCCGAATCCGATTCCTACAGCCCAATAATTTTCCCTCATACTGCCTAACATGATGCATAACCAGCTGGGAATGGCAAAAATGAGAAAGAAGGCATCATTCTTTTCAAAAAAACCCTCCTCCTTCTGGTGGTGGTCTTTATGTAAATACCAAAGAAAACCATGCATCACAAAACGATGGGTGAGCCAGGTAATCGGCTCCATCAGAAAGAAAACAAGAAAAGCGACCAACACGTAAATCATGGCTGATAAAATATTCGAAGTGCAAAAAAGAAAAGGGACTGTATGATTAACAAATGTACAGCGAATTGGTTTACCCGTCTGAAACCCAGGTTACGAAACACCAGTAACAAGATACAACTGATACCAAACCAGCAAACATAATTGAAAAAAGGGATGGTGCCATTCGCCCAGCTCCAATAACCCAGTTTGATAGCAACCGGCTCAAGCAACCAGTCAAAAGCCGTGGCTAGCAAGGCAGCATCAACCACCAAGGACCAACCCATCCATTTTTCGGCAATGGCCGTCGCCCATAGAGGAGTTCGAGCTAGTTTGCTGTGGAGCAGTAACATACACTGGGCAGCAGACCAAACGACCAGAAACCAATTCACGCCAATGAGAAACGGTACGCCCAACCAACCGGGCCCCAATGTACTTCCATATTGATACGTACCAAAGAGCAATGCGGTATTGACCCCAACCATTTCTGTTACTATACCAACTGCAGCAGAGAGAAAAAGAAAAATATAAAAAGGGCGATTGTCTTCCTCGTTGGTCCATATCACTAAAGCGAGCATGAACAGCAAGTTATAGGGTGTCATGCTTACGAACCAATCAGCATAACCACTGGCAATCATTCCAATCGCGCCACTAAGGTGAACGACGACTGCAGTTAGGGAGGCGATATGAGTTTTCTGATCGGTAGTCATATTTCAATAGACAACGTATATACCGGTAATCTGTATTTATTTTTCTTTTCGCTGAATAACACTTGCCGCTATGGCCGCACTACTCAAACAGAGTGGTATTCCCCCACCCGGGTGAACACTTCCACCCACAAAGTAAAGGCCGGGAATTGACTTACTGAAATTCGCGTGCCTTAAAAAGGCTGCCAACCTGGAATTGGAACTCGTACCATATAATGATCCCTGGTAGGAATCAGTAAGTGTTTCAATGCTGACCGGATCGGCTACCGTCTCATTGACAATCAGCGACGCTATATCCTGTCTCAATAAACGGCTAAGTTTTTTGAGTATTCGTGCGCGCGATTCACTACGATACCGCTCCCAATCTTGTCCGATATTAGCTGGCACATTGATCATCACAAACCAGTTCTCCATACCCTGCGGTGCCTGCACCCCCGGTTCACATTTAGAGGTAATATTGATGTAAACAGTGGGGTCGTCGTGCAAAGTTTTAAGCCGGAACAAGTGATCAAATTCCTCTTCATAGTCGGCAGAAAAAAAGATGTTATGGAGCGATAATTGCGGGAAACTTTGGCGGATACCCCAATAAAAAATCATGGCACTGCTGCTGCGTTCTTGCTTTAAAATTTTTTTTGCTTGCTTGGGTTGTTGGAGTAACCGGAGATATGTGAAATATACATCGACATTGCTCACTACTAAATCGGCAGCATAGTTTTCATCAGCGCAGCGAATACCGGTTGCTCGCCCATTGTTCAGTTCAATACGGGTAACCGGTGCATTAAAATAAAACTGAACCCCTTTTTTCTCGGCGAGACGGTGCAATGCGCGCGTAATGCTAATCATACCACCCCGGGGATAAAAACTGCCTTCATTGTGTTCTAGGTGTGCAATCATACTGAGCATACCGGGTGCCCGATATGGATTACTGCCATTATAGGTAGCGTACCTGTCAAATAATTGTGTAGTCTTCGGGTTGGCGAAAGCCGCAGCATTAAGGCGGTGCATGGAACTGAAAAGATGCTGCCAATGCGTTGCCCGAATAGCACTGCTGACAGAGGCTTCGCGCAATACAGCCACATCATGCAGTGAATGTTCCAGAAAAATATTTCCCACCTTGTCAAAAAGTCCGGCCGCCCTATCTAAATATCCTACAACTTGTGCTTCGCTCTCGCCATGTTTTTCGCTGAGTTCACGGGCGAATAAGTTTCTGTCAGCATAGGCAATGAGCTGTGTACCATCTTCATAAAAATAATGACAGGAAACCGGCAATCGTTGGTATGAAAAATAGTCTTCAATAGGTTCTCCCGCAAGGGTAAATAATTCTTCAATTAACTGCGGTCGAGTGAATAGACTCGGACCGGCATCGAACTGAAATCCTTCCTGCTCAAAGTGATGGAGCTTACCACCGGGAAAAGCATTTTTCTCAAATACTTTTACCTCATATCCCTGACAGGCCAATCGAATAGAAGTAGCAAGTGCTGCCACACCTGCACCAATTATAATGGCAGTGCGACCTGCGCCGGATGGTTTAATAGGTTTCATGCTACTTGCTGCCAACTTAACCAGTCGATCATTTTAGGGAAGGCAATATGAAACCAGGGCGTGAAGTTATCAGGTGCTTCGGTCATCAAGCTATGAATGGTATTTACATCCAGAAAGCGCACTGCAGCCACTTCCCGGGGATCGGGTTCCACCTCACCTTCATATTGTCCGAAGAAAACATGGTCGAACTCATATTCCGTGAGCCCATTGGAGAAAGGCGCTCTATAAACAAAGTCAAATACTTTTTTCAGTGGTGTAGAGAAACCCAGTTCCTCCCGCAGGCGACGCTGTGCCGCCGTCGATGTTTCTTCATCGGGCCGGGGATGACTGCAACAACTATTGGTCCACATTCCACCACAATGGTATTTACTTTGAGCACGCTGCTGGAGCAGCAGCTCACCCCGGGAGTTAAATATAAAAATGCTGAAGGCCCTGTGTAGCATGGCTTTTTGGTGCGCCTCCATTTTTTCCATGGTGCCCACCATTTCATCTAATTCATTCACCAGAATCAGTTGCTCCATAGCCAAAGGTTGCATTATAACAAATTTAGCTGACTGCGAATACCGGCTTTCGCGAGAATCAACATTTTACCATAGTCAGGTATACGAATACGATATTGCAAAATATTTTGTGGTGGTACCTTTTTGATTTTCTGGAACAACGACAGGTAATATTTGTATGCTACATAAACACCAAAACGGGCTTTCGTCGGTAATGCTAAGATGCCCTGGTAGGCATTGTCAAAATCACGTTGAATATCTTCTTCAATCAGGTCTTTATCCCGCTGAGAGAAATTATTGAAGTCACATCCGGGAAAATAAACACGTTCCATCCCCATGTAATCTGCTTTGAGGTCACGAAGGAAATTGACTTTCTGAAAAGCAGCCCCCAGACTGCGGGCATAGGATTTCAGGGACTCATACTGTTCGCGATTACCATCACAAAAAATAAAAAGACACATGAGCCCTACCACTTCAGCACTGCCATAAATATATTCTTCATAGCCCGCACGGTCATAGCTGACCCGGTTCAGGTCCATTTCCATGCTGTGGAAAAAGGCCTCGATCAATGCCGGGTCGATGTGAAAACGATTCACGGTGGACTGGAAGCTGTGTAAAATCGGATTTAAGCTGATTCCCCTTTCAATGGCATCGTATGTTTGACGCTTGAAGTCAGCCAGCAAATACGCCTTATCATGCTGGTGAAAAGTATCTACGATCTCATCAGCGAGGCGAACAAAGCCGTATATATTAAATATGGGTGACCGCAGGTCTTTGTGCAAAATCTTGATAGCCGAGGAGAAACTGGTACTATACAGCTCAGTTGTCAGTTTACTTGCCGACTCGCTAAGTTGAAGAAATAAGCGTTCCATACTGACAAAAATTAAACAAGTAAAATAATCATTTTATCTGAGATGAGTAGGTCTGAATCCATTTGTGAGAATAATTCTTTCCTAATATACTGATTATCAAATATATAGTTTGTTTATCTCTTTAGCCACCACTTCCCCGCTGATCAAGCTGGGGGGTACCCCCGGCCCCGGTACTGTCAGCTGTCCGGTATAAAACAAATTCTTCACTTTCTTACTTCGCAGGGATGGTTTTAAAACAGCTGTCTGAAGTAAAGTGTTCGCTAAGCCGTAGGCATTCCCTTTGAAGGAGTGATAATCATCAATAAAATCACGTGGGGCTATTGATTTTTTCACAACGATGGCATCGCGAATAGATTGACCAAACCTTTGCTCGAGTCGATCCATTACCTGCTGGAAGTAATGCTCCCTTAATTCCGGTGTGTCATCGGTTAATCCGGCAGCCACCGGAATGAGGATGAACAGGTTCTCGCCACCCGGGGGAGCGGTGGAAGGGTCGGTTACAGATGTGACATTCAGGTAAAAAAGCGGTGCTGAAGGCCATTCGCGCGTGTTGTAAATCTCCTCCCCATGAATAGCGAAAGATGTATCAAAAAATAAGGAGTGATGAGGCACTTCACCCAATTTCTTATTAAGGCCAACATAATAGAGCAGACAGCCAGGAGCCATGACACGTGATTCCCAATAGGCGGACGAATAAGAACGATAAGCAGCAGGCAACAGGGATGTTTCAATATGATGATAATCTGCACCGCCAATGATCACGTCAGCAGTATGTGCAACCGCTTTGATATCCCCCGGCTGCGCGCCGGTGTATACTGCCGTTGCGATGCCGTTCTTCACCTCAATAGCAGTTACTTCCTGCTCAAAGTGAAATTCAACACCCAGTTCAAGTGCCAGGTCGTACATGCCTTGCACGATTTGGTACATCCCCTTGGCAGGGAACCAGGTACCCCCTTCCATATCGGCATAATTCATGAGACTGTATAGCGCCGGGGTTTTCTCAGGCAATGCGCCCAGAAAAAGAACCGGAAATTCCATCAATTCACGTAGGCGGGCATCCTTAAAAAATCGCGCCACATGTTTTTTCATAGATTGAAAAACATCCAGTCGGAATAACCCTTTTATCAGGTCCATATCAATGAACTCTGTCAACGATTGTCCGGGCTTATGTACCAGTTTGTGGATACCAATCTGGTATTTATAGGCTGCTTCTGATAAAAACTTACTGAGCTGTTCACCGGCACCGGGCTCAATGGTTTCGAAGAAGTCTTGTAATGCTTTTCTGCCGGCGGGTATGTCCCAATGTCCATCAGGCCAATAAACACGATAGGAAGGATCCAGCCGCTTCAACTCGTAATAGTCACTTACTTTCTTCCCGAAAAGATGGAAATACCTGTCAAACACATCGGGCATCCAGTACCAACTAGGACCTCTGTCGAAGGTGAAACCGTCAAGTTCCAGTTTTCGGGCTCTGCCCCCCGGTAGAAGATGCTTTTCCAGCACTGTAACCTTCCAGCCGGATTTCGCCATGAAACTGGCAGCTGACAGTCCCGCGAAACCACTTCCAATAATGATGGCTTTTTTTTGCAAGAGCGGGAAATTGTTGAGGGTGATTAATGACGTGTGATCTGTGCCTTCAGCAATTTACGCGCAAAATGGATACGACTCTTAATAGTTCCCAGTGGCTCCTGTAACATATCCGCTATTTCGTGGTACTTATATCCATCAAAATAAAGCAGAAAAGGGTTACGGAAGATTTCAGGTAATTCACTGATGGCTTGCTGTACTTCCTTCAAGTTGATGGAAGCTACCGCTTCATTTACCACCGTTCCTTGCTGTGCATTCAGCAGAAATTCGTTGGGCGTATAATCAAAAATGGTGTTCTGTTTGGCTTTTCTGCGGTAGCTATTGATGAAGATGTTCCGCATGATGGTGTAGAGCCATGCCTTTATATTCGTACCCACATTGTATTTATCCTTATTCGCTAAGGCCCTGTAGAGTGTTTCCTGATAAAGATCCTTTGCAGCTTCCTGGTCGTGCGTCAGGGTTTGGGCAAATGGCTTCAGGAACTCGGCGTTGTTCAGCAGGAGGCGATTGAATTCAAGCGTTGACATGGCCTTTTGTTTAATTGATTAGACCCCAAAGTTAAACATTTTTTGAATAGCAATCACATTGTATTTTATTATATATACTATTTTGATGTTGATTTTCAATTATATAGATATACGTTTTAATTATTTGTTTAATTATTTTACAAAATACCTAAACAAAATGGTCCCGAAGGGACCATAATTAGTTAAACAAAAACACAATAGAAAAGAAAAAGTAAATCAGCAATGCCTGGCATCAATCCGCATGTCGCGGGATACCAAAGAAATCCATCACTTCACCCAGGGACTTGCAGATTTGGATGCTGGGAGGAACTTTTTTGCTGTACTGCTGTGCCACCAAACCAGATATCATAATCCGCCTGTCAGGCATACGATTGTGGGCATTGATGATGAACTTCTCAAAATTGAAATTCGGTGCTACAGAAGTAAGGTGGGTGAACAAAGTAGGAACATTCTTGGCATTTGCTATGAACTCAACATCCTTGAGTGGAATGTTAGCGCCGAGATAGTATACTTTATGGCCGCGTGATTTTAAAATATAATTCAGGAAGAGGAGGCCTACTTCATGGTATTCGCCCTCCGGTAAGAACAAGAGTATGGAACTGCGGCTTTCGGGCACCGAACGCAGTCCCTCAATACCTAGAATCAGCTTCTGCCTGATTACATTCGTAGCCAGGTGTTCCTGTGCAGGATTGATGTGATTAGTGAGCCAGAGTATACCAACTTTTTCTAAAAACGGGAAAATGGTTCGGATGATAGCTTTCTCGATGCCTTTATTACGAATATGGTCATCTAGCAGTGTTTCGAATTGATCGATGTTCACATCAACCATGGCACCGACCAAATCATTGATCAATTTTTCCTGCTGCGCTTCTGACTGGGAGAGCATGGCAATCTTTTGTTGCATCTCGTCCGGTGTCATCTTATCGATGCGGGAAATCTTATAGCCATATTTATTCAGCAGCGCAATGTTGAGGATGGCTTTCAACTCAACATTGGAGTAGTGGCGGATATTGGTTTTGGAGCGCTGCGGCGACAGTAACCCGTACCGTTGCTCCCAAATCCTGATTGTATGGGCTTTAATGCCCGACAAATTCTCCAAATCCTTGATGGTAAAGGTATTCATGGGAATAATAACACCCCTTGTCCAAAATTGTTTAACCCATTCAGATCAAGAAATAATAGTTTGACTAAACACCTGGAAATGAAACGATTACTTAATTCGCCGCAGGTACTCCCCGTAGCCACTTTTGGCATACCGGTCTGCCAGTTGCATCAATTGTGCCCGGGAAATGAATCCCATGCGGAAGGCAACTTCCTCAATACAGCCTATTTTCTGGCTCTGCCGTTTTTCTATAACCCGAACAAACTCACTGGCATCACTCAGGGAATCAAAAGTTCCGGTATCAAGCCAGGCAGTGCCCCGATTCATAATACCTACCTGCAGTTTCCCCTGCTGTAAATAAACCCGGTTGACATCGGTAATCTCATACTCGCCTCTGGGGGAAGGTTGAATATTCTTAGCTATCTCTACAACAGAATTATCGTAAAAATATAAGCCGGGTACTGCATAATTGGAGGTAGGGTACGCAGGTTTTTCTTCAATGGAAATGGCACGATGATTATCATCAAAAGTGACCACGCCATAACGCTCAGGATCATTGACCTCATAAGCAAATACTGCAGCACCCGCAACGTCGTTGAAAGATTGCACGAGTTTGCTGAAGCCGGCACCATAAAAAATATTATCTCCTAAAATCAATGCTACCTTATCGTTACCTATGAAATCCGCTCCTATCACAAACGCCTGTGCCAGTCCGTTGGGCTTTTCCTGCACCGCATAAGCAAACTTGCAACCCAATTCAGCCCCATCTCCCAGCAAACGCTGAAATTGACTGCTGTCCTCGGGGGTAGTGATGATGAGCACTTCCCGAATACCCGCCAGCATCAATACCGATAAAGGATAATAAATCATCGGTTTATCGTAAATCGGCATGAGTTGCTTGCTGATTCCTTTAGTAATCGGATATAATCGAGTACCTGAACCCCCTGCGAGAATAATACCTTTCATAGTCGTGATTTATGATGAGCCCACTTAAAAGGCGGGATGCTATGTGAAGTTAAGTGTGTTGACAACAGCCTGCAGCAAAGGTAATGCCCTGTCTTTGTCTGAAAGCACGCGCAGAGCTTCGGGCGTTTTCCAGGAGATGGCAAGTGCCGGATCATTAAAAAAAATACCTCCCTCTGCAGCCCGGTTGTAATAATTATCACATTTGTAAAAAAATACGGCCTGCTCGCTCAATACTTCAAATCCGTGTGCAAACCCACGGGGTATGAACAACTGTGTACCACTGTCTTCAGTGAGTTCAATGCTGAAAGACTGACCAAATGTGGGTGAGTCTCTACGTATGTCTACCACCACATCCAGCACACTGCCCTGCAATACACGCACCAGCTTTGCCTGCGCAAATTCACCTAACTGATAGTGTAATCCACGAATCACGCCACGCTGTGAACATGACTGGTTGTCTTGAACGAATAAGGGATCTAACCCTGTCTTCTCTGAAAATCGCTGACGATTGTAGCTCTCAAAAAAATATCCCCGGCCATCCTTCAGCCGGTTATCGTGAATGATAAAACAATCTGACAAAGGTGTTGCCTCAACATGCATATGGGTTATCGCTTATGAGTGGTGATACATTTTTTCATAATAGTGCTGATAGTCGCCGGAAGTCACCTGCTCCAGCCATGCTTTATTATTCAGATACCAGTCAATCGTTTGACTGAGTCCTTGTTCAAAGGTCACCGATGGCTTCCACCCCAACGCTCGATTAATCTTAGTTGCATCGATCGCATATCTGAAGTCATGACCGGGACGATCTTTTACATAGCTAATAAGTTGTGCGGAAGTTCCCGGCTGGCGTTCTAGCTTCTCATCCATCAATTTGCAAAGTAAATGAACGAGGTCAATATTTTTCCACTCATTAAATCCGCCAATATTATAGGTCTCCCCTGTTTTACCCTGATGAAATACCACATCAATGGCGCTGGCGTGGTCAATTACATATAACCAATCGCGGGTATTCTTTCCATCACCATATACCGGCAGGGGTTTGCCCTGTATGATGTTATGAATGAATAGAGGAATAAGCTTTTCCGGGAAATGATAGGGCCCATAATTATTGGAGCAGTTGGAAATGACTACCGGTAACTGATAGGTCTCATGATATGCACGAACAAAATGGTCAGAAGAAGCCTTGCTGGCGGAATAAGGAGAATTGGGTGCATAGGGTGTTTCTTCTGTAAAGAAACCCTCATCACCTAAAGTTCCATACACCTCATCGGTTGAAACATGATAAAAACGGCGAGCTGCCATATCTTCTTTCCAATATGATTTGGCTGTATTCAGCAGATTCACCGTTCCAATGACATTGGTATAGACGAAGTCAAGGGGGGATAGAATCGACCGGTCTACATGCGATTCCGCTGCCAGGTGCAGCACATCAGATATATCATGCTTGCGAAATACCTCTTCCAATGCAGCTGCATCGAGAATGTTTACCTTTTCAAAAAAGTAATTGGGGCAATCTTCAATGTCTTGCAAGTTGGCCAGGTTACCGGCATAAGTCAGGCAATCGAGATTCACAATTTTATAGGAGGGGTATTGCTGCACAAATAAACGCACAACATGTGAGCCAATGAAACCCGCACCACCCGTGATTAATATTCTTTTATCCATACCCATTGATTTCCGTGCAAAGAAACAATAAAATTAGCAGTTTATATCCACCCCGGTACCTCGATAGCTGATTTGAATAAATACCATTAATTTAGAAGGGTAAACTTCTATATGCAACAAAGATTTTATTCCCTGGATGTTTTCAGAGGAGCCACCGTAGCCCTGATGATTCTCGTAAACAACCCCGGTTCCTGGTCACATATCTACGGTCCGCTGGCACATGCCGACTGGCATGGCTGCACACCCACCGATCTGGTATTCCCTTTCTTTTTATTTGCGGTAGGAAATGCGCTCGCATTTGTACTACCCACGATGGAAACCCGCAGCACCGGCTATTTTCTGGCAAAAGTCAGCAAACGGGCACTACTCATTTTCGCTATCGGACTATTCCTGAACTGGAGCCCTTTCGTTAAATGGGATAATGATCAACTTGTAGCGAAAGCATGGAGCCAAGTGCGTATTTTAGGCGTACTCCAACGTATTGCCATCGCTTATTTGCTGGCTGCCTTACTAGTCTATTTCTCCCGCCCCCGGGGCGGATTTGTGGTCGCCGCTATTTTATTACTTGGTTACTGGAGCATGTGCCTGCTACTCGGAAACCCTGCTGACCCCTATAGCCAGGCCGGCTGGTTTGGAACAGCGTGGGACTTAGAACTACTGGGTAAGTCGCACATGTATAAAATGAATGGGGTACCCTTTGACCCGGAAGGATTAGCAAGCACCCTTCCTGCCATTGCTCAAGTGATACTTGGTTACCTTACCGGACAATTTATTCGCGAAAAAGGGAAATCATATGAAATGCTCGCCAGGTTACTGGTCATCGGTTGTATCATGATGGCCATCGGCTATAGTTGGGATATGGTGTTACCGGTGAATAAAAAGATATGGACCAGCAGTTATGTTATGTATACGACCGGACTAGCCATTTTGCTGCTGGGCATTATGATGTATACCCTTGATTGGTCGGAAGAACGTCCGAGCTGGAGTCGCTTTTTCAATGTATTCGGAAAGAACCCACTATTCATTTTCGTATTGAGCGGTTTCTTACCGCGTGTGCTGGCCTTGTTTCGCTGGACCGATCAGGTGGGGCCCAACGGAAAGCCGGTATATACTTCTACCCTACCATGGCTTTATCAGCATATTTTCAAGCCCATCGCAGAAGACCAGCGGGTAGGTTCTATGTTATATGCCCTCTTTATGATTGTACTGTATTGGCTCATCGTTTACCTGCTGGATAAGAAGAAAATTTATATCCGCGTCTGACAAAATAGCTGCAGCCAATCATGCTTAAAGGGAGCGAATTTTTCTGGCAGGATTACCGGCATAAATTCCTGGCTCAGTGATATCGCGCGTAACCACCGCACCCGCACCAATTACAGTACCATCAGCAATACTAACAGGCAGGATAGTTGCATTGCTGCCAATACTGACCCGATTGCCTACCAGTGTTGGCTTCCAACCGGATGGGTCGCCAGCCGGGCCACCAGCACGAAATAAATCATTGGTGAACATAACCCCATGCCCGATGAAACAATCATCAAGAATGGTCACCTGAGCACAGATAAAACTATGGGACTGGATACGACACCTTTTCCCAATGATTGCACCCCGCTGAATCTCGACGAAGGGACCGATAAAGCTATCATCTCCAATGGCACAACCATACAAATTACAGGGGGCTACCCAGGTAACGCGTTCGCCCATTTGCACATCGTCGATGCCGGCTGTGCGGAATGAATCATTGGGTTGCGTCATCTGTTTGGGTATAGGCGGCCTTTGCCATCATCAATGGAAGAAGTCGTTGGCCATTTGCAGGCTTCCCGGTTTACCAACATCTAAAAAGCGGGTGCCGGTATGATCATATCCAACAATAGGAAAATGATTGGCCAAAGAAAGATACACGTCAACCAATGAAAACTTTCCTTGCTGTATGATCTTACTGAAAATATCTGGACTAATTACATGAACACCACTAAAGGCTTTGGGAATCAGAAACTGCGAGTTTTTGACGATTTTTTCACTGAAGGGCTCCAACTGACGCCAGCCAACCAATGATTGCTCCTCGTCAAATAAAAAATGTCGGTTACTCATCCGATCGGTCACAGCCAAGGTAGCCAAAGCGGCCATATCCTGGTGATGCTGTATAATTCTTTTGAGAGAAAGATCGGTCAATATATCCGAATTCATGGCGATGAAAAATGGCTCATCCATGAAATGTGCAGCAGCTTTCTGCAACCCACCACCGGTGTCAAGCAATGCTTCCGATTCATCTGAAATATGAATGGTAGAACCCCACCCATTGCTATCTGCGACCGCTTGAATGATCTGGTCGCCAAAATGATGTACATTGACTACCACCTCATGGACGCCGGCAGACTGCAGGTATTCTACGTTACGCTGCAGCAAGCTTTTCCCATTCACCATAGCCAATGCCTTGGGATGCTCATTGGTCCACGGTTTAAGGCGTGTTCCCAAACCAGCAGCGAATAACATGGCTTTCATGCTAAAAAAATTAGGTTTTACTAGAATTCGAATATACAATTTTTTTATAAATCACAACTTTACCCAGTTCGCCTCATTGCTGTGGGTTACTTCCACTTTGACCTTATACTTATTTCTCAAGTGGCGGGCAGTCTGCTCAGCGGCATAAACACTGCGGTGTTGACCTCCGGTACAACCGAAATTGATCTGTAAATGATTGAAGTCCCTTTTGAGATACGCTTCTACCTGAATATCAACCAGATCCCAGACGCTATTCAGGAATTCGGTCATACGGGTTCTTTGTTCCAGAAAATCCATGACAGGCTTATCCCTTCCTGTCTGGCACCTGTATTCCTCCAATCTGCCAGGATTGGTTATGCCGCGCATATCAAAAACAAATCCACCTCCATTACCCGATTCATCTGCGGGCAGGGCATGTCGATAACTAAAGCTGTTGATTTCAATGCGCAACGGTGTTTGCTCATTGGCCTGAATCGTCTCATAGCGGGCAATCATTTCATCGCTTATCAGAATTTGCAGCAGGCGGTCGAATTCGGGCGTAACGATGCCCACCCGCTTATTCAAAATAAAGAAGCGCAGATTCCGCATGGCCAGGGGTATGCTGGCGAGAAAATGTGCCTTCCGTTCAAAAAGACCGCGGAAACCGTAGGCCCCCAGCACCTGCAGGAGGCGAATGAGTACAAACCCATTATACTGACTAACAAAAGTCACCCGGTCAATGGGCTGATCCAGCAAGGGCTCGAGACAATCCATGTAGTGATCCAGCAATTGGTTCTTCCATTCTTCACTCAGCTCTGCTTTGGCCTGCCAGAGTAAAGAGGCCACATCATACTGGGGTGCTCCCTTCATCCCTCCCTGGTAATCGATGAAAAAAACTTCATCCTGCTGTATGTGTATGTTCCGACTTTGAAAATCACGGAACATAAAAAACTTATAGTGGGTATGCGTTAAGTAATTACTGAGTGCATCAAAATCATCGAGCAATGCCTGCTTATCATACGGTAGCTGTAAGGTATCCAGGAAGTAGTACTTGAAATACAACAAATCACTTAAAATAGCCTGCTTACCAAATACCTTGGCGGTGAGGCATTGATCATAATCGAGCCCCTGATCACCCAATACCTGTAAACGCGCCAGTTGAGCCAGACTTTTCTGAAACAGTTGAAAGATATGTTCCGTGTGCCCTTCAACTTCTAATAAGTGCAACAAAGCATGCGGACCAAAATCCTGCTGAAAATAAATAGTATGGTCTGCATTCTGGCCGTATATTTCGGGGACAGGTAATCCCGCTTCTCTAAAATGTTGCGTGAAGTAAATGAATGTAGCTGTCTCCTTTCGGTTTTCATTATAGGTAGCAATGGTGGTACCCCCCGCATGATAAATTCGGAAGTACATTCTGTCACCTCCGCTTTGGGGTAACATTTCGATGCGTTCGGGCACTTTACCGCAAATAACGGTAAACTGATCACGAATGGCCTGCCATACAGTTTCCATGCGGTGGATAGTTTCCTGCGAAAATAAAGTTTCGCATTGAATCTTCAGACGCTATTTCGTTTTTTGGAGAGATAATACAAGGGGAGTCCGGCAAGGGTAATACCAACGCCCAGCAACGAATGTATCAAACGGCTTTCGCCCTGCACATAATTTCTGATATCTGTCACCAGTGTAATCACAAGGAAGCAGGCCGTGAAGAGCACAAAAATCATCGGCACAAAAGGATATCCTGGAACACGGTAAGGTCGCTCCGCTTCTGGCAGTCGTTTTCGCAGAAGCATCACACCCAATACACTCATACCATAAAAGAACCAGCTGACGAATATCAACATATCGGTCAGCATATCAAATGATCCGGTCATAACCAGCAGCACAGTCCAGATACCATTGAGCCAAAGTGCATTGCCCGGGGTATGAAAACGCGGATGCACCCTGCCGGCCCAATTGAAAGCAGGATGGGCGGAACCAAGTGCAAAAGTCACCCGCGCTGTGGAAAGGATATTGCTATTGGCAGCTCCGAGGGTAGAAATGACCACGAGCGCGGTAATCACCAGTGCTCCGGTTTTTCCGGCAACAACATAGGCCGCATCCGAAGCCACCCAGGAAGAAGCGGCCATATCAGCCGGCGACAATACATAGGCAAATGCGGCATTGAGCATAACATACACCAACATGCAAATGAGTAATCCTACCAGCAAGCTGATTGGAATATTCCTTCGTGGTTCTTTGATTTCCCCTGCGATGAAAGTAATGTTATTCCATCCATCATAACCCCAGAATGCCCCCGATAAGGCGGCCATCCAGGCAACGAGCGCAGGCCAGCCTGTTGGTTTTTGTGAGAGGGTGGAGGAAAAATGGGTGGCAGACCCCGCAGAGGAAGTGAATAAACCTACAACCAATAAAGCGATAGCGAGCAGTTTAATCCAGGTAAGCAGCCGCTGCAAGGCAGCACTGTGCCCAACGCTGAAATAATTCAGCCAGGTGAGCAATACTACCATAAGTATGGTGAGCAACTTACTACCTATATTATCTAAGGGATATAAATCGCCGATCAATGGAATATGCAGCACCATAGATTGTACGGTAGCATCGGAAAATTGCGGGAGTGGAAAAAAATAGCCGGCATAAGTAGCACATACATAGGCAACAGAGGCATTCCCCGCCGTATTAAAGACAGCAAAAGCTGCCCATCCGTAGAGGTAGGCGAATCGTTCTCCATACAATTTTTGAAAGAAAACAAATTGTCCGCCAGTTTCCGGAAATAAGGCTGCCAGTTCCGCATTGGAAAGGGCACCAAAGAGCGTAATGATGCCTGCAAGTGCCCACACTTCCAGCAACCATACCGGAGAACCGAGTTGCGACATCATGAGTGCCGGCTTCATAAACACCCCTGAGCCGATGATGCCCCCAGCTACAACAGCAATAGTGGATGATAAACCCAGCGTTCTGCGCAAACCCGACATGAGCAATATTTGAATAAATATAATGGAAAGAAAGCAGTCAACACTTGAATAATGGTAGTATCTTTATACTATCTGATTGCGAGATGATTCCGGTGTTCCATCCAAACCATCTGTATGTCTAAAATCTTTATCCTCCTTTTCCCCTTGCTGTTTTGGCAAACCCAATTGAAATGGGAACCCGATTTGATAGCAGCACAAAAGAAGGCCGGGGAGCAGCATAAAATTGTTCTACTCAATTTTTCAGGGTCAGACTGGTGTGCCCCCTGTATTCAACTGCACAAAAACATTTTCAGTCATCCCGATTTTCTGTCCTGGTATGATCAACACCTGATTCTTGTCAATGCCGATTTTCCCCGAAATAAAAAAAATCGCCTCAGCACCGAACAGCAAAACCGCAATGATAAAATGGCGGAACAATACAACCCCCAGGGTATTTTTCCCCTGACCATTTTATTGAATGCGGATGGAAGCATTAGAAAAGTCTGGGAAGGTCAGCCCAAGGTTTCCGTAGCTGAATTCATTCGAGAAATCAATAACAGCATTTCACAAAAACATTAACCCTGATTGTATGTTGCCAAATCAATTAATCCGGAGATTGTTAACTGACAGCCAGCCAGTGTTTTTTTCAATGTTGCTGATTGGATTTTTCCTCTGTACGCTCAATAGCTGTGCTCCCGTAAAGGAATACCAGAAAAATAAACTGAATGACAGTGAGATGATACTTACCAACAGAAAAATAGAAAAAACAGAATTGAGTTTCCTCTCTTACCGCGAGGGGGCTTCAGGAGCCAATGCAGGTAAGAGCGGTGGTGGCTGTGGTTGTAATTAAATAATAGAGAAGCGGCAGAACAATGAAAAAACTTACCTTAGCCACGATAGCCCTTTACCTGGGAATTCTATCGCTGTTCGCGCAGGCCGGACCGAAAACTGATTCTACCTACAAGAAAAGAAAATTGACTTTTGAGGAAGCCAACATTGTTTCCAGTTATTATCAGCAAGACGGAAATAATTCTTCCATCACAGGTGGAATCGGAACAGAGAGATTAACGGATATTTCCAGCCAGTTTTCCGTCAAGTTAACCAAAGTGGATCGCAAATGGCGGAAACATACAATCGACATGGAACTAGGTATCGATCACTATACTTCAGCTTCTTCAGACAGGATTGATCTCAAAGCGAATTCCTCCGCTTCTTACAATGATACCCGCGTTTACCCCTCGCTGAATTGGTCCCGGGAAGATTCCAAAAAAGGAACTACCCTTGGAGCAGGTGGATCGTTCTCTGCTGAATTTGATTATCTATCTTTCGGCGGACAATTCAATACCTCTAAAAAAACGAAAGACAGAAATGGGGAATGGGGTATAAAGGTTTTTGCTTATCTCGATCAGCTCAAAATGATATTGCCGGTAGAATTACGATCGGCACCCTTTATACCCAGGGGAACCCAATATCCATGGACCGATCGAAATACTTTCGGCACCAGTTTGAGTTATACACAGATAGTTAATACAAAATTACAACTGACGATGCTGGCAGATGTAATTTTTCAACAGGGATTTTTGGGACTCCCCTTCCACCGAGTTTATTTCAATGATAACTCAGTGCACATGGAAAATCTTCCCACCACCCGCTGGAAAGTTCCTGTCTCGCTGCGATTCAGTTATTTTGCCTCCGATCATCTCATACTCCGGGGATATTATCGCTATTATCAGGATGATTGGAATTTATCGGCCCATACGCTGAGTATTGAACCTGTATTCAAGCCCACCGCCTTTTTTTCTGTGAGTCCTTTCTACCGACTTTATGTTCAGCAAGCAACCCGTTATTTTGCTCCTTATGGGGTTCATACCGCAGCCAATCAATACTATACCAGCAATTTTGATCTTTCCGGGTTCACCAGTCATTTATTTGGAACAGGCATTCGAACCGCTCCACCCGGCGGCTTCCTGGGCTGGTCAAGGCTGACAGCGCTCGAACTTCGGTATGGTCATTATTCCAGAACCAATAATCTATACTCCAATATTATTTCCCTCAATCTCACCATCCGATGATTTTCAGGGACGGAGACCGAAAAGCGTGATCTGCTTTCCTTCCTCAGCATAACAGGCACGCCGAAATAAGATCATGCCTTGCAACAAAAACTGTATCGAACCAATCTGATTGAATGGTCTGCTATCTGATACCTTCCATTGAACCGGTTGTCCCAACTGTAGGGCTGGACAATTACTCCCCTGCAAGTAAGAATTCAAAGAACGCAGCTGCTCTTGCAGTAAATGAAAATGAGTAGGATCCCGTACCTGCCAGCAAAGTTGCCCACCGGGAGCTAATACGACCGGATCGAGCGTGACCATCCATTGATGTTGGGTACTGCAAATCCTCTGCATCCACCGAATCAGGGTATCTTCCATCCCCTCTCTTGCCAGAAAGGAAGCCACACACCCGGCCTGTGCAGGCAGTAATAGCCGTTCACTCACTTCTGCCGGCAATTGCAGGGTTAGCCAGTAATGCCACCAACCCCGGCTTGTTCTTTTGCTATCGATCTCGTCTGCCACTACCGCCTCCATAAAAAATGATTAATAATTATTTTAGCATAAAAATACTAATTATTTTAGCATTTCAAAATCAAAATTATGTTGCCAGAACAAGGATATGAAACTGCCTACCGGGGATCGAAGGAATTCTCCCAACTGGAAGTGCCTACTGCCAATGCCACCGGCTTTGGTGCCGCCGCCGATGACTATATGGAGCGGGGCATCGACCTGAATGAACAACTCATTCGTAATAAACCGGCCACTTTTTTCTTTCGTATGAACAGCGAAGCCATGCAAGAGGCAGGCATCTTTCCGGGCGACGTGCTGATTGTTGACAGAAGCCTGCCGGCACTAAATGGAAAAGTCATCATCGCCGTGGTCAATGGAGAGATGATGGTGCGACGGCTGTTGCAACAGCAGGGAAAAACGTGGCTCGCCGCCGATAACAAAAGCATGCGCAGCATCCCAATCGACCGGGAAAATGAACTGACGGTCTGGGGTGTGGTGGTATACGCAATTCATACAGTGTAATATGCGTGCCATTGTAGACTGTAATAGTTTTTACTGCTCCTGTGAGCGACTCTTCCGGCCGATGCTCGACCAGCGGCCTGTGGTCGTATTGAGTAACAACGATGGATGCATCATCGCCCGCAGTGATGAAGCCAAGCAGTTGGGTGTTGCCATGGGCGAACCCTATTTCAAAGCCCGCGATCTGATAGAGAAAAATAAAGTTGCCACCTTCTCTTCAAACTATTACCTATATGGCGACATGAGCTGGCGCGTGATGGAATGTATGCGCAGTCTGTTGCCCCCTGAATGCGTGGAAGTATATTCTGTGGATGAAGCTTTTCTCGACCTAAGCCATTTACCTCTTGAACAGATTCGTAGCTTTTGCATGGAAGTGAAAGAAAGAATTGAGCAATGGACGGGTATACGGGTGTCAATTGGAGCTGCGCCCACCAAAGTGCTCAGCAAAGTAGCCAACCGACTCTGTAAAAAAAATAAGGTAGCCACCGGAGGTATTTTGGTGCTGGATGATGCGGAAAAAATAACCGAGGCACTGCAAAAAACAACGGTGGCAGATATCTGGGGCATTGGCCGGCAGTATGCAGAAAAATTGCGGTCGATGGGCATCCATACGGCAGAAGACCTGCGCGCACAAAATACAGCCTGGGCAAGAAAAATACTGGGAGGTGTAACCGGTGTTCGCTTACTGCAGGAATTACAGGGGCTGCCCTGCATCGGCCTGCTCGAAGAATTGGTGACCAAGAAAATGATTGCCACCACACGCATGTTCGGAAAAGATATACGGGAACGCAGCGCCATCCGGGAAGCAGTCGCTACCTATACTTCCCGCGCAGCGGAAAAACTACGCCGGCAGAAAGGAGCAGCCTCCTGCATACATGTTTTTCTCATCCCAAAGTCGCCCCCTACCACCGGAAGATTCAGACATGGCCCCGTTATCGGAACCTATGCCACCCTGCCCCGCGCCACCGATGCCACCAATGATCTGATCAAGACAGCCTTGCAAATGGTAGATGAAATTTTTGAAGAAGGATTGATCTATAAAAAAGCGGGGGTGATGCTGTCGGGCATTGTACCCATCAATGCGGTGCAGGGATCACTGTTTGATCCCGATGATCCGAAAAAAGCTGCCTTGATGAAAATGATTGATAATGTTAACTTCTCCATGCGAGGTCACCTGCTCAACTTCGCCGCCGCAGGTACAGCCGGTCACTGGAAAATGCGACAAGAAATGCGCAGTCCGCGCTACACCACCCGCTGGGAGGAACTGTTCCTGATTCGCTAATTCACCCGACCGGGAAAGCGTTCCATCAACATCTGCATAGCAGCAGTGGCAGCAGCAACACGGGCAGAATTCTTGTCGGGAATAACTCCCTGTACGGCACCCTTCCACAATAATTCCCGACGGGCTGCATCTACTATATGCACCGAAACCGTTCCCTCGCGGTAACGCCCCAGTTCTACGGTTTCACTCTTCCAGCTATAATTGCGCTGTCCGGCATAACGAGGAGCACCATCGGTACGAAAGTCGGTTTGTCGGGTTTGCACCTGCGTATTTACCACTATGCCGATATTAATGAGCCAGTCCGGCCGATTGGCACTTTGCTCATACCCCCGCTGTTTTAATTCTGTAGCAATGGCCTGCTGCAGATCGGAAATGCCGTTGGCAAACTGTGCCGTAATGGTATCGCCACTGGCCTGAACCTGATAAAATTCAAAAGTCCTTTTTTCCTGCCAGTTTACACCGGGAGCCGACTCAACAGGCAACACACGGATAGCATTACAGGATAAGAAAGAAAATAATACCAGAAGAGATAAAATCGGTCTCATAAAAAACTGAATGAATGATATGATGAATAAGAGGATAGTCCACACGCTCTGCATTACTCTGCCGCGAGCTGAATAATATATTTAGGCGGAGCACTCCGCTGCAGTTGCATATCCGGCTTGGCATTGCTGATCTTATACCGCGTAGCCGGCAATTGCTTTTCTTGCAGGTAGGCAACCACGGCTGTATTGCGGCGCTCCATCACCGCTGCCACCAATTTGGTCAGCGTTTCTTTTCCGATGATCCGAACACATTTTTCCTCCGTTGAATGTAGATCAAGTTGTCCGGTAACCTGACTATTCACATACTTTACAAAAAGCGAGTCGGTTTCAGCCACACTATCCAGTCGCTGCTTGATGGGTTCCGTCAACGATCCACCGGCCGGCAGGCGCAGGTATTTTTTCTTGGTCTCGCCAACTGCAATCACAGCTGCCTCATCTTCCAGGTTGGTTTCCTGTATCAGCTCCATTTTCATTTCCTGCTTCTGTTGTAAAACTTTACAAAGATTATCCAGCACCTTTTTTTGCTTGGCCTCAATACCCAACTGCACATAGTCGAAATAAACTTCTTTAAAATCTTCCTCTTTGCCACCAAATAAATTGGCGATTAACCGGAATGGAGCAGTAGCTGCCTTAACGATGATGTTCTTTACTACTTGCCATACCACCTTCCCCCATTTGAATTTTGGATCATCCAGACTGCCCTTCACCGGAATATCGAGCCGTATATTGCCCTTCACATCACGCAACAATGCAACAGCCAAGGGTACGGGCAGATTCATCGCGGTAGCATTCTTCACTTTCTTGCCGGTCTTTACCCGATCAATCTCCAGCAAATTCTTACTGTTGAGCTGATTGTTGATGACAGTCGTCACATTCTCGTAGCGAATTTTTCCCCGCAGAAAGGGAGTGGCTACATAGTACTTGAAATAAGGATTAAAATCGGTGATCAGCAAATCACGGAAGCCGGCATCTATAATGATGTCTTTATAATTCTTAGGATTCACCTTGAGGGTGCCTTTTAATTTTCCGGAAGTATTCAGACGGGAGTTGATGGCGAAATTTAAAAAATCGCTCTGGCTATTAATTCGCTCACTGGTCAACTGCACGGAATCGAGTATATAGCGGAACCGATCACCACGGGTATAGTCGGTGAAAATACACTGACCGCCATTGATGCTCAACTTATTGATCTTATACTCATTCCTGTCGTATTGTTGAACCAGGTCCTGAATATATCCCGCCATCATCAGGAAGATATTGGAATAGGCTACTACAGAACTATCACCGCTAATGGAAGCAGGTGTAGTAAAGATGCGTTCATAGTTAAAGCCCTTATCGTACATGGTCAGCCGGATAAAGGGTCGACTCATGTTGATGTATGCAAAATCATACCGATTCTGCTTGGTTTGTATGGTATCAACTTTTACAGACAGCTGATTGGCAGCGGTGAGCAACTCACCTGATTCATCGACAATGGAAAACTGCTCAGCAGTCATATCGCCCGAAAGAGCAATATCCAGCGGACGGACGGCATTTCCTTTCCAGCGGAAATGGCTGCTGACCATTCCTTTCAACTGGCTCACCTTCATATAATCGCGCAGATAGGGATACATCCACCCAATGTTCACTTGCTCAACCTTCCCCGTCAGATAATAATCGTTGGTCTTACTGTCGAAGTCCAGTAACACCTTCCCGGAGCCCCCCGTTTTAAGTAAGGTGGAAATTTCCGCATGGTACTTCGTATCATCCCAGGCAATATCGCGGATATCGATATTGGTTTTATTCATTTGAACCGTCACAGCCGGCTGACTATTTTGATAAATCAGGGTGCCATTATAGATGCTGAACTGACGCACCCAATATTGGGTAGGTGGTGTTCCTTTAGGTGGAGGTGGGCCGAAGGTAAAGCGTTTCACCAGGTCATCATAATTAAAGCGGCTGCCTTGCTGCACAACACGTATCACCGGACGGTCGATGCGTAATTTTTTAACGAGGTAATTGGAATAGAGCATGCGCCATAACCCAACGCGGGCATCTATCTCACCTACCCCAATAAAAATCTGCCGCTTGTTTTTTTCATGGATGCGTAATCCCTTGACATTGATCTCCCCATTGAAGAGATTAATCCGCAGGTAATCCATATTGATCAGCCGACCCGTATAGGGCTCACTGTATTTTTCAATCAGGTAGCGGGCAATGGGTGAAATAAAGATCGCTGCCAGTATAAAAAAAGCCAGCAATGACGTGATGACAAACAGCAGAATTTTTTTCCAATTGAACATTACCAATCAGTAGTTTCAAAGCAGGGCAGGTAAAAATAACTTGCTGTGCAAAATAAGAAACTTTCCTAATTTAAGGCGCCTTTGGGCGATTGTAGAAATCTGTCGGTAAATGGTGGGTAAAAATATGGCTGAATTATGGCCCTTACACCTAAATTTGCTGAATTCTTAAGGCATGAACCCCACCCTCTCCTCAAACGAATCCATTCCCTCCGGTAAAAAAAAGATCATTGTCCTGGGCAGTGGCCCCAACCGCATTGGTCAAGGAATAGAATTTGATTATTGCTGTGTTCACGGCTTATTGGCCATCAAAGAATGTGGTTATGAAGCCATCATGGTGAATTGTAACCCGGAAACGGTCTCAACCGATTTCGACATGGCCGATAAACTCTACTTTGAACCGGTTTTCTGGGAACATCTATGGGATATCATCGAGCTGGAAAAACCAGCTGGAATCATTGTACAGCTGGGTGGACAAACAGCCCTTAAACTGGCGAAGCGATTACATGAAAAAGGCGTTCCCATCGTAGGTACTTCTTTCGACAACATGGATATTGCTGAAGACAGAGGTCGATTCAGTGATTTGCTAAAGGAACTCAACATACCTTATCCCCGTTATGGTACGGCTTATACCGCTGATGAGGCAATAGAAGTGGCCAACCAGGTGGGTTATCCGGTGCTGGTTCGCCCCAGTTATGTATTAGGCGGCCAGCGCATGCGCATCGTGATCAATGATGAAGATGTTGAAAAAGCCGTAGTAAGTCTGCTTAAACACCTGCCGGGCAATAAGATCCTAATTGATCACTTCCTCGATCGCTGCCAGGAAGCAGAGGTAGATGCCATTTTTGATGGAGAGACCTTTCATATCATGGGTGTGATGGAGCACATTGAACCCGCAGGAATTCACAGTGGCGACAGCAATGCCGTACTGCCTGCTTTCAACCTAACGCCCCTGCTGGTTGAAACCATGGAGCATTATGCCGAGAAGATTGCCAGGGCACTCGATATACGCGGTTTGATTAATATCCAATTTGCCATCAAAGACAATAATGTGTATGTGATCGAAGCCAACCCCCGCGCATCACGCACCACTCCTTTCATTGCGAAGGCTTATCAGATTCCCTATTTGAACATTGCCACCAAAGTAATGCTGGGTGCTGCTAAGCTGACCGATTTCAGCCTCGAAAAAAAGCTGGAAGGCTATGCCATCAAGGAACCGGTATTCAGCTTCAATAAGTTCCCGGGTGTGAATAAAGAACTCGGACCCGAAATGAAAAGTACCGGCGAGTCAATACGCTTTATCAAAGACTTGCGCGACCCCTACTTCCGCACTTTGTATAAAGAAAGAAGTATGAACCTGAGCAGGTAATTACACCTGTTTTATTTGCCGCTTTTTCGCCCTAATAATTCTACCCCTCCACAGGTGAGGTTTTATTGCATAGGTTGCCTCGAATGTACCGTCTTCCGCGCAACCATTGGAAACCTATTCCCTTCATCAGTATGGGTATACCCTTTGTATTGGGTATAATAGTTGCTCTTTGGACTAACTTTCACCCGGCTGCTTACTACTTACTACTATTGCCCGTTGCGACCTTACTAGCGCTGGAATTTTCTCCCAGCAGCTCACTAAAATCTTTGTCTGCTTTCAGGAGGATATTACTTTTCCTTTTTCTATTCCTGGCAGGCTTCACCAGAACCGGCTCACGCACACAGCAGCCATCTACTAGTCAACTTAACCTGCAAGACTCGGTGCAAATAGCCCTTATACTGCAAGAGCCGCTTCTGCCGACCAATAAGGGCTGCAGGGGCATTGCTTCAAAAGTATTTATTTGGAAAGAGGGCAGATTCAAGCATTTACCCGGTAAGCTTCTTTTGTATGGAAATACTGACCTAAAGTTTAACTCCACGCAAACCGGTTCAGTGCTGCTGACCCGAACCCTTCTTCGACCCATTCGGCCGGCCGCCAATCCGGGGGGATTCAATGCGGCAGCATACTATGGTAAAAAAGAAATTTTTCATAGTTGTCAACTGAACAATGAGCTTACACGTATTTCCAGGAAGGACCGCAGTAATAAATTAGATAAACTAATTCTTCGGTTACGCCAATTTTGTCTGAATAGCATTGCAACATACATCCGGGGTTCTGATGAACGTGCCATTGCTGCTGCCCTGCTGATTGGTCATCGGGTCGATTTGCAGCCGGAACTCATGTCTGCATATAGTGATACCGGCATTATCCATGTTATCGCCATCAGTGGCATGCACATGGCGTTATTATTCGGTTTGTTTCATCGCCTGCTCAAGCCATTCGGAAGACGAGGCATGCTCCAGCATCTGCAGCCAATTGTATTACTATGTAGTGCATGGATTTTCTGCCTTCTCACCGGAGCAACCCCATCTGTATTAAGAGCAGCCTGCATTTTTACTGGCATCGTACTTGGGGAATGGTTGAAAAGAGAAACACATGCCTATAATTCACTGGCCGCTTCTGCCCTCTGCCTGCTCATATATGACCCAAGTCTACTAACGGATGCCGGATTTCAGTTATCCTATGCAGCTGTCACGGGTATACTATTATACGCACGAACAATATTTTGCCGCTGGCAGATCTCTAACCGATTACTAAGTCTTATCTGGGAGCTGATCAGTGTTACATTGGCAGCACAGATTTTAACGCTGCCCCTCGTCTTTTTCCATTTTCACCGCTTCCCCCTGCTGTTCATTTTTACCAACCTGATTGCTGTTCCGCTGTCAACCTGTATTCTTTATTTGGAATTAGCATTGCTTAGCTTCCAGCCACTGCCACTGTTGGCCAATATAATCGGAACATTAACCGAGGCATGTATCCATTGGATGAATCATTGGGCGATCGATACGGCAAAACTTCCGGGTACCACCCTAAAGGGTATCCATATCTCATTATCACAAGCCATGTTGATGATGATGGGAATCGTACTTTTCATTGAATGGCTGAAGCACCGTCGGATATTAAATCTACTGGCGGCAGGCACCTGCCTGACTCTTGTCACCTTCTTTGCAGCCAGCCGGAAATACCAGCTTTTAAATCAACATAAATTGATTGTTTATCAATTCAACAGCCATGCTGCGATTCATTTGATTGAAGGTAATCGACAACGTCTGCTGGCAATGGATGACAGCCCAAACAGTGCCCAAAACCGCCAACTGATAGCAACCGCTGAATGGTACTGGGGAGCAGATCAAAAAGGCGGGTTAACCCGAACCAGTATCAGCTACCCATGCATCCGGACCCGGAGAAGGCAAATTGTATGGATCAATGGCAAAGACGGCGATTGCCTGAACCGATTGCCCCCGCATGCAGATGTGGTTATACTGATGCACCAGCCAAAGGTTGAGATAGCCTGGCTGGCTAAACGGCTACAGTGCAAAAACTTTGTTTTTGATGGCAGCAATAGAATGTGGAAAATCAAACAATGGAAAAAAGAAGCAGCACATTTACATTTGCGTTGCTATTCAACACCGGAAGAAGGCGCATTCGTAATCAATTTCTGACCAGGCCCAATGGCCTGATTTATTTACTATCATGGACAAACCTATCAAATCAGCCCTGATATCCGTTTTTTATAAAGACGGATTGGATACGCTGGCACTGCAATTACATCAGTTGGGTGTAACCATCTATTCTACTGGCGGAACCCAACAACTGCTGGAAAAACTCAATATACCCTGCGTGGCCGTCGATACCCTCACAGGTTATCCGGCTATTCTGGGAGGAAGAGTAAAGACCTTACATCCCGCTGTCTTTGGTGGAATACTGGGTCGCCGGCACGAAGCCACCGACGTGCAGGAAATGGCTACCTACCAGATTCCCGAAATCGATCTGGTAATTGTAGATCTCTATCCCTTTGAGGAAACGGTAAAAAATACCAGCGACGAAAAAGCCATTATCGAAAAAATAGATATAGGAGGTCCTTCCTTGATTCGCTCTGCCGCAAAAAACTTCAAAGATGTAGCTGTCATCGCATCAAAAGATGATTACGGATATCTTGGAACTATACTCAGCCAACAAAAAGGCATGACCACCCTGGAGCAACGAAAAATACTGGCTGCCAAGGCATTTGCTGTGGTGAAACAATATGATACGGCCATCAGTGATTATTTCAACCCACCGGCACAACAAATACTGCGTTATGGTGAAAATCCACACCAGCAGGCTGTGTTTGCTGGCGACCTGTCGAAAGTTTTTCATCAACACCATGGCAAAGAGTTATCCTATAATAATCTGGTAGATGTAGATGCTGCCATGCAGCTCTTACAGGAATTTGCCCCCGGTCAAACTCCTTTTTCGTCTGATGCTGTATTTGCCATTATCAAACACAACAATGTCTGCGGTGCAGCTGCGGCTGAGACGGTACACCTTGCCTGGGAAAAAGCATTGGCGGG
>Ga0208853_1000065_pt1 | contig 28818 bp, 33 predicted proteins | sample LakMenEpi03Oct11_FD_150667 | JGI IMG/M metagenome (GOLD analysis project Ga0208853, IMG submission 150667) | Freshwater microbial communities from Lake Mendota, WI - 03OCT2011 deep hole epilimnion (SPAdes) | ecosystem: Environmental > Aquatic > Freshwater > Lake > Epilimnion/Euphotic zone ... | reverse complement strand
AAGGCAATTTTATCTTCATTTTAAAATAGTAAACTTTTCATCAAAGTTCAATCAAATAAAAAAACCGCCTCAAATTTTAATATTGAGACGGCTTCTTTTTTTCTTTATCCTTCTTTTAAATTAATTAAAAACTGCTGAATTATGTCCATCAAAACTAGCAAACACCATACTTGGATGCGAATCTTGATGATAGATATTCCCCTTGTTATCAATGGCAATTGCGCCAGCAAAACCATCAAAGTGTTTTAATTCATTAAATGTTTTTTCAAATGCTTTTTCAATAGTAAAACCATCGGTAACCCGAGTTACAATTTTGGCAGCTACTGCTCCACTCACAATATCCTCGCCTACTCCAGTCAAACTAACACCGCAAAATTCATTGGCATAATTTCCAGCAACAGTGGCCGAATCCGATATTCTTCCCGGGATTTCAAAACCCTTGCCTCCAGTTGAAGTAGCAACAGCAATTTTTCCATTATCATCTAAAGCTACACAACCTACAGTTCCTATTCCTGTTGCTTTTAATTTTGCTTCATATTCAGCTCTTCGCTGTGGCGTTTGTGTAGAAAATTTTTCAAATCCATGTTTTCTCGCAAAATTAATAGCACCGCTTCCACCCAAAACTTTATCTTCATAATCCAATAAAACTTGTGCAACCTGAACAGGGTTTTTAACCTCTTCAATATTAATCACACCGCTCATTTTCATTGACGAACCATCCATTAATGAAGCACTCATTCTGATTTTTCCATCGCTTTGAATCTGAGAACCAACTCCGGCATTGAATAATTCGTCATCTTCCAAAAGGGAAACAGCATAAACTACAGTTTCTAGAGCAGTATGGGATTTCAAATAGGTATAGGAATCCAATACAATGCGAAGTAGTGCTTGCTGTTTGGCAACTTTAGTTTCAAAGTTTGTTGATGATTCAGAGAAAAATCCACCGTGGATGATAATTTTCATGGTTGTGAAATTTATGGTTTTTTGTTTATGGTTTATGGTTTTAACAACAAACTATAAACAATAAACTTTTATACGTATTGCGAAGAATGAATAGTCATTTTAAAAGTATCCAAATCAAAAGTATCGTGATTACTCATCACATGTGTTACTAAATGATTGATGGAAATGGGTTGTCCTAATTCTACTTGAGTTAAATTAGTGTCTTTTATTTCGCGTCCATCAACCAAAATCACAAGACCTGAACCTAATGCTTCCATTTGTCTCCCATTGGTAATCAGCAAACCGGTATCTTCTCCAAGTCCAATACCTAGTACTTTTGGATTGCCAACAACCGCTTGAAATAATCTCCCAATTCGTCCTCTTTGCACAAAATGTGTATCAATAATTACATCATCAATAAGTCCAAGACCCGAAGTGATTTTTACTTCACCTTTCAATAATGCTTCATGACTGCTTCCTTGATAAATCATATTATTAGAAGCAGCTGCTGCCCCAGCAGAAGTTCCAGCATAGACAAAGTCTTCCGTGCGATATTTAGTAATTAGTATATCGTCAAAAGGAGTTCCGCCAAGAATGGAAGTCAATCGCAATTGATCGCCACCAGTAAACATGACCACATCGGCTGATTTCAATCTGTTTAAAACTTCCTCTTCTGATGCTTGTTCTCTTCGTTCGATGTGAATTACATCAACATTATTTGCTCCTAAAAAATTAAATGCTTTAACATACTCAGGTCCTATTTCTCTTGGGATTTTTGAAGCAGTAGTAATTACTTCAATCCTAGATAATTCTTTGTTTTTAGACTCTTTTATTATTCGTTTTAAAATTCCTTCTTCAAAGAAATTTAAATTTTTCGATGCGCTTTTGTCTAAATCTGTCTCGGTAAAACTGCCTTTATCAACAGCACCACCTATAATAATTAGTTTTCCTTGTATCTTCATGTTGGTAAAAATAATAAAATCTGAAAACCTACCACCTTTTTTTTGTTTTTTTGGAACTAATTTATCAACGAGTTATCAAGAATATGTATTCTCAAATTATAGTATATTTGTCCTATGGAAACTAACCAAACACGAATCAATAAATTCCTATCCGAGTCTGGCTTTTGTTCACGTCGCGAAGCAGATAAATTATTAGAAGAGGGACGAATTACCATTAATGGAATTGTGCCCGAAATGGGAACTAAAGTTTCAGTTGATGATGAAGTGCGTGTGGATGGAAAATTGGTTAGAGAAAAAACAGAAAAACCTGTTTATTTAGCATTCAACAAACCAGTGGGTATCGAATGTACGACCAATCAAAATGTGCGTGACAATATTGTAGATTATATTAATTATCCGAAAAGAATTTTCCCCATTGGAAGATTAGACAAAGCCAGCGAAGGTTTAATTTTCATGACCAATGATGGTGATATTGTCAACAAAATTCTTCGTGCTCGAAACAATCACGAAAAAGAATATATCGTTACTATTGACAGAGCAATAACTGATTCATTTATCGAAAAAATGAGCAATGGAATTCCTATTTTGGATACTGTTACTCGAAAATGTAAAGTGGAACAAATCAGTAAATTTGTATTTCGAATTATATTAACACAAGGTTTGAACCGTCAAATTCGCAGAATGTGTGAATATCTTGATTATGAAGTTACCGCTTTGAAAAGAACTAGAATTATCAATATTTCGCTCGATGTTCCTGTTGGTCGTTATCGAGATTTAACCGATGATGAAATCAAACAATTGAACAAACTTATAGAACCTTCTAGCAAAACAGAAGAAGCAAGTTTGCCAAAATTTAATCAAGCTGGAAGCTGGAAGTTGGAAAATGGAAGAAAAGGAAATAACCCTAACTCTAGATAGTAATATCCAAATGATAAATTATAACTATAAACTACCAACTTGTAGCTTCTAACTTCCATCTTACTATGCTAAAAACGATATTATATATTGCAATTGGTGGCGCTATTGGTAGCGTTCTTCGATTTTTGACTACAGTTTTGGTTTCAAAATTTTGTCCCGAAAATTCGGGATTTCAATTTCCTTTAGCCACTTTTCTTGCTAATGTGATAGGATGTTTTTTAATTGGACTATTCCTTGGTATTTTAGCCAAAAATGAATTGACTGATAGCAATCTAAAATGGTTTTTAGTAACTGGATTTTGTGGTGGATTTACCACTTTTTCTGCTTTTGGGATGGAAAATTTTAATCTACTGCAAAACAACAATACGCTCTTGGCTTTTAGCTACATAGCTTTAAGTATTATTCTCGGACTTTTTGCTGTTTGGTTTGGACTTTTTGTTACCAAATAATATTCAATTACTGAAAAAAATGTAACTTCGCCAACTATGAAAAAAGAAGACATTTTAGCTATACAACAATTATTGGCGGCGCCAAAAAAAATTGCCATAATTCCACACAGAAGTCCCGATGGCGATGCTATGGGTTCAACTTTGGCATTGTACCATTTTCTTCTAAAACTAAATCACCAACCTACAGTAATTTCTCCTAATGAATTTCCAAATTTTCTTGCTTGGCTACCAAGTTCGGAAACAGTTTTGATTTATGAAAATGACAGAGCAAATTGTACCAAAGTTTTACAAGAAACTGAAATAGTTTTCACTCTAGATTTTAATGCCTTGCACCGAACTGGCGAAATGGAACATGTGTTAAACAAACTTACTGTTCCAATGATTATGATTGATCATCATCAAAAACCAGACACATTTGCTACATATACTTACTCAGACACTATTTATGGTTCTACTGGCGAAATGATTTATAATTTCATTTCATTTTTGGACAAAAAAGAACTGATTGATAAAAATATTGCAACTTGTCTTTATACAGGAATAGCGACCGATTCGGGTTCGTTTCGTTTTCCATCAACTACTAGTACCACACACAGAATTGTTGCCGATTTAATTGATATTGGTATTGAAAATAGTGAAATTCATAACTTGCTTTTTGATAATAACTCCTATAATCGGTTGCAACTTTTAGGTCGTGCTTTGCAGAATATGAAAGTTTTTCCAGAATTTAAGACTTCCTATATTTCGCTTTCGCAAAAAGAATTAGACGAATTTCATTATGAAAAAGGGGATACCGAAGGCATTGTAAATTATGGATTGACAGTAAAAGGGATTCATTTAGCCGCTATTTTTATTGAGCATCGCGATGAAAACGTTATCAAAATATCATTCCGTTCTCAAGGTAATTTTGATGTCAATCAATTTGCAAGAGAACATTTTAACGGTGGTGGACATATCAATGCAGCTGGAGGAAAATCTTATTTGAGTATGAAAGAAACAATCCATAAATTTGAAAAAATAATTTCTAAAATAACCATATAAAAATGAAAAATAGTTCAAAAATTGGATTACTATTATTGATTTTTATATCAATATTGAGTTGTAAACAACCACAAGCACGAATGCCAATTTCTCGATCTTCGGGAACTTTTATGAAAGAGTCGATAGAACGAAACAAGAAATTAAACGCCGGCGAAGAAAGCAAAATAGATTCTATAATTAAAAGCAATCCGAAAATACAATATATCGCCTCCAAAAAAGGGTATTGGTATCATTATGAAATAAAAAATGAGCGAGATACGCTAAGACCAAAAAAAGGAGATATTGCCGAGTTTGACTATGAAATAAAAGATTTTAAAGGAAATGTGGTGTATTCAGAAGTTGAACTACGCCCACAAACATATAAAGTTGACAAACAAAATATCATGATGGGTTTGAGAGACGGTATAAAACTGATGCGTAAAAATGAAAAAGTAACTTTCTTGTTTCCATCACACATGGCTTATGGCTATCATGGCGACAACAAACGAATTGGCACCAATCAACCTCTAATTTGTACTGTAACTCTAAATGATTTTGAACCAGAAAATAAACTAAAAACCGAAAATTAACTTGAAAATAATGAAAAGAACCATTTATCTTTTTTTAGCTTTTACTGCTATTGTTTTGAGTTCTTGCAAAGACGAACATAATAACTTAAAAGATGGCTTATATGCCGAAATTGAAACTTCAAGAGGCACTATCGTTGTAGAACTTGAATATAAAAAAACGCCCATCACTGTTGCTAATTTTATCACTTTAGCCGAAGGAAAAAATCCTTTTGTAACCGAAGATTTCAAAGGTAAACCATTTTATAATGAACTTCAATTTCACAGAGTTATTGCCGATTTTATGATACAAACAGGCGATCCATTAGGAAATGGCTCTGGTGATGCAGGGTATAAATTCATAGATGAATTCACTGATTTAAAACATGATAAACCTGGTGTTTTATCAATGGCCAACTCAGGACCTAAAACAAATAGTAGTCAATTTTTCATTACTCATGTAGCCACACCTTGGCTTGATGGCAAACATTCTGTATTTGGAAATGTTGTTCAAGGAATGGAAGTTGTTAATGCAATTACACAAGGTGACATGATGAAATCAATTACAATTATCAGAAAAGGAGAAGACGTTAAAAAATTTGATGTTGTAAAAGTATTTACTGATTATTTTAAAGCTGATATAGAGAATGAAAAAAAGCAAAAAATCATTGATGCCGAAAACAAAAAGATTTACGATGAAAAGTATAAAGCAGTGAAAATACAAAAACTAGCTTATTTCGACGAACTAAAAAAAACAGCTACGAAAACAAAAAGTGGATTGCAATTTAAAATCACTCAAAAATCAAACGGTGAAAAGCCAAAAGAAGGATCAATGATTAACATCAATTACGGTGGATTTCTGGAGGACGGAACACTTTTTGATACAAGTAATCCCGAAATTGCAAAACAGTTTGGTAAATTTGACGAGCAAAGAGCAATGCAAAAAGGATATACTGTTTTGCCATATCAAATCGGAGCCACTAATATGATTCCAGGTTTTATTGAAGGAATTAAGCAAATGAAAATGGGTGAAAAAGCAGTGCTTTTTATTCCTTCTCAAATAGGATTTGGAGAACAAGGTGCTGGGGATGCAATCCCGCCCAATGCCAATTTGATATTTGAAGTAGAAATAATAAATAAATAATTATATAAATCAAAAATTAATACATCATGAAATCGAAGATTAACGAATACAATAAAAATAAATTTAAAACCATGAGTAAAATAAAATTTAACATTCTTCTTTTGATTTGCCTTGGTATGGTCAGTGTCACAGCACAAACCACAAAAAAACCAGTTGCAACATCAACTAAACCGGCACAAGCCAAACCCGATGCTACTAATAATTCGGGGATTTTTGCTGAAATCGATACTGACAAAGGCAAAATTTTACTTCGTTTAGAATACCAAAAAACCCCTATTACTGTTGCCAACTTCATCTCGTTAGTTGAAGGAACTAATAAGGCTATTACTGACGAAAAACTAAAAGGAAAACCTTTTTATGATGGACTAAAATTTCATAGAGTTATTCCCGATTTTATGATACAAGGTGGTGATCCACAAGGAAATGGTTCTGGTGGACCAGGTTATGCTTTCAAAGATGAAATTGTTGCTGATTTAAAACACAATCGTCCAGGAATTCTATCAATGGCCAATTCTGGTCCAAAAACAAATGGTTCTCAATTCTTTATTACGCACAAAGAAACGCCTTGGTTAGACGGAAAACACACTGTTTTCGGAAACGTGGTTACAGGACAAGATGTTGTTAACGCGATCAAACAAGATGATGTCATCAAAAAAGTAACTATCGTTAGAAAAGGTGCTGAAGCCAAAAAATTTGATGCACCAAAAGTTTTTGCTGATTACATGGCAAATAAAGCGGGAGATGATGCCAAAGAAGCCGCATTAGCCGAAGAAAATAGAAAAAAACAAGCTGAAGCTGAAGCGACCAAAAAAGCCGAATACAATGCAAAATTTGGTCCTGTAATTGCTGCAAAAGCTAAATACTTAACTGATACAAAAATAACGGCTACAGAAACACCGTCGGGATTACGATACAAAATTACTCAAACAGGAACAGGAAAAAAACCTGCCGATGGAACAACCGTTTATATTCATTATGCGGGTTATCTTGAAGATGGAAGTCTTTTTGACAGTAGCTATGAGAGCGTAAATAAAGAGTGTGGAAAATTTGACGAAAACAGAGCAAAACAAAATGGTTATCAACCGTTTCCTTTTGAGTATGGTAATAAAGATGGATTAATTCCTGGATTTATTGAAGGATTAAGTATGATGAATTTTGGAGATAAAGCAATTGTTTACATTCCTTCAAAATTGGGTTATGGAGAAAGAGGTGCAGGAAATGTAATTCCACCAAATGCTAATATCATTTTTGAAATAGAAATGCTAGAAGTGGCTCCGACACCAAAACAATAATAAATTCTATTTTTATAAAAACTGCCCCGATTTGAAGTTCAAATCGGGGCAGTTTTTTTTACTCTTTTTTATTCATAAATAAATAATATACAGGAATTCCAAGCGCAACAATAACCAATCCTAAGCCAGTATTTTTAGTGTCATAAATCAAAAGTGCCACACAAATAGCTGATGTCAAGACAATATACAATGCTGGAATAAAAGGAAATCCAAACGCTTTATACGGTCGTTCGGCATCGGGTTCTTTTTTTCTGAGGATAAAAATTCCGTAGATTGTTAGGATATAAAAAAGTAGTGAAGCAAAAGTAGCATAGGTCAACAAATCGCCATATTTCCCAGAAATACATAAAATACATGCCCAAAAACATTGAAACCAAAGCGCTCTTTCGGGAACATCATTTTTATTTAATTCTCCAGCTTTTTTAAAGAACAAACCATCATTTGACATGGCATAAAATAATCTTCCTCCAGCCAAAACCAAACCGCTATTGCACCCAAAAGTAGACACCATAATCAAACCAGCCATCACAAAAACACCAATATTCCCGAGTATCATATTAGCAGCTGCAGCACCTACTCTATCCTGAGCGGCAAACATAATTCCGTTTTCAACTACTGCAGTTGCGTCGGGAGTTCCTTTGATGGGCAACAAAGCGAGATAAGCGATATTAGCCAAAATATAAATTACAGTTACCAGTAAAGTTCCCAAAAATAAACTTCGAGGAATATTCTTTTTTGGTTCTTTTATTTCTCCGGCAATAAATGTGACATTATTCCAGGCATCACTGGAAAATAAGGAATTAATAATCGTTGCTCCCATTGCGCCAAGCAGCGCTATTCCCGTTAATTTTTCGACAGTAATTGAACCATCGGGATTTAAAACCGTTTTTGAGGCATCCCACATATTGGCAAAATTATCGGAAAGAACATTGGTTTTCATCCCAACATACAACCCCAAAATAATCAAAGCAAAAAGTGCCACCAACTTTGCCATCGTAAATAGTAACTGAATTGTTTTTCCACTTTGAACGCCTTTTGTATTAATATAGGTTAGCAAAAAAATACTTGCCATAGCCAGTACTTGCTTATTGGTAAAAGAAAAACTCTCTCCAATACTGAAAATTTTATTTTCTAAAACGGGAAAAAAAACAGCCGAATAATTAGCAAAAGCTACCGCAACCGCAGCAATTACACCCGTTTGAATGACGGTAAAAACGGTCCAACCATACAGAAAGGAAGCCAGTTTTCCATAAGCACGTTGAATGTAAACAAATTGTCCGCCAGCAGTGGGCATCATACCTGCTAATTCGCCATAGCTTAAAGCTGCCGACATGGTGAGTAAACCGGTAACTAACCAAATTAGAATTAACCATCCAGCCGAACCAACATCTCGTGCCATTTGGGCAGTAACTATAAAAATACCGGAACCTATCATGGAACCGGCTACAATACTAGTGGCGTTAAGAAGTCCTAATGAGCGTTTTAATTCGTGCTTTGTTTCAGACATAAAGTTGGTTTATTGGTTAGTTGATTTCAAATGTAAATAAATTGAGAGAAAAGAAAATAGAAAATAGAAATTTTCTTCTGCTGACTGCGACTGCCAACTGAACACTAAAGTTTCTTCGCTTCTTCCCAAAAAATATCCATCTCCGCCAAAGTCATATCCATTAAAGGTTTGCCAAGTTCGCCTGCTTTACTTTCTAAATATTGAAAACGTTTGATGAATTTTTTGTTAGTGCGTTCCAAAGCATCTTCGGGATTTACATTTAAGAATCGGGCATAGTTTATCATGGAAAATAAAACATCGCCAAACTCGGCTTCAATTTTATCCTGATTACCAGTTGCAACCTCGACTTGCAATTCTTGTAATTCCTCTTGCACTTTGTCCCACACTTGGTGTGGCTCTTCCCAATCGAAGCCAACGCCTTTTACTTTATCTTGTATTCGGCTGGCTTTTACCAAAGCGGGTAATCCTTTTGGAACGCCTTCTAATACCGATTTTTTACCTTCTTTGAGTTTGAGTTTTTCCCAATTTTGTTTTACTTCTTCTTCATCAGCAACCACAACATTGCCATAAATATGGGGATGACGATGAATAAGTTTATCACAAATTTCATTACACACATCGGCAATATCAAAACCTGTAGTGTGAAATGTTGAACTATCATTGGCTTCGCTTCCTATTTTAGCATAAAAAAGAATGTGCAAGAGCAAATCGCCTAATTCTTTCTTTATTTCTTGTAAATCGTTATTTAAAATAGCATCGCCCAGTTCGTAGGTTTCTTCAATAGTTAGATGACGCAAACTTTCAAGTGTTTGTTTTTTGTCCCATGGACATTTAGCACGCAAATCGTCCATGATGTCTAATAATCTTCCAAAAGCTTCGAGTTGTTGTTGACGGGTGTTCATTATTTTAGTTTCGAGTTTAAGGTTTGAAGTTGCGATTTTCAAAAATAAAAAATCCTATCGCTGTTTGTAACAATAGGATTAATATTTATAAAGAAGTAATTAACTATTTTTTTGTTTTTGAAGACTTTGATTTTTTAAGTTCTTCATCTACTTGTTCTTTTTCAACTTCAGGGTTTTCTGATAACGTTTCTTGAGTGGGCTCTTCTTTTGAAACCATTCCTTTTGCTTGAAGCAAGTTATACCAGTTTAATACTTTTTTAATGTCAGAAACATACACTCTATCGTCATCATAATCGGGTAAAATTTCCTTGAAATAGGCAACCAATTTAGCATTGTCTTCTTTATTGGAAATTGTAGGTCCTTCATTTTCTTTCACAGCAATAGCCCGCATAATTTCAACCAACGGTTTCTCCTCACTATAAGTATACATGGATATTTCAGTCAATAAGCTAACATTGCTTCTTAATCCAACAGTAATTTTTTTTCCATCCAATAATGATTCTGCTAAAAATCCTGATCGTGTTTGTATTTTTAATTCAAATAATCCTGGCTTACCAGCAATGGCTAATATTTTTTCTAAGTTCATTTTGTTATTTTAATTTAGTAACAAATATATGTAATTCAAAAAACAATGGCAATGTCAAATTCAATGTCAATGTCAATTGCAATTTTTAAATATTTTGATTGTCATTGATTTTTGTTATTGAAATTTATCTTCCTTTTTTATTGGCAAATTTCATTTTGTAATCGGGTCGAGCTTTGCCTTCCATAATGTTTTGCAACTTTTTCTTTATTAGAGTCTTTTTCAATATAGTGAGATGATCTGTAAACAAAATCCCTTCAATATGATCATATTCATGTTGAATAACACGAGCAATCAAACCTTCAAAAACTTCTGTTTTTTTATTAAAATCTTCGTCATAATATTCAATAGTAATTCTTTCGTTGCGATACACATCTTCGCGAACCTCTGGAATACTCAAACATCCTTCGTTAAAACCCCATTCTTCGCCATCTTCTTTCAACATAGTAGCATTAATAAAAGTTCTTTTAAAACCTTTTAACTGTTGCTTTTCTTCTTTTGATAAATCGTCACTATCGCTAAAAGGTTCTGTATCTATCACAAATAAACGTATTGACAATCCTACTTGTGGTGCAGCCAATCCAACCCCGTAGGCATTATACATGGTTTCATACATATTGGCAATAATTGTCGAAAGATTTGGAAAATCAGAAGGAATTTCTTCAGCAACTTGTCTTAATACAGCTTCTCCATAGCCGTAAATAGGTAATATCATTTTTGAAATCTATTTATTATGTATTCAAATACAAGTAGTCAAATACATTTATTATTATTTTTTTTGCAAAAGTAAACAAAAAAAAAGTTTACAAACTTGAATTTCAGTAAAGTCAATAAATGCTATTATGTTTTGTTTCAAAAAAACAATAATTAAAGTGATTTTTATATATTTGAAAAATATTAATAATAAATTTATAATAATGAAAAAATTTGCATTAGCAACAGCAATTATATTAAGTTTAAACGCATTTGGACAATCTGCAACTAAACCTGCCACAAGTGATAAAGTGGTAACAAAAACTTTATATACAACTGATGAGAAGGAAGATATTCGAAAAAAATTCCTTAAAGAAGTTGATGAAATTGGTTTAACACCAGAAATAAAAACAAAATATTTGGCAATTATTAGTAAGTATAATGAGAAATTTAAAGTAGTAAATAAAGACCGTAAACTGACACAATCACAATATACTACTGCTGCTAATAAGTTAATTAAAGATCAAAATCAGGAAATAAAAAAAATAGTAACACCTGATCAATACAAAAAACATAAATTAATTATGAATCGTTATCAAAATAGTATTAATTACAGAATTGAAAGTAAATAGTTTCAAATCATTTTTCTAGTCAAATAATCTTGTAGCATAATAGTTGCAGCAATTTCATCTAACAACGCTTTATTTTGGCGTTGTTTTTTTTTCAATCCACTATCAATCATGGTTTGAAATGCGATTTTGGAAGTAAACCGTTCATCTACTCTTTCAACATTCATTTCAGGAAAATTTTTGTTGAAATCGGAAACAAATTTTTCAATAATTGGAGCACTTTCCGAAGGTTGACCATTCATTTGTTTGGGTTCGCCAATCAATACTTTACTCACATTTTCTTTGGCAAAATAATTCGCTAAAAATGAAATAGCTTTTTCTGATACAACTGTCGTTAATCCTGAAGCAATAATTTGCAATTCATCGGTAACGGCAATTCCTGTACGTTTAATTCCATAATCAATGGCGAGAATTCTTGGCATTTGTTTTTTTACAAAATTACAGTTAAAATCAATCGATACAAAAAGGATTAATTTAAAAATTGGATTTATATTTGCTCAAAACATATTCAAAAATGAATAATCTACAATACATTATAGAAAAAGCTTGGGAGAATCGAGATTTATTAAAAGATGAAACTACTTTAAAAACCATCAGAGAAGTAATTGCTTTATTAGACTCAGGAACCCTTCGCGTAGCGGAACCAACCTCCAATGGCTGGCAAGTAAACGAATGGGTTAAAAAAGCCGTAGTCATGTATTTCCCAATCCAAAAAATGGAAACTTGGGAAGCTGGAATTTTTGAGTACCACGACAAAATGTTGCTAAAATCGGGTTATGCCGAAAAAGGAATTCGTGTAGTTCCTCCGGCCGTAGCAAGATATGGCGCTTATATTTCAAAAGGTGTGATTTTGATGCCAAGCTATGTTAATATTGGTGCTTATGTTGACGAAGGAACTATGGTAGATACTTGGGCAACCGTGGGTAGTTGTGCACAAATTGGAAAAGATGTTCATCTTTCTGGAGGAGTTGGAATTGGCGGTGTTTTAGAACCGTTACAAGCCGCTCCAGTTATTATTGAAGATGGTGCATTTATCGGTTCAAGATGTATTGTTGTAGAAGGTGTTCGTGTAGAAAAAGAAGCCGTTCTTGGTGCGAATGTTTGCCTTACTGCATCCACAAAAATCATCGATGTAACCGGAAACGAACCTATTGAATACAAAGGAGTTGTTCCTGCGCGTTCTGTTGTAATTCCGGGAAGTTATACCAAGAAATTTGCTGCAGGTAATTATCAAGTGCCATGTGCTTTAATCATTGGAACCCGTAAACCATCAACCGATTTGAAAACATCGCTTAACAATGCGTTGAGAGAATATGATGTAGCGGTTTAATTTGAAATATCAGATATAAATCTAAATAATATTCTTTTTCCAAATTAAATCATGATTCGATTCGGCAGATAGCAAAAACCCATCATCAATTGGTTCTAAATCCATCCCCTTAATCATAAATGGGCTAAAATCATAAGATCTTAATAAACTAATCAATTTCGCTGGATCTAAACCAACTTTTCTCATATAACTAGGAGAAAATTCTGCCATTATTGTTGGTATATATTTGAGAAATTCCTTTCCACCTAAAAACGCAAAATACTCATAACCCTCAATATCAATTTTTAGAAATTTAATTTTTGATATATTAATTTTCATATTTTTTATATATTCATCAAAACTAGAAATGTTTACATCAATTGTTGACCCATACCCATCGTTAATCTCTAGCATAGAATGTCTACCTAGATTCCCTTTTTTATATTGATAGAGTTTCACAATACCTTTCTCTTTTCCTAAACCAATATTGTTAAGAAACACATTTTCAAAATTATTTAGCTCAATATTAAATTTTAAAATACCAAAATTTTCAGGGTCGGGTTCAAAAGAATGAACTTTAACTCCAGAAAAATATTTTGAAAATAATATAGAATACCAGCCAATATTTGCACCGACATCAAAAACAATATCTTCTGGTCCTAAATCCAGATTGTTAATAAGGTAATCAGATAATTCTTCTTCATATACTCCTTTTTTAAAAATAAGTCTTCCAACACTATCTGGAGTTCTAAATCTAAATTTAAGGTCATATTTATCAGAACATCCTATCAAGTATTTTTTTTTTAGTACATATCTTCCAAAAAAATATAATCCCGATTTTAAATAGTAATTCATTCGATTTTAAGTGATATTTAAATTTTAAAAGATTTAGTATTTCAAATAAAAGCTATAAATTAATATTTTTCTGTGGCATTTAATAAATTGGAATAACCAATGTAAATATAGAATATATTTTTAAAATAAAAAATGTTTATTTGTAAGTTTAAAAAACATTGAAAATAGTTGAAAATTAAATTATTTAGTTGAATTCCATATACCTAAACTAACAGATATACTTGATAAAATAGGATATGAGTCTAAAAATATTTTTCAATAAAGTAATTGTTTAGGGAAATTATCAATGAACTTTATATATAAAGCATACAATTTATAGTTCTTGCATTCAATAATTCCATTTTAATACATGCGATTTTCATATTTATTTGCTTATATTGTTTTAGATTTGCTTTTGAATAGCTTGACTTTAAATAACAATTAATATCTTGGTTCGACAAATTTTAGTATAACTCATGAAAGCACTTGTAATTCAAAAGAAAAAAATTGGAGATGTTTTAACTTCTACGATTATTTTTGAAGCGCTCAAAGAAAAGTTTCCATCAATTGAATTAGATTATCTAATTTATCCAAATTGTGAACCTGTAGTTAGAAATAATCCATTTATAAACAATGTCATACTTCTTGATGAAAAAACAAAAAAGAGTTTTATTAAGTATGTTACCTTTTTAATTTCTATAAAAAAAAAGAAATATGATTTTGTTATTGATGTATATGGAAAACCAAATAGTTTACCAATCGGGATTTTTTCGGGTGCAAAAACAAAAATTAGTTTTGAAAAAATATACACCAAACTTTTTTATACTCATACAATTAGTAGAAAAATAAATTTGAACACAAATGCTACAACGGCTATTGAGCATAGAATGTTACTTCTAGAACCATTAGGAATCAAATTCAAGGTAATAAAACCAAAAATATTTTTAACAAACGAAGAAAAGGAAAATGCAAAAAATAAATTAATTTCTAGCGGAATTTCTATTTCAAAACTTATCATAATGATTAGTGCCATTGGAAGCGATGAAAGCAAAACTTACAATCTACCTTATATGTGTAAAGTTATTGAACAAATTGCAAAGAATAAAGATGTTCAGTTATTATTTAACTATATGCCTTTTCAAAAAGATTTAGCTTACTCTTTGTTAAAACTTTGCAATCAAGAAACTCAAAACAAAATTTTTTTTAATATTTATGAATCAAATCTTCGCGATTTTCTTGCAATAACATCTCATTGCAAGGCGTTGATTGGCAATGAAGGTGGTGCAACAAATATGGCAAAAGCATTGAACATACCCACATTCACAATATTTGCCCCTTTTGTTAAAAAAATTGGATGGAATATGTTTGAAAATAATACTACAAATATATCTGTGCATGTAGATGATTATGTAGAAAACGATTCTGAAAACAATAACGAAATGTATAATCAGTTTAAACCAGAGTTTTTCGAAAATAAATTAAAAAATTTTATTGATTTAAATTGTGTATAAAATGAAAATCGGATTTGATGCCAAAAGATTTTTTCATAACAAAACTGGGCTTGGAAATTATAGTAGAAGTTTAGTAAAATTATTATCCGATGCATATCCTGATAATGACTATTTTCTATTTAATCCAAAAAAATCTAGAGAATTTTCTATTAATAATTACAGTTCAAAGGTAATAGAAGTAAATCCGAATAATTATTTATTTAAAAAAATCAACTCACTTTGGCGTTTATTTTTCATTTCAAATACTGTTAAAAATTATAATATTGAAATATATCATGGTCTTTCGGGTGAACTACCAATAGGTTTAAGTGATAAAATTAAAAAAATAGTCACTATTCATGATTTAATATTTATTCGTTATCCCAAATTATATAATTTTTTTGACAGAAAAATTTATTATTGGAAATTTAAATATGCAGCAAAAAAAGCCGATTTGATTATTGCAATAAGTGAACAAACAAAAAAAGATATTGTTGAATTTTTAATGATTAACCCTAATAAAATTAAAGTTATTTATCAGGGTTGTCAAGATGTTTTTAAAAAAAAATACACTTTAGAGGAAAAAAATCAGGTTATCAAAAAATATGGGCTTCCAGCTAAATTTATCCTAAATGTTGGTACAATTGAAGAACGTAAAAATTTATTCAGTGTAGTAAAGTCTATTAAAGATATTGATATTCCACTTGTTATTATTGGTAAAAAAACATCATACTACAATGAAATTCATCAATACATTATTGATAATAAAATGGAAGATAGAGTTTTTCATTTGAATAAAATAGATAACACAGAGCTGGCCATCATATATCAATTAGCAACAATTTTTGTTTACCCTTCTATTTTTGAGGGTTTTGGAATTCCTATAATCGAAGCATTATATTCCAAAACACCCGTTATAACTACTAATTCTGGTGTTTTTCCCGAAGCCGGTGGTCCTTATTCCATTTATATTAACCCAACCAATATTGAAGAATTAGCAGAAAAAATTACTTTATTACTAAACAATGAAATTTTAAGAAATGAGGTTGCTGATAAAGGATATGAATTTGTTCAAAAATTTAATGATAGAAATATAGCTAAATCTATAAATGGTTTATATTTAGAAATTTTAAAAGAGAAATGATAATTCCTAAATAGTATTGAATATGACCACAACATTAATTATCACAACCTATAATTGGCCAAAAGCACTAGAAATTGTTCTAATGGGTGTTGAAAATCAAACGCTTTTGCCTGATGAGATTTTGATTGCAGATGATGGTTCAACAGAAGAAACATCTAATTTAATAAAAAAATGGCAAACCAAACTGAAAACCACTATTATTCATTCATGGCAAGAAGATATTGGATTTAGATTAGCCACTTCTCGAAATAAAGCAATAGCAAAATCAACTGGCGATTATATCATAATGATTGACGGGGATTTGGTTTTGCATCCTAATTTTATAAAAGATCATGTAATCCATTGCAATAAAAATCAATTTGTTATTGGCACAAGAGTTTTACTAAAAGATGATTATTCCAAACAACTTTTATCCAAAAAAAATATCAATTTCTCAGTAAATAATAATTATATTTTAGCCAACTCAAAAAATTTAATAAACAATTCTTTTCTGTCAAAAATTTGCAGTTATAAAACAACTAGTTATAAGCAAGTGAGAGGATGTAATATGGCTTGTTTCAAAACCGATTTGATTAAAGTTAATGGCTTTAATGAAGATTTTATTGGTTGGGGAAGAGAGGATACAGAAATAGTCGTTCGATTATTAAATGCTAAAATAATTAGAAAAAACGTAAAATTTAACGCAAATGTATTACATATTTTTCACCCAGAAAGCACTAGAAAAATGCTAATTACAAATGAGCTAATTTTAAAAAAAACAATCTCTGAAAAACTTATCCGTTGTCAAAACGGTTTAGATAAATACCTTTAATTTCTGTGAAATAGTAGTCCATACCTAATAAAATAATAAAGATGAGTTCTCAAAAAATATCAGCAGCTATACTTACTTACAATAGTGAAAAACAAATAGATAAAGTGCTAGAAAAACTATACTGGTGTGATGAAATCATTATTTTAGATTCTTTTAGCAATGATAAAACTATTGAAATCTGTAAAAAATATACTTCTCAAATTTTTCAAAATAAATTTGAAGGTTTTGGAGCTCAAAAAAAACTTTTGATGACCAAATGTAAAAACGAATGGATTATTTCTATTGACTCTGATGAAGTATTAAGTGATGATTTGATAGCAAATATCTTAAAATTAACACATAATGATTTTAAAAATAATTCTGGTTTTTTAATTAATAGAAAACATATTTTTTTAAACAAACAATTCCTTTATGGAAAAGAAAGTAGGAGTTGGATTTTGCGTTTATTTAATAAAAATAAAGGTGGTGTGACAGATAATATTGTTCATGAAGGCATACAAGTAACGGGTAATATATCTAAAGTAAAAGGACCTTTATTTCATTACACTATTTACGAACTCAAAGAAGCTATTCATAAAATGGACTACTACGCCTTTTTAAAAGCTAACGAATATTTTAATAAAAGGAAAAAATGCACCTGGATTAAACTTTACGTTACCTTTCCATTTACCTTTTTTAGAGAATATTTTTTAAACCTAAATTTTTTGAATGCTTACGAAGGTTATATTTGGTCGTACTTAGTGGCTCAAGGTGCTTCGTTGAAATATTATTATCTCAAAGAAATGTATAATTTCAAAAATAACTGATATTTGTATAGTCTTTAATTGGTGCAAAACAATACATTTTTTTAGCGTTTGTCAATTCCTGTTTTTATCCAAGTAATTTTGTGTTGTTTATTATGATGTCGAATTTCCATATTATTCTTTATTGCTTCAGTATTAACATAACTTCTTGAATGATCTAAATGCAAACAAATAGCGCTATATCTTATTTGCTTGGATAATAATCCGTTGTTAAATAATCGTTCTCCCATTTCTCTATCTTCACCACCATAATGTAATAATTCATTAAAACCATTTATAGCCAAAATATCCGATTTGAAACCTGAAGAATTATGTCCGTTCCAAGAACGTTTTGTTGGAGTTATCCAATTCATAAAAGAGGAAAAATAGGAATTATGAGTGAGTTTAGTTATTTTAAAATTGATTTTTAATCCATTTTTTTTTAACCACATAATAGTAAAACAATTTTGACTAACAATATCATTTTCAGAAATTAATTTAGAAATTACTATTGGTAATTTAAAATACCCTCCTGATAAAAAAAAACCAAACTCCTTTTGTTTTAAGTGATTTTGAACAAAATCATTTCTTGGAATACAATCACCATCAGTAAAAATCAAATACTCTGAAGTGCTTTTCAGTATGGCTTTATTTAAAATTTTTGTTTTTTGAAATCCATTATCTTCATGCCAAACATGAATTATTGGATTATTAAATTTTCCTATAAAGCTATCAATCAATACTTTAGTTTCTATTGTTGAACCGTCATCGGCTACAATAATTTCAAAATCCATTTCAGTCTGTACGCTAAATCCAGTTAAGACTTTTCTTAACCATTCAACAGAGTTATATGTGGAAATTATTACTGAAGCTTTCATCAAAATTATTTAGAAGTGAAAATACTATTTTTTAACTAATATTACTTAAAAAGATAATTTTTTCTAACACATTTTAAGTATGGAAAAAAATATTTTAAAAATTATAATTTTCTCTATAATTAAAGGTGTATTCTCTTTTAAAACAACTCAAGTGAAATTTACTTTTTTTAATCAATTTATAAAAAGTTACATTTATTCTAGAATGGATAGTAATGAATTTAAAGAGAAATAGTTAGGTAAACACAATCGTTTTTATGATTTACATTGAATTACTCCCAAATGTGAAAATATAAGTTAGGATAAACATGTTTCGTTAAAGTTTGATTAAACGGAAATTATGATAAAACTAAATTGAAATATAGAAAAAAACGAAAATAGTTTTTTAGCAAGCTAAAAACTTATGAATTGTAAAAAAAATAGATATAAAACAAATAATTACTATTACGTTTACTTAAATTTATTTTAAAAATAATATCAATCTATTTAATAAAAAAATAAGTAAATTTATACGCTCAAAAAAATGTTGTAATTAATGAATGTACTAAAAATTTGTTTAATAAGTTTTGATAATTGGCATTATGATTCATTCATAATAGAAGCGTTAAGAAAGAAAAACATTGATGCATATCACATAAAGTTAGGAGCTTATAAACATGCTAGTTTAATGTCTCGTATTATTAATGCTTTCAATAAAATTATATTAAGAAAAAATCCAAAGCATATAAAAAAACAGGAATATATTTTAGAACAACTAAGACATCATGGAAAACATGATCAAATTTTAGTTATAAACCCTAATGTGATAGATTTAGCATATCATAAAAAAATCAAAGAATATACCAAAGAATATAATACTTATTTATATGATAGTCTTGTTAGATGTCCCGTTGAAGAACTCTTGAACGCAAATATATTTGATACAATTTACTCTTTTGATTCTGAAGATTGTTTAAAAAATAATTTCATACAAATGACTAATTATATCTATTTTGAAAAACCAAAACATCCTGTTGTGCCTAAATATGATATTTTAACAGTTTCATCATTTGACAAACGCTTTCCAATTTTTAATAAAATTGCTTATCAATTAAAAGAGCATAATTTATCGTATAGGTTCATATTTGTGAGTCGCAACATTCGTTATAAAATATTCAAATACAATCTTAAAAAAATTAATACGCAAAAATTAGATCAATTAATTGAAAAATCAATAAGGTTTCAATCAAAAAAAATCCCATTAAAAAAATTATTAAAATTATACTCTGTAACAAAAATAATTATTGATCTTGTTCAAGATAACCAATCTGGTTTAAGTTTTAGGTTCTTCGAAGCTATGGCATTTCAAAAAAAAATAATTACCAATAATTCAAATGTGAAAAACTATAATTTTTATAATCCAAATAACATCATGGTTATTGAAGATAAACTAGACTTTAGCATGCCCTTTTTTGAAACGGATTACACCCCTATACCAGATGAAATTTACAATCAATACACAATTGAGTCATGGATAAATGTCGTATTTAAATTGAAATAGTAAATGAAACTATCAGTAGCTATGTGTGCCTATGATGGTGATGAGTTTATAAAACGACAGCTAGTCACCATTTTAAAACAATCTTTAAGTGTAGATGAAATTATTATTTGTGATGATGGTTCTAAAGATTCTACCATTGAAATTATAAATGATTACATTGAAAACTCTCAAGAATTGCTAGAAAATCAACAAAAAAATAAAGCTGGGCTGACATTCAGAGTTTTTGAAAGTTTAGGTTTAGAAAAAAAACTTATTGCGACTATTAAAGATGTGAAAAATTATGATTTTTACAATCCAATTAATATACTATTTAATAATATTGACCATCTCGCATTCCCAAAAACGTTTTTTAAAACTCCTTATCAACCAATAGATGGACAAATATTGAAGAAATATTTGGTTGAAAATTGGGTTAGTTCAATTGTAAAATAATTCTATAACAACAAAACTGTTTTGATAATTCTCCAAATTTTATAAAAATTTATTAAATGGTATTTAGTAGTCCTGTTTTTATTTTTATGTTTTTACCACTTGTATTAACAATTTATTATTTATTACCAAGTAAATATAAAAATTTACTTTTGACAATTGCCAGTTTATATTTTTATGCATTTGGTGAAAAATTCATGGTTATTCTAATCATTTTATCTACACTAATTAATTTTTATTGTGGTATTTTGATTGAACGTGGAAAAGCAAAATTAGGTTTGAGATTGGCTATTTTTTACAATTTACTAACCTTAGGATTTTTTAAATATTTCAATTTTACATTTGAAAATTTTAATTCATTGCTGACATTTGTAAATATAAAATCGGATTATTTAATTAATATACCAAAAATAGCACTTCCTATAGGGATTAGTTTCTTTACTTTTGAATGTCTTTCCTATGTTATTGATGTATATAGAAAGGAGGTTAAAGCTAATAAAAATTTTCTTGAATTCATAACATTTGTGACGCTTTTTCCTCACTTAATTGCAGGTCCTGTAATACGTTATGTAGATTTACAAATACAATTAGAGAGAAAAGATTTAAGTTATTTCAATTTTAAAATTGGATTAGAACGGTTTATTATTGGATTAGCAAAAAAAATGATAATTGCAAATACATTTGCCAAAATTGCAGATGAAGTATTTAAACATAATATAGATGATTTATCAACCTCATTTGCTTGGATTGGTATTATTTCCTATACGATACAAATATATTTTGATTTTTCAGGATATTCTGATATGGCAATTGGATTGGCTAAAATGTTTGGATTTAATTTTTTAGAAAACTTTAATTATCCCTACATTTCAAAAAGTATCAAAGAGTTTTGGAGAAGGTGGCATATTTCCTTATCTTCATGGTTTCGAGATTATTTATATATTTCATTAGGAGGCAACAAGATTAGTAAGTCAAGAACCTATTTAAACTTATTTATAGTTTTTTTTGCTACAGGTTTATGGCACGGAGCAAGCTGGAATTTTGTTGTTTGGGGTTTATTCCATGGCTTTTTTATTGTTTTTGAAAGAATAGGTTTTGATAAGATTTTGACGAAATTTTGGACACCAATCCAACATTTTTATACACTTTTAATTGTCATTATTGGTTGGGTCTTTTTTAGATCGGATAATTTAGAATCAGCGGTTTTATTTATCAAAAAAATGTTTATATACTCTGATGGTGATGAATATTTAAATAGTTATTTAACTTATTTTAATATTAACAATGAGTTATATTTTACGTTTTTTATGGCACTCCTTTTCTCATTGCCTTCTTATAAATATTTTGACAGTTTCTTATCGAAAAAAAACACTACCATTTTAAGACCAATAATATTTATTTTACTTTTGTTTATATCTATAACTTACTTAGCGTCAGGAACATACAATCCGTTTATTTATTATAAATTTTAGTCATGAAGGAGAAAATAGAAAAAGGTTTTATATTCATTTGTCTGTTAATTTTATTTTTACCCTTATTATTAGTAATAGTAAGAGTAAAAGTTGATGATAGATTTTCAAGTGAAAAAATTAATGGGAATTTTGAAAAAAACTTTCCATTGAAAGATGACTATTTTAGTATCTATTTCTATATTAAATCAGAGATATTTGATGTTAATCCAATTCCAGATAAAGTTATAGATTTAAAGAATGGATGGCTATTTTGTGGAGATAATTTTGGAGATAATTTAAGTGAATCTAAAGGTCTAAAAAAATTTTCAAAGAATGAAGTAGATACTTTAAAATCAAATATTTTAAAGAAAGAAAAATGGTTAAAAAAAAATAATATTCAATATTATATAGCTGTTGCACCTAATAAAGAAAGTATTTATGGAAATTTAATTTCAATAAATAAAAGAAAATCAATTTTAACAAAAAGAGAACAAATAGATTCACTGTGCAAAAAAATTAACACTAATTATATAGATTTAAGTTCTAATTTCCCTAAAAACGGAAAGATTTTGTTTTTTCATAAAACAGATACTCATTGGAATGAATACGCTGGTTTTTTTGGTTATCTGTCAATTATTAATCAAATAAAATTGAAAAATCCAAATCAAAATATTACACCATTAAATATTAATAATTTTTATATCGCTCAATCGGATGTAATTATTGGAGATTTGAGAGAAATGTTAAGATTGGTTAAAACAGAAAAATTGGTAGTTATGAATTATAAAAAACCAAATTCACCTAAATCTTGGATGTTAAAAGCAAATCTTGTCGCTCCAGAAGGTTATGAAAATGATCCATCAATTTATGCTAGAAGGTTCGGTTCTAAATCTAATAAGCTTAAAATCATGTTACTGACAGATTCTTTTGGAGGTTATATGGTTAAGTTTTTAAAAGAAAATTTTGGAGAATCAGTATTTATTTGGGGACACACATTTAATAAAGAAATGATTGATAAAGAAAAACCAGATATTATTATTCAAGAATTTGTTGAGCGCAATGTAGATTTTCTGCTCGATAAAAAAAATTAATAAATAATCATAATAAACAACAACATAAAACGCTTTTTATATGAAAATTTCAGTTGCTTTATGTACCTATAATGGCGGAAGATTTTTAAAAGAACAATTAGATTCTATACTTAATCAAACATTAAAAGTTGATGAAATAATTGTGTGTGATGATATTTCAACTGATAATACATTAACTATTTTAGAAGAATACTCGAATAAAAATCCAAATCTTTTCAAGATTTATAAAAATGAAAAAAATCTACGAAGTGTAAAAAACTTTGAAAAAGCAATATCACTTTGTAGAGGCGATGTTATTTTTCTGTCCGATCAAGATGATATTTGGATTCCTAAAAAAGTCGAATATTATGTTCAATATTTTAATGAAAATAATGAGATTAAAGTTCTTGCTTCCAATGGTTTTTGCATTGATGAAAACTCGATAATTCATGAAAAATACTCAGTCTGGGATGTACCCTCTTTTTTATTAGAAAATAATATTAAATTTGATTATTATTCGCTAATAAGTTATGTGTCAAATATTGCAACAGGCGCTTCAATTGCAATTAGAAAAGAAATGGTTGCGAGAATCTTGCCTTTTCCAATAATTCCAAATTTTCATCATGATGAATGGATTGCAATTATTTCATCAAAAGAAAACTCATTTGAGTTGCTTAATGGTAAATATTTTTATTATAGAACACATCTAAATCAGCAAGTTGGTGGTGTTTTTTATAATAATTCAAAAAAAGTAAAAAAAAGTTTAATTGAAACTTTCAATATTTATCAAGAAAAAAACACCTATATAAGTTTTAAAAGGAAATTAAAAAAACTATGCCATGCTTACATACGAAATCATAATTTATTAGTAGCTAGTTCAGGATATAATTACATATTTGAAACTAACCTAGTCCAAATAGAAAAACTATTTTTTGAGACTAAAAGTAAATTTAAAAAATATAGTCCAATTAGGTATTTTCTCTTAAATATTTCAGATGTAATATTTAATAAAAGACAATTTCAAAAAATAAAAGAAATCTCAAAATTAAATCTAAATAATAAAATATAACCTATGAAAGTAAGCGTTTGTATGATTACTTATAATCATGAAAGTTATCTTAAACAAGCAATAGAAAATGTGTTAATACAAAAAACACAGTTTGAATTTGAACTAGTTATAGCCAATGATAATTCCCCAGACAATACGATTACCATTATAGAAGAATTTATAAATCATCATCCAAATGGATATAAAATCAAATTTTTAAATAATAAAGAAAATATGGGTATAATGCCCAATTTCATTAATGCTTTAAAAAATTGTAATGGCGATTATATTGCATTATGCGAAGGTGATGACTATTGGATAGATGAAAAAAAATTGCAAAAGCAAGTCGATTTTTTAGAGAAAAACGCTGATTTTGCAATATGTTTTCACAAAGTTAATGTAGAAACCAACGGGACAATTAGTGACGATACCATTACAGGTAGATCTAATCAAACTTCTACTATTTATGATTTAGCTAAGGGGAATTATATGCATACTTGCTCTGTAGTATACCGAAATCACTTGTTTGCCGATTTTCCAAACTATTTTTATACTTCACCAATTGGCGATTATTTTCTACACATGCTTAATGCACAATACGGAAAAATTTATTTCATCAATCAAACTATGGCTATTTATAGGGTTCATAATACTTCCTATTGGTCATCTAAACAAGATAATGAAAGAGTAATTATTTGGGTAAATTTTATTGAAAACATTAAAGATAACTTCAATGTTGATATTCAGAAAATACTTGATAAACAAATATTTAAATTGGTAAATAATTTACCTTTTTGGAAAAAAAACTTATTGAAATTCAAATTCAAATTACAAGAAACGATAAAAACCAAAAAGTATATTTAAGCATTTTTTATATTTCTTTGTATTCTATTAAAATTAAAATAATGAAACTAAAAATAATAACTTCACTTTTAAAAAAAAATGGATTAGATCCAATTTCTCAAAATAACTCCAAAAACAATTTATTAAAACTATTATTTGATAATCTAAAAACTATAGGATTTATTCCAAAGCACATCATTGATATTGGAGCGAATCATGGCACTTGGACTAGAGAAGTACTGAAATATGTGCCTGAAGCATACTTTACTCTTATTGAACCACAAAATTGGCTAAAGTCTTCTTTTCAAGATTTACTAGATTCAAATCCAAAAATTAGCTATTTGCCTGTTGGCGCAGGAAAAGAAAAGGGTAGCTTTTTGTTCACAATTGTAGATAGGGATGATAGTTGTACATTTGGAATTAGCAAAGAAGAAGCAGAAAAAAACGGATACAAACAAAAGGAAATTTCTGTAATAACATTGAACGAATTATTAAAATCAAAAAGCGACTTACCATTTCCTGATTTAGTAAAAATTGATGCTGAAGGATTGGATTTAGAAGTGTTAGAAGGAGCATCCGAATATTTTGGAAAAACAGAAGTCTTTATGATAGAAGCTGCTGTTTATAGCAAATTATATGACAATACGATATTAAAAGTTATCAATTATATGAATGAAAAAGGATATTCTCTGTTTGATTTAACTGATTTAAACAGACCTTTTTCGCCGCAAGTATTATGGCTGGTTGAATTAGTTTTTGTTAAAAAAGATGGATTTATAAATAACTCAAAAATAGCGATGTGATAAACGTAACAAAAACATTTTTACCTCCTCAAGAAGAATACAACAATTTAGTTAAGCGAGCATGGGATAATATTTGGCTAACCAATAGAGGTGAACTCACATTAGAACTAGAATCAAAGCTAAAAGATTATCTAAATATTGAAAATATAATTATTACTAATAACGGTACAATACCCTTGCAAATTGCATTAAAATTATTGGGGAATTATGGAGAGATAATAACAACACCTTTTTCTTATGTAGCCACGACTTCTGCTATAATTTGGGAAAATTGCAAACCCATTTTTGTAGATATTCATCCAGATTATTTAACTATTGACGAGACTAAAATTGAAGCTGCCATAACTTCTAAGACCACAGCCATATTAGCCACTCATGTTTTTGGAAATCCTTGTCATGTTGAAGCCATTGAATCCCTTGCAAAAAAACACAAACTAGCTGTAATATATGATGCCGCTCATTGTTTTGGAGTGAAATATAAAAGTCAGTCTATTTTTAATTTTGGAGATGTAAGCTCTTGTAGCTTTCATGCTACCAAACTATTCCATACTGGTGAAGGTGGAGCTATTTTTTGTAAAGATAAATCCTTATTTCACAAGCTTTTTTATAGCCACAATTTTGGACACAACGGACCTCTAGATTTTCATGGTTTAGGTATCAATGGGAAAATTTCCGAGCTTCAATCCGCTTTGGGATTAGCCGTTTTTCCTTATATGGATTATATTATTAAAGAACGAAAAAAAGTGGTTGATTTTTATAATTTAAATTTAAAATTTAGCAATACCAAAACAATTAAAATAAGAGAAAACACTGAATGGAATTATAGTTATTACCCTTTAATTTTTGATTCAGAAACTACTTTGCTTAAAGTTCAAGAAGCTTTAAATAAAGTAGCCATTTTTCCAAGGCGCTATTTTTATCCCTCATTAAATACAATAGATTATGTAAGAGGACTAAAAATGCCTATTTCCGAATCAATAGCTTCGCGCATTCTATGTTTACCACTTCATGTAGGTCTTTCCAATGCTGATATTAAAACAATTTCAAACATAATTAATTCTAAAATATGATTATAATTGGTGCCAAAGGTCATGCTAAAGAAATTTATGATATTTGTAAAGAGTCAAATCTAATTGTAACACATTTTTTTGATGATGTGAGTCAAGACAATTCGTCTGAGCTTTATGGATTACCTATTTTAAAAAATTATGTTGATTTAACTAATTTATTTCAAATAAACAACAAAGTAATCTTAGGTTTGGGCAGAAATTCAAACCGATTCAAATTGTATAAAAAATGTAAATCAATAAATGCAATTGTAGAAAATTGTATTGCAAAATCTGCTTTTATCAGTACAAGTGCAAAAATACAAGACGGACTTAACATTATGAATTTTGCTTTTATTGGGGCCGATGTAATTATTGGAAAAGGAGTTTTAATCAACACTAGATCCTCAATTCATCATGATTGTAAAATTGGGGACTTTGTTGAAATTTCTCCAGGAGCCGAAATTCTAGGAAATTGTATTATAAATGATTTTTCTACAATTGGTGCTCATGCTACCATTTTACCAAAAATAACTATAGGTAAAAATGTAATTGTTGCTGCGGGGGCTGTCGTTACAAAAGATGTTCCTGATAATTGTATGGTTGCTGGTATTCCGGCCATAATTAAAAAACAATTAAAACCTCTTACCTTTTAAACAATAATGAACGACATCAACACCGAAATTCACAACGCCTTCGAAGTCATACAAAACGGTGGTATAATTTTATATCCTACCGATACGATTTGGGGAATTGGTTGTGACGCAACTAATGTTGAAGCCGTGAAAAAAATTTATGCTCTAAAACAACGCGAGGAAAGTAAAAGCATGATTGTTATGATGAATGGCGAAAAAATGATGTACAACGTTTTCAAAGACATTCCAGAAGTGGCTTGGCAAATACTTGATTTATCGGAGAAACCCACTACCTTAATTCTTGACAATCCTAGAAACATAGCTTTAAATCTAATTAGCGATGATAAATCGCTTGGTGTTCGCATTGTGAAAGAACCTTTTTGCTTTAAATTGATGGAACGCATGAAAAAACCTTTGGTTTCAACTTCAGCTAATATTTCAGGAATGTTCAGCCCAAAATCTTTTAAAGAAATCAGCCCCGAAATTATAAATGGTGTGGACTATGTAGTAAATTTGCATCGCGAAAAAATTTGTGATAAACCTTCGACTATTATTAAGCTTTCTTTAGAAAGTAAGGTGAAAATAATTCGTAGATAATTTTTTACCGCAAATTCGCAAATTATTTTTTTTAAATTTATGGATGATTATTTATTTAAAAATGAGAGTTATACCATAGTAGGTATACTATTTGAGGTACACAAAAATTTAGGGAAAGGATTTTCAGAGATTGTTTACAAAGATGCTATTGAATATGAGTTACAACATTTAGGTATTCTCTATGAAAGAGAAAAAGAATATTCAGTTTGCTATAAAAATACTATTTTAAAACATAAATTTTATGCCGATTTTGTAATATATGATAAAATCATCTTGGAAATAAAAACGGTAGACTGTTTTAATAATGCTCATTATAATCAATGCTTAAATTATTTGAAAATTTCAGGAAATCAACTAGCAATACTTACTAATTTCAATTTAATATCACTAGAGTACAAACGAATTATTAGTTCTAGATAATAATTTGCGAATTTGCGGTAAATACTATGAATTACAAAAAAGCAATAAATAACCCAATCTTTGAAATCATTTCAAAAGCAAGCC
>Ga0208853_1000064_pt1 | contig 28845 bp, 27 predicted proteins | sample LakMenEpi03Oct11_FD_150667 | JGI IMG/M metagenome (GOLD analysis project Ga0208853, IMG submission 150667) | Freshwater microbial communities from Lake Mendota, WI - 03OCT2011 deep hole epilimnion (SPAdes) | ecosystem: Environmental > Aquatic > Freshwater > Lake > Epilimnion/Euphotic zone ... | reverse complement strand
ATTTTAAAATAATTGTTAACGCTAAAAAAAAAATAATAAAATACGATGCTTTTTAGCATCTTTGTAGGGCAAAGTAGTAGCCAACAGAATGAGAAATTTAAAAAACACTTTATTTTATTTACTAGTAACAGGAGCTTTTGGCTACTTGATGTATTGGATAATTGTTCAAGGAAAATTTCTTGAAGTGGGAAGAGAAATAGTATCGCCTACTTCAAATGATAGTGAATGGATTCAGTTTTTAAGTTCGCTTTTTCATAATCTGCAGCATCCATTACCACTTTTGTTACTTCAAATAATTACCATTGTTTTAGTAGCTCGTATTTTTGGTTGGATTTTTAGAAAGATTGGTCAACCCACCGTAATTGGAGAAATAATTGCGGGGATTGTTCTTGGACCATCATTGTTAGGACTTTATTTTCCTGAAGTGAAAGAGGCCTTGTTTCCAGTTGCTTCACTTGGAATTCTCCAAATGTTGAGCCAAGTTGGGTTGATTTTTTTCATGTTCGTAATCGGTATGGAATTGGACCTAAAAGTTTTGAAAAACAAAGCGAACGAAGCAGTTGTCATCAGTCATGCTAGTATTGTAATTCCATTTGCTTTGGGTGTTGGGCTAGCTTATTTTATATATTATCAATTTGCACCACCCGGAATTGAATTTTTATCCTTTAGTTTATTTATGGGAATAGCTATGAGTATCACTGCTTTTCCTGTATTAGCCAGAATTGTTCAAGAAAGAGGTATACATAAAACAAGATTAGGAACCATAGTAATCACTTGTGCAGCTGCCGATGATATCACAGCTTGGTGTTTACTGGCGGCTGTTATTGCCATTGTAAAAGCGGGGAGTTTTGTAAGTTCAATATATATAATTGGTTTAGCAATTAGTTATGTTTTAATGATGCTTTTTGTGGTAAAACCTTTTCTTAAAAGAGTAGGGGATTTATATGCCAATAAAAACAACCTCAAAAAATCGGTTGTTGCCATCTTTTTTTTAATGCTTATAGTATCGTCTTATTTAACAGAAATTATTGGAATTCATGCTTTATTTGGTGCTTTTGTGGCCGGAGCAATCATGCCAGATATTGCTAAGTTTAGAAATGTTTTTATCGAAAAAGTAGAAGATATCTCCTTAATCTTATTGCTACCATTATTTTTTGTTTTTACAGGTTTACGTACAGAAATAGGTTTAATCAATGAACCTTATTTATGGAAAATTACGGGTTATATCATCTTGGTAGCTGTTATAGGAAAATTTTTAGGAAGTGCTTTGGCAGCAAGATTTGTGGGTCAAAGTTGGCAGGAAAGTTTAACTATTGGCGCTTTAATGAATACTAGAGGATTGATGGAATTGGTGGTGCTCAACATTGGATACGAACTTGGGGTGCTTTCTCCTAAAATATTCACCATGATGGTTATCATGGCATTAGTCACTACGTTCATGACTGGACCAGCTTTGGATTTAATTAATTTTCTTTTTAAAACCAAAGGCGTTATTATCCCTTCTGAAATTAAGCAAAATTCGAAGTTTAAAATTCTAATTTCTTTTGGGAATAACGAAAAAGGAAAGTCATTACTCCGATTGGCTAACAGTTTGGTAAAAGGACAAACTGAAAATGCCAATATAACGGCCATGCACTTAACAATGAGTGATGAAATGCACGCTTATAATTTGGAAGAATATGAAACCACAACGTTTGAGCCAATTGTAAAAGAGTCAGTTAAGCTAAATCAAGAAATCACTACTATTTTCAAAGCTACGGGTGACATAGAGACAGATATTGCTGATATTGCAAAAGAAGGGCAATATGATTTGGTTTTAGTGGGTGTTGGGAAATCAATTTATGAAGGGACGTTGTTGGGAAAAGTTCTTGGATTTACTTCCCGAATTATTAATCCTGATAGATTATTGGATAAATTTACAGGAAAGGAAGGACTCTTTGAAAACTCACCTTTTGATGAAAGAACACGACTTCTTATCTCAAAAACCAAGGAACCATTAGGAATATTAATAGACAAAGATTTACAAAAAATAAAAAATGTTTTAATTGGTATGTACAGTATTGGAGACGTTTTCCTTATAGATTATGCTCAAAAATTAATGTATAATAATGACTCTCATGTGACCATTTTGGATAATAACGAGCATACTAAAAATAATTTTATTATTCAGAATTCATTAGTAGCACTAGAAGAAAAGCATACAGATAATTTTGATGTTTTTCAACCTAATCAAATTAATAAACCATTTTTATTGCAGCAAAACTTAGCTGTTTTTAGTCTAGAAACTTGGAAAAAATTGATAGAAGATGAGGTTTCTTGGTTGGCTGACATTCCATCAGTGTTAATTATAAAACCGTAATGTTTTTTAAAAGAATATAATCAAAAACTGTTTTTTATTTAGGGTAAAGTTTAGAGAAATTCTCAAATTCAATCGGTTTTTTTACAGTTTAATTTTAGCGATAAATGATTCACTCAAAAAAAATTATTATAGTTCTACCTGCATATAATGCAAGTAAAACACTAATAGATACTTATAACGAAATTCCCTTCGATGTAGTAGATGATGTAATTCTAGTTGATGATTATAGTACAGATGAAACTATTGCATTAGCAAATCAGATAGGAATTAAGCATATCATAAAACATCAAACCAATTTAGGTTATGGTGGAAACCAAAAAAGTTGTTATAATAAAGCACTAGAATTAGGAGCAGATATTGTTATAATGTTACATCCCGATTATCAGTATACTCCTAAATTGATTCATTCGATGAGTTATTTGATTGCAAATGATGTATTTCCGGTAGTAATTGGTTCTCGGATTTTAGGAAAAGGAGCTTTGAAAGGAGGTATGCCTTTATATAAATATGTTGCCAATAGATTCTTAACATTTTTTCAAAACATTTTAATGAACCAAAAACTTTCGGAATACCATACCGGATACAGAGCTTATTCAAGAAAAGTGTTAACATCAATTGTTTATAATAATAATTCAAATGATTTCATTTTTGACAACCAGTTTTTAGCACAGATATTCTATAAAGGTTTTGAAATTGCTGAAATAACATGCCCTACAAAATATTTTGACGATGCTTCTTCAATAAACTTTTCCAGAAGTATGAAATATGGAATAGGAGTAATTACAATATCTTTTCAATATTTCTTTAGTAAAAACAAAATCTATCAATCAGAACTTTTCAAGTAATGACTGTAAAAACATCAAATAAGATTTATTTTATTCTAACAAATATTTTGGTCTTTTTATTAGTTTTTCTAAACAAAGAAAATGGTTTTTTTTGGGACACGATACAATTAGCATCTGAGCATGGTAATTACTATTACAATTATAATTTTTCAAAAATTCTCTTGCCTGTCGAACTTGATAGTGGACACATTCCCGCTTTTGGAATATATATAGCTCTAATATGGAAAATCTTCGGAAAATCTATAGAAATAAGCCATCTTGCCATGTTACCTTTTGCCTTTGGAATTGTATGGCAAATCAACAATTTATGCAAAAGATTTATTCAGGAAAAGTACATTGGAATTGCTCTTGTTTTAATTTTTATTGATGCTAGTTTGATGAGCCAAATAACATTAGTTTCTCCTGATGTTCCATTAGTTTTTTTCTTTTTATTGGCTTTAAACTCCATTTTCAATAACCGCAAAACACTAATTTTAATCAGTGTTTTTTGTTTGTTTTTAACCAGTATGAGAGGTATGATGATTTCGGTTTGTTTAGTACTTCTTGATATTTATGTAAATTATGGCTATAAAAAATATGTAACAAAAGAGTACATAAAATTATTATTTAAAAGAGCAATGCTTTATTTACCTGCATTATTGCTTTTTGTAGCATTTAGCACTTATCATTATAAACATACAGGTTGGATTGGCTATCACAAAGAGTCTCCTTGGGCAGATTGTTTTGAAAGAGTAGATTTTAAAGGTTTTATTAGAAATATTTGTTTTTTAGGATGGCGTTTAATTGATTTTGGTAGAATTGGGGTTTGGGTAGTTTTTGTATTGCTATTTGTAAAATATAAAACTTTAATTTTTAAGGATAATAAGAATCATGCTTTGTATTTTTTGTTTATGGTGCTATTTATACTTTTACCTTTAAATATGCTTTGGGCAAAAAACTTGATGGGTCATAGGTATTTAATTCCTATATATTTGTCTTTTTCATTATTGACAGCATCTATATTTTTTTCAGATTTTGTAAATAGAAAATTTAGATTAATGTTGATTTTAATATGGTTTGTCATCTCTTTAACAGGCAATTTATGGATTTACCCGAATAAAATTTCAAAAGGATGGGATTCAACATTAGCCCATTTACCTTATTATAAATTAAGATTATCAGCTATTGATTACATAGAAGCTAGTAAAATAGATTTTAAAGATGTTGATTCTTTTTTCCCTAATTACTATACATTAGAAGAGATTGATTTGAAAAATGATAAAAGACATTTTGATAATTTTATAATTGGAAATAAGAGTAAATATGTTTTCTATTCCAATATTTTTAATGTAGATGATGATGTTTATGATTATATGATGAATAATTATGAACCTATAAAAAGATTTGAAAAAAACAGGGTCTTTATTTTAATTATGAAAATAAAATAGTTTAACCCAATAGACTACATCAGAAAAAATAATAAAGAGTATAACTTAAACCTTCATAATCTCTGCTTCTTTTGTAGCCAAGTGTTCATCCACCTTTCGAATAAAAGCATCGGTTAATTTTTGAACATCTTCTTCGGCACTTTTGCAAATGTCTTCTGAAGTTCCTTCTTTTTCTAATTTTTTGATGTCGGTATTGGCATCTTTACGAGCATTTCTGATACCTATTTTTGCATCTTCGGCTTCTGCTTTGGCTTGTTTAACCAAATCACGTCTTCTTTCTTCGGTCAAAGCTGGGACATTGATAATGATGTTTTCACCATTATTCATTGGGTTAAAACCAAGGTTGGCAACCATAATCGCCTTTTCAATCGTATGCAACATACTTTTTTCATAGGGTTGGATGGTAATCGTTCTCGCATCGGGGATATTCACATTGGAGACTTGAGAAAGCGGTGTTTGGGAACCATAATAGTCAACAAAAACACTTCCTAACATTTGTGGAGATGCTTTTCCAGCACGAATGTTTAAAAATTCTTTTTCTAAATGTGCAATCGAACCAATCATTGATTCTTCTGTACTTTCTAAAATAAAATCGATTTCTTCCATTGTTTTATTGTTTGTGGTTAGTCGTTTATGGTTTGTAGTTAACAAGAAACAACAAACTATAAACCCTAAACTATATTTTTACTACGGTTCCTATATTTTCTCCGTTGCAAATTTTTAATAAATTTCCTTTTTTATTCATGTCAAAAACGACAATCGGCAATGCATTTTCCTGACTTAAGGTAAATGCAGTAGTGTCCATCACATTCAATCCTTTTTTAATAACATCATCAAAAGTTATATGGTCAAATTTTATAGCATTGGAATTTTTTTCTGGATCAGAATCATAAATTCCATCCACGCGTGTTCCTTTTAAAATAACATCGGCATGCACTTCAACACCACGAAGTACCGCAGCGGTATCAGTAGTAAAATAGGGATTTCCCGTTCCAGCGCCAAATATTACAATTCTTCCTTTCTCTAAATGACGAACAGCTCTTCTCTTGATATAGGGCTCAGCAATAGCTTCAATTTTTAACGCCGTTTGCAATCGAGTTAACATTCCTTTGTCTTCTAGCGCGCCTTGCAAAGCCATTCCGTTAATCACTGTAGCAAGCATTCCCATATAATCGCCTTGCACTCTGTCCATTCCATTACTAGCGCCAGCAATTCCTCTAAAAATATTTCCACCACCAATAACTATAGCAATTTCAATCCCTTTGTCATGAATTGCTTTAATTTCATCAGCATATTCGGCCAACCGTTTTGGGTCAATTCCATATTGTCTTTCGCCCATCAATGCTTCGCCGCTTAGTTTTAGAAGAATTCTTTTGTATTTCATCAGAAGTATTTTTATGTTGCAAATATAAACATATTATGTTTTTTATGGTATTGGATAAAAAAGAATATTTGGTAACAATTATCATCTTTTTGAACCGTTTGCTTTTGTAGCTTTGTGCCATAAATTTAAAAAGCATGAAATCCATCCTAAAAAATAGTTTGTCAAAAAGCTACACCTACAGTGAATATAGAAGACAAATTACGTCATTGTTACAAGAAGGAAAATCATCTGGAAATGAACAATCAGAAGCGTTGACACATTATTCTGAATTGAATGAAGTGCGGATGAATAGATTAGATAAAACGATGAAAGTTTCAGATGAAAATGGTCAAAAATTACAAAATTTGAAACGAAATTACATTTGGTTAGTGATTTCCGAAGGTTGGTGTGGAGATGCGGCTCAAATTCTTCCAGTAATTACTAAAATGGCGGAACTAACAGAGAAAATAAAATTAAAAATTGTTTTCCGTGATGAAAATGAAGCATTAATGAATTTATTTTTGACCAATGGAACGAAGTCAATTCCGAAGCTAATTATTTTAGACAAAAACACTTTGGAAGTTTTAGCCGATTTTGGACCAAGACCAAAAGGGGCAACTCAATTGATTGCTGATTATAAATCGGTGCATGGAATTGTAGATGAAAATGCAAAAACCCAATTACAACTTTGGTATTTGCACGACAAAGGAATTTCAATACAAAATGAGATTTTGGATTTATTGGTTACTCTAGAGTAATTATTTTCTCAAATTTCTCAGGAGAAATGCCATTTTCAACAGAATAATCACCAATTTTTGTTCTACGCAAAGCAGACAAATATCCTCCAGAATTTAAAGCCATTCCAAAATCGTATGCTAGCGAGCGTATATAAGTTCCTTTACTGCATTTTACTTTAAAATCAACTTCAGGCAAAACTATTCGTGTGATTTCAAACTCATGAATTGTTATTTTTCTTGATAAAATTTCCACTTCCTCGCCAGCACGAGCATGTTCGTATAAACGAATGCCATCTTTTTTGATAGCTGAAAAAACAGGTGGTTTTTGGTCAATTTCACCAACAAATTGTTTGGTAGTTTCCCGAATTAACGCTTCAGTAATATGTTCTGTTGGGAATGTTTCATTTATTTCAGTTTCCAAATCATACGATGGCGTTGTTGCACCAACGGTAAATGTTCCAGTATATTCTTTGGCTTGTCCTTGAATTTCGGTTATTTTTTTGGTAAATTTTCCAGTGCAAACAATTAGTAAACCCGTTGCTAAAGGATCTAAAGTTCCGGCATGACCAATTTTAAATTTTTTTGGAAGCTCATATTTCCGTTTTAAAATGTACTTTAATTTGTTCACCGCCTGAAACGAAGACCAATTTAGTGGTTTGTCAATCAGCAGAATTTGACCTTCTAAAATAGCTTCGGCAGTCATTAAATAACGGTTAATTTCATCACAAAGAAATGGATGATTAATATGGCTAGACCAGCAACAATTCTATAATAACCAAATATTTTGAAGCCGTGTTTCGATAAATAACCAATGAACGATTTAATGGCTAACATCGCCACAATAAACCCAACCACATTGCCAATAATTAATAAATTAATTTGGTCATCAGAAAGTACAAATCCGTCTTTGTAGTAGTCATAACATTTTTTAACCGTAGCGCCAAGCATCGTGGGAACGGCAAGGAAAAATGAAAATTCGGCAGCGGTTGTTCTCGATAACTTTTGTGACATTCCACCAATAATGCTCGCGCCACTTCTAGAAACTCCAGGTATCATCGCCAAACATTGAAACAATCCAATTTTGAAAGCTGTACCGTAACTTATTTTTTCTGTGGTTTGAGTTTCCTGTGAGTTACTAAACCAATCATCAACTTTTAATAAAATGACACCACCAATAACCAATGAAATAGCCACAGTAATAGGATTCTCTAATAAAGCATCAATTTTTTTACCGAAAAGCAATCCAAAAATAACCGCTGGAATAAAAGCTACCAATAATTTAAAATAGAAATCTACTGTTTGAAAAAACCGTTTGAAGTATAAAACCACCACCGAAAGTATAGCGCCAAGCTGAATTACAACGGTAAATAATTTGGTAAAATCCTCTTGAGCAATTCCAAAAAAGGAAGAGGCAATAATCATGTGACCTGTGGAAGAAATGGGTAAGAATTCCGTTATTCCTTCAATTATGGCAAGAATAATTGCCTGTAAATAATCCATTGTTAGGATTTAGATTTTTTAAAAATCGAATAAATTGTAATCCCAAAACCAATCAAAACAAGGGTTGGTGCCAGGCGAATTCTTCTGAAACTGAAAACATCTTCATTGAATACTTTTGGATCATCGCTTCCGCCACCACTCATCAGGATAAATCCTAAGACAATGACTGCAATACCAATCAATAATGTTTTGTAATTTACTTTATCAAAAAGAAAATCAGGTTTTTGCTCGTTATTTTTCATTTATGCTGAATTTATTTCAGCATCTCAGCTGAATATTATTTTTAAAATCTTTGTCTATTATCAATATTCTTTTTCAATACAAATCGTCCGTTCTCAAATTTAAAAAACGTTGGGTAGCAAAGTAAGTGCTCAACCAAGTAATCACCACGCTTAAAACCAAAACACCCAAAAGTACAGCAGCAATAGCGAGTTTGTCTTCTAAAATGCCAAGCATTGGAAAATTAGTTTCAATGTAAATCAGTACGCCAACCAAGACCAAAATAGCCAAACCAGCACCAATTAAACCAAGAATAACACTGGTTTTTAAAAATGGTTTTCTGATGAACGATTTTGTAGCGCCAACCATTTGCATCGTTTTGATAATAAATCGATTAGCATAAATGGATAAACGCAATGAACTATTGATTAGCAATACCGAAACCAAAGCAAAAACAATACTTATAATCAATATCCACATACTGATATTTTTCACATTGTCATTTACCAAAGTCACTAATTGTTTGTCATAAACAATGTCGGCAATCATAGGGTTTTTGCGCAAGCGAGTTTCAATTTTGGAAATTTCAAGATTGTTTACATAGTCAGCTTTCAAGTGAATATCAAAAGAATTCTGTAGCGGATTCACACCCAAAAATTGCATAAAATCTTCACCAATTACTTTTTTATGTTGCTCAGCGGCTTTTTCTTTGGATACATATTCGTAAGATTTAGCAAACTTTGCTGTTTTTAATTCGCTCGAAAAAGCTTTCATTACCATATCGTCAGCTTCGTTTTTAAAGAAAACAGTCATCGCAATTTCTTCTTTAAAATTATCCGATAATCGCTTGGAATTGATGACAAAAAGTCCCAATATTCCCAATAAAAACAACACCAAGAAGATACTCAAAACTACCGAAAAATAGGAGGTAATGACTCTGCGTTTTTGAAACTTATCAAATGATGATGACATAACTGTGATTTAAGCCGTAAAAATAATAAAGAAAATTGTTTTTCCCCTTTATAACGTACAAAGTTTTAACTTTATTGTATTAAACCGTAAATTTGCGACCTAAAAAAATTAGAAACTTAGTTACTAAGCAACTCAGTACCTTAAAAAATGAAATATTTCCACGAAAAAGTAGAAGCCAAATGGCAAAAATTCTGGGCTGAAAACCAAACTTTTAAAGCAAATAATCCTAGCACCCCTCCTTTGGAGGGGCTGGGGGATGCTAAACCTAAATACTATGTCCTCGATATGTTTCCTTATCCCTCTGGCGCTGGTTTACACGTTGGGCATCCACTGGGCTATATAGCTTCCGATATTGTAGCGCGTTTCAAACGCCACAAAGGGTTTAATGTCTTGCATCCTATGGGATATGATAGTTTTGGATTACCAGCAGAGCAATATGCCATTCAAACAGGACAACATCCAGAAAAAACAACTCGTGAAAACATCGCTCGCTATCGGGAACAGTTAGATAAAATTGGTTTTTCTTTCGATTGGAGCAGAGAAGTGCGTACTTCCAACCCCGATTATTACAAACATACGCAGTGGATTTTTATCCAATTGTTTAATTCTTGGTACAATAAGGATACTGATAAAGCAGAAGACATTTCAACTTTAATCTCCATTTTTGAGAAAGCAGGAAATTCAACAGTCAATGCTGTTTGTGATGATAATATTGAAATATTTTTTCCTTTAGATTGGCGTTTTTATTCTGATGAAAAGAAACAACAAATCCTGTTGCAATACCGATTAACCTATTTGGCAGAAACCGAAGTCAACTGGTGTCCAGCACTGGGAACCGTTTTAGCCAATGACGAAATTGTAAACGGCGTTTCCGAACGTGGCGGGCATCCTGTCATTCGTAAAAAAATGACCCAATGGTCGATGCGAATTTCTGCCTATGCCGAGCGTTTATTACAAGGTTTAGAAACCATCGATTGGAGTGATAGTATTAAGGAAAGTCAACGAAACTGGATTGGAAAATCGGTTGGAGCAACAGTAAGGTTTAAAGTTTTACCTCACCCCCAACCCCTCTTCAAAGGAGAGGGGAGCCAAGCTTCTGAACCAGGTTATAAAACAGCAAATCCATTATATGCTAAAGAATTAGTAGGTTTAGCCAGAAATAATCGAAAAGAACAAACGGAAGCTGAAGAGGTTTTGTGGAAAGAGTTGCGAAATTCTAAACTAGGATTTAAAATTAGAAGGCAACATTATATCGGAAATTTTATTGTTGATTTTGTATCGTTAGATAAAAAATTAGTTATAGAAATTGATGGCGGGTATCATAATGATATAGAGCAAAAGGAGAGAGATGAGGAAAGAACCTTGATTTTAGAACAAAAGCATTATTTTAAAGTTATTCGATTTACCAATCAAGAAGTTGAAAAAGACTTAAGTACTGTTTTGTCTAAAATTAAATCCGAATTACAAAAGAGATCTTCAATAGATTCTAAAGCTCCCCTCTCCTTTGGAGAGGGGTTGGGGGTGAGGTCAATTGAAGTCTTTACCACCCGCCCCGACACCATCTTCGGAGTAACTTTCATGACCTTAGCACCTGAACACGAATTGGTTTCCCAAATCACAACACCAGCACAAAAAGCGGCTGTTGATGCTTATATTGAAGCTACCGCAAAACGCTCCGAAAGAGAAAGAATGGCAGATATCAAAACCATTTCGGGTGTTTTCACAGGGGCATTTGCCGAACATCCGTTTACGGCAGCACCCATTCCAATATGGATTGGCGATTATGTTTTGGCGGGTTACGGTACCGGAGCTGTGATGGCAGTGCCTTGTGGCGATGAACGTGATTATGCTTTCGCAAAACATTTTAATATTCCAATCAAAAACATTTTCAATCAAGATATTTCCGAAACAGCGTTTGTCAGTAAAGAAGGTTTTCAATTGGAAAACTCCGATTTCTTAAACGGATTGGGCTATAAAGAAGCCACCAAAAAAGTGATTGAGGAACTAGAAAAAATAAACCAAGGAAAAGGCAAAACCAATTACCGTTTGCGAGATGCGGTTTTCTCCAGACAACGCTATTGGGGAGAACCTTTTCCGGTGTATTATGTAAATGGCTTACCGCAAATGATTGACGCCAAGCACTTGCCAATCGTACTACCAGAAGTTGAAAAATACTTACCCACCGAAGACGGACAACCACCACTTGGTAATGCCAAAGCGTGGCATTGGGATACCAACACTAATCAAATAGTAAGTGTTGAAGACCCTGCGAATCCTCCTTTGGGGGTTTGGGGGCTTGAATTGAACACCATGCCGGGTTGGGCAGGCAGTTCATGGTATTGGATGCGTTACATGGACGCCCACAATGAGAATGAATTTGCCTCAGCCGATGCCTTAAAGTATTGGGAAAGCGTAGATTTATATGTTGGCGGTAGCGAACACGCCACAGGACATTTATTGTATTCTCGTTTTTGGAATAAATTCCTAAAAGACAAAGGATTTGCACCCACCGAAGAACCGTTTAAGAAGTTGATTAATCAGGGAATGATTTTGGGAATGAGTGCTTTTGTTTATAGATGGGAGTATGGAATAGATAAAAATTCGTTAAATCAAACTCATAAAGTAGTTTTCTTTAGCAAAGGATTAATTGATAAAGCTGTAAAAGAGAATGGTTTTATTTCAGAAATGAATGATGAAGCAAAAAATCTTAACGCTGTTTTGAGAGCAAATCACGGAAGTATAAGAAATTCAAGTGCTGATTGGAGACATTTTACACCAATCCACGTTGATTTAGCCGTCATCAATGACATCACGAACGAATTAGATATCGAGGCATTCAAAAACCATCCATTATATTCGGATTATAAAGATGCTGAATTCATTTTAGAAAATGATAAATACATCGTTGGTCGCGAAGTTGAAAAAATGTCAAAACGTTGGTACAACGTTGTCAATCCCGATGATATTTGTAATGATTATGGTGCGGATACCTTGCGTTTATACGAAATGTTCCTTGGCCCATTAGAACAAGCCAAACCATGGAATACGGCAGGAATTACAGGCGTTTCTGGTTTCTTAAAAAAACTTTGGAAACTATATCACTCTGGCGAAAACGAAACTTTCTTTGTGGATGACTCCCCTCCTTCGGAAGGCTTAGGGGAGGCATTTAAATCATTACACAAAACCATCAAAAAAGTAACCGAAGACATCGAGAATTTCTCATTCAACACGTCGGTGTCACAGTTTATGATTTGTGTAAACGAATTGGCAACTCTAAAATGCAACCACCGAAAAATATTGGAACCATTGGCAATCGTAATTTCGCCCTATGCGCCACATATTGCGGAGGAACTTTGGGCACAATTGGGTCATTTGGGTTCTATATCAACAGTGCCGTTCCCAGTTTATGAAGAAAAGTATTTGGTAGAAAGCGAAAAAGAATACCCAGTTTCCTTTAACGGAAAAATGCGTTTTACGATTAAGCTACCTTTAGATTTAACCGTTCCACAAATTCAGGAAATTGTAATGGCGGATGAAAGAACTATCAAACAATTGGAAGGAAGAACTCCGAATAAAGTGATTATCGTTCCAGGAAAAGTTATTAACTTTGTATCGTAGAGGTTATTAAAAAAATGTCAATTTGTCATTTGTAACATTTGGCACATAATTTGCCACTAATAAAAAAATTTTAAAAATCATAATTATGTTTGGATACTACATTTTAATCGGAGCAATTGCTTTAGTAAGTTGGCTAGTGAGTTCAAAACTGAAAAGCAAATTTGCAGAATACTCAAAAATTCAATTAAGTAATGGCATGAGCGGTGCCGAAATTGCTACTCAAATGTTGCATGACAACGGCATTTATGATGTCAAAGTCATTTCAACACCAGGACAATTAACTGACCATTATAACCCAACGGACAAAACCGTCAACTTGAGTGAGTCCGTTTATAATCAGCGAAATGCCTCTGCTGCAGCCGTTGCCGCTCACGAATGTGGTCATGCAGTGCAACACGCTACGGCATATAATATGCTTCAACTTCGTTCTCAGTTAGTGCCAATTGTAAACGTTTCTTCCACACTTTCACAATATTTAATTTTTGGAGGACTGATTTTAGGTGCAGCAGCAGGATTAGGTTTTGGATTTTATATTGCCGTTATCGGTTTGGTATTAATGGCGGTTGCCACCGCTTTTAGTTTCATCACATTGCCGGTTGAGTATGATGCGAGTAACAGAGCTTTAGCTTGGTTAAAAAACAAAAATATGGTGAGCCAAGAGGAATATGCCGGAGCAGAAGATGCCTTGAAATGGGCAGCGCGAACTTATGTAGTTGCTGCTATTGGCGCATTAGCTTCGCTGCTTTATTGGGCGTTGCAGGTTTTTGGCAGAAGAGATTAAAATACAAAATCCGTCTTGTTTTAATAGCGAGACGGATTTTACTTATTATTTCAGAATTCGTACTTCGTATTTTAAACTTCGTACTTACAACTGTATTTGCCGTTCAATTTGTTGTTCTAACGAGATAAAGGTTTCGGTTCTTGAGACACCTTCAATCGGTTGGATTTTTTTATTCAAGAGTTGCATCAAATGTTCGTTATCGCGGCAAATGATTTTGATAAGAATACTCCAGTTTCCAGTGGTATAATGACATTCTAGCACTTCAGGAATTTTTTTTAACTCGCGCACTGCCTCTGAGTTGCTTGAAGCTTTATCTAAATAAATGCCTATAAACGCCATGGTTTTATAGCCCAAAACCTTGTTGTCTACAATTAGTTTTGAACTAGCTATGACGCCAGCATCTTCTAGTTTTCGCAATCGTTGGTGAATAGCGGCACCTGATATTCCTATTTTATTTGCAATTTGTAAAATGGGTTTTCGGGCATCTATCATGAGGTCGCGCAGGATTTCTTTATCGATGCCGTCAATTTCTATTTGTAGTTGATTTATTTTCATAAGATTGTATTTGAAATGTCATTATAGGATTAAAAATTCCGAATAATTTATATGTCGCCCCGAAGGGGCTTATTTCGGATTGATACTTTATCAACCAATATGCAGTCCCGATGGGACTTAAAAAGCTCCTTTAGGAGCGAAAGCTAGGTAGTAAAGAATTGTTTTATGTTTTTAAAGCCCCAGCGGGGCGATATATAATACAAGTCTACAATTAACCCGAATGTAAAGTTGTAGCATGTTTTTGTTTAAAAACAGTTTATTTGAAAGCAAAAATAAGAATTTTGTTTTGGAATATAAGTAAAAAACACAATTTACAACTGATTTAATAAAAGGCCATCGCTAAATAGCCCTGATTGTAGTGGCATCTTTTATATCTAACTGGTTTTCAAAACCTTTTAGATATAAAAGATAGAACGAAAAGCAGGAAAATGGACTCCAAAAAATGCCCGAACCATTCGCTCCAAAATCAATTAATTCCCCAACAATTTATCAGGATTGTAACCCACATAAGCTTTTTCAGTTTCTTTGAAGATTACGCCAAATTCTTCGAGTTCTTTTAAAATTGGTTCATACACTTCTTTACGAATAGGCAATTGCACACCAGGCGTTTTGATGTTGCCGTTTAGAATTTGAATAGCAGCCATTGCAACAGGTAAACCTACCGTTTTTGCCATGGCTGTGTAGGTTTGGTCATCGCCAAGGCATACCATTTTCGAATCGATTTGTTTTCTTTGTCCATTTATTTCATAGCCAAATTTGTGATACATGACTATCATGTCTTTATCATTGGGTTGTAATTTCCAACAGTCATTCAAGATGTGTTCTAAAATTTGAGCAGGCGTAGCGTTTTTTAGCCCTACTATTTTATTGGCATTGAATAAATCGAGCTCCAGTAGTTTGTCCCACATGATGTCATCTTGCTCAATACCCAATTGAATTCGGGTTTTAATTTCCACAGAGTCCGTTGGTGAATAAGGTAAAAACGAATTGATAAAATCACGGTAACTCATCGTTTCCGAGTTTTCCATAACATACGTATCATCAGTCATACCCAATTGCACAAACATATTCCAAGCTTTAGAAAATCCTACTCTGCGAATGGTTCCTCGGTATAAAGTTAAGATATTGTCTAATCCATAAACGCTTCTGTATTTCAACGAATCGCGATTGCCATACGCTTCAAATTTCCCGTAACCTTCTACTTCTAAAAATTCTGTTCTACGGAATAATTTATTATAGGGAATGTATTTGTATTTGCCTTCTTGAATAAATTTAGCGGCTCCGCCTTGACCGGCGAGGACAACATTTCGTGGTGCCCAAGTGAATTTATAGTTCCAAAGATTGTTATCACTTTCGGGAGCTACTAATCCACCACAAAACGATTCAAATAAAATCATCTTGCCACCTTTTTCTTCAATTTCATGAATCACTTTCATGGCACTCATGTGGTCAATGCCTGGGTCAAGTCCGATTTCGTTCATGAAAACTAAGCCATTAGCTTTTACATCTTCATCCAAACTTTGCATCGCATCCGAAACATAGGAAGCCGTGACCATGTTTTTCTTAAAAGTTACGCAGTCTTTTGCAACCTCAATGTGCATGTGAGCTGGCAACATCGAAATTACGATATCCGCTTTTTGAATTTCGGTTTGGCGTTGTGAAATATTATTAATGTCCAAGGCAATTGCGGTAGCATTGGGATGATTATTTGTTTTGCGTTGGGCTAATTCCAGAGACAAATCGCCAATTGTGAGGTGAAGATTTTCCTGTACCGATTTGTTTAAAAGATAGTGTATCAGTGAGGATGCCGAACGACCAGCACCAATGATTAAAATAGTTCTCATGCGTTTGTTTGTTGTTGGGAACAAATGTATGAATTTGATTGTAACAAAAAAGCACATCTTATTGGATGAGCTTTTGATATGAATTATTCTAAACCTTCTATTTCTTCAAGTTCTTTTTTGGCTTCTTGTTTGGTTTCCATTTTTTGTTGTTCAAATTTTTGGTCAACTTCAACTTCATCTTTTATAAAAAGTGTTTTTCCAAGAACAAATACAGAACATAATGCACTAATAAAAAGTAATGCTTTTGACAACTTTTTTTCCTGCTCTTCGGATTTTTTTAAAAGTAATAAAGAAAGCACTAATGCTAAACCTATAGGCAAGAATGCCATTGTATCCATTGGTAAAACTGAAAAAATAATGGCTACAACGGTAAAAATGATTGCTATAACAGTGATTAGTTTTCTCATGATTGTTAAAGTTTAAATTCCAGTTGCTGAGGTTAAAGTCAATTGCCCAGATCCAACAGGAATGTTAAATTTTAATAACGTTGGAATTTTTTTAGCATCAGCAGTAAGCCAAATCAAGTTTTTATCTTTTCCTCTCAAAGCATCTGTTTTGGCACCGATAGAAATTTTGAAACATTCTTTTTTGCCTAAATTCCCAGCATTGATGGTTTCTTTACCCATATATTTCAAGGTTACAGGAACTTGCTTTTCGTCAAAAATAATCATCAAGGAAACTGTTTGTCCTTCTTTGAATTTAGAAAAATCCATGGTTCTAACTTTGTAAAAAAGCGAAATCACATCTTGTGTTGAAGCACCAATAGTGACTGTTTTCTGAGTTTCGGGTTTATTTCTTCTTTTGGTTGTACTAGTCACCGTATTTCCTTTGAAAACATATTTTTCTTTTTTGGTATAACCACCTTCATCGATACTTCTTTTGTATAAACTTGGTTTAAAATTTGATGGGTTTACATAGGATTCATAAATATCTCTAATCTTGAAAAACGAATCCCATTTGCTGTAGGTCGACAATTCACAACTTAAATGTAAATAAGAATTTTTGGCAGTAGAAACCTTTTCAGTACTCATAGTAACTTGTGCCAATTGTGTCATTAAACCACTCATGTTATAAGACCCAGCAAAAACCAGTTTTTCGCCAGATTTAATGGTTTGACCGTTTATAGAAGCAAAAGAACTTAAAACAAAAACTGCTGTAAGTAAAATATATATTTTCTTCATGATTGAAAATTAAAGATGCAAATATAAAATTTTTATAATGGTTCGTCTCGAAATTTAGGGTCAAAAGAAACGTGAAATTCCTTCACCGTTAATAAAATAACGAATAAATTTGGGCTTTAGTATTCAATTCAAAAAAAATGGAAAGAAAAATAATTAGTACTGCAGCTTTGATGGGAATGTTGGCAATAATTTTGGGTGCCTTTGGTGCTCATGCTTTGAAAAAATATTTAACATTAGAAGAGTTAAATACTTTTGAAACGGGTGTAAAATATCAAATGTATCATGCACTTTTTTTGTTATTTGTAGGTATGAATTCGTTTCTTGAAGAGAATAAAAAGAAAACAATCTTTCGATTAGTCATTTTTGGAGTAATTTTCTTCTCAGGTTCAATCTACTTGTTGGCAACAAAATCGATTTCTGGTGTCAATATTAAATCAATAGGAATTATAACTCCCATCGGTGGAACTTTGTTAATAGTGGCTTGGGGACTTTTAATTTGGAATATTTTGAAGAAAAAAGATAATATTTTGAGAAAAAAATAGTTTCTAAAATATAATTTTTACCTTTGTGACCTGATTAATAAAACAATACAAACTAATTTTCATGGAGAACTACGCTCAAATTACGAAATCGATTTCGTTAGAAAAATACGGAATTAAAAATGTTAACGAAATTATCCACAATCCTTCCTTTGAAAAATTATATAATGACGAACTAAATCCGAATTTAGAAGGGTATGAAAAAGGGCAACTAACCGAACTTGGCGCAGTGAATGTGATGACAGGGGTTTTTACTGGTCGCTCTCCAAAAGATAAATACATTGTTAAAGATAGCATTACTGAAAATACCATTTGGTGGAATTCAGAAAAAGCAGTTAATGATAATAAGCCCATTTCTCAAAACACATGGAATGCTTTAAAAGAAAATACTGTCAATCAACTTACAGGCAAAAAATTATATGTAGTTGATGCTTTTTGTGGTGCCAATGAAAACACGAGATTGAAAGTTCGCTTCATTATGGAAGTTGCTTGGCAAGCGCATTTTGTGACCAATATGTTTATTCGTCCAACGGAAGTTGAATTGGAAAATTTTGGAGAACCCGATTTTATTGTAATGAATGGTTCTAAAACTTCTTTTAAAGACTATGCAGCTCACGGATTAAATTCAGAAGTATATATTGCATTTAATTTAACTGAAAAAGTTCAAATTATAGGGGGTACTTGGTATGGTGGCGAAATGAAAAAAGGAATGTTTGCCATGATGAACTACTATTTGCCATTACAAGGAATTGCTTCAATGCATTGTTCTGCCAATAAAGGAACTGATGGTGATGTGGCAGTTTTCTTTGGACTTTCAGGCACAGGAAAAACGACTTTGTCAACTGACCCAAAGCGTGAATTAATAGGTGACGATGAACACGGTTGGGACGATGAAGGCGTTTTCAATTTTGAGGGTGGCTGTTATGCCAAAACAATCGATTTAAGTGCTGAAAATGAACCAGACATTTATGGTGCCATTAAAAAAGATGCTTTATTAGAAAACGTAACTGTTGATTCTAACGGTAAGATTGATTTTAAAGACGGTTTGGTTACACAAAACACCAGAGTTTCTTATCCTATTAATCACATTCATAATATTGTAAAACCAGTTTCAAAAGCGGGTCACGCAACCAAAGTTATTTTCTTAACGGCGGATGCTTTTGGCGTAATGCCACCGGTTTCAAAATTAACTCCAGAACAAACTAAATATTATTTCCTTTCAGGATTTACGGCAAAATTAGCAGGAACAGAACGTGGCGTAACGGAACCAACCCCAACTTTTTCAGCGTGTTTTGGAAAAGCATTTTTATCATTACACCCAACAAAATATGGAGAAGAATTGGTAAAAAAAATGGAACAACACCAAGCAAAAGCATATATGGTCAACACAGGTTGGAACGGAACAGGAAAACGTATTTCTATAAAAGATACAAGAGCTATTATTGATGCTATTCTTGATGGTTCTATTGAAAAAGCCCCAACTAAATTTATTCCAGTTTTCAATTTCGAAGTGCCCACAGCTTTACATGATGTAGATTCGGCAATCTTAGACCCAAGAGCTACTTATGAAAATGTTTCGCATTGGAATGAGAAAGCAGCAGATTTAGCATCGCGATTTATACAAAATTTTGAACAATATTCAGACAATATAGAAGGCAAAAGCTTAGTAAAAGCTGGCCCACAATTATAACATACAAACCTAAACCAAAGGAATAAGCCATTCATTTTACTTGTGAATGGCTTTTTTATTTATAAAAGTATTTTATTTTCCCTTATTAGCGTCGGCAATATATCGTTCCAATGCCATCGTCATTGAAGGTGTTTCTGGAGTTGGTGCTAAGATATCTATACGTAAACCGTGTTCTAATGCTTCTTTTTGTGTAGTGCTCCCAAAAACGGCAATTCGGGTATTGTTTTGTTGAAAGTCAGGGAAGTTTTTGAATAACGATTTAATTCCTGTTGGACTAAAAAAAGCCAAAACATCATAATAAACATCTGCTAAATCAGACAAATCACTCATGACCGTTTTGTAAAAAGTAGCTTGTATCCAGTCAACTTTCAAATTATTCAGGGTTTGAGGCACGTCATAATTCAATTGATCTGAAGCAGGTAACAAAAATTTCTCCTCTTTGTATTTTTTTATTAATGGGGATAAATCAACAAAATCCTTTTGACCCACATATATTTTACGTTTTCTGTAAACGACATACTTCTGCAAATAAAAAGCAATCGCTTCTGATTGACAAAAATATTTTAAATCTTCGGGAACTTTATAACGCATTTCTTCGGCCACTCTAAAAAAATGATCAACAGAATTTCTGCTTGTCAAAATAATTGCTGAAAAGTTATTGAGGTCAATTTTTTGAGCTCTTATATCTTTTGCATTAACTCCTTCTACATGTATAAATGAGCGGAAGTCAACTTTTACCTTGTGCTTTTGTTGTAATTCAAAATAAGGTGAGTTTTCTACCTTTGGCTCTGGTTGTGACACCAAAATTGTTTTTACTTTCAAATTTGACATTTTAATGCGCTAAATTTTTTGTAATCAAATAATATATAAAATAGTACGGTGCTATTTCAAGTGCGCAAAGATACAAAATAAAATAAAACACTTTACCTATAAATAAATTTTGATAAATCTTCAACGAAATCATGTATGAAAACAAATTAATTATCAATATCACACCGATTATGCAAAAAATTAAAATATTTGATGGATTATTGTTGTAAAACAGGTATATGTTTACTGGTAATAGAATTATGCCAATAAAAGTACGGTAACTTACTTTTTGCAAATTAAATTCTTCTGCAAATTCATCAATGTTAAATATAGCAGCTATAATTTTTTCAATTAAAAATTTTGAAAGCACAAATATTCCAAAAAAGGTAAAAATACGAGCGAATATAACACTGTCGGTTTTAGAAACATAACCCAGCTGATGAAGTAATAATTGTATAAAAAATGAAAATGAAATAATTTGAACTACAAACAAGAGTATGGTAAACCCACTCATCAAATGAGAAGAATCTTTATAAATTTTAATGTATTTATCAGAAACTAAAATCCTGAGAAAGTCTTTGAATCTTGTTTCAAAGGTGCTTCTAGCAATTGCAATAAATACAAAAGAAAGTATAAAAAGATAAGTTGCCCAATCTTTAGATTCTAAAACTCTTGGCTGTAAAACAGTTTCTAACATAATTCTGCCAAAATTACTAATTTTTTATTTCTTAAATTATTATAAAATTATTAAGATACTACTTTAATAAAAAGATTAATTTTGGGTCAAATTTACTTTAGTTTTTTATGATTGACGGTCTAGTAATTATTCCAACCTATAATGAGATTGAAAATATTGAAGGCATTATTCGCGCTGTGTTTTCATTGGACAAGCCGTTTCATATTTTGATTGTTGATGATAATTCTCCAGATAAAACAGCTGAAAAAGTCATCGAATTACAAAATGAATTCTACGGTAACTTGTTTTTGACCAAACGCGCCAAGAAAGCTGGTTTAGGATCAGCATATGTTCATGGATTTAAATGGGCTTTGAAACAACACTATGATTTTATTTTCGAGATGGATGCCGATTTTTCGCATAATCCAAAAGATTTACTTTTGTTATATGAGTCTTGTAAAAATAACGGCGCCGATTTATCCATAGGTTCTCGATATGTAACTGGAGTAAATGTTGTAAATTGGCCATTAAGTAGGGTTTTATTATCCTATTTTGCTTCAGTTTATGTGAGAATGATAACTGGCATGAAAATTATGGATGCTACAGCAGGATTTATTTGCTACCGCAGAGATGTTTTGGAGAAAATAAATTTAGATAGTATTAAATTTATTGGCTATGCCTTTCAAATAGAAATGAAGTACAGAGCTTTTGCTAAAAATTTTGACATTCAAGAAGTACCAGTAATCTTTACGGATAGAACAAAAGGACAGTCTAAAATGAGTGGTTCTATTATAAAAGAAGCAATATTTGGAGTTATCTCTTTGAGATTTAGAAAGTTTTTAAACAGATTATAAAGAAAAAAATGAATACGGTTTTAATAAAGAATGCCAAGATAGTAAACGAAGGAAAAATAATTGAAGGCGATGTGTTGATTGAAAATGAATATATAGTTGAAATCGCCCAAACTATTAGCCCGAAATTGGCCAATTGTAAAATCATTGATGCCGAAGGAAGTTTTTTAATTCCTGGAGCTATTGATGACCAAGTGCATTTTCGTGAACCAGGATTAACTCACAAAGGCGATATTGCTTCCGAAAGTAAAGCCGCTGTTGCTGGTGGTATTACATCTTTCATTGAACAACCCAACACCGTTCCAAATGCTGTAACGCAAGAAATACTGGAAGAAAAATATAAAATTGCTGCCAAAAATTCCTATGCCAATTATTCTTTTATGATGGGAGGAACGAATGATAACTTGGAAGAAATTTTAAAAACTAATCCAAAAAATGTAGCTGGTTTAAAACTATTTCTTGGCTCATCAACAGGAGATATGCTGGTAGATAGCTCAGCAGCATTAGAAAAAATATTTTCTAACACCAAATTGCTAATTGCTGTTCATAGTGAAGATGAAACTACGGTAAAGGAGAATTTAGAAAAATACAAATTACAATATGGAGATGACATACCAGTTAAGTTTCACCCCGAAATTAGAAGTGTTGAAGCTTGTTACAAATCAACAGTAAAAATTATTGCATTAGCAAAGAGAACAGGTGCAAGATTGCATGTTTTCCATATTTCCACGTCAAAAGAATTGGATTTGTTTACCAATAAAATCCCATTGGAAGAAAAACAAATCACTGCCGAAGTTTGTATTCATCATCTTTGGTTTTCGGATGAAGATTATGCAACCAAAGGGAATTTGATTAAATGGAATCCTGCAGTTAAATCGGCTAATGACAGAAAAGCACTTTGGAAAGCTTTGTTGGACGATAGAATAGATGTGATTGCTACTGACCATGCACCACATACATTGGAAGAAAAAAATCAAGTGTATACCAAAGCGCCTTCTGGCGGACCATTAGTCCAACATGCTGTAGTTGCTATGTTTGAAGCTTACCATCAAGGTCAAATTTCTGTGGAGAAAATAGTAGAAAAAATGTGTCACAATCCTGCTATAATCTTTAAAATTGAAAAACGTGGTTTTATCAAAGAAGGGTTTTATGCCGATTTAGTGATCGTAAATCCAGGATTGCCTTGGAATGTGAAGAAAGAAAACATTTTAGCCAAATGTGGTTGGTCACCGTTTGAAGGATATACCTTTAAATCAAGAATCACACATACTTTTGTGAACGGAGAATTAGTATATCAAAATTTTAAAGTAAAAGATGTTCCTGTTGGGAAGCGTTTACTTTTCGATAGATAAAATGAAAATAATGAGAAAAATATTGATTTTGTTTTGTTTGCTGTTTTCGTTGCTTAGTTGCGACAATAATGCTATAAAAAAACCAAACAAACTAATTGAAAAGGATAAAATGATTTCTATTTTATATGATTTATTAGTAATAGAAGCCATAAAGAGTCAAAATATAAATGAAGGTTTCAGCTCAAAATCGGCTAATGAATATATTTATAAAAAATACAAAATAGATAGCATACAATTAGTTGAAAGCAACAAATATTATGCTTCGGATATAGATGAATATAAAAAAATGTATGACGAAGTAAAGTCGAAACTTAATAACGAAACTTTGAAGATTGAAGGAAAATTGAATAAAAAAGGTGCACCAGTTTCAACAGAATCACCTCAATTACCACTTTCAGACATACCACAAGTGCAATAATTATTTTTTATCGAAAGAAACAATAGTTTCAATAGCAGAATCGATGCTTTGAAATTCAAAATTCAATCCCGAAATCTCGGGATTTTTTATTTTTTCATTACTATAACTATCATTGCTGTGTAGCGTAGAAGCAGCATATTTTGAAAGAATTCTTTTTTTACCCAAAAAAGTAGTTAAAAGCCAATCAATTCTCCAAACAATATCAGTTAACCATGGTTTTGCATAAAATTTTGGAGGTTTACTCCCAGTTTTCTCGGCTATTATTTTTATAATTTTTTCATAGGTAAAATGTTCTGCAACAAGCGCAAACCGTTCTCCCGAAATAGCACTCTGCATCAATAGAGTCATTGCTTTCACAACGTCATTTACGCATACATATCCGGTTTGTCCTTTGGTGTAAAATGGAAGTCCTTTTTTGACTTTTGCAAAAATGGCACCACTCCCCGTGTCAAAAATAGTAGAACCTAAAATCACACCTGGATTTACAATTACAACTTCCAGGCCTTCTTGAAATCCACGCCAAACTTCGAGTTCGGCACCATATTTTGAAATAGCATAATCGCTATGATACACTTCGGGATTCCATTCGGATGTTTCTGAAACAACTGTTTCATTTTGAGCTATATCGCCAAGTGCGGCAATAGAACTCACATGACAAAGTTTTTTAACTTTATAGTCAATACAAAAATTGACAATATTAGCAGTGCCTTCAATGTTAGTTTTTCGAAGACTATTTTCATCTTTTGGATCAAACGAAATGAATCCTGCACAATGATAGACATAATCAATATTTTTAAAAACTTTTTCCAATGATGGAATATCAACTATATCCGCTTCAATCCACTCAATTTTGGAAAATAGGTGGTCTTTGTTATGCAGCAAAAAAAGTGATTTTGTTTTTTCAATTGAAATACAATTTCTGTAAATGGCACGAATAGCAACTTCATTTTCAACCAAATACAGCAGCAAATGAGCTCCAACTAAACCAGTTCCACCAGTGACTAATATCATTTTGTAAAGATAATTAGATTGTTGGATTTTTAGAATATTAGATTTTCAAATCGTGCAATTAAAACTATCTTTGCCAAAATTGATAATAAAACGATACGAGCCATTATGGCGACTGCATCGAACACCAACAACAAATAGTATTTTAGTGAGATGAAAAATTTAGTAGCAGAATTACAATGGCGTGGCTTGGTTCACGATATAATGCCAGGAACCGAAGAACAACTCTTAAATGAAATGACCACGACGTATATTGGCTTTGACCCAACTTCAGATTCGTTGCATATTGGAAGTTTGGTGCCTATAATTTTATTGGTTCATTTAGGAAACTTTGGGCATAAACCTATTGCGTTGATTGGTGGAGCAACAGGAATGATTGGTGATCCATCTGGAAAATCGGATGAGAGAAATTTATTGGACGAAGCTACTTTGGAGAAAAATGTAGCTGGTATAAAAGCGGTTTTATCTCGATTTTTGGATTTTAATTCGACTGCAGCTAATGCTCCAATTTTAGTAAATAACTACGATTGGATGAAAGATTTCTCGTTTATCAATTTTGCTCGCGATGTGGGAAAACGAATTACTGTGAATTACATGATGGCAAAAGATTCAGTAAAAAAACGGTTGAGTGCCGAAGGTGAAGGAATGAGTTTTACCGAGTTTACGTATCAATTAATTCAGGGTTACGATTTTCATCATTTATACAAAACTCACCATTGTCTATTACAAATGGGCGGTTCAGACCAATGGGGAAATATTACCACTGGAACAGAATTAGTTCGCAGGATGAATGGAGAAGGAGCAAAAGCTTTTGCCATGACTTGCCCATTAATTACCAAAGCTGATGGTTCTAAATTTGGGAAATCAGAAGGTGGAAATATTTGGCTAACAGCGGATAAAACTTCGGTCTATAAATTTTACCAGTTTTGGTTGAATACAACCGATGTTGATGCAGAGAAATACATCAAGATTTTTACATTTTTAGATAAAAATACAATTGATTCTTTGATTGCTGAGCATCAAACTGCTCCACATTTACGTGTATTGCAAAAAAGGTTAGCACAAGAAGTAACCACTTTTGTTCATGGAAATGAAGAGTTCGAAAAAGCTATTTTTGCGTCGAATGCTTTTTTTAGCCCAACAATGGATGATTTAAAAAAATTAGACACTACCACTTTCCTTGAAGTTTTTGAAGGTGTGCCTAAAGTAGAAGTTGAAATGGCTGACATAGAACATGGTTTGGATATGATTGCCGCACTTGCTGCCAAGACAGGTTTTTTGGCTTCCAATAGTGATGCAAGACGCGAGTTACAGCAAAACTCGATTTCTTTAAATAAGGAAAAAATTGCAGCAGATTATGTGATTACTACAAAAGACTTGATTCACAATCAGTTTTTGATGTTGCAAAAAGGGAAGAAGAATTATTATTTGATAAAAGTGGTTTAACAACACAGATTTCTCAGATTTTCACAAATGAATTCGTTGCTGAAAAGGATTTAATAATCTGTGTTAATTTGTGAAATCTGTGTTTTTATTCTTTAAAATTGATTTCTTTCTTATTGGAATTATACCATCCTTTTATAAAATTTGGAGTGTTTATTATTTTAGTATAGTCCGAATCAATTAGTCTTTCTTTAAACTCCTCTTTTAATAAAACAATATATAACTCAATAGAGCAGTTGGATTTTTCATTTATATAATATTCCATTTCATTGATTTTATAATATCGTTTTTTATCCCAATAAAAAATTGTTGAATACTGTTTTGACTCGTATGGTTGTAAATTCATAATAGAATTTAATAATCTTTCACTAGATTTTTTAATGAAATAATTTTCATCCTCTTTGCTTTTTTTCATTTCTTCTTCGATGTCGAAATTCATAACTTCTTTCAGGTATTTTTTAATAATAGAGTCTTTTTCTTTACCATCTTTTAAATTCTTAAAATCAGTGAGGAATTCGTCTTTTTTTGTTGTAGATGATAAAATAGTATTCATTGGTAATTCTTCATTTTCTTGATATAAAGTTGCTGAAACATTAGTTGTCATTGATCCACCCGAACCTGCAAGCACATTATCTGGACTTAGAAAAAATGAGATTTTATTATTTGTAAGATTACTAATGCTGTAGATAATGGTATATTTCCTGAAGGATAAACTATCAATATCAGTAATTGAGTTTATTTCAATTTTTATGGGTTGATTTTGTGCTAGAGAAGAAATGGTAAAAAGTAATATATAAATATGTTTCATGGAGTTGATTTGTAACAAGTTGTCAAAATTAAAATCATTCTTTAAAATCAACAACTGCTTTGTTAGAAATAAATACACCACTAATAAAGTTTGGGTTATCGGTTATTTTTTTTAAATCCTCTACCGAAAGTTGGTCTTTGAATAATACCGTTTTTAAGTCAAGAATAAGTTCTATTTCGATTTTGTTTTTTTCATCAAGATAATATTCTAAATCACCATTTTTTATATACCTGTTTTTGTTCCAAAGTGTTTTTATGGTACAATTTTTAATTTCTTTCGGCTTCAGAGTAACAATATTATTGAGCAGTTTTTGCCTGTAATACACCCATTGAAAATCCTCACTCTCTCCGCCATTTTCTTTGTATTTCTTATAATATTCCATAGCAATAGTGGTTTGTGAATCTTGAAATTCTTTTGCTAGTTTGAGTGCTTCTGGACTTTTTTTGTCTTCTATTTTGGCATATTCCAATTCAGCTTCAGTTTCATATTCAAAAAAGGGACCATCCATATCTTCAAAAATTCCGTTTTGGTATATTTTATAAACTAGGTAAAGCGATAACGAACTTGCTGTATTGGCAATTAGAGCATTGGGCATAAGAAAAAAAGAAAGTTCAGTATTAGTCTTGTTTTCAATATGATAGTTAATATGATATTCCGTTTTATAGTTCTGACTATTTAAGGTAACTATAGTATCTATCTTGACCGCAAGTTTTGGATTTTGTCCCAATGTAGCAAATGAAATTAGTAGGAAAAAGAAAATCGGTTTCATTATGTTGTAAATAGAAAATATAAAAATAAGATTTATTACATCACCATCAAATTACATCCCCGAATATCAGAGTTATCAAAACGTCCTACTATTTCGAAGGAACCTGCCTGCCTGCCTGCACTTTGATTGGGCTGTTTTTTACCCAAATCTTGTGTTGCAATAAACGAACACGAATTAATGTTGGCTAAGTCAATCACATTTACACCACCCGTTTTGCCATTATCTACATAAGTCAAAGCATCTTCGGTATCGCGAATTAAAACTTGCATCCACGCTGGACATTCGAAAATGCCATTACCAAGTGAATACGCTTGCGACAACAACTCGGTCATTCCATATTCGGAATGAATGCTAGAAACACCAAAACCTTTGCACAATACTTCATGTAGTTCTTCTCGGATGATTTCCTTGCGTTTGCCTTTCATACCACCAGTTTCCATAATGATGGTGTTTTTGAGCTGGAAATTTTGTTTCTCAATTAAATCCAATAAAGCATAAGTAACGCCAATCAATAGCACATTTTCACCTGAATTGTCTAGTTCGATAAGTTTTAAAATAAGTTCGTCATAATTATGGAGGTAAAAACCGCTGTGTTCATTTTTTGACAATTCGACTAAATCCTTAACCATATAAATCAACGACGAACCACTTCGCTCTAAATAGGATGGAAGCAATGCTAAAACTACATAATCTTCAATATTTCCATAAAATTGAGAAAATGCAGTGCGGTAACTTTGTTCGTAAAGCGAAATATCGGCAACCAAATGTTTACTGGTAATTATAGTATTGACCATATTTCCCCTTTTGGGGGTTACGGGGCTTGTTGTGCCACTACTAGTGAAAGTTTCTTGAATAGGATGAGTTGTTGAAACTACATGGTGACTTTTAAAAAACTGTATGGGTAAAAAAGGAATTTGCTGTAATGATTTTACTTTTGTGACATCTGTATTTAAAAAATTACAAAACTCTTGATATACTATGTTGTTTTCGTATTGAAAACGAAACACCTTCAGCGCTATTTTTTCAAATTGCTTTTGAGAGGAAATGGCAAATAGGTCTTGTGGATTTATCAAGGGATAA